>Ga0136559_1000727_pt1 | contig 11168 bp, 10 predicted proteins | sample AntRauMeHopE1496_FD_104633 | JGI IMG/M metagenome (GOLD analysis project Ga0136559, IMG submission 104633) | Saline lake microbial communities from Rauer Islands, Antarctica - Metagenome Hop E1 #496 | ecosystem: Environmental > Aquatic > Non-marine Saline and Alkaline > Saline | place... | reverse complement strand
CGCGGGCATTTCCGTCGCGGGCGGTGTCGAGGTGCCGGATGATGACTGGCAGCGGATCTGGGAGATCAACGTGATGTCCCACGTCTGGGCCGCACGGCACCTGGTGCCGCTGATGGCGGCGCGCGGCGGCGGCTATCTGCTCAATACGGCGAGTGCGGCGGGGCTGCTGAACCAGATCGGCTCTGCGCCTTATGGCGTGACGAAACATGCCGCCGTTGGCTTGGCCGAATGGCTGGCGCTGAGTTACGGCGATCAAGACATCAAGGTTTCCGTTCTGTGTCCCCAAGCGGTACGCACAGAGATGACGCGCGGCCATGAGGACCATGTGGCAGCGATTGATGGCATGATGGAGCCGGGGCCGGTGGCCGAGGCTTGCGTGCAAACGATCCGCGCAGAGACATTTCTGGTGCTGCCGCACGCGGAAGTGGCGCAGTATATGCGCAACAAGACAGACAATTATGACCGTTGGATCGGGGGCATGCGCAAGCTGAACCGGCGGTTTGGCAGCTTTGACAGTTAGGAAAATCAAATGATCGGCTATATCACCATCGGCGTCAGCGACATTGAGCGCGCCAAGAAATTCTATACGGAACTGTTCTCCGAAGAGGGCGCTAAAGTGGTGATCGACACCGGCCGCATCGCCTTTATCGGGTGCAAGCGCGGTGAGCCGATGCTGGCCGTGTGCGAGCCTTACGACAAGGGCGCGCCCACCCCCGGCAATGGCGTGATGATCGCCTTTCCGGTCAAGGAAAAGAAGGATGCCGACCGCCTACATGCCCGCGCGATCGAGCTGGGCGGGACATGCGACGGCCCTGCAGGCCAGCGGATACCGGACCGGTTCTATGGCTCCTATGTCCATGATCCCGATGGCAACAAGCTGTGCTTTTATATGTTTGGGTGAGCACGTGCCTATCGAAAAGTAAGTTTACCGGCGAGATAAAGCCGGTGGCTCAATCCTTCTTCAGCGGGCGCACAAGACCTTCTTGCGCCACACTCGCCACCAGCGTGCCGCCCGCGCTGTAGATTGATCCGCGGTTAAACCCGCGGGCCTTGCCCGTCCACGGCGCATCCAGATCGTAGAGGTGCCAGTCATTGAACTGGATCGGCCCGTGAAACCACATGGCGTGATCCAGGCTGGCACTCATCACATTGCCCTGAAACCACGTCAGGCCATGGGGGCGCAGCGAGGAGCCGAGCAGGTTCATATCGGAGGCATAGGCTAGAAGGCAGTGTTGCATCTGAGGCCCCTGCCCCTTCGCGGCTTCCATACGAAACCACAAGTGGTTGAGGTCGCTCGCTTTTTCCGGCGTGAAGAAATCGCGCGGCGCTACCTCGCGCAGCTCGATAGGGCGCTCGCGCAGGAAATCGTCACGGTATTTAGCGGGGACTTTGCATACATGGGCGCCGCGCAGCTGATCGCGGTTAGGCCAGTCCTCGGGCGCGCCTACCTGCGGCATGGGATGCTGGTAGTCCCAGCCTTCCTCGTCGATGTGAAAGGAAGCGGAGAGGTTGAAGATCTGTTTGCCATGCTGGATCGCGACAACGCGGCGGGTCGTAAAACTGCCGCCATCGCGGGCTCGGTCCACCTGATAGATCACTGGTATTTTGGGATCACCGGGCCGGATGAAATAAGAATGAAGCGAGTGGCAGAGCCGGTCGGGGACAGTGCGGTAAGCCGCCATCAGCGCTTGGGCGATCACATGGCCGCCAAAGATGCGCGTGGTCGTTTCACCGCCCGAACCGACACCACGAAACAAGTCAACTTCGAGCTGTTCAATGTCCAAAAGCTCAAGCAGTTGATCGGCGACAGTACTCATATCGGGGCCTCACGTAGTGGCCCGTGCATACGCATAGGCGATAAAGAAATCAAAGCTGTCCGGATTGGCCATGCTGTCACGGTTCACCACAGTGGCAGGATCCCCTCCCAACAACAGCTTTTTGACAGGAACCTCAAGCTTTTTACCAGAGAGAGTTCGCGGGATTTGCGTGACCTCGACAATCTCGTTGGGGATGAAGCGGGCCGAGACGCTCTTGCGGATGGCATCGTTGATCTTGGCTTTGAGGGCATCATCGAACGTGACACCCTGCGCGGGCACCACAAACAGCGGCATAAAGCTGTCGCGGCCCAGAAACTCCAGATCGATTACCAGACTGTCTGAAATCTCCTCAAGCCCTTCGACAGCCTGATAGATCTCGGCAGAGCCAAGGCGCAGGCCTTTGCGGTTTATTGTGGCGTCGGAGCGGCCATAAATGACTGAAGCCCCTCCTGCGTCAATGCTGATCCAGTCGCCGTGGCGCCAGATGCCCGGATAGGTATCATAGTAGCTGTCGTGCAAGCGGCTGCCATCTGTATCCCCCCAGAAATAAAGTGGCATGGAGGGGAGAGGTGCTGTGCACACCAGTTCGCCCACCTCGCCGATCAGCTCATTGCCCTGCGGATCAAAGGCGCGCACAGCATTGCCAAGCGCGCGGCACTGCATCTCGCCCGCGCGGACGGGCATGGCAGGATGGCCCAGCACAAAGGCACCTGCCAGATCTGTTCCACCAGAGATCGGCGCAAGCCAGACGTCCGCCTTCACCTCGCCGTAAATCCAGTCATAGGCATCAGCGCTCAGCGGTGATCCTGTAGAGCCAAGCGAGCGCATAGCGCTCAGGTCAACCGCATCGCGCGGCGTGATGCCTGCTTTGAGGCACCCCGCAAAAAACGCAGCGCCCGCGCCAAAATAGGTAAGCTGTTCATCTGCGGCAAAGCGCCAGACGGCGAGCATATCGGGATGGTTCGGCGCGCCGTCATAGAGGCACACGGTTGCCCCCTGCCCCAGTGCCATCCACTGCGCGTTCCACATGATCCAGCCCGAGGAGGTGAGCCAGCAGAAGCGGTCCGCTTGCGTTATGTCGTGGTGTAGAGACTGTTTTGCGGCCTCCAGCACGACACCGCCGTGGCCGTGCACGATGGGTTTCGGGTTGCCTGTGGTGCCGGAGGAATAGACGATCCACAAAGGTTGGTCGAAGGGGACTTGGGTGGATTGGTAGGGCACCTTGGCAAGCAGCAAGCTGTCCCAAGCGGTGTGTCCTTCCGGCCGATCACCTGTCACAGCTAAAGTGATGAAGCTGGTGACACTGGGCAGTTGCGCGCGGATGTCTGCCAGCACAGCGCTGCGGTCCACCATCTTGCCCGCATGGACATAGCCGTCCTGTGCAATGAAAACCTTGGGCGCAATCTGTTTAAAACGGTCAACGATGGCAACATGGCCCATGTCAGGCGCGCAGAGCGACCACGCTGCCCCGATGCTGGCAGTGGCGAGGAAGGCTATGAGGGCGGCTTCGGTATTGGGCAAAACGGCAACAACACGGTCGCCCTGCCCCACGCCCATCTGCCGCAAGTGGTGTGCGACGGAAGCCACTTGCGCGCGCAGCTCGCCCCACGTCAGCTCCGTGCGGCCAGAGGTCTCGGACTGGCTGATGATCGCGGGATGATCCTCGCGGCCTGCCGCGTGCTTCAGGATCTGGTCGGTGTAGTTGAGCATCGCGCCGGGGCACCATTGCGCGCCGGGCATGGTGCGGGTTTTCAGGATCTGGGTGTAGGGCACGCTGGCGCGGATGTCGAAGAACGCCCAGATTGCGGCCCAGAAGGCATCAAGATCGGTCACGCTCCACTCCCACATCGCGTTGTAGTCGGGGAAGGTGAGGCCGTATTCCTGTGCCACAAACCGCTCGAAGGCGGCCATGGTTGAGGCATTCGCCCGCTCGGGCGATGGCGTCCAGAGAACGCGGCTCATGTGAGAGCGCCGTGAATGAGCGCCTTGAGTTGCGGGCGTGCGGGATAGGCGCTGCTGGGGATGAGTTGGGTAAAGAAGATCACCGACAGATCATGCACCGGATCAATCCAGAAGAACGTCGAGGCCATACCGCCCCAGCTGAAATCACCGATACTGCCCGCCGCGCGCGCACGGCCCGGATCCAGCAGCACAGCACCGCCGAGGCCAAAGCCCATCCCTTCCATCGGTTGCTCCGCAAAACTGCGTGGCCCCATGGAGGCGATATCGTCGCCCAGATGGTTGCGCATCATGAAACCCAGCGTTTTTGGCCCAATCAGGCCCGCGACACCCGTACGCATCATTTCGGTGAACTTCAGATAATTGTCGATGGTGCCGACAAGGCCGCCACCGCCGGAATGCATCGCGGTATCAAGGAAGGGGGACTTTTGCGGGTCATCAATCAGGCGCAAGGTATCGGTGCCGGTCTCGATCTTGCCCACGGAAAACGCCTCACCCGCCTGCGGGGTATAGCAGGCGGCGAAGCGGTCGCGGGCGTGGGGCGGCACGGCAAAGCGCGTCTCGTCCATGCCCAGCGGATCAAAGATTTCGTCGATGAAAAACTGCTCCAGCGTCTTGCCGCTGATCACCTCGATCACACGGCCGAGAATGTCGATGGAGACGGAGTATTCCCAGCGCGACCCCGGCGCAAAGGCTAGCGGGAAGGCGGCTACGCGGTCGCACATCTGCGTCAGATTGCCCTGATCGGCACGAAAGACGATGTTCTCCTCCGCCATGGCAGCACCCAGAACACCGGGGTTGAACGGATAACTGAGGCCTGCGGTATGAGTCAGCAGCTGGTGCAGAGTGGGGGTGGCGCAGCGTTCCACCTGATCAATCCCAGTGGCGCCTTCAACCAGACAGTGCATATCCGAAAAGGTGGGGATGTAGTCGGAGACGGGCGCATCAAGGTGGAACAGCCCCCGCTCGCCCAGCATCATCAGGGCGAGAGAGGTCACCGGCTTGGTCATGGAATAGATGCGCGCCACGGTGTCGCGCTGCCACGGTAGATCGCGGGCGACATCGCGCAGGCCGCAATCGTGGTAATAGACCTCACGCCCGCCTTGCGCGACCAGCACCGAGGCACCGGCAAACCGGCGCGCATCAATGTAGGACTGCATCCAGCCCGCGATACGCTCCAGCCGCCCCGCGTCCATCAGACTTCCAGCCATTCCTTGCGCACATCCTCGCGGCCTTTCAGCTCTGCGGGGGTGCCTTCAAACACGACCTTGCCGTGGCCCATGACATAGACGCGGTCAGCGATGTCCATCGCGATGCTCAGTTTCTGCTCCACCAACAAGGTCGAGATGCCTTTCTCGGCAATCGCCTTCAGCACCTCCGCCACTTTTTGCACCATCTGCGGTGACAGGCCCTCTGTCGGCTCGTCGATCATCACGAAATCGGGATCGCCCATCAGCGTGCGGCACATGGTCAGCATCTGCTGCTCTCCGCCCGAGAGCACAGAAGCCTCCACATCCGCCCGCTCGTTGAGATTGGAGAACATGTCAAACATCATCTGCATGGACCAGCGGCCCGCACCGTCCTTCTGGCCGGGCTTGAGGCCCAGCGTGAGGTTTTGGCGGGTGGTCAGGCCCGGAAAGATATCGCGATTCTCGGGGACATAGCCGATGCCGATATTGGCGATCTCGAAGGCTTTTTTACCGGCAATCTCTTGGCCCCGGAACTTGACGGAACCATGCGGCACCACCTCGCCCATGATTGCCTTGCAGGTGGTGGAGCGGCCCACGCCGTTGCGGCCCAGAAGCGCCACAATCTCTCCTTCCTGCACATTAAGGGTCACACCCTGAAGGATGTGGGATTTGCCGTAATAGGCATGCATGTCAGTGACTTCGATCAATGGTCTGCCTCCAGTGCTGCGCCCAGATAGGCCTCTTGTACCCGTGGATCGGCGCGCACATCTGCGGGCGCGCCGGTCGCGATAATCTCGCCGTAGACCAGCACGCTGATCCGGTCGGCAAGGCCGAAAACCACACCCATGTCATGCTCTACCATGATCAGGGTCTTGCCCTCGGTGACCTTCAGAATGAGGTCGGTGATATAGGTCGTCTCACTGTTGGACATGCCTGCTGTCGGCTCGTCCAGCATGATCACATCGGCACCGCCCGCGATGGTGATCCCGATTTCCAGCGCGCGCTGCTCGGCATAACTCAGCGTGCCTGCGGGCAGGTTGCGGCGCTCCAGCAGGTTGATCTGGTCAAGGATCGCATCGGCGCCTTCGGTCAGGTCCCGACTGCTGTTCACCAGATTCCAGAAGCTGTATTTATAGCCTTGGGACCACAGCAGCGCACAGCGGACATTCTCGAACACAGTCATATTTGCGAAAATATTGGTGATCTGGAACGACCGGCTTAGGCCTTTGCGGTTGATCTGGAACGGCTCCAGCCCGATGACATTCTCGCCGTGCAGCTTCACCGTGCCGGCAGTGGGCGCAAAGCGGGCCGTGATCAGGTTGAACAGCGTCGATTTGCCGGCACCATTCGGCCCGATGATCGCGTGCCGCTCGCCCTTGCCAATACTCAGGTCAATGCCGCGAATGATCTCGGCCTTGCCAAAGCTTTTCTTGAGGCCGCTCAACTCCAGTGCGGGTGTGCTCATGATTTGGCCCTCTGTGCTGTATTCGCCTCGTTCCACGCATCCTTGAGCGCGGGTGCCGTGACGCGGGCGATGCCAAAGCCCACCAGCGTGATCGCCCCCGCCACCAGCCATGGCACAATCGAGTAGCTGTCGAACGTCGTCCAGAACAGCGTCATTTCATTATCGCCGGTTGCGCCGTGACGAACGTGAAAGGTCATCTCGATCAGGGCCGCCAGCCCGAAAATGCCGATGGCGGCGGGCAGCAATGTCTTGAGATAGGGAATAAACAATAGTCTCAGCTTGCCCAGCCTGAGGGCAGGCAGATGCATCATGATGAGCCCCGCCAGACCGCCCGGAAAGAACATCACAGTCGCCACGAAAAGCATGCCCGCGTAAAAGGCCCAAAGCTCTGTCGAAAGGCTCAGCACCGTCTGCAGCAGGGTGAATGCGATGGCGCCAAGAATGGGGCCGAAGAAGAAGCCGACACCGCCCAGAAACGTGACCAGAAGGATGATGCCGGAGGAGACGGCATTGAGGTTCTCCTCTGTCAGGATCTCGTAATTAATGGCGAACAGCCCGCCCGAGACACCGGCGAAAAAGCCCGACGCGACGAAGCTGTAATAGCGCACCCAGCGCGCGGAATAGCCTAGGAACTCTGCCCGCTCGGGGTTGTCGCGCACGGCGTTTGCCATACGGCCCACGGGTGTGCGGCTCCACAAATACATCAGACCCGCCGAGATCAGCACCCATGCGGCAGTGAGGTAATAGACCTGTTCCTGCTGCAAAAACTCGATCCCGAAAAAGGGCAGCGCATCGGTGCGGTCACCGGAAATCCCGCCTTCACCGCCAAAGAAAGCAACAAAGATCAGCGATGACGCGGCAATCAACTCGCCCACTCCCAGCGAGATCATCGCGAAGGTAGTGCCCGCCGAACGGGTGGAAAACGAGCCAATGATCAGGGCGAGGCCCATGCCGAACAGCCCGCCGAACAACGGCAGGATCACCAGCGGGATCGACTCGAAGAACCCCGAATTGTTCATGATGTGCATGCAGGCAAAGCCGCCCACACCGCCATACACCGCATGGCCGAAGGACAGCATGCCCCCCTGCCCCAGCAGCATATTGTAGGCCAGCGCAAAGACGATCGTGATCGACATCTGGTTCATGATCGTCAGCGCGGAGTTGTTGGAGAAGATCTGCGGCATGATTGCCAGCAGGACAGCCGCGATCAACCACGGCATCAACGGCCTGATGAATGAGGTCGGTTGTGCCTGTGCTGCGGCGGCGGATTTTGTCTGACCGGTCATTTTGTACGCTTTCCGAACAGGCCTGCGGGGCGGAAAATCAGGATCGCCACCATCAGGATATAGGGCAGGATGTCCGCGATCTGCGGGCTCGTCAGGCTCCAGAAATCGCGGAACAGGTTATCGTCCATATTCTCGGGGGTGCTGACCCCGATGAAGTTGAGGATATCCTCGAAGCGGATGGTATAGGCCTTGGCGAATGTCGTCATCCAGCCGATCAGCAGGGAAGCAACCAGCGCCCCCCAGAGCGAGCCGAGACCGCCGATCACGATGGTCACAAACACAATCGCGCCCAGCACAAAGGCCATGCCCGGGAAAGTGCCCAGCACCGGACCTGCGATCACACCCGCCACACCGGCCAGCGCGGTGCCCACGCCGAACACACCCATGAAGATGAGCGGCACGTTGTGGCCCAAGGCCTCAACCGTGCGCGGATAGCTGAGGGCGGCCTGAATGATCATGCCCACGCGCGTCTTGGTCAGGATGTAGAGAAGCCCGAGAAAGATGCCGATGGAGATGAAGATCATGAAAATCTTGTAGGCCGGAATGAAATTGCCGGAGATGGAGAAGGCCGTGAAGTTCAGCACTTCGGGCACGGAATACGGCATCTGGTTGCGGCCCCAGATGAACTGCACCAGCTCCTCGATCAGCAGTGCGAGGCCGAAGGTAAAGATCAGCTCGGGCACGTGGCCGTATTGGTGGACCCTGCGCAGCCCGTACCGCTCGACCCCTGCGCCCAGAACACCGATGATCACGGGCGCGATCAGCAGGGCCATCCAGAAGCCCAAGGCGACACTGATCTGGTAGCCGAAATAGGCCCCCAGCATGTAAAAACTTGCATGGGCAAAGTTGAGAACACCCATCATCGAAAAAATAAGGGTCAGGCCGGAGGAGAGCATGAACAGCAGCAATCCAAATACCAGCCCGTCGATCAAGTTGACGAGAACGAGGTCCATTTGGCCCCTCCGGAGTATGTGTGTGAGTGAGATGGTAAGCTGCCCGCCCCCCGCAGAATGCGAAAGGCAGGCGATGGTCGCCCTAGTGTTACGGACGCTCCATCTCGCAGGTGGTCGGCGTATCGGCAGAGGCCATTTCAATGGTCGCTTCCGACACAACACCGAAGGTCGAGCCATCGAACGGGAAGGTCACGCCCTCATCCGTATGCGCCAGAATGTTGATGTTCTGGATCGCCTGATGGTCCTCGGCGCGCATCAGCACTTTGGAACCCCAGATGCTCTGGTACTCCATACCTTCCAGCGCCTGCGCGACCTTTACAACGTCGTCGCCTGTGCCAGCGGCTTCAATCGCCTGCGCCAGCATGCCGATGGTGTTGGAGATGCGCGTCTGGTCGATGTTGCCATCAGGGTACTTCGCTTTGAAGGCCTCATAGAATGCCGACGCTTCGGGTGTTGGCGGCGGGTTTACGATGCCTTCGGAGATCAGGCGGATCACGCCTTTGCCGGTCTCGCCGAACGCAGCTGTGATGCCCGAGCCCGCAGCATAATAGGTGTAGATCGGGCCGGTAAAGCCGTTCTCGATGATGGATTTACCAAGGCCCAGCATGTCCGCGCCCCAGTTGCCGGTGATGACCGCATCCGCCTCGGAAGCGATAATCTTGCGGGCGTAGGGCGTGAAGTCACGTACCTTGCCAATCGGGTGCAGCTCGTTACCGACGATGGTGATGTCAGGGCGTTTTGCACCCAGCATCGACACGGCGGCATCCGCCACGGCTTTACCAAAGGAATAATCCTGCCCGATCACATAGACGTTCTTGATGCTCTCATCTGCGGCCATCACATCGGTCAGCGCGTCCATTTTCATGTCGGCGTTGGCGTCAAAACGGAAGTGCCAGAAGTTGCACTCCTCGTTGGTCAGCGCCGGATCAACAGCGGCATAGTTCAGGAACAGCACGCGGCTGTCCGGATTGCGGCTGTTGTGCTTTTCAATCGCGCCGGTCAGCGCCAGCGCCACGGAGGAGCCGTTGCCCTGCACGACATAGCGGATGCCCTGATCAATCGCGACCTGCAGCTGGATCAGCGATTCTTTCGGGCTGGTCTTGTTGTCAAAACCGACAACCTCGAAGTTGGTCCCGCCGAGTACGCCACCGTTCTGGTTGACCATATAGTCAGCAGCGAATTCAAACTGGTGCAGACCGTTGGTGCCCGTGCTGGCGAACGGGCCAGACAGCGGATCAATGAATGCGATCTTGATGTTTTCGGCAAAAGCAGCGCTTGCACCGATGATGAGCGACAGCGCGGAGACCGCACCGAGTTTTGTGATATTCTTCATTTTCTTCCTCCCAAGGACAGCCCGCCGCTGTTAGCGATCTTAATCAAAAAGGGCTGTAAAACAGAGTTGCATACCCCCACAGTAAGTCAAGCACTGACATGCACGCCCCCCGACGGATTATTGCGAGATGACGTTAGGGAATACCGCAGCAGATGCTGCACTGCAAAATGGAAAAGCGAGACCGGAGGGATTAGAGTGCTGAAATTAAAAGAATTTACCGATCAGGCCGTCCATACGATTGCGGATGGAGAAGCAAAGACTTCCAAAGGTCAGGCAATTAAAAAACGCCGATCATTCCGCCAAGCGGAACAGCGGCCCGCATACTATTGCATGCAGTTTCGCTAGCGCTGGATGCTCAGGGCTTCGGCCACTTTCAGCAGCCGCTCGGCATAGACTGTCTCCAGCTGTTTGGACTTCACACGGTAGGACGGGCCGCCGACATTCAGCCCGTAGATCCGCCCGTCGCTGAGGGAATGAACCGGCGCGGCAATGCCGTTCACATCGGAGCGCCAGTTGCCGTAGCCGGTGCAATACCCGTTGGCCGCGTATTCATCCAGCGCCTCGCGGTAGCGCGCGCGCGCCTCCTGCTCCACCTCGACCCCCTCCAGGCGGGCAAAGCCAAAGATCTGCTCGCAGCGCTCTTCGGGCGTGACGGCAAGGATCGCCTTGCCAATGGCGGAATGAAACAGCGGCAGCCGCGATCCCACACGCACCAACAGCGTCACCCCTTCGGTAGAGCACTCTGTCGCCAGATAGATCACTTCGGTGCGGTGCTGCTCGCCCAATGCGACGGTTACAAACGGGTTTGGCCCCTCCATGCGCAGGGCGTGCATCTCGTGCTTGGCACGGTCGCGCATATCCATAGCGGCAAGGCGGCTAAAGCCGAGGCGGAGCACGCCCGCCGACAGCCGGTAAGTGCCCACGCGGGCATCGGCCACCAGATAATCCAGCGCACAAAGCGTATGCGTCAGCCGGGAGATGGTCGCCTTGGGCAGGCCTGTCCGCTCGGAGAAGTCGCTGTTGGTCAGGGTCAGATCACCGCGCCGGAAGCAGCGCAGGATTTCCAGACCGCGCGCAAGGGCGGTGACAAAGTTGCGGTCTTTCTCGTCGCCATCGATATCAAGGGGGTCCATCGTCATCCCCGTTCAAGGGCATCAAGCCCGTG
>Ga0136559_1000725_pt1 | contig 11180 bp, 9 predicted proteins | sample AntRauMeHopE1496_FD_104633 | JGI IMG/M metagenome (GOLD analysis project Ga0136559, IMG submission 104633) | Saline lake microbial communities from Rauer Islands, Antarctica - Metagenome Hop E1 #496 | ecosystem: Environmental > Aquatic > Non-marine Saline and Alkaline > Saline | place... | reverse complement strand
GGCGTCTGCATGGAAGTGGACGGCGGGCGCTGTATCTGAGCAAAATCCTCGAGAAATTTGCGCGAAAGGGCTGGTATCGGTTCGCACCTTTCCTAAATAGCGCCTAGAGTGTTGCAACTTCTCGTCATGATTCCATATCGGGGCGAACCGACAAGCCCAGGAGGGACACATCTCCGGGCCCCAACTTATGGAGCGTGTGTGAGCCTTCTTTTGATTGTTGCCTTGCCGTTTCTGGGCGCGCTGCTGCCCGGATTGATGAATCAGGCGGGGCGTGCGGCCTGTGCGGGCGTGACCTTCACCGTGACGCTGGCGGCCTTTGTGGGGCTGTTGACCAATCTGCCGGCGGTGATGGCGGGCGATGTGGTCACCTTCCGCGCCGAATGGATCCCGACACTGGGCCTCAATTTCACGCTGATGCTGGATGCTCTGGGCTTCTTCTTTGCCACGCTGATCCTCGGCATCGGTCTGCTGATCATCGCCTACGCGCGCTTCTACCTCGCGCGTGAGGACAATATGGGCGAGTTTTTCACCTATCTGCTGCTGTTTCAGGGGGCGATGGTCGGCATCGTGCTCAGCGACAACATCCTGCTGATGCTGGTGTTCTGGGAGCTGACGTCGCTATCGTCCTTCCTGTTGATCGGCTATTGGAAGCATCTGCCCGAGGGCCGTCAGGGCGCGCGCATGGCGCTGACCGTCACGGGGATGGGCGGGCTTGCGTTGATCGGGGGCATGCTGATGCTTGGCCAGATCGCGGGCAGCTATGACCTGAGCGTGATCCTGCAGAACCGCGACCTCATTCAGGCGGATCCGCTCTATCTGCCGGCCCTGATCCTGATCCTGCTGGGCTGTTTCACGAAATCGGCGCAGTTCCCGTTTCACTTCTGGCTGCCGCACGCCATGGCCGCCCCCACACCGGTGAGCGCCTATCTGCACTCTGCCACGATGGTGAAGGCGGGGATTTTCCTGATGGCGCGCATGTGGCCGGTGCTGTCGGGCACGCCGGAGTGGTTCTGGCTGGTCACCGGCGCGGGGCTGATCACGATGGTGCTGGGCGCTGTGATCGCGCTGTTCAAGCATGATCTTAAGGAGCTTCTGGCCTTCTCGACCGTCTCGCATCTGGGGCTGATCACCATGCTGCTGGGCACTGGGACGGCCTTTGGTGCCTTTGTGGCGGTCTTTCATATTTTCAACCACGCGACCTTCAAGGCGGCCCTCTTCATGTCGGCGGGCATCATTGATCACGAGACGAAAACCCGCGATATCCGCATCCTCGGCGGTCTGCGCCATCTGATGCCCATTACATTCGTCATTGCGACGCTGGCAGCACTTTCGATGGCCGGTATTCCGCTCCTGAACGGGTTTCTCAGCAAGGAAATGATGCTCAAGGAGATGGAGGGGACCTATCTGTTTGGCCCCGAATGGCTGGTGCCGGCGATGGTGACTTTCGGCTCGCTCATGTCAGCGGCCTATTGCTTCCGGCTGATCGGCCATACCTTTCTGGGTCCAAGACGCGATCCCGCAAGCTATCCTGCCAAGCCGCATGATCCTGGTCCCGGCCTGTGGTTGCCGCCTGCGATCCTTGTGGTTCTGGTCGTTGTGGTCGGTGTGGCACCCTTCCTCGTGCAGCCTGCGGTCGAGTTGGTGACAGCCTCGCTTCTGGGCACTGCGGCACAGGTGCCGGACTATGAGATCAAGATCTGGCACGGTGTGAATGCGGCCCTTATCATGTCCGTGATCGCGGTGGTCGGGGGCCTGATCGTTCTGGCGCTGTTCAACCCGCTGCTGCGGCTCTGGGATGCGGCCCCGCGCCCCGAGGCCAAGGTGATCTTTGAGGGGCTGGTGGAGTGGTTCGTGCGTGTGGCCAAGGGGCTGACCCTGCCGCTGCACAATGGCGCCTTCACGCGCTACAGTGCGGTGATGGCGGTCACGGTGATCGTCGCGGGCTACTACGCCTGGCGGACCGGCACAGTGGGCGCGCCCACGCGCGAAATACAGCCCGCAGGTGCCATCGAGATTACCGGCTGGCTGCTGCTGGTCGCGGCGACGCTGGGTCTGGTGCTGCTGCACCGCAACCGGCTTTTGTCGCTGGTGCTGCTGGCGGTGGTCGGGCTCATGGTCTCGGTGGGCTTTGTGTTCTTCTCCGCGCCGGATCTGGCGATGACGCAGATCACGGTGGATGTGGTCACGACGATCCTGCTGCTGCTCGCGCTCAATTTCCTGCCCAAGGACACCCCGGTCGAGAGTTCGGTGCTGCGCCGGGTGCGCGATACTTCCGTGGCTTTGGTGGGCGGGGCTGTGACCATGGCGCTGAGCTATCACTACCTGCTGCGCGATGCGGTCAGCACGCCGATCTCCGAGTTCCACCTTGCCAACAGCTACAAGGGCGGGGGCGGCACGAATGTGGTCAACGTGATCCTGGTGGATTTCCGTGCCTTCGATACCTACGGCGAGATCATCGTGCTGGGTGTGGCGGCGGTGCTGATCTACGCGCTGACGGAAACGCTGCTTGCGGGGCCTGCGCGCGCGCGACTGCTGAACCGCAAGCCTGACAAGCCGCTGGCGGGGGACATGCACCCGTTGATGATGGTCGTGCTCACACGGGTGCTGATGCCTGTCATCATCATGGTCGGCTTCTACATCTTCCTGCGCGGCCACAATGAGCCGGGTGGCGGCTTCATCGCCGGGCTGGTCGTCTCTATCGGACTGGTCATGCAGTATATGGCCAGCGGCTATGGCTGGGCCACCGCGCGCCAGCGCTATCCGCACCACGGGGTGATCGGGGCGGGCGTGCTGATCGCGGGTCTGACCGGCGTTGGATCGTGGTTCGTGGGCAAGCCCTTCCTGACCACGGATTTCACCTATGTGCGGATCCCGCCCTTCAACGAGTTTGAGCTGGCAACCGCGTTGCTGTTCGATCTGGGCGTCTTCCTTGCCGTGGTGGGGGCTGTGATGCTCTCGCTTGACGGCTTCTCGCGTCTCGCACGGCGCGCCCATGTACAGGAAAGTGACCAGCCCATGGACATCAACCCGGCGCTCTCCGAGCTGGATGACATCAAAGGGCAGGGAGCATAGCATGGAACTTCTTGTCGCTTCCGCCATTGGCATCCTGACGGCTGCCGGCCTCTATATGGTCATGCGTCTGCGGACCTTTCCGGTGATCCTGGGCATTGCGCTGCTGACCTATGCGGTGAACGTCTTCTTGTTCGCCGCCGGGCGTCTGACAAAAGGGGCACCGCCCATTCTGCGCGATGTGGCGACCTATGCCGATCCCTTGCCGCAGGCGCTGGTGCTGACGGCCATCGTGATTTCCTTCGGGATGACGGCGGTGGTGGTGATGATCGCGCTGGGCGCGTTTCTGGGCACCGATGACGATCACATCGACGATGAAACCGGCCCCGTCGCCAAAGGGGAGGACGCCCGATGACCCATTGGCTGATCCTGCCGGTCATGTTGCCGGCCTTTGTCGCCCCGTTCATCATTCTTGCTGCGCGGTTCCACATGGGCATCCAGCGGGCGTTCTCCGTGGCGGGCGTGTTCGCGATGATCGCCGTCTCGCTCTACCTCGTGATCGAGACGGCGGACGGCACTGTCATGCTCTATCAGATGGGCGATTGGGCGGCCCCCTTCGGCATCGTGCTGGTGGGCGACCGGCTGAGCACCATGATGGTGCTGCTGATGTCGGTGCTGGCGCTTTTCGTGCTGCTTTATTCCATCGGATCCAGATGGGACGAGCGGGGGCGGCACTTTCATGTGCTGTTCCAGTTCCAGCTGATGGGCATCGCAGGCGCTTTCCTGACCGGTGACTTGTTCAACCTGTTCGTGTTCTTCGAGATCCTGCTGATCGCCTCTTACGGTCTGATGATCCACGCAGGCGGCAATGCGCGGCTGCGGGCAGGGGTGCAATATGTGCTGTTCAACCTGCTGGGCTCGACACTGTTCCTCTTTGCGCTGGGTGCCATCTACGCCGAGACGGGCACGCTCAACATGGCGGATCTGGCGCGGCGGGTGACGCTCATCGGTGCCGACGAGACGGTGGGCATAAGGGTGGCCGCGGTGCTTTTGCTGCTGGTCTTTGCGATCAAGGCGGCGATCGTGCCGCTGCACTTCTGGCTGCCCAGCTCCTATGCGGAGGCGCCTGCCCCTGTCGCGGCCCTGTTCGCGATCATGACCAAGGTGGGCGCCTATGCGATCATCCGCGTCTACACCATGGTGTTTCCGACCGATCTGGAGGTGACATCCGGGTTGCACGGCGACTGGCTGCTGCCGGTGGCACTGCTGTCGCTGGCCGTGGGGGCCGTGGGGGTGCTGGCTGCCAAAAAGCTTGACAGGCTGGTGACCTTTGCGGTGATCAGCTCCATGGGGATGGTGATGGTTGCGGTGGCGATCTTCACGCAGGAGAGCATCGCATCCGCGCTCTATTACATGGTCCATTCGACGCTGGCGGCGGGTGCGCTGTTTCTGGTGGTGGATCTGGTGCGCCACAGCCGGGGTCATCTGGACCTGGTGGTCGATGCGCCGGTGGCCGGTGCGGCGCTGGTGGCGGGGCTGTTCATGGTCGCGGGCATTGCGATGACCGGGCTGCCGCCGCTCTCGGGCTTTATCGGCAAGCTGATGGTGCTGAACGCCGCCTATGACGGCGGGCAGATGGCATGGGTCTGGACGGTCGTGCTCGCCTCCAGCCTGATCGGTATCGTGGGTTTCGCGCGGGCAGGGTCCATCCTGTTCTGGAAGGCGCAATCCGAAGGCGCGCCGGAGCCTGATCCCGACCGCCCTGCCGCTCCCTCGGCGCTGTCTTTCGTGGCGGTGGGTTGCCTGATCGCGCTGCTGCTGGCCCACACGGTCTTTGCGGGCCAGATGTACAGCTACACCAGTGCCACGGCGGCACAGCTGTTTGCGCCGCAGGATTACATCAGCACCGTCCTGGACACGCCGGGCAAGCTCAGCCCTGCGACGGATGCGGAGGTCACGCCTGGGCTGGCGCCAGAACTGGATCCATCCGCAGACGGCGCACTTGATCAGGGTGCTACACCAGAGGGAGATACCTGAGATGGCATGGCTTTTTCACTGGCTCTTTCCGCATCCTGTCCTGACCCTGCTGCTGGCAGTGGTCTGGACGCTGCTCCAGAATGAGGTCAGCGCCGGGATGGTGGTGTTCGGCATCATTCTGGGCATCATCATCCCCCGCGTGACCGCGGCCTTCTGGCCCGAGCGGCCGATGGGCTTTCGCGTGGGCAAGATGGTCTCTTACGCGCTGATGGTGCTCTGGGATATCATGGTGGCCAATGTCGAGGTGGCGTGGATCGTGCTGACCGTATCCAATGACCGGCTCAAGCCTGCGTGGATCATCGTGCCGCTGGACCTGCGCCAGCCCGAGGCGATCACCCTGCTGGCCGGGACCGTGACACTGACGCCCGGCACCGTCTCTGCGGATCTGTCGCAGAGCGGGCATTACCTGCTGGTCCATGTGCTGCACACCGATGACCCCGACGCTGAACGCGACAAGATCAAATCCCGCTACGAGGACCGCCTGAAGGAGATTTTCGCATGACCCTTGCAACCGAAATCATGGACTACTGCGTGCTGATCGCCTTTGTGGTGGTGGCGCTGTGCCAGATCATGGCGATGACCCGCGTGATCAAGGGGCCGCATACGGGCGACCGTATTCTGGCGCTGGACACGATGGTGATCAATGCCATCGGCCTCATCGTGCTCATGGGCCTGTCGCAGGGCATCCGGATCTATTTCGAGGTCTCGCTGATCATCGCGATGCTGGGCTTTCTGTCCACCGTTGCCTATGCGCGCTTTGTGCTGCGGGGGGACATCATCGAATGACCTATGAGATTGTCGCCCTTTATGCCGTCAGTTTCTGTCTGATCGTCGGTGCTGTTTTCACCTTGGTCGGGGCCATTGGCCTGCTTAAGTTCAACGACAGCATGACCCGCCTGCATGCGCCGACCAAAGTGGGCACCATCGGCGTGGGCGCGTTGCTTCTGGCCTCGATCATCTACAACGGTGTGTTTCTGGACGGGGCCATTCAGGAAATGCTGATCATGGGGTTCTTGTTCGTGACGGCTCCCATTTCGGCACATTTCATCGCCAAGGTGAACCTGCTGCGCCGCAACTGCGACACGCCGCCAGTGCTGCCGGAAGGGGAGCTTTGGGCGACTGATACCGTGCCCGAGCGCGACATCATCGTCGGGTCGCAGTCCACTCCGGTGGAGAAACCGGGCAGCCAACCGGCGGAGTAGGCCCGTTCCGGGGCCTGCGCGGTCGTCTGCCATGCCAAGACTTAAACCCATAAACGGAGGCGTCCCATGTCCGACACAGCCCTGATCACCGGCGCTTCTTCGGGCATCGGCGCCGAGTTCGCCCGCTACCACGCCCGCAAAGGCGGCGATCTGGTGCTGACAGCGCGGTCCGAGGGCAAGCTGCGCGCGCTGGCCGCCGAGTTGGAGGCCGCGCATGGCATCAAGGCGCATTTGGTTGCCGTGGATCTGGGCGCGCCGGGTGGCGCGCAGGATCTGATCGCACAGATTGCAGCGGCAGGGCTGCAGATCGACATTCTGATCAACAATGCAGGCTTTGGCGGGCAGGGCCGCCATATCGACCGCGCGCTGGAGGACGAAGAGGCGATGATCGACCTCAACGTGCGCGCGCTGGTCACCCTCAGCCATCATTTCAGCCGCCAGATGGCGCTGCGGGCCAACGGCCGGATCCTCAATGTGGGCTCCAGCGGGGGCTTCATGCCCGGTCCCTTGCAGGCGGTCTATTTCGCGAGCAAATCCTTCGTGCAAAGCTTCTCGCAAGCCTTGGCGGAGGAGATGCGCCCGCAGGGCGTCACGGTGACGCTGCTGGCCCCCGGCTATGTCAAAACCGGCTTTGCCGACCGCGCTGGTCTGCACGGCACACGGCTGGTGCAGGGCGGCGGCAAATCTGCGGTTTCGGTCGCCAAACACGGCTATGAGGCGATGATGCGCGGCGCGCTGATCAGCGTGAATGAGGGGCCTTTGGCGTTTATGGTGGACTGGGTGATTCCACTGCTTCCGCGCCGCGCCGTCCTGATTCTGGTCGCGCGGATGCAATCCAAATAACCGCACCGCCAAAGGAGCACGAGATGAGACTGACAGTAGACGGTATCTCCCATGAGGTGGACGTGGAGCCGGACATGCCGCTGCTGTGGGTGCTGCGCGATGTGCTGGGGATCACAGGCGTGAAATACGGCTGCGGCATCGCGGCCTGCGGGGCCTGCACCGTGCATATGGACGGCGAGGCGATGCGCAGCTGCCAGCTGGCGGCAGGCGATGTGACGGGCGAGATCACGACGATTGAAGGCCTCGGCACGCCTGAGGCACTGCATGCGGTGCAGGAGGCCTGGATCACCCATCAGGTGGCGCAATGCGGCTACTGCCAGTCGGGCCAGATCATGCAGGCGGCAAGCTTTCTCGCCCGCAACACCAATCCGACCGACGCGGAGATCAACGATGCGATGAGCGGCAATCTGTGCCGCTGCGGCACCTACCCGCGCATCCGCGCTGCCGTGAAAACCGCCGCCACCACCCTGCGGGGGAGCTGATCCATGGGACGTCTGAAAACGATTGCGCGGCGCAGCTTCATCGTGGGCTCGGTTGCCATTGCGGGCGGTGTGGCCTTCGGCACCTATCTGGTGCGCCGCGATCCGGCAAATCCGCTGGCGCAGGATGCCGCCGCAGGTGACGCGGTCTTCAACCCATGGGTGCGGATCAATGCGGAGAGGATCACGCTGGTCACCCCGCATATGGACATGGGGCAGGGGGCGACGGCGCTGCAGGCGATGCTGATCGCGGAGGAGCTGGACGTGGATCTGGATCAGGTCACCACCACCTACGGCGTGCCGTCTGCGGCCTATTACAACACTGCGCTGGCCGCCGAGGCGGTGCCCTTCCGCTCCAACGATCAGGGGCTCGCGGCGGGAGCCATGCGCAGCACCATGGGGGCGGTGATGAAGGTGCTGGGTGCGCAGGTGACCGGCGGCTCGACCTCCGTGCCAGACAGTTTCGACAAGCTGCGCATGGCCGGTGCCGTCGCGCGCGAGACGCTGAAGGCTGCCGCCGCGAGGGAGACGGGCTTTGAGGCCTACCAGCTCAAGACGCAGAGCGGGGCCGTGGTGCTGCCCGATGGCACCCGGATCGACTATACCGCGCTGGCCGCAACCGCAGCGCAGATTGACCCCGTCACCGATGTGACCCTGCGCGCGCCCTCGGAGTGGCGGCTGATCGGCAAGCCTCAGCAGCGGCTGGATGTGGTCGCCAAATCCACCGGAACCCAGATCTATGGCATTGATCTGCAGATCGACGGCATGGTGCACGCCTCCGTGCGGATGAACCCGCGCAAGGGTGCGCCGATGCTGGGCTTTGATGCCTCTGGCGCGGAAGGCATGCGCGGCGTGCTGCAGATTTTGGCGCTGCCCTACGGTGTGGCGGTGATCGCGGACAACACATGGCGGGCTTTTCGCGCCCTTGACCAGATCACGTTCGACTGGGCCGAAGCGCCTTTCCCCGCAGAGCAGGCTGACCATTGGGCCGAGGTCGAGGCTTCCTTCACCCCCGAGCGGCTTGACCGGCAGTGGCGCAATGACGGCGATGTAGAGGCGGTGCTGGCAGGCGCGCAAGCAGTCGAGGCGGAATACCGCGCGCCCTATGTCGCCCACCAGCCGCTGGAACCGCTGAGCGCTGTGGTGAAGGTCACGCCCGGGCGGGTGGACATCTGGGCCGCGCATCAGTTGCCGCGCTTTGTACAGCAGCGCGTTGCCGCCCGCCTCGATATGCAGACCGAACAGATCTTCGTGCACAACCAATACGCGGGCGGCAGTTTCGGGCACCGGCTGGAGTTCGACAACATAGACGTGACGGTGGACGTGGCCCGGGCGCTGCCGGGCGTGCCGGTCAAGCTCACCTTCAGCCGCGAGGAGGATTTCGCGCAGGATTACAACCGCCAGATCGGCATGGCGCGCGGGCGCGGGGCCCATGGAAACGGACAGGTGACCGCTCTCGATCTCGAGATCGCGACGGTCTCCGCCGCGCGGTCGCAATCGGGGCGGCTGGGTGCGCCGGTGCCGGGGCCGGATACGCAGATCGCGGCCGGTGCCTGGAACATGCGCTACGCTGTGCCGCACCTGCGGGTGCGCGCCTATGCGGTGCCGGAACTGGCGCCCACATCGTCGTGGCGCGCGGTCGGGGCCTCCACCGCCGGTTTCTTCGCCGAGAGTTTTCTGGACGAGCTGATCCATGCCGCAGGCGCGGACCCGATGGCGGAGCGGTTGCGGCTGGTCAATGACGGTGATGCCCGCCGGGTGCTCGAAGCGGTGGCGGAAATGTCGGACTGGGGCGCCCCGCTGCCCCCCGGCACCGGGCGCGGTGTGGCGCTGGTCACCTCCTTTGGGGTGCCGGTGGCCGAGGTGGTGGAGGTGACGGACACGGGCAACGGCATCCGCATCGACCGGGTCTGGGTCGCGGCGGAGGTGGGCCGTGTGGTCGATCCCGTGACCTTCGAGAATGTGGTCGCGGGCGGGGTGATCTGGGGTCTGGGCCACGCCATGAACTCCGAGATCACCTATGCGGACGGGCGCGCGGAGCAGAGCAATTACCACATGGCCGAGGGCATGCGCCTGCACCAGTGCCCGGTGATCGAGGTGCGCGCGCTGGAGCATAACCCAGCGATTCGCGGCATCGGAGAGCCGCCGGTGCCGCCAGCAGCCCCCGCGCTGGCCAATGCGATCTTTGCGGCCACGGGCAAACGTCTGCGCGCCATGCCCTTCTACCATGAGGTGGATTTTGTCTGAGATGGCCTGCGGAACCTGTTGCCCGTCACGCAGCACGTGGCGCTGCAGGGTCCCACTTGACCCCCTGCAGCCGCAGGGGTAGGAAAGAGCAGAGCGCGGGCGTTGTGTAATGGTAAGACCTCTGCCTTCCACGCAGAAGACGCGGGTTCGATTCCCGCCGCCCGCTCCAACTGAACATCCTGACCAATCAAATAAATGCGCAGATGACGCTTTGGTCAGATCAGTTTGAGCATCACCATTGCGGTGGTTGGGTGATGCGGATGTAACGGGACAGGCACGGGCGACCGTAGGCCATCAATCCCCTCCCGAGGTGTTGCTATGTGTCGCATGGTGCAGCGCAATGGTCTGAGGCTCCAAGCAGCCGATGTTCACGGCAAACTCCGGCAGCAGGCCTTAGGCCCGACGCGGGAGCACCAGGATCTGCGTCTCTGCCGGACTGAACGGATAGTCTTCAGGTGTACTCTTTTCAGGCATCTTGCCGAGAGGGTTTTACTGATCCACCCTCTTGCTCTCAGGGCGGGTTACCAGCGCATCGAGTATCCGCGCCCATGACCTGATCCCCTTGTGAAAACTCTCCATATCGTATTTCTCATTGGGGGAGTGGATCTGGTCGTCGTCGCGGCCAAAGCCGATAAGCACCGGCGGCGTGCCGAGGATAGTCGCAAAATGCCCCGCGATGGGGATGGAGCCGCCGCAGCCGATATAGGCGGCAGGGATCTGCCATTCGTCGGTCAGCGCCTTGAGGCATTTGCCGAAGGCCGGATCATCGGTGGCGGTGCCCGAGGCGCGGCTGGCGCCGTGGCCGGTCCAAGCCACGGTGCAATCGGGGGGCAGCATCCCTTCCACCATCGTGCGGAAACTCTCGCGGATGGCCAGCGGATCCTGATCGCCCACAAGGCGGAAGGAGATCTTGGCATGGGCCTGCGAGGGCAGCACGGTTTTGAACCCTTCGCCCTGATAGCCGCCGCCGATGCCGTTCACCTCGCAGGTGGGGCGCGACCAGATCATCTCCAGCGGGGTGCGGTTGAGCTCGCCCGCCGGATGGCTGAGCCCGACATCGCTCAGAAACCCTGCGTGATCGAAGGCGAGGCCTTGCCATTGGGCTTCCAACGCGTCTGAAAGCTCTGGCACGCCATCGTAGAAACCGGGCACGGTGACGCGACCCTGATCGTCGTGCAGTTCGGCAATGATCCGGCTGAGCACGCGGATGGGGTTCATCGCAATGCCCCCGAACATGCCGCTGTGCAGGTCTTTGGTGGGGCCGGTGATGGTCAGCTCTTCGCCCAGCATGCCGCGCAGCATGGTGGTCACGCCGGGCGTGCGGCTCTGGAACATGCCGGTGTCGCAGATCATCGCAAAATCG
>Ga0136559_1000720_pt1 | contig 11203 bp, 9 predicted proteins | sample AntRauMeHopE1496_FD_104633 | JGI IMG/M metagenome (GOLD analysis project Ga0136559, IMG submission 104633) | Saline lake microbial communities from Rauer Islands, Antarctica - Metagenome Hop E1 #496 | ecosystem: Environmental > Aquatic > Non-marine Saline and Alkaline > Saline | place... | reverse complement strand
CTGCGCCTGCTAATCCTGTAGGTAATTGGTCTAATAATGCGCTTGGAAACTTCGCCGCTTGGGGTTTCGATTCTAAGTTTATTGTTATTGAATAGTTTCGTGCTTCTGCACGTGAGCTCTTAAACCTTAACATTAGGTTAAACTAGTGAATGTTTTATTTAGGCATGTATTGTGTATTTTTGCAAAAAAATAAACAATAATGATAAAAAATCTATTTGTATTTTGCACGACTATTTTAATTTCATCACTCTCTTTTGGACAACTTGAAATTAACACGATTGGTGTTTCAACCCAACTCGATTTCAATGACTATTTAGGGACAGGAATTGTTCCAACGCCTTCAGCTGGTCAATTAAATTCCAATACGTGGGAAATAATTGGTTTTTCCGATGGAGATAATTTATTTGGTGCTTCAGGAAGTTCTGGCGACTACACTAGAGGTACTAGTGCTGGAGGTGTAAGTACTGGAGGGTTATATTCCTTTGATAATGGTACGGGAGCTTCCATGGGGATTCAGCCTGGAGGATCTGATTTTACTCCTGGGTCTATTACGCTCCGTATAGAGAATTCTACAGGACAAGTAATCAATGATTTAGAGTTGGCGTATGAAATATGGGCGTTCAACGACCAAGCTAGAGCAAGTTTTTTAAACCTAGAGCATTCAAGTGATAATATTACCTATACAGCAGAAGGCGCTCAAGATTTTACTACTCCAGAAGTGGCTGATGCCTCGCCAGTTTGGGTAAGTGAGTCAAGAACTATTACCTTAACAGGAGTAGATATTGCGATTGGTGATTTTTATTATGTTAGATGGTCATCTGATGATGTGTCTGGGTCAGGTTCCAGAGATGAATTAGCCTTAGATAATGTGTCAATTACTGGAACTTCAAATGTGACTACTGACCCAACAATTATTGCTACGCCATTATCCCTAACAGGTTTTTTACAATTTGTAGGTACACCGTCTCCAGTGCAAACTATTGAAGTTTCTGGTGTGAATTTAACGAATGACATTGAGTTAACAGTAACGACAGGAGATTATGAAATTTCTGAAATGGCCGGTAGTGGTTTTGGAACAAGTATTACGCTTTCCCAAGTTGCTGGAGAGGTTGCTGCAACTACCGTTTATGTGCGTTTAAACGGTGCCGCTGCAGCTGCTTCATCTAATGGTGATATAACACTTACTTCCGGAGGAGCAACAGATGTAGTTGTGTCACTTGAAGGTCAAATTTTAACCCCTACTCCAGTAGTATTTGTTTCAGAAACATCGCTAACTGGTTTTTCTCACTTCGTAGGTATTCCTTCGGCAGAACAAACTTTTGAAGTGTCAGGTAATTTTTTAACGGATGACATTGTTATCAATGCACCAGGTGAGTATGAAATTTCGCAAACTACAGGTGCTGGCTTTGGATCATCAGTTACGCTTACTCCTGTTGGAGGAGAAGTAGCAATCACTGTTGTATATGTTCGTTTGAACGGAGTCGCTTCGAACCCCAGTCAAGCGGGAGATATTACAATAGCTTCGGCAGGAGCAACGGGACAAACTATTGCGCTTACGGGAGAAACATTTGAATACGTTTTAACTACTATTGGCGCAGCAACAACAATTGATGTTGACGGTGCTGGTGAATCTGTTGGTAATCTTGTTGAATTGCGTGGAATTGTTCATTGTATCGACTTTAGAGGAGGAAACGGATACAACGTTACCGTCATTGATGGTGCTGGAGATGGGATTCAACTTTTTGGGTTTAATCAAGTATCAGGTTATGAATCAACAGAGGGAGACTCTTTAACTATTTTAGGAACTATCGCTCAGTTTAATGGTTTGTTGCAAATTGACGCGGATGAAATCACAGTAGTTTCTCAAGGAAATCCAACAGTTACGCCAGATGTGGTCACTGAACTGAGTGAGGCTACTGAAAGTCAGTTGGTGACATTGGAGAACCTTACTTTTGTGAATGCTACAACGAATTGGCCAGCCAACGGAAATGTTGATGTTACCAACGGAACCACTGTTTTTACAGTAAGAGTTGTTAGTGCATCTCCATTATCAGGAGCGAGCGCTCCAACAGGTTCGTTTAACCTGACAGGACTTGGTGGACAATTTGATAACGTTACTCCTTTTGATAGTGGTTACCAACTCTTCCCATGTTCAGTTACTGAATTGTGTAATGTAGATGTAACTACAACAACAACTGATTTCACCATTGAAGCTGGTGCAACAGGCTTAGCTTATCAGTGGATTGATTGTGACAATAGCTTCGCACCAATTTCTGGAGAGACGAACCAATCATTTACTGCAACAGCAAATGGCAGCTATGCCGTGATTGTAACAGATGGAGCATGTTCAGATACTTCTGATTGTGTTGTGATTAGTACAATAGGATTAAATGAATTTAACAGTTCAGCTATTTCTGCTTATCCAAACCCAGTGAATGATGTGTTAACTATTCAAGTGGAAGCGCAACGCTTTAATGTTACCGTATTTAACCTCGAAGGGAAAGTATTGGCTACCTACACGAATGTTGATACTAAGTTGGAAATGAATACTGAAAGCTGGTCAAAAGGCATCTATACGGTAATTGTTTCAAATGAATCAGCATCCAAAGCGATGAAGATTGTGAAGTAAGGAATTCTTTTTAAATAGTTGAAAGCGGTTGTCATTGACAACCGCTTTTTTTCGTTTATTATCGAATCGCTCGTGTTATCCACAAACGACCACATTAGTGAATGACGAAAACGATTTAATGATTATGAACACAACTCCAGTAAGCAGCAGGTTGTCAAGTAAAATGTTTCGCATGATTACTAAATAAAAAAGGCTTTCCGTAGAAAGCCTTTTAATAACTGAATTGAAATAATATTAATTTACAATCTCATCATAGTATCTTTGCCAGTCTTCGTCTTCTTCAAACCACTGTGCTCCTAAATTCATGATTGCTTTTGCTTCATCTGTTTGTCTAGCTTCTACTTGACATTTAGCAGACTCATACAAGGCAAACTTGATTATTTCTCGGTCGATTTCTAACAACTCATCGATTGATCCCAGTGCGCTTAGAAGTTCTTTCCCTTCTTTCCATTTAGTTCGAGCTGTTGCTTTATCTCCATTTCTGTAGCGGCACGTTCCGTCTAAAAATTTCGCGCCAATATCTTCTCTTCCAAATTTGTACATGTTCATTACCCATCCAAATGAACGGCGGTAATCATCAGCTTCTATATCATTTCGAATCAATTCAAATAAGGTGCCTTTTACTTCCTCGAAAAATTCTTGGTACTGATTAAAAACAGCTTTGTCTTTATCCTTTCGAGCCATTTTACCTATTACCCCAACAGAGCTTTTGAAAGCGTTTTTAAATTCATCTGGTCTATCTCCCACAAATGAAATTTTATACAATCCATAGGCCATGTAGTAATATGGAACAGGGTCATTCTTTGTTGCATCTTTCAAAGTGTATTTTTCAGCTGAAACAATAAGTTTTTCCCAGTTTTGATCAGCTTTAAAGATGAGTAAGTCATCATAATCTTGAGCAATCATGAAGAATCCTGTAACCATGGATAGTGTAAGTGTGAGTAACTTTTTCATTTTGTACTTTTTTAAATTCTGTTTGAAATATTCAACAACTATGCCTAAACGGACAGGTTAACATTTCGTTAACAAAATAACGTGTTTTTTAGTTTAATTGATATAATAATACGTAAATTTATTTAATTAGCTATTTGACTGTAAATAATTTTGAAGTATTTTAAAAATATATTGTTTTACTGCCGCTATTTTAGTGTATTTATTGTAGTGTTTTCAGGATTCTATGCTTGTGAAAACGAAGGTGTTGGCGTTGGGTCCATTCTTCCGATGGGAGTAGTTAAATATGATTCTTTAAATCCATACGATGTGCGCGTTACAGCGTTCGGTAAACAATTATTTTTTGATGCTAGATTGTCCGTGGACAATTCTGTCTCCTGTTCCTCTTGTCATCATCCGGCGCGGGCGTTTACAGATGGACAAAAAACAGCAGAAGGTATATCAGGCAGGCGCACCATGCGAAATTCTCCAACACTGCTAAATGTGGGCTACCAACCTCACTTTATGTTTGATGGAGCTATTCCTACCCTTGAAATGCAGGCGCTCGTTCCTTTGAGAGATACGAATGAAATGGGGAACATTGACATGCAGAAACTGATTGATAAGTTAAGCGCTATACCTGAGTATCAACAATTGTCACTGGAGCTTTACGGCAGAAATTTTGATGCTTTTGTCTTAACAAGAGCGTTGGGGAATTTTCAACGTTCGCTGATTAGTCAAAACTCTGCGTTTGATCAATGGTATTATAATAAGGACTCTACTCACTTTTCTGCTTCTGCAAAAAGGGGGTATGAAATATTTTCTAAAAAACTATATTGTACAAGCTGCCATACTCCTCCCAATTTTACCACCTACGAGATAGTAAACAATGGTGCCGCTGTTTTAAATTCTGATGAGGGACTTTACAAAATTACCGGAGATTCAGCGGATGTCGGAAAATTTAAGATTCCCACGTTAAGAAATATTTCCCTTACAGCGCCATATATGCACAACGGCACACTGGGTAGTTTGTATGATATTGTCCAGTATTACAGTAAAGGTGGAGGCAAACACCCTAACAAAGATGGACGAATCAAACCGTACGAATTAAATTCAAAAGAAGCAGACGACTTAATTCAGTTTTTTAATGCGTTGACGGATACGTCTTACATGGCTACTTTTAGATAAATAAGTTTCAAAGGTTCTGATTTTATCAATTTCATGTACTTTATAAAGAGCTGTAAATAAATACTTTATATTGTTATTCAAATATATTTTCATAAATTCCGTTAATAATGGTATAATTTTTACTGCTTTTCTGTAACTATTTGCAGAATTTGAATTATAACCATATAGTATTGTCTGCAAGCAATGCTATCGAACCCAAAAACCAGTGAACTATGAGCAGAATGAACCCCATGTATCATCACACCAATGAAAAGCTCAGTACAGAGTTGGAGTGGATACAATTAGCGAAGAGAGATCCAGAGAGGTTTGCCCCTCTTTATGAGAAGTATCACGAACAAATTTTCCGATATATTTATCAACGTATGGATGATAAAGAGTTAGCTTTCGATGTAACATCGCAAGTTTTTCTCAAGGCAATGAATAATCTTCATAAATATGAATACAGAGGGGTGCCATTTGGTTCATGGCTTTATCGTATTGCTAAAAGTGAACTATACCAAGCATTCAGAGACCGTTCGTCGAAACGAGCAATTAATATTGAAACGGTACACTTAGCCACCTTTATGGATGTGTTCGAGGATGAAGAAAATGAAATCAATAAAAAACGTCTTTTAAAAGCTATTTCTGAATTAAAAGAAGGAGATATTCAACTGATTGAAATGAGATTTTTTGAACAACGTCCTTACAAAGAAATGGGTGAAATTTTAGGTATTACAGAAAATAATGCAAAAGTGAAAACTTTTAGAGCATTGGAAAAGTTGAAACAATTATTTAATAAAAATATCCGGTAATGAACAACCGCAAAGTAATTTTAGACAGAGGCTCTATATCTTCTAGGGAGATAGCCGAAAGACAAAATTTTGATGATTTAGTGAAGTCCTTGAAAGCGCCTCCAAATCCATATTGGAAATCAGTATGGTTTTGGGGGACAACTGGGGTAGCTTCTCTAGGTCTCTTTTTCTTGTCAAAACAACTTTTTAGTGAAAACGAAACTATAACACAAACAGTACATGAAGATAACATTACTCTAGCCTTAGATGGCCTTCCCGAAGATACAGAATGCATAAAAGCACCAATTGTTGCCGTTGATGTTCCGTTCGAGATATTTGAAATTAATCCCGCTGTCGATAACTTACTCACCTTGGAAAGTGGTTCCACTATTACAATTAAAGCAGGTGCTATTGAAACTATTTCTGAGGGAAATGTGATTATTAAAACACGTGTTTTTCAAGATAAAACATCAGCATTTTTAGCTGGAATCCCAATGGACTTCAAAAATAGCGCTTTTGAATCCGCTGGAATGATTGAAGTACGAGGGGAGCAAAATGGAAAGCCAGTAACCATTAAACAAGATTTACCTATAGAAATTAGCTTGGAGCTCTATAAGAATCAGGAAGGGTTTGACTTTTTTGCACTAGACGATAAAACCGGTACTTGGAGTCTATACCCTTGTGTATACAGCGCGAGCGAGGAGAATCCGGATGAGCATGCTTCAAACTCTGCGATAATGCTCAAAAAGCAAGAAGTGAAGAAAGAGATAAAAGCGATAAATGCAACTATTGCTCAAAAGGAGGTAGAGTTGAATGAAATTGTAATCCCTAAGAAAGAAACGTTCTATCTTCCGAAAAATGAAAAGTATATATTCACGTTAGACTATGACAAAAGAGATTTTCCTGAGCTAGCAGCTTTGGGTAGAATCAATTTTGAAGCATATCCCAATCAAGCTAATTATGAAAATATTTTCATGAAAACTTGGTCTAACTTTACGATAGCAGAGGTGAATGGGAAATACCAAGTTACTTTTTCAGATAAAATTGCCAAAGAAGAATTGTCAGTGCGCCCAATCGTTACTGGTTTTAGATTGGAAGAAGCCATGCAGGAATATAATGAAGCCAAAGGAGCCGCAGAAGCGGATAGGTTAGCAATTGCGCATGAGCGGGAAGAATTGATTAAACGCCGAGGTGAAAAAAATATCGAACTTCAAAAGTACATTTCCGACATGGAGGAGCAATACAACAAAACATCGCTAGACTATGTTGAATTGAAACAAGAGCAAGAACAAAAAGAACGCAATAAAACGCAGTTTATTAGTACTTTAGTTCGTGCAGCTACTGCCGACTTCAGAACGTCTCGATTTGGTGTGTTTAATAGCGACAAGCCTGTTGCTTACCCCAAGCCTTTCGAGAAGGATGTTCGCTTTGAAATAGCTGGAAATAATATTGTTCCAAAGGCTGTTTATATATTTGACTTAGGAAAAGATGTGCGCTATCAGTTTGGATCTAAAATGAATCCGATGTATTCCTTCGGAATGAATTCGAATGAAAATGTTGTTATGATTATCTTAGAAAATAATGAGGTGGCTTACGCTCATGCTGACAAAAGAGAAGTGATGCAATCTGGATTAATTCGATTAAATGTTATACCTGCAAATAAGGTAACTGAAGAAAAAATTAAATCAATATTAAATGAAGAAAGGGTTTCTGCTTAGCTTCCTGGTTATTATAGCAGTAACGCCTTTCCTTCATAGTCAAGAGCCCCGAATTGTTCGCATAGAGAAGGGTTGGACAGAGATGGATTTTCATCCTCAGATTGCGGGTTATTTTAACGGCAATATTGAGAGTGATATTATTTGTGACGTTCGGGGATTGACAACCAATGTAGGGTATAAAATAATTACCTACGACTTACTGTATTTTGATGGAATGGTGAATAGAGAAACACATGTGGTGGGAAATACTATTCCCGATTCGATATGTGCCGTTTTTCAATCATACGGAAAAAATAATGAAATTTTCTTTACGAATATTAAAGCAATGGATTTGGATGGACGTGTTATTCACTTAACTCCACTTAAACTCACAGCTGTTAAAGAAGATTAATTTGACTTTTTTTTAAGGTTGTACGGTACCATTTTCGTAAATTCGCCAAATGAAAGCTTTATTTCTTCTAGTTTGTGTAAGTACTTTTACCCTTTCCTTTGGGCAAGTTCCACTTCTGTTCGAAACGTTCGATACAGGTATCCCTGCAGGTTGGACGATCATAGATAATGACGGGAATACTCCGCATCCAAATGTTTCGGAATATACAGATGCGTGGATAACGGTAGAGGATCCGGACGATGTCTCTAATTTTGTAGCATCAAGTACTTCTTATTTTCAGCCAGTTGATAGGGCGGATAGATGGTTAATTACGCCCAATATTACGCTAGGACCCTCTGGAAATTTTATTTCTTGGTATGGAAAGTCTCATGACGCTTCCTTTCCCGACTCCTACAAGATTCTTATTTCAAATACGGGGACGGCAATCACCGACTTCACAGATACATTAATGCTCGTTTCTAATGAATCACCCGATTGGACTTTTCGTGAATTGGAGATCGAGCAGTTTGCGGATGAAAATGTACATATAGCTTTTGTTATTACAACCTTCAATGGGTTCAAACTTTACCTAGATACATTCGATATTCGCAAGGAAGATCCTTTGTCGTTGGATGGGTTTTCAAATGAATTAGAGGTTGTGTTGTATCCAAACCCTGTAAGTGATAAATTAAAAGTGAAAGGCGCAAACGCGAATGCCATACACGTATTTTCGCCCCAAGGTCAGCTAGTAAGCTCTATTGTGAACCAAAACGAACTCAATTTAGCCAATTTGCCCGACGGAATTTACTTTGTAGAAGTGACTGTAGGCACTGCTGTAATACGCAAGAAAGTGCTAAAAATTTAGCTTTTTTAGTGAAGGTGTATTCTATTTTATTGGTCGAGAATACGTTTTTCCAACATAGCGTAGGCTAGCTATTTCGAGTGAGTCTTTTTGCAGAAAACGTTCTTCAGGTATGAGCATAAAGTAAATCTCAATTTTATCGATAGCGAGAGTTTGATTGTCGTTTTTATTTTTCAGAATAATATAATCTTTTAACATGTTCGGGAAGTTAATAGGAGTGTCCAGCTTGAAGAGATACCAATTAGGGTTTCCTGCTACTTCAATTTTTCTAATGCAACTTCCCGTGGTAGGCAGATAAGAACCAACAAATCGATTCGTTTTGGGAGCGAATAATCGAAACGATTCTCCAGAAAAGTCGATGTGCGATTCTTGGGTATTACTTTTCTTTTCGTTGACTGAATGATTACCTGATGGTAAGCTGAAAAGTTGTAATTGCGACAAGTTGAAACGCGGTATTACTTTACTAAATGAATACTGAAACCATTTTCCTTGCAAGAGGTGTATATTTTGCAGTCTGAAATGCATGAATGTTATAAATAGCGCGGTAAGTAATGCGCCATTTAAAAACCGAGGGCCTGCGCTCTGAGAACCGATTTCCACACTGGTTATAACATATTCCAAAATTAATAATGTGAAAATTGAAATGGTTAGTATATCTTGTTTGTATTTTATATTTAGATACTGACTTCCTTTGAAGTAGGGCGAAATATTCATGGTGTTATTTATAAAATAAAACCAAATATGCAGAGATAAAAGGAAGAATATTGGGGTGATTACTGCTAGGTGACTCACCGCTGGGCTGATTAACCAAAAGTCGTAAAATCCGTGGGCAAGCATTGCTAAAAGAAACCCTACGAAAACAGCAAGTACTTTTGAAGATAGGTTTTGGTATCTATATTTTGCTAATACAATAAAATAGGCAACAATAGAAGCGTCAAACATGTGCCCAACACCAGCCATTATTGCTCTCCCTGTAACGTTGTTATACCTTTCCAAATACATTAAATTCTCTAAAAATGCGAATCCAAGTGCAGAAACACAGGCATACAGTATATAATCAAAAGGTTCTTTTAAACGCCTGGATACTATGCAGAAAATTAACCAAGGTAAGAGTTTTACTATTTCTTCAGCTCCTCCTATGACGAACGTGCAGTACAGGAAGTCGTTGAGTGCATTCCCATTTATACCAAAACCTAAATTACCGGCAAATTCATAGAGCGGCAAACAAAAGAGGGTTCCAATAGCTCCTAATATAAAAACGATCACAATATCTTGCCACCTTTCACGATTGAAAATATCTAATGTTCTTAAAAAGAACATCCAAGAAAATGAAATTAGAAAGGCAGCAATAATTACAATCCATGGACTTTTTAGGACTCTCTCTTCAAAATGTAGAAGTAGATAGTTTAATAACATGCCTTCTTTGTAGTAATACTTGTCCTTCAAGTCATAATTCAAGTAATCTGTAAAGTCAGAATTAGTCATTAACTCTTTTAGTCGAGCGTGATCATTCTTTTCATAATAATCAAAAAGAAAACGATAGGTCGGTTTAAATGACGGATTAAGTATGACCTCATTTAGAAAGTACTGTTCACTAATTTCTGATTTGTCCTTTTGAAGAAAGTAGATGCCTTTTAGAAGGTTAACTGCATGATTTGAGCTATCTAAACTATTTAAATAATCAATATCAACTAGGGTATTATTGCAATAGAATTGAAGATACTCTAACGTGAGGCGATGACTTTTCAGATCACTTTTTCTATAGTGCACGCTTAAGTCGATACATTTAAAAAGATTATCATCGCGCACTTGAAATATATCGTGAACATAATTAATATGGACAGCAGCGCTAGTGTCTGAGTAGGATGTTATTTCATTTAGCCCTTCTAATTGAAGTGTGTAATTCTTATATTTCTCGCCAATATATATTTTTTCTTCTGGCGAATTAAATGTCTTTTGTCCGTAAAAAAAAGAAACGAGTAGAACAGGAAAGAATAGTGTCGATAAAAGATAAACAAGTATTTTATTGGACTTTACGAAAGAGCTAAAGCCAGTAAAGTTTAGATTAATATTCTTCCTGTAAAGTATGAAAATTGAAACACATCCAAAAAATAAAATGTAAAACATCTACCCAATTTTAGGCTGGTTCTGAACTTTTACCAGATTTCTTTAGCTGCATTAAAACGGAAAAAGCAGAATCAATATCATCAGATTTTACAACAACGGTGAATTCATTCGCAGTAGATACAATTTCAACGATATTTATTCCTTCCCAAGCAAGGTGTTTAAGTATGTAATAATAGATCCCGGATATTTCTGTGTTAACCGTTGGTAATTTTATAGTGATCGAGGCTAAGTCAGAAGTGTGGGATTTAAGTTTTTCATTTTTAAACACTTCTTTTAACTTATCTGTAACAGAAGTACTTGTTATTACCGTAGATTCGTTAACGCCTCGACAATAGGTATAGAATGCTTCTTTGTCATCATTTAAAGATTTCATTAATTCAGACTGACTTAATATTAAAGTTTCTGAGTTTTCAAATGTAAAATCTTCTAAATCACTTCGCACAAGGAAATCTCCTAGTGTGCCCATGAAGTTCTTTATTTTTAGATTTATTCTATGGTAGTAACCGGGAGACATACGCTTAATAGCCATGATTATTGCTCCTTCTTTGATTTCCTTTTTTGCTACCTCTTCTATTTCTGGTTTGATCTTTCTAGCAAGTGCAGAAACAT
>Ga0136559_1000715_pt1 | contig 11225 bp, 1 predicted proteins | sample AntRauMeHopE1496_FD_104633 | JGI IMG/M metagenome (GOLD analysis project Ga0136559, IMG submission 104633) | Saline lake microbial communities from Rauer Islands, Antarctica - Metagenome Hop E1 #496 | ecosystem: Environmental > Aquatic > Non-marine Saline and Alkaline > Saline | place... | reverse complement strand
GACGAACCAGACGCGGATTGGGACGTGCCTGTGCCAGATTGGGGATCTGTGGAACGCTACTACGCAGGTGTGGAGCCAGTGCCCGGCAAACACGTTCAATAACAGGGCGGGGGATGTGGCGTGCTTTGCGTGTTGTCCTTCAAGCTCCAGCAATGGGGTTTCGTGCTCGGAAGTCCCCGTGGTCCCCGCAGGCTACCAGGCCACAGCATTGGGAGGAAATTTGGAGTCATGTCCAGTCAACACCTACAACAATGACTCAAACCTCGGGTGTACACCGCTCGGGCCGTATGCTGAATTTGAGGAAATGGCCGCTTTAAAATCAGGTGTTGGAGGTTGGAGACTTGTTCGTTTCATGCCCTCTGGTACGTCAAGTACAAGCGCCAGAGATAATTTGCAGGGCACAAGTCTATATGGCACTTATGGCAATAGTATGGCAACTCCAGGACAGTGGAGCGTGTCGTTTGGGAATTTCGACGAATATTTTTTGTCAACTGTAGGATACGGAACTACAGCAGTCCCATTTATGAATTATTGGTTGCACTGTAAAAAGACTTCTGTGTGGAGTGGTAGTGGATACTCTTATGGAAATCGAGCAGTACTCAAATCGTCAAGAATATCAACTCCACACACCGTAGCATGGCATAATTATGGTAATCCTACCAACCCAATTATAACAGTTACAAATGTGGAACCTGCTGGAAGCAGACAAAATGTGTATGTAGAACCTGGCGGTTGGGGACACTCGTATGGGGGTTTGGTATTTGTACGTGACTCCACAGCGTCAGCTGTGCGCCCAAGACAAAACACTCCCCCGTGCCAGCCCTGCCCCACGCCGCACACGTACACCGCAAGAGGGGGGCTCACTTCCGTCGCCGAGTGCGAGTGTGTGGCTGGCTACTCCAGGGACGCAAATAACAATTGCACTGCGTGCGCCGTGGGCAGCTACAAGACGAGCCCGGGCGACGCGCCGTGCGTGCAGTGTCTCGCCAACACCACCACGCTGGAGCCAGGCAGCACTTCCATCTCGCAGTGCGTATGTGAAGTCGACTTTGAGCCCGTCAATAGCGTATGCCAGGCGTGCTCCCCGCCCACAGCCAAGCTGAACCCTGGCAACGAGGCGTGCATCACCTGCGGGCCCAACAGCGCGCTGGACCCGGACGACGGGCACAACAACCAGACGTCGTGCGAGTGCTTCGCGGGCTACACGGGCGACTGGCGGGGGTGCGACGCGTGTCTCGTTGGCCAGCACAAGGCGAGCCCCGGCGGCGAGGCTTGCGAGCAATGCGTGCAGCATGCCACGACCGCACAGAATGCGTCCACGGGTATCGCAGCCTGCTTCTGCGCGCCGCCCGAGCTCTGGGAACCAGGCCCAGTCGGCCCAGACATTGTCAACGGCTCGTGTGTGGCCCTGTGCGCTGCAGGGACAACCGGCAGTGCTGGAGTGTGTGCCTTGTGTGCGGCGGGCAAATTCAAGCCCGCGACAGGCAGCGCCCTTTGCACTGCATGCTCAGCGCCCCTGTCAGACTCAGACGCGGGCGCTGCGCTTGCAAGCGAGTGCACGTGTCCCGCGGGTCTCCTTGATAACGAAGGCACAGAATACGTTTACGTAACAAGCATCGGTGTCCTCTCCGAGGATGATCTGAATTCCACCTCAATTTGCAAGGGCCACGGCGACGGCGTTGCATGTGTCGTGCCTGCGAATCCAGCTTTGCGCTTGCAAGCACTTGTGCTGTATGCCGCGGCCAACGAAACTCTTCGCGATGTGACTGTGCGCGTGACGCACCTCGGGTCACAGTTGACGCTGTTTGCGTGCACCACTGAATGTGTCGCCGGCACGCAAATCCACCTGTACGGTCTACCCGGCACGCTCGTCATCACGTCGAGCGGCCTGGCATACGCCTGGCTCACGCGAAACACACGGCGCACCTCTGTACTTTCTCATACCCCGACCATGTTTACTCAGGCACAGGCTGAGCAGGCAGTACTGCGACATGCACTGCGAGTCGGGGATGCTATGTGGATGTCTGCAGCAGGAGGGGCGGTGACGTGCGCGCCGTGTCTTCAGGGCGCGGTGTGTCTGTGAGTTGTGTGATCTCTGCCGGTGTTCGAGAATATAATTTGGCTGTTGCTGTTGGTTTTGAATGCCGGTGTTCGAGAATATAATTTGGCTGTTGCTGTTGGTTTTGATGACACACTTTTTCGACGCGACAAAAAAATTGGTTGTGTGTCCTCCCCATTTATTACAACGGTAACAGTGTTAAGGGGACGTCAGTGCCTTCAGTTCTCACTTGACAAAGCCCCCCTCACCCGCCGCCCCCTCCGGGCGCTCGCACCTGCATATGGCACACTTGTAGGCGTGTTTGGTCTTCATGGCGATCATCGCGTCGTAGCATTGCTTGCACACGTTTACGTGGCGGCACGGCGCGACGGCAAACATTTCCGCCATGTCCGTCGAGGATTCTTGGCACACGGTGCACTCCTCTGCCAGTAAAAACTCGTCCGCGGGTGGCATGCAAAGAAACAAGCGGTACATGTCAAAATGACCTTTCTCCACACCAGGCCCCTTGCCCGGTGGGCCATATTGCACGACAGTCGGGTTGTTGCTCCTGCCCTGCACGTAATCGCGCGATGCCACTTTGCCCTCCTTTTTCACATGACCAAACGTACCACTCAACTTGAATGGAAAGCGACGATCGTTGTCTTCCGCTCTTGCATTGGGTTTGTTGTCGAATACGCCCAACTCATCTAGATTTGGCTCCACAATGTTGCCCACCCACCAACAACCTGCATTTTGTTTCACAAAAGTGCTCCTGAATACAGGTTCGTCCTCGGGATTCAGCAATACAAAGGGAATGTCTTTTTCTGTGTAACCACCCCAACCATATGCACTCACACTCACGTTTTCGCCGATAAATTCGAGAGGCACGTCGACAATCAAGGGAATGCAATGATTGATGATGAGGCCGCTCTGCTTGGCCATCTTCGCGCCCGTGTCCGTGGTTTCCTCGATGAGCCCTGGATTGCGCGTGGCATCGACAGGGGCAAATGGGATGAAGTGCTTGTCGTCCTCAGTATGTCCGGCCAGATTGATTCCAAATGTGGGAATAATGCATTTGGAGCTACGGCCGCCTCCCCTTGTGGTATGCGTTGGCTGTACCTCTTTGGGTTCTTTGGGTGCACCTTTGCTTATGAGCGATCCGCACTCCTCACTACACCAGAAAAACAGGGTTAAAACCTTGAACTTCTGCGTGATCTTTGCCTCAAGAAACGGCATCTTCAGCTTGCTTTTTTTCTGAGTGGTGGATTCCTCGGAAAGAGGGGTCTGAAGCATCTCACGCTCGCGTTTCTCGTTACCCGACATACTGGCAGCAGCCTGGCGGGTGCAATTAAAATTGATTTTCTTTAATACAAAAACAAAGATTGATGTACATGGGATTTATGTGAAAATTCTGCACTTCACAGCAACACGCTAATGACCAGCACCGCAACCAACACCGAGGCAGTAATGGAAATCTCAGCGACGTAGCTGCCAGGAAAAACCTTTTCTTTGGCCGTCTCGCTGGTGTTGCTTGCCCGGCGTGTTGGCCTGCGTGGCAACCCGTCGGCTGCATCTGCCTCATACAATTCACTGTGTAGCAATTGCAAATGAGCCGAGTATTCCACAGGAGTGTAGCAAAATTTGCTGCCGTCAGTGCCAACAAAAAGCAGGTAGGGGGTAAGACATTCAAACTCGCACAGTCCAGCCCCCTGCTGCGTCCAGCGGCTCCATCGCCAGCGCACGCCCAGCCCCTCTGTCGCAGGCACCACCACGTCCAACTCAGCGCAGGGTCGACACTCAAAATCGCCAACCCGGAACTCAGACTCGTTGCATTGTGCTTGCACGTCGGAGACCGCAACGCGCATGACCATGGTGATCGGCTCTGGCACGCACTGAGCGGCATTGCCAAGAATAGTATATCCCCTGTTGCAGGTCCATCTGCACTCGTCTGTAAAATTGCTGTTTGCGCGCAAGGGAGGGCACGGCGCACACTGCATGCAGGTCTGATCACCCGAAAAATCGCGAAAGCTTCCTGGCAGGCATGCATCCACACACAGTTCGCAAATGCCGGATGCATTGCGCAGTGCTCCAGAAACGCACGCCACAGAACAATTTGTGTCCACATATTCCTCCTCCGCACCCAGTGCTTGGCATGCGGCACACTCGGAGTTGCGCGAAGCCGTGCACGCTGACACCAGTCGACGTCCGCGGCAGTCCGAGCACGGCAGACACATCACATCCACGCTGGATGTCCCTGCCATCTGATACTCTTGAGGCATGCAAGCCACGACAGAGTGCTCGATACACTGCTCAAAGTCGGCAAAGAAGCCTTCGGCGCACTCTTCCTGGCACGACCCAGGCGAGTCCACCTGACCGTTCGAGATAAAAATGCCGTTGACCAGAGACCTGCGCTCGCACGGATGGCATTCCGAGCAGTTACCGCCCGCAAGATAGGTGCCGGTTCCGCATACGGAGGCATTGCAAAATACGCAACTGGAATTGGCCCCGTCAGAGGCGTTTCGCAACAGGTACAAGGCGTCAGCGCGGCACTGAAAGCTGCAATTTGTGTCGGTAAAAGTGTATGCCGTGGGTGGCAGTAGCGTGCCGTCTAGGCTTCGAGGAGTGCTGCATTCGACACACAAGCCGTGTATTGCGTGGAAACCAGCATCGCACTCGTACGCGCAGGACAATCCCACGGCGCTTGCGTCCCCGACGTAGCGACCGTTTTGCAGCCACTCGCACAGAACGGCTGAGGTGTCGTTGATGGCATTGCACGCGTCAAAGCGGTAAAACACACCTCGAGACGCACCGTGCACGAGGTCGAGAGTTAGCTGCATATTTTGCACAGACGCACACACGCGGCAGGAATCATCCCGCCTGTAGAAACCGGGCTTGCACTCGGATTGGCATTCCTGACCGCCAAGCTCCGCAGGCACAAATACCTCATTCATAGAGTACAGCCCGCGCAAGATCGGGGCGCATTTGACACAAGCCTCATTGGATGTGCGAGAGCATTCTTGGTAGCGCATGCCTGCAACCATGCCGCACAAGGGAGCCAGATTCGAGGTGCATGCTTCACAGCGCACACTGTCGGCCAGAAAAAAACCAGCTGCGCACTGCCACTGGCAAATGCCGGCCAGCCACTCGAAAGATTGGGCGGCGTTGTGGTTGGCATTGAGGCATGGCTGGCACTCTGCAACAATGGAGCTGTCGAGATGAGAAATCGCATCGCATCCCCTGATGTATTCGCCCATGCCACACACATTGTCGACGACTTCACTGTTGGCCATCTCGCAAGATACGCAAGCAGCAGTGTCCTGCGACCAAAAGTGATCGTGTGTGCAGGCGTTTTGCGACAAGTACGGCACGAGACTGGCTGTGAAGAGGTCCTGGTCCGGCCACTCGCAGCGACTCTGCTCAGCTGCGTTGACAACCTCGGCGAGCAACGCCACGAGCCGGTGAGCCGACACGAGGGCAAGCGAGGTGGGCACCTCCATCACGCACTCTCCAGAGCCGCGTTCGTCGAAGAGCAGAATGCACCCGAGCTCAAACAGACGACTGTAAGCGGCACGGGCCATCACTGTGTTGTCTGCCGAGAGGGCAGCGAGTCGGATGCGAAATTCGCAGCCCGTCATTTCGGATGCTCTTGTCCGCGTTTGCAAGCCCACCATGACAAAAATGCGCTGCCAGTTGGAGGTCAGTGCGTCGTTGCTACCGTACAGCACACCCCCCAAGTCAATTTGCGCCAGTTCGCTTGCGGTGGGCACGTACATGGCGGCAAAGTATGTCTGGTGTTCCAGCGACTCGGCAAGCAGACGTCGAGCGGGGAGGCTGACAACGGGCGCCGTTAGAAGACGTCGGGCTGGTGCCTGTCCTGTCATGCAATTCGTTTCTGAGGTGTCCGCAGAGGACACGTCGATTGGGTGCATGCCGGGGGGGCAGAAATTTTCCACCACGCCGAGCATGAGTGCTACCCCCGATTGCACGACTATGCGCATCTGTTCTGGCGGGCATGCGCTGTGGCAGTGACAGCTCTCAGTGCTTGCAACATATGATCTCGCGGCACACACCACGCCATCCGAGTGCGTCAGTACGGCGCAGTCCGCCTGTGTGTTGATCACGTAATTGTCCGTCAGCGGACACACCCCAAAGAAAATATCCATGCTTGGTCCGCAGCAGTGCACTTGTGGAATCCAGCCCGACACAGTGGAGGGCTGCCGCGACGCTGGCACTGGCTGGCCCTGGTGCGCTACACTTGACGCCACGCCGCTGGTGAGCACAACGAGCAGTTGCACGGCGTCGACTGCAAGCGAGCGCGCCGACGACAGGGACTCTTCTCGCTGCTCGCGAACAACTTGCAACATGAGCGTGTCGCGGGGGCGAACATTGTGCGCGCTGACTACCAGACGCGTTTGTTGCCACCCCTGCCTCAATCTGACGCTCTCTGCACTCTTGCAGTCGAATTGGACCGAGGAAAAGTGTGTCACTTCCGCGGTGCGCACAGTCCGAGCGCCATTGATCAGTTTCAATATCGAGTTTTGCGCCACCGCAAACTCCCGCAGGCCGCCGGCGTCCTGGATGTACGCAGTGCCCCCGTGCGTGCGCCACGCAATTTCGAAGTTTGCATCCCACGACTCTATTACCGTGAGATGCAACACAATGCAGGCCTCTGCGCACATTTCATCAATGTCGGCACGAGCACTCAAGGTTTGCTCGCCAATGCTGGCACGACCCTCACACGGCAGGAACACCTGCACCTCCAACAAGTGCGGACGGCTGGTGTCCCAAAAAACACTCCTCGCGGCTCCCAACGTCTGCGCCTGACGCATGTGGGCATACAACGGGTGAGAGGTCAACACAGGCAGGCCTTGCGGCTGGAGCACAACAGACACAATTCCAGCTCCAAGCATTCGCAGCGAGTGCACGGCTTGCAGACCGCCCAGGGCATTGATGTCCACCAGCAACTCGGTGTCAAATTGTGTGTCAAGCACGACGAGCTCGCCCCGCAAATAAGCGTTCGGCAGCTGATGGATGGTGAGGGTGGTCCGAGGCGACGACACAAACACACAGTAGCCAGACTCGGATGGCTGCAAAGCCAGATTCGCGCCGCGCAGATTCGACGACAGACGCAAGTGTTGTTGGCTCATCACAGATAAGTAAGAAAACCCCAGCTGCACGAAGGGGTGGTTTGGCAGGGCCTCTGGTTCATATTGCAAGACCAGGCGAGCTCCGTCGCATGACACTGTGAAAATGTTGTGTTGCATGTGCAACACAAGCGTTTTGTTGGATGTCCACGCACTGGACGTGAATGAATTGTTTAGTCCGGGGTATTCAGAGAGTAGCGAACACTCGGCAACAATCTGCTCCCCATCGTCGTGCAAGAGCGATAGGAATCGATGCTGCGCCTCAACAAAGGAAAACACCACGAAAATGTGCTGAGAGGTCGACACTGTCATCGTGTAAGTGTCCTTGGGAGAAAGTGCTATGTCTGGATTGCCAAGAAACATATCTGCCAGCACATCGGCTTGCGAAATGTTTGCCTGCGTCAGGCGGGGTGCGGTGCTTCCCGCGTCATTTTCAATGACGAGCACCGTGCGCACGAGGACAAACTGATGCGCCGACAGCGACGCCACTTTGCGCATGAGCCAGACAGCGTCGTCCGTCTGGCTGCAGGCCAGTGTCACCACGTCTTCGTGAATATACTGCACGTCGAGGGTGCGACCGCTGTCGTGATGATGCAGCAGCAGCTGCTGGCCAAAATCAGCCGAGAGCGACAGAAGCGTGAGGGATTCTTCCCTCCGCGTGCCGACCGACAACACCGTGGATGTGCGTTCCAGCCGCACGTCGCTCATGTCCAAGACCCGCATAGTGAAGATGGCACCGGCACTCAGAGTCACACACACGAGTTGCTCGTCGTTCGCGACAATGAGCAGCGGACAGGTTGCTGCAAATGCCACGCTGGCGAAGCGCGTGAACACCAGGTTCTGCATGGCGAGTTCTTGCGAGGGCGCCAGCTCGAAGTGTCTGTCGTACCCATGCATGCCAGACGCTTGCGATGATGCCAAAGACATTTCAGGGAAAACCTGCGCGAGAATGGAAGTCGGAGCAGACACGTTGTTGCGAGAAACCCACGCAGAGCCATTGCTCGCGAAATGCGAGAGGGACACTGAGAATCGACAGAGCGACAACTCACAATGCACCCCCTCAAAGTCGTTCACCACGACGACAGCGATCGAAGAGTCCAACTCCAGATCCACGCGCAGCATGCTGCGGGGCGAGCGACTCACCACTCGCGTGTCAACCACCAATTCTGGCCGAGCGACAGTGGAGGGGGCGGTTGAATCTGCAAGCAGGGCGCTCAGCATCAAGGACGGAATCCACAGTGCCTCCTGCAGCCTTCTGTCATCCGGAACAAAAATTTGCAGGCTCGCGTTGGGCGTGTTTGTCAAATCCATGCTAAGATACAAGTCTCCGACAAACACATTTGGGAAGCGAGTTGGCCGTGGTAGCTGTGCGACATCGGGCAGCTCCGAAAATCCGTCTCCGGAGTACTCGTAGTGCAGCACGCGCGCCGAGGCGTTGATCAGCACGCGACGCGGGAAAGCGCTCACAAACGACACTGTGTTCTGCAGGGGCAGCATTGGGTACACCAGTGCCCGATTGCGTGTCCAGCGATGACAAAACTTGCTGCCGTACACACTCAGGCCGTTGGCGTACGTGCGAGCCGGGGGGAAAAACGTGGTCGAGATGCCACCAGGATTCATGTCGTTGTCGCGCACATCAACCGCATTCCACACGCACTGGTGCAGGTTTTGCGCGACTCCTCGCACGTTCACGAGAATGTTTTCGAAGTTGGAAAAATGCAGGCGAGCGCTGTCGGCATGCTCAAACAGGTTTGCGTGTGCAGGTGTGACGCCATGCATTGTCTGACCCGCTCTGAGCGCAGGTTGCAGCGTAAAGCATCGCTTATCGTGCGGGAGCGAGCACTCGAGCTCAAACGTGCCGGCTGGGCACGGCGTCGTCTCACAGGTGACCCCGCACATGGACCCCATGTCCTTCAGGCCCGTACGCGGAGTGTTGTCCGGTTGCACTACGCTGCACTCGCTTACCTGGCAATACAGGGGTTGCGTGCGCGTATCCTCGGTCAGGTACTTGAATGCCGAGCTGAGCACCAGGTTCTGTCGGTGCAAGCATGGCTGGCACCCCTCGTTGCATCCGGCGTGGTAGGAGGCTGTGCCGGGCTCAATGGAGCAGTCCTGGGCCGAATTGCGGCAGCTTTGACACGACCCGTAGGTAAGCGCTTCCTCTTCTCGATTCTGCTTGGCCCGGCACCCAGCCAGTAACAGCTTGGGTCGGTTGCCAGACACGTCCTGGGTTGCCAGCTCTTCGCTCTGCGACTCAGCATACGTGCAGAGACTGGCATTCGACAGCTCCGAACACAACTTGCAACTGTGGTCGGTCCAGTCGTAAATTTGGTTGGTCAGGCACTGCACCAGGGAGCATTCCCTCACACAACCCCGTCCCCAGTCCAGGAGACCCTGCGCGCCTTGCGGGGGGGTCGAACCACACTCGTTGCATTTTTGACATGTCACCTGCCGCTTGCGCCTCACCACGTCGATGTGTGCAAGCGGATGCAAACGCTCCTCCGGTGTGAGCTCGACAGGACACGCCCGAGGGACTCGAAAGTCGTTGAGATCTGTGTCGAGGTATGACGATTCCATGGTACATGACATGCGGTTGCATGCGTGCGGTCCGTCGCATGTCATGGTGTCAATGGGCCCGCCCTGCGCGTCGCAAACGCGGCTGCACTGAAAAGGCACGGCGAGCTCACCAGCACCGAAAATAGTCTCAAAGTCAAAGCCGCCCAGACCCAGTCCTCGATCCACGCTGTCACCATCCAGGTTTCTTTGACAAAGTGGCGTGCGAGTCAAAAACTCCTTGCGCTTGCACACGGGCGGGTCTGCAGAAACGCCGAGGCGATTGATACACGCCGTGGCCATTTCGCCCTCGGCACACTCGATCAGACAGGACTCGCAAATGCCTTCGGCGTTTCGCAGGTGCCGCCCACACCCGCTTCGGAACTGTCCCGAGGGACACAGCGCACAGGGCAGGCACACAGTTGTACCTGTCTTATTCGCGTAAAACCCAGAAAGGCATCGCACACATTCAGGCTCCCCGGCACGTGCCTGTGCGAATCCCACGGGGCATTCTTCGCAATGATTGACATCTGCTCCTGCAAGCCGCATGTAATGCGACCCAGCGGCACATTCTTCACACACCTCGTGTCGATCGAAATGTAAGCTTGTACTGTAGACCTCGCTCTCTCCAATGCCGTAGCGGAACTCATTTCCGTTGTCAGGCAGACGCAAATTCAACGGGTGATCGACCCGGCCCACAGCACATGGCTTGCACACAGCAACGTCACCCTGTCCCACCGGACTCTGGCTGAGGTCATTTTCGAATGCAAGCGGAGCGAGCTGACCACTGGCGCACGTGCAAGGGGAACGCACGCTGCGCAAATCTCCGACGGTCAACCAAGGCCATCGCTCGTGGGACTCAACCAGCGAATCCACCGAGACGCCGCGAACAGACCACGGCATGACAACATTGAAGTGCTCGTCGGCACACGGCACGCAGAATGTCTTGGCATCGTTGGCAATCTGCCCTACACCACACATAATACACTCGGTTTGTCTGTCAATGGACACAGAGTTGTAGGGACAGACCTCACAGTCATGGTCCCAATTGTTCGCAAGCGCCACATTGTCAATTGGGGCAAAATTGCCAGCAAGACACTCCCTGTGGAAGCAAAGTCCTCCTGTGCCTGTAGATGTCAACAGGTCACCGCACCACTCACAGTCAGTGAACGGCAGCGATGATGATTTGCCGAGCGGACACGGGTAGCAGCCCCCGACCGCTGCGGACGTGAACCCAATCTCGCAGAAGTTGCATGCGGTGAACACGCTGGCGTCCGTTCGGCCCGGCCCGCACTCGGTGCAGGCGCCGCCGGACACCGAGCTCTGTCCGATAACACACTGCGTGCAGGTGCCGCTCACGTCCTGGAACCCTGCGTTGCAGTCGCAGTGCCCCCAGCCCACGCCGCTCCAGGAGTTGGCCCGGCACGGACTGCACGCGGCCACGCTCCCCTGCGAAAACGTGCCGGCTGCACACCAATTACAGCCCGACT
>Ga0136559_1000714_pt1 | contig 11230 bp, 10 predicted proteins | sample AntRauMeHopE1496_FD_104633 | JGI IMG/M metagenome (GOLD analysis project Ga0136559, IMG submission 104633) | Saline lake microbial communities from Rauer Islands, Antarctica - Metagenome Hop E1 #496 | ecosystem: Environmental > Aquatic > Non-marine Saline and Alkaline > Saline | place... | reverse complement strand
ACCACGACCCTGAAACGCGTAAAAACGGCATAACCTATAGAACAAATTTAGCCCGCTTAATGGAAACTTTGTTAAACGAAGGTAAAAAAGAGAAAGCGGAAAAAATAATAGATTTGGCAATGGAAAAAATGCCAATTAAGTATTTTGAATACTATACTCTTGTAGAACCTTTTGCGCAAGGATATTACAATCTTGGTAAAAAAGACAAAGCAAGAAGCGTTCTAAAAGAATTAATTGTAAAATACCAAGAAGAACTTACCTTTTTTAATGGTTTAAAGGCTACCGAACAAAGAAAAATAGCTATCAATATAGTTTCAGATATTGAATATTATAGAAGCTTACTTGAAATAATGGATTTATCTGGTGATACAGAATTTTACAACCAAGAAAAAATAAAGTTTAATAATTATAACAAAATGTTTCCACTTTTTGATAGAGACATGGAATAACATCTTTTTATAAATAAAACAATGTGCCAATTAATAAAATAGTTGGCACATTTTTTTTAGCTTTGAAGTAATGATACGGTTTTTTAAAATACCTAAAATAATACTATTGCTTTTTCCAAAATATATTTGGAAGCTGCCTAATGCTGAAAAAAAAATTTATTTAACTTTTGACGATGGTCCAATTCCTGAAGTAACGGAATGGGTTTTAGATATTTTAAAACACGAAAACATTAAAGCCACTTTTTTTTGTATTGGCGATAATATAAAAAAACATCCTGAAATTTTTAAAAAAATAATTGCCCATAATCACAGCATTGGAAATCATACTTTTAATCATTTAAATGGTTGGAAAACAGCAACAAAAGAATACCTTGAAAATATAGAACTTTGTGAAAAAGAAATTTTAAAGCACACCAATTTAGAATCGAAACTATTCCGTGCTCCTTTCGGTAAAATTAGAAAAAAACAAGCAAGTGCAATTCAAAAATTAGGCTATGAAATAATAATGTGGAAAGTTTTAAGCTATGATTTTGACAAAGACCTAAGTAATGAACAATGTTTACTTAAAGTTATTCAAAACACATCAAACGGAAGCATAATCGTATTTCACGATAGCATAAAAGCAAATAATAATTTGAAATATACATTACCAATAGCAATACAACAACTAAAAAAGAAAGGTTATATTTTTGATAAAATAAATTAAGCGTGTTCTTTGACAAGTGAAATCAATGTATTCGCATCTAATTCTCCACTTTGTCTCCAAATCATTTGACCGCTTTTGTAAATCATTAAAGTTGGCAAACCTTTAATTCGTAAAGCTTCTGCCAATTCTTTATTTTTATCTACATCTATTTTAATAACTTTTGCTTTATCTCCAAGAGCAGCAGCAACGTGACGTATAGTTTCGTTCATTGTAACAGAAGACTCATTCCACTCTGTGAAAAAGTCAATTAAAACAGGGACTTGTGCGTCAATTAGTTCTCCAAATTTTGACATAACTTAAATTTTTAAAATTGTGCATTAAAACCTAAAAACAATATACAAATGTACAGTTTTTAATGAATTATACTACTTTTAGACCTTTTTTAAGTTTTAAAACCGTTATTTCTGGCATAATACCTACTCTACCTGGATATGCATGAAAACCAAAACCTCGGTTAACATATACATATCTACCTGCATTTTCATACAAACCTGCCCATTGTTTGTAGACATATTGTACTGGACTCCATTTTATCCAACCAGGAATTTCAATTCCAAATTGAAAACCATGTGTATGTCCTGATAGTGTTAAATGGTAATGCTTTGCATCATGTTGCACTTCTGCATCCCAATGACTTGGATCATGACTCATTAGTATCTTAAAATCTTCTTTAGAAAGTCCGTCAGAAGCAATTTTTAAATCCCCAGCTTTCTTAAAGTGTTTACCCCAGTTTTCAACACCTACTATTGCCAATTCACTAGTGCCACTTTTTAATTTTATATTCTCATTTAACAATAACTTAAAGTCAATTTGTTTGTGAATATCTTTAATTGCTTCAAAATTAGCTTCTTTTTCTTCCTTTGAATCCCATTCAATATATTCTCCATAATCATGATTTCCTAAAACAGAAAACTTACCAAATTTTGCCTCGTGAATTCCTTTAAATGTATCTATCCATGGGTCCATTTCTTTAGCATGTGTATTTACAATATCGCCAGTAAAAAGAACTAAATCAGAATTTTGGGCATTTATTAAATCTATTGCATATTGAATTTTTTCAGGATTATCAAAACTTCCGCTATGAATATCTGAAATATGTGTTATAGTCAGGTCTTCAAAATCCTCTGGTAAATCAGGAAAAAAAAGTGTTTGTTTAATTACTTTAAAATTATATTTACCAATGGTCATTCCGTAAAGCAAAGACAAAAAAGGAACCGCAGCAATTCCAAGCGCAATTTGACTTACAAACCTTCGTCTATTTGGTAAAAAACTTCCTCTGTCGTTATCTCCCATAAAACGCGTTAGAACTCCTTCTAAAAAACGAAAAACATCTTCTCCAAATAAAATTAAAGTTAAAAGGAGCTTAGGAACCATTGTTAATATTAATAGTCCAATGGTAAAAAGCGATTGTTTATTTTGACCTGAACCCCTATCGTATGTGGCTATGAAATAAATAACATAACTTAAAACAGCCAACGAAATAACCACATAAACCCATAAAAAAACTTTCGATCTAGAAACGGTTTTAAAAACTTGGAACGAATATATTTCAACAATACTTAATAAAAGTAAAGGTATAAGCCAACGCATAAATAATATTTTTACGCAAAGTAAGTAACTCCGCAATAAATAACACTAGATATTAATTCAATTTTAACAAAGATTTTTTAAGTCAGAAATTGTATTTTTACGCTTTCGAATCAAATTTACAGTTCATGTCACAAAAAAGATTATTTCTATTGGATGCATATGCCTTAATATTTAGAGGTTATTATGCTTTTATAAAAAACCCAAGAATCAACTCAAAAGGAATGGATACTTCTGCTATTATGGGTTTCATGAATTCGTTAATGGATGTAATTAAAAGAGAAAAGCCAGATCATTTAGCCGTTGCTTTTGATAAAGGCGGAAGTGCTGTTAGAAACGAAATGTTCCCAGAATATAAAGCCAATAGAGACGCAACTCCAGAAGCTATAAAAATTGCCGTTCCATATATTCAAGCGCTATTAAAAGCCATGCACATTCCTATTATTGAAGTTGCAGGCTTTGAAGCCGATGATTTAATAGGAACTATTGCAAAACAAGCAGAAAAAGAAAATTATCAGGTATTCATGGTTACACCCGATAAAGATTTTGCGCAATTAGTTTCTGAAAATATTTTCATGTACAAACCAGCCCGTATGGGTAACGGAATTGAAATATGGGGAGTTCCTGAAGTGTTAGCGAAATTTGAAATTACAAATCCTTTACAAGTTATTGATTTCCTTGGAATGATGGGCGATGCTGCAGATAATATTCCCGGATTACCAGGTGTTGGCGAAAAAACAGCGAAGAAATTTTTAATGCAATATGGTTCAATGGAAAATCTTTTAGCAAATACACACGAGCTAAAAGGAAAAATGAAAGAGAATATTGAGGCTAATAAAGAAAAAGGTATCTTATCTAAAATACTTGCAACAATCATATTGGATTGTCCTGTTCAATTTGACGAAAAAGATTACGAATTATCTAAACCCGATATTGAAAAAACAGAAGCACTTTTCCAAGAGTTAGAATTTAGAAGAATGCAAGAGCAGTTTGATAAATTATTTAAAGATGGCTTAGAAGCAGATGAAGTGAACACAAGCGGAAATGAAACTACTGGAGAAACACCAAGACCCGCTAGAAAAGTAGCGCCAAAAAACGAAGAACAATTTGATTTATTTGGTTTTACCGATGAAGATGCATCAAATACAATAGAAAGTTCTTCTTATTATGCAACACTAGAAAATACAGAACATTTTTATCAAATTATTCAAGGTGATTTGGCTGTAAAATTATTATTACAAAATTTGGAAAAACAAATTTCTGTTTGTTTTGACACCGAAACTACTGGCTTAGATGCATTAAATGCCGAACTGGTAGGAATTGCATTTTCATACGAAAAAGGGAAAGGATTTTATGTGCCATTTCCAGAAGATCAGGAAGAAGCAAATTCTTTACTACAAAAATTTATTCTGTTTTTTGAAAACGAAAATATTGAGAAAATTGGACAAAATTTAAAATACGACCTAAAAATACTTTCTAATTATGGTGTTTCGGTAAAAGGAAAATTATTTGACACTATGATTGCGCATTATTTAATTAATCCAGATATGCGCCACAATATGGATATTTTAAGCGAAACGTATTTAAAATATGCCCCAAAACCAATAGATGCATTAATTGGGAAAAAAGGGAAAAATCAAAAATCCATGCGCGATGTTGCATTAGAAGAAGTAAAAGAATATGCCGTTGAAGATGCAGATATAACCTTACAATTAAAAGAAATTTTTAGCCCCATTTTAGAAAAGGCGGAAACTAAAAAATTATTTGACGAAATAGAAATTCCGTTGGTTGAGGTTTTAGCCGCAATGGAAAAAGAAGGAATTAATTTAGATGTTCCTTTTCTAAATTTATTATCAACAGATTTAGCTGCCGAAAGCACTATTTTAGAACAAAAAATATATGAAATTGCTGGCGAAACATTCAATTTAGCATCCCCAAAACAACTTGGCGATATTTTGTTTGACAAACTAAAAATTGGCGGAGCAAAACCAAAGAAAACAAAGACAGGACAATATGCTACCGGAGAAGAGGTTTTGAGCTATTTAGCAAAAGACCATGAAATTATTTCTAGTATTTTAGAATGGAGACAATTAGTTAAACTTCAAAACACTTATGTAGATGCTTTACCAAATCAGGTAGATGCAAAAACAGGCCGTGTGCATACCGATTATATGCAAACAGTTGCTGCAACGGGTCGTTTAAGTTCTAATAATCCAAATTTACAGAATATTCCAATTCGTACAGAAAGAGGAAAGCAAATTAGAAAAGCATTTATTGCTCGTGATGCAAACCATACGCTACTTGCTGCCGATTATTCTCAAATAGAATTACGCATTATTGCTGCTTTATCTGGCGAAGATAATATGATTAAAGCATTCCAAAATGGAGAAGATATTCATAAATCTACAGCTTCAAAAGTATTTAATGTTCCGTTAGAAGAAGTAACTAAAGAACAGCGTAGCAATGCTAAAACCGTAAACTTCGGAATTATTTATGGTGTTTCTGCATTTGGATTAAGCAATCAAACCGACTTATCCAGAAGTGAAAGTGCAGAATTAATTGAAGCATATTATAAAACCTATCCAAAATTAAAAGCATACATGTCTGAGCAAGTTGATTTTGCAAGAGATAATGGCTATGTGCAAACGGTTTTAGGCAGAAGACGTTATTTAAAAGATATTAATTCAGCTAACGCAATGGTGCGTGGTGGCGCCGAACGAAATGCTGTAAATGCTCCTATTCAAGGAAGTGCGGCAGATATTATTAAAATTGCAATGATTAATATTCACAAGCGATTAATTACAGAAAACTGGCAATCAAAAATGTTATTGCAAGTACATGATGAGCTGGTTTTTGATGTACATAATAGCGAATTAGAGAAAATTCAACCCATGATTAAATATGAAATGGAAAATGCTTTTAAGTTGGAAGTTCCATTAATTGTAGATTTAGGTTCCGGCAAAAATTGGTTAGAGGCACATTAATTCAAAAAAACATTCTATTAATTGTAAAAATAAAAATCATGAAAAAAATACTTCTTCTTTTCGTATTCGCTTTTTCAACAAGTTTGATTGCGCAAAATAGATTTCATAAAATAGATAGTTTATTAAACTATTTAAATAAAAACAACAAGTTTATGGGTTCCATTTCTATTAGAGAAGGCGATAAAGTAGCTTTTTCAAAAGGATATGGTTTTGCAGATGTAGACGAAAAAATAAAAGCAGAAAATATAACTAAATACAAAATAGGTTCTATTTCAAAAGTTTTTACAGCTGTAATTACGATGCAGTTAATCGAAGAAAATAAATTAAGGTTAGACACAAAACTTTCCAAATATTTTCCAAAAATTGAAAACGCAGATAATATTTCAATTGAAAATTTACTACACCATCGATCCGGCATAAAAGATTATATCAATCAGGATTCCATTACAAAAGAAGAATTAGGGACTTTTAATATAAAGGAAATGATTCTTAATAAAATAACAAATTATAAAGCTATTGCAGAACCAAACACAAAATTTGAATACAGCAATTCAAATTATTATTTGTTAGGAAGTATTATTGAAATCATTACAAAAAAATCATTTGCTGAAAATTTAGAAAAGCGAATTGTTAAGAAAATTGGTTTAAACAATACTTATTATCCTAAAGAGCAAGTTGTAATTGCAAATAAAGAAAGTTATTCTTATTTATTTGATGGTTCAAAATGGAAAAAAACAGAAGAATGGAAAAACGATATAGCTTATGCAGCTGGAGCAATCATTTCTACACCAAATGATCTAACTTTATTCTTTCATGAACTTTTTGAAGGTAAAGAAGGTAAATTGATTAAGAAAAGATCTTTAGAAAGCATGAAAGAAATTAAAGATGGTTATGGTAAAGCGCTTATTCAAATGCCTTTTGGAGAGCGTAAATTTTATGGACACACAGGTGGAATAGAGAGTTTTGGCTCTGTAGTTGGCTACTACCCAAGTGAAAAAGTAGGAATATCATTAATTGTAAATGGCGATAACTTTAATAGAAACGACATTATGATTGGAATACTAAGCATCTATTATAAATTACCATTTCCTTTTCCAAGTTTTGAAACAATAAATCCTGAAACTATTAAAAAATATTCGGGAATTTATTCTTCTAAAGAAATTCCTTTAAAAATAACTATTTTTGGAAAAAACGAAGAATTATTAGCGCAAGCTACGGGGCAAAACTCTTTCCCTTTAACTCAAAAAAATAAAAATACATTTGTTTTTCAAGCAGCAAGAATTGAATTAGAATTTGGCGAGAAATCATTTATTTTACATCAAGGCGGACAAAAATTTACTTTCAATTTAGAAGAATAACATAACTCTTGTTCCATAAACTAAACAAAATATTCAAAATAGTAAGTTGTATAATAAATAAATAATTGTACTTTTGCGCTCCCTTATTGGGGAATGGAATGTTTAATTAAAATAATATTATGGACGCATTAAGCTACAAGACTGTGTCAGCAAACAAAGCAACTGTTCAAAAAGAATGGCTTGTTGTAGATGCTGAAGGTCACAACTTAGGTCGTTTTGCTTCAAAAGTAGCAATACTTTTAAGAGGTAAGCACAAACCAAGTTTTACACCACACGTGGACGGTGGGGATAACGTAATTGTTATCAACGCAGAGAAAATTAACCTTACAGGTAACAAATTAGAGGAGAAAACTTACATTCGCCACACAGGTTACCCAGGAGGACAAAGAAGTTTAACTGCTAAAGTTATGCAAGAAAAAAATCCTGCATTATTAGTAGAAAAAGCTATTAAAGGAATGTTACCTAAAACCAAAATTGGTTCTGAGTTATTCCGTAATTTAAATGTATTTGTAGGATCTGAGCACACTCATGGCGCTCAAAAGCCTAAAACCATTAATCTAAACGATCTTAAATAATGGGAGTTATTCACAAAATCGGTAGAAGAAAAACCGCAGTTGCTCGTGTTTATGTTTCAGAAGGAACAGGAAAAATCACAGTAAACAAAAAAGAATTTACAACTTATTTCCCTACAGCTACTTTACAGTATAAAGTTATGCAACCGTTAGCAATGACAGAAAATGCAGAAAACTTTGACATCAAAGTAAATGTTTATGGAGGAGGTTCAACAGGACAAGCTGAAGCTGTAAGAATGGCATTAGCACGTGTAATGTGTGAAGTAGATGCTGAGAACAGATCTATACTTAAACCAGAAGGATTACTAACAAGAGATCCAAGAATGGTAGAACGTAAAAAATTCGGTCAGAAAAAAGCAAGAAAAAAATTCCAATTCTCGAAACGTTAATATTTCGAATTGGTTTAAATTGTTTTTCAAACGCATTTTTACAAACAAAATTGAATTTAAAACACAGTTGTCGATATTCCTTCAATTAAAAAGGGAATTAGTTTAGCATCTAAATTTTCAAGACCTACGCAAGTAACTACTTGAGAATTGCTATAACACGGAACGTAAACTATTACACAATGGCAAACAAAATAGAAGTAAAAGAATTATTAGAGGCTGGTGTTCATTTTGGACACATGACTCGTAAGTGGGATCCAAACATGGCTCCTTATATTTATATGGAACGTAATGGAATCCATATTATAAATTTATATAAAACAGCAGCTAAAATTGAAGAAGCTAATGAAGCTTTGAGAAAAATTGCTGCTTCTGGTAGAAAAGTACTTTTCGTTGCTACCAAAAAACAAGCTAAAGACATCGTAGCTGAAAAAGCTGCTGCATGTAACATGCCATTCATTACTGAAAGATGGCCTGGTGGAATGCTTACTAACTTTATTACTATCAGAAAAGCGGTTAAGAAAATGGCTACTATTGATAGAATGAAAAAAGATGGTACATTTTTAACTTTGTCTAAAAAAGAGCGTTTACAAGTTGATCGTTTACGTGCTAAATTAGAGAAAAACTTAGGTTCTATTTCGGATATGTCTAGACTTCCTGCAGCGTTATTTGTAGTTGATGTAAAAGCAGAACATATTGCAATCAAAGAAGCTATAAAATTAAACATTCCAGTTTTCGCAATGGTTGATACCAACTCAGATCCACGTCTAGTTGATTATGTAATCCCTGCAAATGATGACGCTTCTAAATCAATCAATATGGTCCTTACTTTAGTTACGGATGCAATCATTGAAGGTCTTTCTGAAAGAAAAGACGAAAAAGATGGTGAATCTCAAAAAGAGGATACAACTGAAGAAGTAGCTGCAACTCAAGAAGTAGCTGCCGAAAAAGTTATAGATACAAAAGAATAATAAATCATTTATAAATTCCAAAAACAAATTAATAAACTTCTTCTTAAGTAGCTTTGAAATTTGTTTTTTGGAATTTTTATATTTAAACTAAAAACAAAAGTTATGGCAAATATTACTGCTGCAGATGTAAATAAATTAAGAACTGCTACCGGTGCTGGTATGATGGATTGTAAAAAAGCACTTGTTGAAGCGGATGGAGATTTTGAATTAGCAATTGAAAATTTACGTAAAAAAGGGCAAAAAGTAGCTGCAAATCGTTCCGATAGAGAATCTACTGAAGGAGCTGCAATTGCTGTCGTTAATGCTGACAAAACTGCTGGTGTTGTAATTACATTAAATTGTGAAACTGACTTCGTAGGGATGAATGAAAGTTTCGTAAAAATGGCTACTGAAATGGCTAATTTAGCGTTAAACTTCAAAACTAAAGAAGAATTTTTAGCAGCAGATTTCAACGGAATCACTGTTGCTGATAAATTAATTGAGCAAACAGGTGTTATTGGTGAGAAACTAGAAGTAAGATCTTTTGAGAAATTAGAAGGAGCTTTTATTGGTTCATATATTCACTCTGGAAACAAAATTGCTACTTTAGTTGCTTTATCTTCAAATTTAGAAGGTGCAGAAGAGTGTGCAAGAAATGTTGCAATGCAAGCCGCTGCAATGAACCCAATTGCTTTAAACGAAGCGGGAGTTGATGCTGTAATCATTGAAAAAGAAATTGAAATTGCAAAAGAACAATTACGTGCTGAAGGGAAGCCAGAAGCTATGTTAGATACTATTTCTAAAGGTAAAATTCAACGTTTTTACAAAGACAATACTTTGGTAAACCAAGATTTCATTAAAGATGGTTCTATGAATGTTGCTGCTTATGTAAAATCAGTAGATGCTGGTTTAACTGTAACTGGTTTCTCTAGAGTTGCTTTAGGATAATTTTTAATTATCAAAATAAATATTTGAGCCTTAATTCTGACAAAGAATTAAGGCTTATTTTTTTCTAATTGTTTTCTAAAAAATACAATATCAGATTTTAACTCTTCAATTCTGTTTTCATAACTCTTTTTTAAAGCATCCGAGAAATTTTATTAAAAACTTGAAATTTACCTGACTGACTATAATTATTAAAAAACAAATTATCATCTAAAGATAATGAGTCAATTGAATCTGAATCTAAAATTTTGGAAATAATTTCAATTTTTGCCCAATCAATTTTTGGATCATTATTTTCTATTTTACTCTATGATCTTTGTAATATACTTCTTTTAGAAGCCATATATTCTTGAGAGAAACCCTTAATCTCTCTTATTTTTCTGATTTTAAAAACTATATCTGATTTCATAAATTCCAATTTAGAACAAAAAAAAGAATGGAAAAGAATATTTTTACAAAAAATTTAATCTTATAAAAAATCAAAAAAAAACATCAATTTTAATACTGAGCATAACGATTTACAGTTGTACCAAAAATAAAACAAAGAATCAATTTAACGAAGATATTTTAGGGGAAATTACTTTCTCAGAAATTGATTCTGAAAACAAGAGAAGTGTAAGCAATCAAACTAGTTAGGATATTGAAAAATAATTGCTTTTTGAAGTCGAAAATCTAAGCTGTAATTTTATTTCTTCAAAATTATTAACAAATCAAGTAAATGAAGAGATGTTTTTAACTACAATTGTAGATAAAGGCACTCATGAAATTATCACTAATGCACTAGTAAAAATCATAACTAACAGTAATGAAACAATAGTTCAGTTGATAGACATTAATACAAATGAAATTATACATGAAGAAATAGCAGTTGCATATTCAAACTATGAACAAGTAGTTTTAGGCAGAAATGTAATTTGTTTTAAAACTTAAGCTAGCTGCTATAATACATTAACAACACCTCAAACCAATTTAGAAGCGTTTTAATGAGTTCAATTCCATTTTTTAAAGTGCAATAAGATTGTTATGCCAAGCAAACAATAGATTAATTCAAGAAAACAGCATGTATCAAGGCAGACAAAGATGCAGCATTATAATTTAACAATTTTTTTATGAAAATCAAAACAAAACACTTTTAAACACTAACAATAGTATTTACTGTTTTAACTTTTATATTTGCCATTAAAACCACGTTCAATAGACTTGAAGACAAAGAAGATGGAATGTATTATTACTTAAGAAATCTAAGTTTCATTTTGTACTTACTAAGCTTTCTAGCAACAATTATTACTTATT
>Ga0136559_1000713_pt1 | contig 11235 bp, 10 predicted proteins | sample AntRauMeHopE1496_FD_104633 | JGI IMG/M metagenome (GOLD analysis project Ga0136559, IMG submission 104633) | Saline lake microbial communities from Rauer Islands, Antarctica - Metagenome Hop E1 #496 | ecosystem: Environmental > Aquatic > Non-marine Saline and Alkaline > Saline | place... | reverse complement strand
TTGACGTTCTTCACGTGTCATCGTAAGCATCTGCACTGAAACCTCGGAGAACCCCTTGGCCAGCGCCTCATGGACATCTCGCTCGATGCTTTGAGCGGCGGGACAGCCAGAGATTGTTAGCTTTATCTCGACAACCACGCTGTCTTGAGTTTCAGTGAGCTCCCCGACCATCCCAAGATCCGTGATTGGAGCCCTGAGTTCAGGATCAATAACAGTGGCAAGAAGTCCAAGAGCTTTTGAGCTCATTTGGTTCTCTTTTTTGAAGACTCATCATTGTTTATTTCAGCAGTGAGCTGTTTGAGCATATCTTTTAGTTCATCTCGAACAAAATCCTTTGTGGCAACCTCTTCAAGGGCCAGCCGCAGCGCTACTACCTCTCGAGCCAGGTATTCGGTGTCGGCGAGATTACGCTCTGCTCGCTGACGGTCCTGTTCGAATTTCACTCGGTCACGATCTGCTTCTCGATTCTGAGCCAAAAGAATCAGTGGCGCCGCATATGAGGCTTGCAAAGACAAAATAAGTGTCAAAAGCGTGAAGTTCAAGGCCCTGGAGTCAAACTGTGCACTGACCGGTGCCATCGTGTTCCAGGTCAGCCACACCGCGACAACCAAGCTCATGGCGATTAGAAAAAAGCCGGTGCCCATCGCTCTTGCGATTGCTTCTGATATGCGACCTATGGTGTCTTGGCCAAAAGTGGGTTTGCGAAATAACTTACGCCTAGTTACCGGAGTCTCAAGCTCATAGGATCTGCGCGCCATTTCGCTACTCCTCTTCACTTCGCCAGTCCTGCGGAAGCAGGTGGTCCAATACGTCATCAACGGTAACTACCCCTAAAAGGTGATTACGCTCATCAACTACCGGGATCGCGATTAGGTCATAGGTAGCAAGGTCTCGGTGAATTTGAGCAATCGGGGTATTGACGCCGATTGCTTGCTGCTCGGTGTCTAGTAGCGAGCTTAGGCTCTGGTGAGGGGGGTATCTTAAGAGCTTTTGAAAGTGCACAACCCCCAAATATTTCCCGGCTGGAGTTTCATAAGGCGGCAGCGTTACAAAAACCTGCGCCGCCAATACCGACTCAACTTCCTTTCTTCGAATCAAAGCCATGGCCTCTGCAACAGTGGTGTCCGCGGCGCAAATTATTGGTTCGGGGGTCATCATTCCACCGGCGGTATACGGTCCATACTTCAAGAGCGATCTAATGTCTTCTGCTTCTTCTGGATCCATCAAGTCAAGAAGGATCTCGGTTCTCTCAGCCGAAAGATTCGCCATAAGGTCAGCCGCATCATCTGGCCCCATCAGATCTAAAACCTCAGCCGCTCGATCGTCTTCCAAACCCCTCATGATTTCGAGCTGCTCTTCCTCGGGGAGTTCTTCTAATAAATCAGCTAGTCGCTCATCATCAAGGCCTTCGGCAAGGGCAATCATGCGGTCTTCGGGCAGCTCGAGCATCGCAGTGGCGAGGTCGGCCGGTCTTAGGTCAGCGACGGTGGATAATAGTTGCCGGGCATCTTGATCTGCCGAGTTTTCATGGTTCTCGCTGGCTTCATTCCAGTTCACAAATATCGTGCTGCCCTTGGCAAAAGGCATTGCGGAACTTTTGGCCTTTCGCACAAACAGCTCTGTCAACACCCAGTCGCCACGCTTGGTCTTTTCAATAGAAAAATCCTCAATGGTGGCAATTCCCGAGCCATCAAGCAAAGTGACTTTCCTGCCTAGCATTTGGGCAATCGCCCTCACTTCTTGGCCTCGCTGAGAGAATCTGCGCAGATCAATAAAACCGTTTGACATAAGTTGGCCGGGCGCGATTGCAGTCACTCGGGCGATTGGCAAAAAGACTCTGCGCCGCCCCGAAATCTCGATTATGAAGCCCGTGGCCCTGGGCGGCTGAGTCGCTCGATAGGCCATCAGAACATCGATAACCTTTCCAACTCGATCGCCCTGTGGGTCAAAAACCCCACAGCCTGCCAGTCTGGCTACGAATACCCTGGTTGCGCTCATAGAGATAACCCTATGGCGCATAACCAACCTAGTGTCACAATTCATGGCATGAGCGATGCAAGAGCGAGCGCCAGGTCCAAGCGAACTGGGCCAACAATTCCCACCGGTCACACGCTGGGTAATTTCGCCAATCACAAAGAGGCTTCGGTCCTTGTCGAAAAGCTAATAGCGGGGGATTTTAGCCCTCAAAAAGTTTCCATCATTGGACACGATCCGGTGATGGTGGAGCGAATTCGGGGCCGATTGGGTTATGGCCGCGTCGCGGCATCGGGTGCAATCACCGGATTGTGGATCGGGCTTTTGATCGCTTTGCTATTGGGTTCGGGAGTTCAGATGACCCAGGACGGCTCCACGGAGTTCTTGGCTGAGCAATTTATATCGGTGGTCTCTGTCGCAGCCGGCCTTGGAATGCTTTTCAACATCCTGCGGTTTGCCGCATCTAAAAATAAACGTGGATTTTTATCCACCCAGATGCCGGTGGCATCTCGTTATGAAGTGATAGTCCCAGAGGTGGATGCCCCAAAAGCGCTAGGAATCCTCTCCGCTAACTCAACCGCCAAGTAGTGCTTCTGAGTACCAGGCTTCAATACCCTCTGTGGTTCTAGGGAGTGAGTCGCTAAGATTCTCTACCCCTTGGCTAGTAACTAGGACATCATCCTCAATGCGAACCCCAATCCCGCGGAGTTCTTCGGGGACCAATAGATCATTTTTGTGAAAGTAAAGACCCGGCTCAATTGTGAAAATCATGCCCGGTTGCAAGATGCCATCTTGATAATGCTCGCGTTTGGCTTGAGCGCAGTCGTGCACATCCATTCCAAGGTGATGGCTAGTGCCATGGACCATGAATCTGCGGTGGTGTTGGTTCTCTGGCAATAAAGATTCCTCTGCAGTCACTGGCAAAAGCCCAAACTCAGCAACCTTGTTGGCGATTACCTGCATCGCAGCGTTGTGAATATCGCGGAATCTTACCCCCGGCTTAGCGGCAGCGAAAGCGGCATCAGAGGCTTCTAGTACTGCGTCATAAACCCGCTTTTGGGCCTGAGTGAATTTGCCATTAATCGGTATTGTTCTTGTGATATCGGCCGTGTAAAGAGAATTCAGCTCCACTCCAGCATCGACCAAAATAAGATCACCATTTATGACCTCGCCATCGTTTCGGGTCCAATGCAGGGTGCAGGCGTTTGGTCCTGCGGCGGCTATTGTGTCGTAGCCGAGCTCGAAGCCATCCTGTCGGGCTCGAGAGTAAAAGGCCGTTTCTACAACCCTTTCACCGCGCGCGCTGGCGGCAGCTTTTGGCAAAGAGCGAGCAATATCGCCAAAGCCCCTGATGGTGACATTCACTGCTTCGCGCATTTGGGAAATTTCGTAATCATCTTTCACAAAGCGCATTGTCGATGCCGCTGTCAGCAGTTTTTTACTTTCAAGATTGAGGTGCTTACCTAATTCTTTGAGGTTCTTTTTGAATTCGTGAATCGAGGCTGTCCGGATATCGAGAATCTCGGACACTTCTTGCAGTCCGGGCCTTGCCCCAACCCAAAACTCTCCGATCGCCGGGTTTGCAAAGAATTCATCGGTTTCTCTTCCTGCGGTTGGCAGAAAATACAGCGTGCTGATTGATGTTTCAGCGCGGGCGTCAATTACCAAGATTGAGCCAGGTACAGCCTCGGAACCCCAACCGGTGAAGTAAGAAAAGGCGGTGTGTGCTCGATAGCGATACTCAGTATCGTTCGAGCGGGTCTTCATTTCTCCAGCCGCAATAACCAAAACTTTGCCCGCTAGTTGTTTGGCTATCGCCTCACGCCTTATTTTTGCATAGCTCGCGACCTCCCAGGGATTTTGAGTCGGAGGCACTTGTTTTTGCCAATCGGAGGCAATGAAGTCCAAAAACTCCTTGGAGTGTGGGGTGCGTGATCGGTTAGTTGCGTTAACTTTTTTTCCCATGGCACTATTCTCCTACTGTGATCGATCTTCATACCCACTCCACTCAATCCGATGGCAAAGATTCTCCAAGCAGGCTTGTTGAGCTAGCGAGCCAGCAGGGCATAACCGTGCTGGGGGTGACCGACCACGACTCAACCGCTGGTTGGGCCGAGGCGATAGCTGCCGGAAGAAGGTTTGGCGTCGGGATAGTGCCTGGTATCGAAGTGTCCACTCGATCTGAGGCCTCGGACGGCCGGGGCATAAGCGTTCACGTGCTTTGTTATTTGCCGGACCCCGATAATCACGCCTTAGCCAACACTCTTTTGGCAACTAGGGAATCCAGAGTCATTCGCGCAAAAAAAATGGTGGCACTCTTGGCGAAGGACTACCCAATCAGCTGGGAGTTGGTTTTGGCGCAACTACCGATCGGGGCAACCATCGGAAGGCCCGCTATTGCCGATGCACTGGTTGAATTGGGCATCGTTCCGAATCGCACGGACGCTTTCACTTCTATTCTGAATTCGAGCGGCCGTTACTACATTTCTGAGTTGTCACTTGAAACTGAAATTGCAATCAAGCTGATTCGAGAAGCCGGGGGAGTGTCCGTAATGGCCCATCCCCTGATGGATTTTCCGGCGGGCAAATCGCTCAATGATTTATCCGGCTACCACTTTGAAAAACTAATTGCTGCCGGGCTTGATGGGCTTGAAATTGATCACCGGGCTGTTCCAGATCGTGCCAAGAGCTGGCTACGCAACATTGCCCTCAAGCACAATCTGATCGTGACCGGTTCCAGTGACTATCACGGGGTTGGCGGCAAAGATAATGAGCTAGGTGAGAACCAAACTACTCAAGCGATGCTCGATCGAATAATCGATCGAGCATCCGGCTCTCAAGCCTTTTTGTAGTTTCGGCTTCTAGTTCTACTTCTAGGAGCGGGCGTCGACTGGGTCGCAGCTTCGCGCTTTGGTGCAGCGGATCTTGGCTGCGAAGTTCTTTGGCTAGGTGGGCTTTTTTTAGCCTCTGGCGCTCTGCCGATTCGACCCTTGGTGCCCTCGGGAATCTTGAGATCCTCGAAGAGCTTGGGTGAATTGGAGTAGGTTTCGGTTGGCTCTGGAGTGTTTAGCTCCAGCTCGCGGTTAATGTGTATCCAGCGAGTCATGTCCTCCCAGTCCACAAATGTAACTGCTACGCCGAGCTTGCCGGCGCGGCCGGTGCGACCAACCCGGTGCAGGTAAGCCTTTTCATCCTCGGGCACCGAGTAGTTGATGACGTGAGTCACATCGTCAACATCGATACCACGCGCCGCCACCTCGGTGGCCACAAGGATTTCCTTCTTACCGGCTCTAAATGCCGCCATGGAACGCTCTCGAGCTTCCTGAGACATGTCACCGTGCAACGGGGTGGCTAAAAATCCCCGATCCATTAGCTCTTCGGTTAGCTTGGCCGATTGGCGCTTGGTACGAACAAAGACGATGGTTTTACCGCGACCCTCGGCCTGCAAAATGCGGCCGACGATCTCGTCTTTATCCATTGAGTGGGCGCGGTAAACGAACTGCTTGATGTCTCTTTTGGTCTTGCCTTCATCCGGGTCCGCAATGCGAATGTGAATCGGGCGGTTCTGATACCTTCTCGCCAAATTCAAAATAGCTGCCGGCATAGTTGCCGAGAACAACATGGTCTGACGTTTTGGTGGGGTGTAGCTGAAGAGCTTCTCGACATCGGGAAGGAATCCGAGGTCTAGCATTTCATCCGCTTCATCGAGCACCATGAATCGAATTTGCGAAAGATCTAGCAGTTTCTGTTTTGAAAGATCAATTAGCCGGCCCGGCGTTCCAACTACTACTTGTGCACCTCTTTTGAGGGCTTCGATTTGGCCCTCGTAAGCCTTGCCGCCATAAATAGCGACTACCTGGGTGGAGCGGTTGGCGCTCGCAAGCTCTAGGTCGGAAGCAACCTGAACCGCGAGTTCGCGGGTCGGCACAACCACTAGAGCCTGAACTCCGTGAGCCGGGTCGGTACCTAAAGATTGCAAAAGTGGGAGGCCGAAGCCCAAGGTCTTGCCAGTGCCGGTCTTGGCCTGCCCAATTACATCGGTGCCAGATAACGCAACTGGAATAGCTTGAAGTTGGATTGGGAATGGTTCGGTGATTCCTCTGGAATCTAGTGCGGCGCAGATGTCTGCATCTATGCCTAGGGATTGAAAACTCAAAAAACTCTCCGTTTGATTTTGGCCAGCCATCGTAATTCGGCGGGCGCAGTTATAAGATTGCTGGGTGTTGGATTGGTTTCGTAGAATACGCAAGGGGTCTCAGAAGCTGACGCTTCCTTCGAGGGACTCCTCTTTGGGACGCAGCCAAATCCAACTGAACCCATCAAAGCTTACCCCCGCGCCAGAGATTTATCTCGGTCAGCTTGCTTCTAGTTCACTGGCAATCGCCGACTCTCTCATGTTTGCGGCAAATAAGGCACCAACCAGGGCCTTGAAGAACGAGCTCAACACCCTGGCTGATTACTTCATTGTGAGAGAAAAAACCTGCGCAGCTCTTTTGCGAAAAGCCGGGATCGACTCCTCCGCACTGCATGAACAGTTCGATAATCGATACGAAGAGCTTTTTGAAATCACCAAGGGCGTGAGCTTCATTGAAGAAGTCGCCAGACTTTACGTATTGGTTGGAATCATGGAGGACTCTGCTCTGAGGCTCAGCAGAGGCCTTAGCCCGGCAAAGAGAATTCAAATCGAGCCGGTGCTATTGCGCAGCGACTTGGAGCAAAGTTGCCAAAAAATGCTGCAAAACCTTCTTGCAAGCTCCCCGGACATGATTGATCCGTTGGCGCTTTACTGCAGGTCTGTTGTCGCCGATGGATTACTAGAGATCAGACACTCGGTGGATCTAGCGAAACTGGGAAAGATAGTGCAGGCCGAATCAAAGGCCGACATCGCAAGAGAAGAGTTCAAGATTATCGAGCCATTTACCGCCGAATTGATTTCGGCGCATAATCTGCGGATGGACTCTTTAGGACTTACCGCGTAGTTCGGAGTTCGGCTAGCTCTTTTGCTTCAGCTGCAAACCTTCTCGAATTCAAGAAACCAGTTATAAACCAAATGGCCGCCGGCATTCCCAGCATAACTATGAACCAAATCCAGGCTTGGTCGTAGCTAAATCCCAGCCAGGTGAAGATTATCCAGAGCGCGCTCCCTGAAACGGCCGCTATGCCAGCGGGGACCAATCTTCCGTAGAAGTCTGATTTTGGAATCACAAAAGGGGCCACCAACGCCAAGATTGCGGTGTAGCCCAGAAGGACCAGAATTTCCATTAGGCCAGGAATCCGACCCGACGCTTGTCCTCGACGCCGATTTCAACATAGGCGATTGAGGCGACTGGCACCAAGATCGTGCGACCCTTATCATCCTGCAAGCTAAGGACGGTAACTTTCTCGTTGAGTGCCTTGGTTACCTGCTCTTGAATCTCTTTGGCACCAAGCGGTGACTCAAAGCTCAAATCGCGAGCATTTTCTCTGATTCCGATTCTGATTTCCATAATTCTCCTTAGATGCATCTCAAGGTTACGACACGAAAATGTCGACGAGTGCAAATAGATTGGCAACATGGCCAATGATATTCCGCTATTTGCGAATGCGCCCGCAGCTAGCGGTGCAACTTGTTTGCAACCAAAAGAGCTGGCCGAGCTTCTCAAAGCTCAAGTTAGCTTGATTATTGGTGCCCCTGGTACGGGCAAGACCACTAGTTTGATTCAGCTAGTGTCGGAGCTCGAATCCAAAGGCTTATCAGCGAGCCAGGTTTTGGTTCTAACCCCTTCGAGAAATGCCGCGAGCGCCTTGAGAAATCAATTGGCTCTGAAATCTGACAAAACTTCTACCAGTGCTAGGGCTCAATCAATTTCTTCTTTTTGCTTCGGTTTGATTCAAAGATTGAATCCTGATTTAAGGCTCCTTTCTGGCGCGGGCCAACAGAACCTCATATCCCAAATCGTTGAGAGCTTGGAAGCTTCGGGTCTTGCAAGAAGTTGGGGTGTAGACCAACTGAGTCTCAATTTGCCAAGCTTCCACATTGAGCTCAGGGATTTAATAACAGTGGTTTTGGAGCACTCACTAAGCGCGACTGACCTTGAAATGCTAGGAATTCAATTTCCCAAATTAAAACATCAGGTCCTAAAGGACCTTTTGCCTATTTATCTTGAGGCGCTAGAGCAGCAAAGCTACCTGGACCCATCTACTTTGATTGCGCGGGCCAAAGATTCGCTAGGTGAGCTTAAAGACGTGAAGTACGTCCTTATCGATGATGCTCAGAATCTTTCGCAGTCCGGGTTGGAGCTTGCGCTAGAGATGGCACGGGGCCGCAATTTAATTATGTTGGGAGATCCGGATTCGGCAACCAATTCTTTTCGTTCTGCAGACCCCGGCGAGTTTATTTTGGCCACGAAGCGCGCGTTTAGAAATGTTAAGGTCACCTTTTTGCAGAGTTTTCAACCGCAGTCAAAGCCCATCGCTGCCGTGATGGCTAGGGTCGCACAGCGACTACCCACTTCGGCGGCCGGCCCGCAGCGCAAGCCTTTTCTGCAAATTGAAGATACCTCTGGAATCCTTGCCACGCTGCACGATAACCAGCAATCTGAGACGGACTGGCTTGCGGCGAACCTCAGAAAGCTAAGACTTACTCGCGGTCTTGACTTTTCGCAAATGGTGGTGGTCGGCAGAACTAGAAGGCAGCTGGAACAACTGGCCATTTCTCTTTCATCAAGAAATGTGCCGGTCAGAATCCTGGGCTCACAGGCTGCCTTGCGAGACCAGTTTGCCGCCCGAGCGGTCTTGGATCTAGCAAAATTAATCTTCGGCCAAAACGAGCCAGATTTGATCCAGGCAATTCTCCTGTCGCCCTTTGGAGGCTTTGACTCGATTAGTTTCCGAAGACTGATCCGACAACTAGCTCAGGACCCATTATTTGATGGCCTTGCCAAGTCGGAGATGCTTTCAGCTATGGTTTCCGAAACCTTCGAATTAGATTCTCCCGAGGGTCGAAAATTAGAAAAGCTCAAAGCCCTGATTAGGCAGCTGAAAACTAATCCCCCCTCTTTCGCTCACGAGCTGGTTTCGATGATATTTTCCGATGCCACCGCTTCGCGCTGGGCCGAGGCGGCTCGTGGTGACACTGAGGTCGGTTTCGCAGCCAATCGCGACCTGGATTCGGTTCTCGAGCTTTTCGCCGCGGCTCAAAGATTTGACCAAAGAGAACTCGGCTCACCAGAAGATTTTGTGATTCAGCAACTGGCACTTCAGGTGCCTGAGGATTCGCTGGCCAAAGCTGGTCAAAAGTCAGCTGTGCTTATTGCAACACCCAGTCAGCTGGCGGGGCAGAGCTTTGAGGTGGTTGCTATGCCGAGACTGCAAGAGGGAATTTGGCCCAATTTGCGCCCAAGAAACTCTCTTTTAGGGGCGAGTTCCCTGCAGGCTTATCTGTCCGGAAAATTAGAAGATCCAACCAAGCCGGCCAAGTCCGAATTGGCGGATGAATTAAGAATGGCTTATAAAACTATTGGCGCTTGCCGAAGCGTGCTTTTGCTCTCCGCCATGCAGGATGCTGAGGAGCAGCCCTCGCAACTTTTTGCACTATTTGGGATCTTGCCTCTTCGGGATAATAGCGAGATTGATTTTGATTTACGAAGGCTGGTTGGCAGGTTGCGCGCCAAACTCGCAGCTGGGGATCGAGGCGCGGCAATCACCCTGGCCAGTTTTGCAACGGCGGGTGTGGCGGGAGCCCACCCCTCGCAGTGGCTTGGCTTACTGCCGCTTTCGGATGACTCCGAACTTGTTTTGGAAGATGAGCAAATACGTATTTCGGCTTCTAAGCTGGAGGCATTCGAGCGTTGTCCATTGCACTGGTTCATTGGCAATTTTGGGGGAGACGGTTCCGGATTTGCAGCCTCGCTGGGCACCCTAATTCACGCAGCACTCGAGAATTCGCAGGATATTGACCCCGTGAGCTTTGTGGAATCCAATTGGCACACCCTGGATTTTGAAACCCAGTGGCAGCAAACCGCCCAAAAGCGCCGAGCGATGCAAATGGTTGCGTTGATGTCGCAGTATCTATCAACCGCGGGCGAATTGGTAAAAGCCGAGCAGGGCTTTGAGCTGCGCGTTGGCAAGCTCATCGTGAGCGGGAAAATCGATCGTGTTGAAAAAAATGCCGCAGGTGAGATTCTGGTCAGTGATCTGAAAACCGGCAGAGTCCCAACCAAAATTGAGGTTGAAAATAATCGCCAATTAGCGCTTTACCAAATGGCAGTGCGAGTGCTACACCAAGATGAACCGCTCGCCGGAGCTCAGATTATTTCGGTTGGCTCGGACAAGCTAAAGGTACTCGAGCAGGCGCCGCTTTCGACTGAGCTTGAGGCCCAGATAAATGCACTATTAGAAAAGGCCGAGGATGGCATCTCTGGAACCGAGTTCATTGCCAATTACCAGAGCCACTGCAATCAAGACTCTAGTTGCCAGCTTTTACTTGCAAGAGTGGTGACTGATGCCTAAATTTTCTGCGCAGCAGGTGTATAAATTACTAAGTGAGCACCAGCTGACTCAAGAACAGCTGGTGGCTTGCGAGGACTCTTCGCTGAGTGACCCCTGCCTTGTGATCGCTGGTGCCGGAAGCGGCAAGACCGAGTTGATGACAGTCCGGATTCTTTTTTTAGTTGCTAATGAGCTTGCAAGACCGGATCAGATTCTTGGGCTTACATTTACCAAAAAGGCGGCTAGCGAACTCCAAATTCGAGTTCAGCAGGCACTTTTTATCATGCGGGAATCGGAGCTTTGGCCCGCATCCTTGGGAGTTGATTTTGAACCACCACGGATTTCGACCTACAACTCCTTTGGAAATGAAATATTTCGAAGGTATGCGCTGAGCGTTGGATACGACCCCGAGGCAACCTTACTAACCGAGGCTGGTTCGGTTGCCTTGGCTAATGAGCTTTTGAGAAAAATCAATCCTGATATTTCCCTAAAGTTGGGGGATTGGGATCGCAGTCTTGAGAATCTGGTCAATCTGACTTTGGCAATGGCTTCAGAGCTCACTGATAATCAAGCGGATCCGCAGGCTGCTATGGCGCTTTTGGAAGATTTGATCGAACATGCCAAAACGCTTCCAAAAGTCGAGTCCGGCTCCATGGTGAGGTTTCAGTACACCCAAGATATAATCGACCAAGCGCAGACCAACAGTCTGATTTTGGAGATTGCCCAGGAGTATCTTGAGCTGAAAAGAACTCGCAATCTTCTGGACTTCTCCGACCAGGTGGCACTTGCCCT
>Ga0136559_1000712_pt1 | contig 11251 bp, 5 predicted proteins | sample AntRauMeHopE1496_FD_104633 | JGI IMG/M metagenome (GOLD analysis project Ga0136559, IMG submission 104633) | Saline lake microbial communities from Rauer Islands, Antarctica - Metagenome Hop E1 #496 | ecosystem: Environmental > Aquatic > Non-marine Saline and Alkaline > Saline | place... | reverse complement strand
TATGCCGTGTTTTGAATTAGGCTTGGTATCGTATATGATGGTGTCGTTAAAGGAACAACCGTACCCTGACCTGTGCCAGGCTGGGTGATGGTTCCTACGGGTGCATGTTCTAATTCCCATGCAGTTTCTGATTGCCCAGGATTCCAGATAATATCTGCTGTAGTAGTTCCTACAAAAAACGCTTGTAATGCGGTCACAGGAAAACAAGAAATGAGTGTCCTGGCAGTGTAGGGACCTGCCCATGGGCTCAAATCTCCATTACCACAATCTATCTGAATAAAAAAGACATAATTGGTATCAGACGCGAGTCCTGGCACAATCGCAAAAGGCGCAGTACCTTGTTGCACCGTTTGTCCGTTTGGATCATTTAAGGCAAATGGCGCAACACCAAATTGAATATTTACGTTCGGATTGTTGTTTCCGTTTGCATCCCAGACAAATGAAATGCTGCTAGATGTGTTTGTTATAGGTATAATGTTACTAGGCGCTGGGCACGAGACGGTCGTCGTGAAGTTTATGGGACCCCGTGAAGAACTTAGGTCTGTTCCGCATTTTGCTCTTACAAAAACATCATAAGAAGTGTTAGACGTTAAGCCGTCTAAATTAAAAGGGTTCGTAGTAGCGAGCCGCACAGTGCCACCAGAACCTACGGTGTAAGGACTTACCCCAAACTCTACTTCCCACTCAGTTTCTGATCCACCGTTAGTCCAGCCTATTTGTGCGCTGTCAGCATCTACACTTGACACAGTAAGAGCAGTCACTGCTGGACAAACCGGACAAACCGCTGTTCCAGAAAAATCTGCCGTAGCACTTGGGTTAAAACCTGAATCAAAAACGACAATGCCCTCAGAGTCTTGCAACGACCACTGCCCATCACCTGTAAAGCTTGGAGGTGTGTAATCAAACACAATAGCGTCACCAGTTGTTATCGCAATAGGGAACGTTGCAATGTTAGGTGGCGTACCCGCATTTTGTACGGTATAAAAAGTCGATCCAACACCATTAATGGTGACGACCACGCCAGCTCCTGGTGTAGAAGTCCATCCTTGACCAAAATTGTCTTGAAGGACAAGCTGGTAATTGCACTGCGCAAATGCCGTGGATAAGGCAAAAACGGAAAGAAATAAAGCATAAAAATGTTTCATGTGTATGTTATTGGTTAAAACGAAACCCCTAAAATAGGGTTTTCTTACATGTTTAGGGGATGTTTTTTCGGTTATTCGATAAACTAAAAAGTTTCTAGACTAAAACCCTTAATAATGAACGTATTGTAAAAAACCTTTATCATCGCTTTACATGCGATCAAGCTTGTAAGGAATTTGCTTTCGCGAAAGCGCCGTACGAAGACACCTTGTAAATTAAAATACAGTCCACAAAAAAGGCCGTCATAACGACGGCCCTTTTCAACTAGTGGTTGTGATTTTACTCCTTTATTACCTTTATAACGTTTGTATTGCCATTAGTACGAACCTGAACAAGGTAAACACCTGTAGGATAGTCAGAAAGATCCACCTGCATGTCTACACTATTGTTTTGGGTATTAAACAGCACCTGACCTAACAAGTTGCGTACCTGAATGGCATCTATAATAGCAGTTCCTGTAACATTTAAGATACCTGTAGTAGGGTTCGGATAATATGTAAATCCTAATGTGTCTGGAGAATCTATTCCAGCAGTAGCATCTATGGTAAAATTGTCTACAAAAAAGTCAATGTCTTCTGGGTCTGCAACAACGCCACGTGTGGCCCAAAATGCGAGCCTTATCGTACCGCTGTAGGCAGTAAGGGGTACATTAACCGTTAGACCTGCGGGAGTAATGCCCGAGGTTGCATTAAAGGTTCTAATGCTTGTCCAGGTCACCCCGCTGTCTGTGGTTATAAGCAGTTCAACAGCATCATCGCTACCAAAGTTGGACGCTAAGGTGTTAGCAAAATCGGTTAAAGCGACCGTAAAGCTAGCCCCAAAACTGTGTCCAGCGGCTCCAAGATTAAATTCCGGGGTCACTAGCCAGTCTCTATCTATGAACGCATTATCATAAATATTAATGCGTGCAGCAAGACCGTTAGGCCCACCAGCCGCGTTACCAAAATTGTCTGAACCCCATGCACCATCTGCCCCGTTAGGACCAGCTGTGATTGCCGAGTCATTACCTTCACTCCAACAATCGCCTGCGAATTCGGTAGGGCTATGACCAGGGAGGGCGGGAAATGGCGTGCTGTACGGTATAGGGAACACTGCACAAGCTGTAGTAAAGTTTATAGGCCCTACCCAGGTAGAAAAGTCGGTAGTAGAACAAGATGACCTGACATAAGCGCTGTATGCCGTAACCGGATTAAGCCCAGTAATAGCCTGGCGGTTAGTAGCCATATTCTGTACGAAGACAGCCCCTGGAGTTCCTTGCGCAACACCTGCTGGCTGTACCTCTACTTCCCATACGGTGGCTGTTCCGTTTTCAGTCCATCCAAAAGAAGCATCAGTTGCCGTTACCGCATTTATGTTTGCAAGTGAAGGGGCAATGCATGTAGGAGCTGCTGAGCAAGTTACGTTTGCAGACCAGCCTGGTCTTGTAACAGAGCCATCAGAAGAGAACACTATGGTGATACATCCAGATGTTGAGGTTCCTATTATTAGTTGTCCTACAAGGTCACCAGTACCTGAATTATTAGCAGGGTCCCAGCACCACTCTGTACTGCCCGAAGGTGTAGTAATGATCGGGAATGAAGTGTCGGGACCGTTATAAATTGTTAGGCCATCAAAACATCCAGCAAAACTAGTTTCCATGTCATTAAACGTGAAGTTCACGTTTACTACATCGCCAGCATTATCTGGACAAATATTATACGTAATATTTTCGCTATTCTGGTAGTCTCCTGTTGCGCCACCTGAATCTAAAAACAAATCTCCTGCACAATAGTCTGGTGCAGTGGACACGTTAATACATGTTTGCTGCGAGACATCACCAACACCGCAAACTGCTGAAACGCAGAATTCGTATGCAGTTCCAGTATTCAAGCCAGTGATTGTTGTTGTAGTCGCTGTAGGGTTTGGAGTAACTGACGTAAACGCAGTAGTTCCTACTTCACGGTACTCTACTAACCACTCTGTTTCTGACCCCACTGCTGTCCAGTTTAATTCAACACTACTAGAATTTGTAACGCCATTAGTAAGATTTGAAATGTTAGGACACGTAGGAATTTCGTCAATTCTAAAGTCATCTACAGAAATATCACCCTCAAACGTACCATTACTTGTGGCCCTTAAACGCACTTGAATTACGTTACTGGCTAGGTTAACGGCGGTTAAGTCAAAAATGGCATCTCTCCATTCTTGTGCTTGCGCAGTTTGTTGCTGACCAACTAATACACCTATACCGTTTATCCATCCAGTACCATCATTAACGTCTACGTTCAGTGTTCCTATTTGAGCACCAAACATGTGGTACTTAAACTGAATTGCTGGGGTCGTGAGTGCAGTAATGTCTACTAAAGGGGACAACAAGCGTGCCTCATTTCCAATTACTCCACTAGATGCTTCTATATACACATATGTCGTACCACTGAACGCTGCTAATGGGCCTGTTCCACCACTAGGGGTAGAGCCGGAATTATCAACATTCCAGTCATAAGCGGAGTCTGAATTTGCCTTCCAACAATTCTGACCTACAAAATTTGTATTAGGTGTAAAGTTTTCGAAATTTACGAAATAAGGTGCAATAAAGGCAGAACACTCTGTTGTAAACGTTGCCGGACCTCCAAGACCACTTAGGGTTCCCGCGCCACAGTCTGCAGTTACATAAAATTGATAACATGTATTACTTGCAAGTCCGGTAATACTAAATCCTGTGTTGACACCAGCAGTTACAGTGGTCGTTCCAGCGGCCGAGGTTCCTGGAGCAAACCCGCAAGGACCGTACTCAACAATCCATGAGGTTGCACTACCGTTCTCATTCCATGATAATAGCGCTGTTGTATCTGTAACACTTGTCGAAGCTAAAATCGAAGGTTGCGCACAAGCTGGAGCTTCACCAAACACAACATTGTCAAGCGCAATATCGCTTGTACCTGCGAATCCTGTATCTGTACGTTCGGCTCTGAAACGGGCTTGAATAGTACCAGAGGCATAACCACTAAGGTCTATAACCGCTAGTTCCCACGGCGAAGCACCGCTAGTTTGCTGCTGTCCGGTAATTACAAGAACATTGTTCACAAAACCGGTACCGTCATTTATGTCTACTCGTAAAATGCCAGTTGCAGCACCAAACATGTGGTAGTTAAATTGTAGGGACGGGTTTGTTAACCCCGCGACGTTAACAAGCGGCGACACCAGCGTTGCTATGTTGCCGGCCGCACCGCCATTACCTTCAATATAAAAGTATTTAGTTCCATTAAAAGCAGCGTCAGGACCAGTGGCTCCTGTAGGAGTTCCTCCCGCAGCGTCCAAATTCCAATCCCAAGCTGTAAAGGTGGTGGAGTTTGTACTTGCTTTCCAGCAGTTCTCCTCGGTAACTAACAGGCTTGCGGTAAACAACTCAAAATCCTCTGTATAGGGTGCTACAATAGGGGAGCATTCTGTTTTAAATGCAAACGGTCCTCTGTAAATACTCTCATCGCCTACAGCGCATACTGCTCTAACATAATATTCATAAGAAGTGTCTGCTGTTAGGCCTGTAGCTTGTGTGGTAGGGTTCGCAGCAACGTTAATAACAGGAATTGCTGTAGCAGCGGTATTAGGCGCGAAACCAGGAAGACCTACTTCTACCTCCCAGGCAGTTTCTGTTCCACCAGCAAGCCATGAAAGGGTTGCGGCACTGTCTGTAAAGTTAGCAGCACTTAAGTCAGACGGGGCCGGACATGTGGGCGGTGGTGCGCAAGTCACAGTTGCAGACCAGCCGGGTCTAGTGGCGGATCCATCTGAAGAAAACACTACAGTCAAACACCCAGATGTTGAGGTCGCTATTAACAGCTCACCTACCAGGTTGCCCGTACCTGTGTTTGTTGCTGGATTCCAACACCATTCAGTACCACCGGCAGGCGTATTAATGGTAGGAAAGGTTGTATCTGGACCATCGTAGATTGTTAATCCGTCAAAACATCCGTTAAAACTTGTTTCCATGTTATTAAGCGTGAAGTTCACATATACTACATCGCCAGCATTATCTGGACAAATGTTATACGTAATATTTTCATTATTCTGGTAGTCTCCTGTTGCACCACCTGTATCTAAAAACAAGTCACCGTTACAGTAGTCTGCGGGTGTTAAAAGGCTCGCGCAAACTGGTGTAGAACGGTCGTTTGCAGCACAAACAGCGGTCACACAAATATCATATTGTGTACCTGAGGCAAGGCCGGTAAGTGTAAAAGGATTTGTGGTAGCCGCGACTACGGTCCCTGTACCGGGAGTAAAGCCTGGCGCGCCGTACTCGATACTCCAAGCAGTTTCTGTGCCACCATTTGTCCATGCGATATCTACTTGCGTTTGATCTACATTTGAAAATGTTATTGCAGAAACATCGGGACAAGACTGTAATGTTGTTGCTGTGTATGGTACGGTTGTCCATGCACTAAAATCGCCACCACCACAATCTATACGTACAAAAAATTCATACGCAGTATTTGCTGTGAGCCCACCTACGATTGCAAACGGTGCCGAAGCACCTAACGAGGTTGTACCCTGATTCGTTCCTGGAGCGGTAATCACACCCGGTAGGGCGAATTCTATCTCATAATTTGTAGCGGCGTTGCCGTTTGCATCCCATGTAAACTGCACCTCGTTTGCTGTTTGAGTAACTGGCGAGTATGCACCAGGCGCGGGACATGAAGGCGTTGTGGTAAATGTACCGCAGGAATTTCTTCCTAAATCATTTGGACCACAGACAGAACGCACACAAAAATCGTATACGGTGTCAGAAGACAGCCCTGTAATAGTAAATGGGTTTGTTACTACCGCTGTTACGATTACACCACCAGAACCTTGGGTATAGGGTGCTACGCCGTACTCTATTTCCCATTCTATCTCTGTACCTACACTTGTCCAAGCGATTTCAGCAGTGGAGGCGGCAACATTAGAAGCGGTCACATTAATAACAGCTGGACATGTTGGGCAGGTTCCTGTACCCGAAAAGTCTGCAGCGCTGCTTGGATTAAAACCAGAGTCAAAAATCACGAAGCCCTCTGAGTCTCTTAATAACCACTGCAAGTCACCTGTCAAAGCGGGCTCGGTGTAGTCAAAAATAAGTATATCGCCAGTGTTAACGGCGATGGGGTACGTTTCTATGTTAGGGGGCGTACCTGTGCCTAGTACAGTGTAGAACGTACTAGTGCCATTAATGGATACGTTTACTCCAGCAGGTGCTGCAATGCCGCCACCAAAATTGTCTTGTAAAACGAGCTGATAATTACACTGTGCAGCCGCTCCAAACGAGGCTAGTAGTGCAAAAATCAAAAGGTAAATTTGTTTCATTATGAAAGTTTTAAAATTGAAGATTTAAAGATAGTATTAAACTTTGGTTAATCGAAAAAAAAACACAAAATATTGTTAAATTCTTGCTTTCGCGAAAGCGAAATAAAAAAGCCCCTATAAACATAGAGGCCCTTAACTATTTAAATACCGTACTTTAAAATTTTTCTATGACCTCTTGGCTTACACCAGTGTTAGAAAAGCCGCCATCGTGAAATAAATTTTGCATGGTCACTTTTTTAGTATAGTCCGAAAACAGCGTTACGGTATACTCTGCACAATCTTGAGCAGTTGCGTTACCCAGTGGGCTCATTTTCTCGGCATAGCTTATAAAACCATCAAACCCTTTAACACCGCTTCCGGCAGTAGTGGGTGTAGGTGATTGTGAGATTGTGTTTACACGTACCTTTTTATCTTTTCCAAAAAAGTAACCGAAACTTCTCGCAATACTTTCTAGATAGGCCTTATTGTCGGCCATGTCATTATAATCTGGAAAGGTGCGTTGTGCGGCCATATAAGTTAAGGCAACAATACTACCCCACTCGTTCATGGCATCGTGCTTATACAGGGTTTGCATGACTTTGTGAAAAGACACGGCACTTACGTCCCAGCCCTTTTCGGTATACTTGTAATTTTGGTCTGTGTAAGCATTTCCTTTACGCACGTTTACAGACATGCCTATAGAGTGTAGTACAAAATCTAGTTTGCCGCCTAGAATCTCTACAGCCTTTGTGACTAGGTTCTCTAAGTCTTCTACACTTGTCGCGTCTGCGGGTATAATTTCACTGCCTGTTGCTTTTGCAAGTTCTGCAATTTGCCCCATACGCATGGCGACCGGTGCGTTTGTAAGTACAAATGTTGCTCCTTCTTCATGAGCTAGTTGAGCGGTTTTCCAAGCGATTGAGTTTTCATCGAGCGCGCCAAAAATGATTCCGCGTTTTCCTTTTAGTAAGTTGTATGACATATCCTTATATTAAGTTGGGCAAATATAAATAGTTATTTGAGTAATTCACGGGCATTTTCTCGTGCAGCTTCGGAAATACTTCCACCGCTCAGCATTTGGGCCAGCTCCTCTACCCTATCAACAGCATTTAAACGCTGTATTTGTGAAACGGTGCGGTCTGCAACAATTTTCTTTTTTACAAACAGGTGTTCTTCACCCGCAGCGGCAATTTGCGGCAGGTGCGTGATTGTAATAACCTGCATGGACTGTGACATATGCTGCATAATCACTGCCATTTTACTGGCGATAACACCGCTTACACCGGTGTCTATCTCATCAAAAATAATGGTAGGCAAACGCATACATCGCGACAACATGGCCTTAATGGCGAGCATTAATCGGGATAACTCACCGCCAGAAGCTGCTTTATCCAAAGCCTGTAAAACTGTGCCTTTATTTGCTGTAAACCTAAAGGAAACGGTCTCCATACCGGTAGGTAAATAGTCTAAAGACGGTTCTAGGTGCACTTTAAACTGTGCGTCGGGCATGCCCAGGGCGTGAACTGTTTCTAGAATCTCTAGCTCAAATGCTGGCGAGTGCTGTACTCGCAAATCATGTATTGTTTTACCCAGTGTTCCGAGCTCGCTTGAGGTAAGGTCTACCTGGGCTTGTAAAGCTTTTAATTTTTTACTCAACCCTATGGTGTTCAGTACTTTATTTGCTAGTTCATCTCTATAGGCTATAAGTTCTTCAACTGCGGTCACATGGTGTTTGCGCAGCAGGTTCTCTACGGTGGCCATTATATTATTTACAATTTCTAGCCGCTCTGGATTTGCCTCAACGAGATCAACCTGAGCTTCTAAGGCGATTTGCACATCTTCAAGCTCCAATAACACACTGGTTGTACGCTCTAAAAGACCTACATACACTGTTGAATAACTGCTCACTTGTTGCAAGCGTCGTTGTACAAGCCGCAGTTGATCTACAATACCTGTTTCTTCTAAAGACAATGATTCACTAGCTTCATTTAAAGAAACGCCTATGGTCTCTACGTTGCTAAGCTGCGTGCTTTCCTCTTCTAGTGCTGCTATATCTATGCGGTCTAGTTGCACTGCCTCTAACTCTTCTAGTAAAAAGGTATTGTATTCATACTCCTTTACAAGGCTGGCTTCTAGTTTTTGAGCTTGAACAAGCTCTTTACTTATGCTACTATGAGTTGTGCGTAAAATTGCATATTCCTCAAAAAGCTGTGCTGCTGGCTTTTTTGCAGCCTTAGTTTGCTCCTTTATATAAGCATCGAGCACATTTACCTGAAAAGAATCACCACTCAACTGCATCGTTTGGTGCTGTGAGTGTATGTCTATGAGGTAAACCCCTAATGCTGACAGCTGGTTTAAGGTAACGGGAGAGTCGTTTATAAAAGCCCTACTCTTGCCTGATGGCAATATTTCTCGTCTAACGATGGTTTGCTCTTCATAATCCAGCTCCAACTCCTCAAACAAGGTCGTTAATGCATGACCGCTGAGGTTAAAATGGGTTTCTACCACGCACTTGCGTGTGGTATCGCGCACCGCGCTCAGGTCTGCACGATTACCCAAAACCAGGCCCAGTGCACCTAATAATATAGACTTACCCGCACCAGTCTCGCCTGTTATGGTTGTGAGCCCTGACTTTAGGTCTAGATCTAGCGCATCTATAAGCGCAAAATTCTCGATATGTATAGAGGTAAGCAACTGTTATAAAGAAGTTTATGAAGCCACAGTCCTTAGCTGGCTGCGCGTTTGAAATTAGTTAAAAAATATTCCACATGCAACTGCTTTTTACTTAATAAGCCGCCAGCTTGTGGACTGGCTAGGTGCTAGCTTTTGTAGTATCCCTTTGAGCTCTCGTATGTCCATGGCTGGCCCACCAGAAAAGATACTTGCAATCTCTGGTGCTTTTGCATCAAAAAAGACCCGTTGCAGGAGGCTGTTAGGCCTGCGGCTGTTAAGTGCGTCGAACTGTTGTATCTGGTTTTTTATTTCGGTTTTTGCCTTTTTAGGGTCATCAGCAAAAATATCTATACCGTTCATGTGATAGCTGTACATTATGTCGCGGTACTCTTTATAGGTCTCTGAAAGCACGTCGTCGTTAAGTCTAAATCTAGAAATCAACCCGTCTGACGGTCGCCAGCCCTCTATTTGAGAACCTTGTGCTAAATTAACGATGCGCTGGGCTTCTTCATGAAACTTTTGCCCGCCACGAGGCGCATAGGTGTCTGCATCCATACCTAGCATGGTATATGCATAAAACGAAAGCAAAGACATAAAATTATTTTCGAACTGGTTTGCATTGTAAAAGATAGGGGCAAATTCCACATACTCAAAGACAATTTTATCGTCTCTATAATTAAATACGGGCGACGTGTATGCTGTATTAAAAGCAGGTCTGGACATAGACACCTCTAAATTTGCCCTAAAACGGTCATTTCTGTAATCTAAGACGTCTAAAACCATGACCGCATTTATACGCTCATTGTCTTCAAACTCTTGATCTGTCCACTTGGTATTATTAAAAAAGTCCTGAACAGAATTTTGCAAGGTTTTAAAAATTTGCTGATCTGGCTGTGAGATACGTTGCGTGTTCACCTGAAAAACAAGGTTGAACTCTTGGGCAACAGCACCTTGCGAGCACATATATGCAAGTGCTACAAGGGCTAGTTTACTTGATTTTATTAATGACTTCATGTAGTATATCTTTTGCTACGAGTTCCTTAGATTTGGTATCATAAACGGTGGTGTTTTTTGCTCTATCTATTATAGTGACTTTGTTCGTTTCCTTGCCAAAACCTGCACCTTTGTCCCTAGTAGAATTTAATACTAGTAAATCACAGTTTTTATTTTCTGCTTTCGCGAAAGCGTGTTCCAACTCATTCTCTGTCTCTAATGCAAAACCCACTAAAAAGGGCCGCGTTTTTAGTGCACCTACGCTTGCTAAAATGTCTGGATTCTTTACTAACTCCATGGTTAACGTAGGTTCCTTCTTTTTTATTTTCTGTGAAGCGACTATTAGGGGTCTATAATCTGCCACTGCGGCACTAAATATAGCAATATTTGTGGTATCCACGTGCTTAAACACTGCATCATACATTTCTTGTGCCGTCGTCACGTCTATTCTAGTTATGCTACTGTGCGATATCTGCAAGTGGCTAGGCCCTATAATTAAGGTAACTTTTGCTCCCAGTTTTGCTGCCTCTATCGCTAGGGCTGCGCCCATTTTGCCGCTGCTGTGGTTTCCTATAAAACGCACAGGATCTATGGGCTCGTAAGTAGGCCCAGCGGTAATAAGGACATGAGCATCTTTTAACGGTAATGCTTGCGTGAGGTGTTTTTCTATAAACGCGGTGATTTCTTCAGGTTCTGCCATGCGGCCTTTGCCGCTCAAGCCACTAGCTAGTTCGCCATCTCCCGCAGGAATCATTATGTTGCCGTAAGCTGCAAGTTGCTTAAAACTGTGTTGTGTAGACGGGTGCTTGTACATATCTAGGTCCATGGCGGGAGCAAAATATACGGGACATTTTGCGCTGCAATAAACAGCAAGTAATAGATTATCTATACCGCCGGTGACCATTTTACTCATGGTGTTTGCGGTTACGGGAGCGATGATCATAAGGTCTGCCCAAAGCCCTAAATCTACATGGTTGTTCCACACACCTGTGGTGTCGCCTTGTTCAGTAAAAAGATGGTGTACCGGGTTTTTGGACAGCGTGGCAAGGGTAAGTGGCGTAACAAATTCAAGCCCCGCTGGGGTCATTACCACTTTAACGCCTGCGCCCGCTTTTCCAAGCAGGCGCCCCAGTATAGAACTTTTTTA
>Ga0136559_1000711_pt1 | contig 11260 bp, 9 predicted proteins | sample AntRauMeHopE1496_FD_104633 | JGI IMG/M metagenome (GOLD analysis project Ga0136559, IMG submission 104633) | Saline lake microbial communities from Rauer Islands, Antarctica - Metagenome Hop E1 #496 | ecosystem: Environmental > Aquatic > Non-marine Saline and Alkaline > Saline | place... | reverse complement strand
GGTGATATTTTGATTTCTACCTTAGTGGAATGACCAACTTTCATCAAAAACCGCTAAGACTTCCCGCATTTTCATCCGGCTATCATCTCATCACTGATGAAGTAGAGCGTGCTATTCCAGAAATCAAATCCATCCAAATCGGTTTTCTGCACCTATTTATTCAGCACACTTCCGCGGCACTGACTATCAATGAAAATGCCGATCCCAGTGTTCGCAAGGATTTTCAGACTTTTGTCAATGACTTGATACCGGAATCCTATCCTCGCTTTGTCCATACCGACGAGGGCCCTGATGATATGCCAGCGCATATTAAAGCGAGTTTTTTTGACACCAGTATCCAGATCCCTATTTCTCACGGTAGACTTGCACTGGGAGTTTGGCAAGGGATTTACTTATGTGAATTTAGGCGAAATGGAGGAAGAAGAAATTTGGTTCTTACGGCATTCGGACAGTAAAGTTGAATTATTGTGTAGATTATCAGTAGATTTTACCTTTGATATAAAAGCGTCTTTAGGGTCTTGGGAAGGGAATAACTTTGTCCCTGACCCTTGATTTATGCGACCTTATTTATACACTTTTCTTTTTTGGACCTGCTCTATTTCTGCTTTTGCTCAAAAAACAGATGTGCCTTCCGGTAATGCTTTTGCCTTCAAATTGGCCGAACCCATCACACTGGACGGCGTGCTTAATGAGGCGATTTGGCAGGATAATGAAGGTTGGAACGGTGAATTCATGCAGTATTTTCCCTCGGACACTTCACAGGCGGAGGTGCAGACTAGGGTCAAAATCGCCTTTGACGACAACAACCTCTACCTGGCAGCTGAAATGCTAAATCGAGGCGAAAGAGACTATGTGTCTACCTCACTCAGAAGAGATTATCGCGGTGAGCAAAATGATGGAGTCACCTTTGTACTGGATACTTTCAACGATAAAACGAATGCCTTTCAATTTGGAGTAAATCCCTATGGTGTTCTGCGGGAGGGTCTGGTCGCAAATGGAGGCAATCAAGGCGGAGACCTAAGTCTGGCGTGGGATAATAAGTGGTATGCTGAAGCGACTATGCTGGAAGACCGATGGGTGGTAGAAGCCATTATTCCTCTTGCAACATTACGATTTAAAGATGGCGGCCAAAACTGGAATGTAAATTTCTATCGGATCGATAGTGACACGGGCGAGCGTAGTACCTGGTCTCCAATTCCCAGAAATTTCTCCATCATTTCTTTGGCTTTCAGCAGAAAATTGATCTTCGAAGAGACTATTCGAAAAAATTCAGCCAATATTTCATTGATCCCTTACATGGCAGGGCGAACGTCGAAGAATTTCCTAGATGGTAACGAAGAGGCGCTTACCCCGGCTTTTGGCGGAGATGCCAAAATAGGGATCGGACCAGCCTTGAATCTGGACTTGACTATCAATCCCGATTTCTCTCAGGTGGAAGTAGATGAGCAGGTGACCAATCTGGACCGTTTTGAGATCTTTTTTCCGGAACGGAGACAGTTCTTTCTGGAAAATGGAGATCTATTTGCTGATTTTGGTCACCCTTTGGCGCGTCCGTTCTTTTCCCGAAGAATCGGAGTGGATCGGGATGAAAACACGGGTCAGAATATTCAAAATCAAATTCTATACGGTGCACGACTTTCCGGAAAAGTCACTGACGACTGGCGCGTAGGTCTAATGAATATGCAAACTGCAACTGATGAAGATGCTGGAATTGCGGGAAAGAATTTTAGCGTAGTGGCTATTCAGAGAAAGGTTTTTGAGCGATCAAATATCGGATTCATCTACGTGGACAGAGCTTCACTAGCAATAGATGAATCTCAAGTTCTCTTTGATCCAAACGAATCCAATCGATTGGCTGGTTTGGAATACAATCTTGCCTCAGCAGATGGAAAGTGGACAGGGAAGGCCTTTTATCATCGGACTTTTGAAAAAGATGCAGGAATAAATCCAAGAACATTCAATGCCTTTGTCTTATTTAATGACCTGAACTGGAACTGGAGCGTAAGCTATCTCGACATCGGTGAAGGCTATAACCCTGAGGTCGGCTTCACTCCACGGGTGAATTATAAGCGCTTCAATCCAGACATAGGCTACAGCTTCTTCCCCCAGTCCAATCTAATCAACAGACATGGGCCCACTATAGAGTATGAGTTGCTTTTCAATGAAGAGTTGGGAACGACAGACAGCGATTTGAATTTTGGATACCAGGTACGCTTCCAGTCCCTGGCACAACTTTCCATCAGCCAGAATAATCGATACATCTATCTATTCAATGATTTTGATCCTACCCGTACACGTGGAGAGCCGCTACTGGCAGGAACTGATTATTACAATAATACCTTTGAGCTAACTTTCCAAAGTAACCCGAGAAAAGCATTTAATATCGAGCTGAACGCAGAAGTAGGCGAGTATTTTACCGGGACGATTGCCAGTATCCGTAGTCAGTTGGGTATTCGTCTTGGCTACACGGCAAATATTTCGATGAATTTCACTTATAATAAGATCGATCTTCCCGAGCCGCAAAATAATGCAGACCTTCTCCTTGTGGGCCCTAGAATAGATTTGACTTTCACGAAAAATTTGTTTTGGACTACCTTCGTCCAATACAATAATCAAATCGACAATCTGAACATCAATACGCGTATTCAATGGCGCTATGCTCCGGTATCCGATTTCTTTCTGGTGTACACGGATAATTATTTTCCCAGCACTTTTATGCCAAAGCAACGAAGCTTGGTCTTAAAGCTGAACTACTGGTTGAATATTTAATCTGAGTTTGTCTGATCAAATAAATTCTCCATTTTTCGGAGGATTCTGCCTTTCCAGTAGCCCTTCCAGATCTGTTCGATTTCTCCGTTTGGCTTGATAAGAAGATAATATGGAAGGCTATCTATTCCATACCTTCCATGAACTTCGCCCTTTGAATCCCATAAATCTGTCCAAGTAATTTTTTCTTTAAGGTTTTGAGCAGATTCTAGCCAAACTTTTTTATTCGGATCAAACCAAATAGATACAATTCTTAAATCTTCTCCAAATCGTTCATTGATTTCCATCAATTCAGGCAAAGCTTTCAAACAAGGAATACAGGAACTACTGGCAAAATCCAATAAAATGTAGTTGCCTTCGAAACTGGATAACTTCACAGTGTTACCTTCTCTGCTCTCTAAATCAAAGTCTAAGAACAAATCGCCTATTTTCAACTCGTTGGTGTTTCGGGACACTAAAACACCCTCTAAAAGCCTGTAATTCATATCATCTTTCAAAGAATCTGGAATAAAATTCATTTCGGTATTTAACTCTTCAATTGAATACTTATCAGAATAGTAATATAGTCTCTCAATACCCACGTCATTTTGCAGGTTTTCTCTAATCAGAAATTTCTTATTTTCACCCTCACTCTCTTCGATTTGCTCAAAAATATTTTGGTAAGGGTGAACTGGGGATAAAGTCCAGGTTTCTGGTTGGCTGTAGGTTCCCTCTAGAAAATTTGCTCCTTCCCCGATCCAAAAAAATCTATGACTCTTAATAGTTCCACCTTTTACAAAATTCAAGTTCAACAATTCAGAAGACTCTAATCCCTCGATCGGGATTACTTGTTGGTTAAAATCAAACTCAAGAATGAAGAATTTTCCTCGCAGGGAACCCGTGATTACTTCATTATTTTTAGGTTTTTCTTCGATAAAGCACAACTTCAAAGAAGATTTTTGTGCGAAACTGGAATTTATTCCAAGGAAAGAAATTAAAATAAAAACATAAGTCTTATTCATAATTATAACTATTTCCCCTTTTTTACGAGAAAGTACAAATTAGGGTTGACTTTTTTTTGCCTCGATTCGAGCCTTATTCCCCGTCATCAAGATTCTGCGATAGCCATCCTTGGTATCCGTGCTCACCTCTTTGCCTAGGACTTTCACACTGCTGTATTCCTCCGGGATTTCAATCGAAAGCCCCCATTTTTTCTGACTCTGTCTGATTTCAATGGAGAGTTGATCACCGGATTTTTCATATGTCATCGAGATCTCATTATCGCCGATGAACACTTTTTGAATACTTGCATTTTCCCAGTCACTCGGCATCTGTGGGCGAATATAGATTACCCGGTTGCCCGCATCAGGCCGAATGCCGAAAAACTGAGTGATAATCGGCACGGCGAAACTGTACATATTCCACGCCTGCGTAAACATCCCATAATCAGGCGAAACCTCATAAATCGATCCCGGCAAAGCAAAACCAAAGCTTCGGGTCATGCGCTTCAGGTAGTCCAAAGCTCCATCTGGATTTCCATAATTATTTTCTCCAATAGCTTGTACGCCAGTAGGTAAGGTCATCACTGCGCCAGTGTAAGAGAAAATCTTGCTTCCTGAAAAAGTGCCATCCTCATCGGCTGCTTGTTCGTCACGATCGATTCCAGTAACGAATACCCCAAATGGATTAGTGTATTTTTTACCTGTGGCCAATGCAATTTTGGCTTTGTCAGGGTCAGCAATTCCTGTCTCCATCGGCGTATTGACCACCCAGTTGTGATAGAGCACAAAGCCTTGTTTCCGGTCTTTTGGCATTGTGGATAACTTTGCTTTCGTAGCTTTCAGCTCTTCTACAGCCCAAGGCTTATTCAAGGTGTCTGCCCGAATAATTGCACCATCTATTAAGAGCAGCGCCTCTTCGGCTGTTCCGATAAAATCCGCATAAGAGCCAAATTCAGGAACCCAAAAATCGGTATTGATTTTAATCGCCAACGCATCGGCGGTCTGTTGATAACTTTTGACAAGCTCCGATTTACCAAGGATTTCAGCCATCTTCGCAGCATCTGCAAAAGCCTTTTGGCTATAGACAGCCACATCGATCATTTCGGATTCAAGTCCATGAATCTCCATCATGCCATAGCCGTCGGGTAAAAGATTTCCATCGGAATCATTTTCACTTAAAAGCCAATCCAGCCCTTTTTCCACACTCGGAAAGTATTTGTCCAGAAATTCCCGATCTCCTGTCCAACGGTAAACCTCCCAAAGCATCGAAACCCACTGAGGAGTCTCATTGATATTGCCGGGATTGAAGACCGCTCCATTCGTGCTGACTTCATGAATGATTCGTCCATTTCCATTTTCCTTTTCCGAAAGGGAATGAATCAACTCAATCGTGGAATAAACCAAGTCTTTCCTGCCTGTAGCGATTAGCCCATGTATGGTGTACTCGCTATCAACTCCAAACCACCATGGATAGTCTTGTAAGCCGGCGCCCAATCCTCGACCGATTCCCGGAACATCCCGAATCAGCCAATCGGTATTGTATTTGACCCACTCGTATGCCTGTTGCAACTCAGCATCGGGAATCTGAATGTCAGCAGTTTGCTTTAGGTTTTCGAGTCTGATTTGCTTCTGATTCCAATCTTCCCAAAGCTCATTTCTCATGTCTGCCAAAGTCTCTAAAGCTTGAATCTCGCTAGTCGTTGATCCGGCTATGAAAACCGGAAAAATGAAACGCTGGCCTGCAGGAATAGAAATCGATGTCGACAAACCTGCCGCTGCTCCTTGGCCTTTGGGTTGCATCTCACAGGAGATGGATGTCTGAGAAATTGCAAAGTCCGCGGAGGTTCCCCAGACAGTAAACCAATCGTTTTTCTCATCCTTTCCGGTGAAAGTCTTGGTGAGTTCGTCGAAAGATATCTGATCTGGCGCATCGATCATTCCAGTTCGCTCACCAAGCCAAACCGGCATCAGATCCACATAAGCATTAAAGTTGAAATCGAAAGAAATATCAGACTTATCCACATTTTCGAATACGAACATGACGACCATTCCGGGCTTACCATCGGGTACAAATTGCAATCGTTTTACTTGAAGACCAGCTGAAACAGCCCCAAAATCAATCACATTTCCGATAGGGTAATTGGTAAAAGACAAGCCCTCGTTTAAGCAGAAGGTCTCTTCGCCTTGGGCAACTGAAGCCGTAAATCCATCCATCAGTTTGATCGGATGCATCCAGATTCCGCCCATCTCGCCTTCCACATGCCATCCCATATCAGGGAAAGATCCATCTTGATTTCCGATGAGGTAGAGTCGATCACCTGCAGCCGTAAATGGACTTTTCAGGTAATCTGAAGTTCCGGTAAGTGCAGGCATTTCGTCCAAACTTTCAAAGATTTGCTCATTTGTAGATTTTGGGCTGGAACAAGAAAAAATCAAAAACGAGAGTAATAAAAGGGAACTATAGGATTTAGACATAATGTGGTTTTACTATTTTAAAACTTGCCCGATTTCTCGCCAAGTGATTAATTTAATGTTGTGTTTTTCGATGAGATCTTTTGTTTTATCACTGGTGAAAAAATCAAAATCCTCCTGTCTCCAAGGGGCATGGTAAGTATCATGATCCTTAGTCACTGCATTCATTTCGTTATCATCAAATGCTAAATGTATCAGCAGGACATGCACACCAGAGGGTAGATTTTCGATTGATTTGGTATAAAACTGCTCCATCCCAGCTTTGTAATCTGCTGGATCTGCCATAATAATTTTGTCGATTACAGGAATTTTGTTTAGATCAATTCCTTCAAATAGGGCCAAATTGGGTTTGATTAGGCCTTCCATCATTGCGGTGTTGACCATAGCCGGGATTTTGAGTTCCTGCGCGATTTTCAAATAAGAGCGAAAGTATTCCGGGCGACCGTAGAAGATGCATCCCATATGAGAATCCAGATGTGTGGGCGTGATTCCCATTTGATTGGCCGTTAGGATCTGGGCACGGATTTCCATTTCCACCTCCCCAGGACTTGCATTGGCGGCCACCTGCGCACAGTCAGGATACATGTGTCCTTTTTCATTTGCCAGACCTGGCACGGCTGTCCTACCTGCCTCAGGCCCCCAGTTGAAATTCAGCCATTCGTTTGTCAGCGTAATATGAATCCCAATATCGGCATTGGGCATTTCTTTGGCCATTTCCCCGACCTCCGCAGACCATCCACTAGGTACCATCATGCTGGTAGAGGTCACTAGGCCCTTTTTCATAGCGTCAAAAGTCGCTTTGGTTTTGGAATGTGAGACGCCTACATCATCTCCGTGAATAATCAGAAGCTTAGCATCTTTCTGGTAGCCAAGCTTTTCTGCTAAATTTTGAGCAGTAACAAAAACGGGGATGAATGCTTGCAAAAGCAGAATGAAAAGTAGCTTTTTCATGATTAGAAGATTTGAGAAACCAAAATAGCCAATTCCAAGTGAAATTAATTTCTGTAACGCTTAAAACACTTGAATTGAACAGTAGGTTAGATATTTATGAAGTTTAATCGAGTAATAGTTTGGTTTCGAAATGACTTGCGAGTGAAAGATAATATCACACTGGCAAAGGCTGTTCAAAGCGGGCAGGAGATTCTCCCTGTTTATTGCTTTGATCCGAGAATGTTCGAGAATACCGAACTTGGAATGCCCAAAACAGGTGTTTTGCGGACCAAATTCTTGATAGAATCAGTATCAAATTTACGTGAAAACCTCCGAGAGCTTGGGGCTGATTTGATTATCCTTCAGGGAAAACCTGAGGAGGAATTAATTAAACTTGCCGAGAAGTATGAAGCTCAGGCCATTTATTTTTCGAAAGAGGTCACCTCAGAGGAACGAAATGTGGATAACGCTTTGGATTCCGCCGCTTGGGGTAAGGGTGTTGCCACAGAAAGCTTCTGGCAAAGCACACTATATCATTTAGATGATTTGCCTTTTCCAATCAATCAACTGCCGGAAGTCTTTACACAGTTCAGAAAAGCAGTTGAAAAAATGTCGGACATCAAAGAGGAATATCCGACTCCGATTACGATAAATTATCCTGGAACTGAGGTGATTTTCAGTTCTGGTGAGATTCCAAATCTAAGTCAATACGGATTGGAGGAGCCTAGACCGGAGCCTGGTTTGGTGTTAGGTTTTGATGGTGGAGAACGCGCTGGTCTGCGGCGAATCCAATCCTATTTTTGGGAAAAAGATTTATTGAAAAACTACAAAGAGACCCGAAATGGTCTGATTGGTACAGAGTTTAGCTCCCGATTTTCGCCTTGGTTGGCCTTGGGATGTATTTCTCCGAGAACAATTTATTACGAAGTCAAGCGCTATGAGAAAGAGCGGAAAAAGAATGACAGTACTTATTGGCTGGTATTTGAGTTGATTTGGAGAGATTATTTCCGTTTTATCTGTAAAAAGCACGGTGGGAAAGTTTTTCTAGTTGGCGGCATCAAAAATCAAATGGACTCCTGGAGTAGGGATAGTGCTGATTTTGAGCGCTGGTGTGAGGGGAAGACAGGAGTCCCATTTGTAGATGCCAATATGCGAGAGTTGAAGCAAACCGGATTTATGTCCAATCGTGGCAGACAGAACGTGGCCAGTTTTTTAGTAAATGATCTGGGTATCGATTGGACTTGGGGAGCAAGCTATTTTGAAAGTCTGTTAGTTGATTATGACGTATGCTCCAACTGGGGTAATTGGATGTATGTGGGTGGAGTGGGAAATGATCCCCGGGAAAACCGCTATTTCAATATCCTTCGTCAGGGAAAAAATTACGACAAAAATGGAGATTACGTCCGGGCATGGATTCCTGAATTGGCCGCAATCAAAGGCTTTGATATTCATCAACCTGCCGAGCTATCCACACCAAAGCTCAAGGAATTAAAAATTGAGTTGGGCAAGACTTATCCACATTCGATGGTGGAGATGGAAAAGTGGGTTTAGGGAAATTAGTTACTTTTCTCGAACTTTCTAGCCATTTTATCCCTGAAAACCGGATTCAATCGCCAGAAAACAAAGTAATTTATGATGGTCCACCAAACCATATTAAAGCTTAACTTGAAGTATGTAGTTGGCTCGTAAATGAAGCTCCAGTCAAATCCTTGTTTTAATCCAATTAATCCATCAGTAAATATCGCCAAAGTCAAACCGTAAAAAAGGATTAACCACCAAAATGTTCTCAAAAATAGTTTTGGTTTAACGAGTTTCATTTTTTAGGTATCAGATACTTTCTTCTTTGACTGTTGGTGTATATAATAGGGTTTCCAGAAAGTAAAAACCAAATAATTGTCCACATGATGTGGTAAAAAACCAATAGGCCGTAGGTCTCTACTTCAAAAATAAAATCGAATTTAAAACGAAGTTCCGGATAGACATAACCTTTTGCCATAAAAACCGCAGGTATGGCCCAAGTGGGTCCAAACCACCATTCTCTTTTTAGATAGATTTCAAAGAGTTTCATCAGTTTAAAAATGAGGATAATTAACTTTTCCTCATGTCTAAATTTTTGATTTCTTCTAAAAATATATAAAATGGGTTCTGGCTTTTCGTCCCCCTTCTTTTCTCAGTTACAGTGTTTGCAAATGTATCAACAGAATTTCAACCTCCTTTTCTTTCTACACCTGAGTCCAATCAATCTTGATCTATACTCTTTTTGAAATTCCTATTCAGGAAATCGAAAATTTCATCAAAATGATCTAGAGGCTCGCTATGCCCGCCCTCGACCTTGATATGTTCATAGGTATGAGGAAAATTATTAGACTTTAGTCTTGCCATAATTATATCAGACATTTCCGTTGATGGCCACATCTCATCCTTAGTAGCAGACACAAGTAAGATTGGCCCATTGATCTTTTCTACGTGTATTTCTGCTTTCTTGACAGCTTCCTTATCTTCCATCATGATCTCAAATGCCTTGCGTAAATCTCTTTTTGCTGCTGACGGAGCGGCAGCCCAAGTCATCGGCACAAAGGGAATTTCCTCCTCTCCTTGCATCCATGAAGAATTGGAAGCCAAAAATGTTAAAGCGGGAAATGCAGTGTGACTGGGAACAATACCTACTACACAAGTGATATCATCATATTTACTTGCCATCAGCAATGCCAACTCTGCTCCTTTCGACCCCCCGATCAGCGCAATTTTAGTAGGGTCAATCTTTGGATTTTTAGACACTTCAAGTATCGCATCATGTACTCCATTTATCGAAATCCGATCCAATTGCTCAGGGGTGCCTGGTGCTCCAAAATATCCTAGCGCCAAAAATGCATAACCTTCATCAAGAAATCGATCTCGGGTCTGCTTCCATTGATCGCTATCCCAAGCATTGCCACCTTCCGATCCACCCAAGCCGACTATTAGGGGCTGATTCTCTCCCTTTCCCATGTAAAGTCTGGTTTCGACTTTCCCATGATTGGCCGGTAGCTTAGGCTGCCCACAGGCAGAAAGTAAACTTATCGTGAGCAGTAAGGGAACTGATTTTATAGCCTTCATAATTGAGTTTGTTTTTATGCAAACCTATCAAGATAACTCCTTGTAATCGTTCGGACGTAAAGGGTGGAGCCTCTTTTTAGGTAAGAATAATTAAAAGTCAATTGATCGATAATACTGTGAAGAGGTCTTTCCAGTTATTTTTTTAAAAGTAGTGTTAAAGGATGTTTTCGAGTTAAAACCGGATTCTAGAGCTATTGCTAATAAAGTGAGGTTTCTAGACTGGCTTTTATGTACTCTTCGTTTAAACTCCAGCACACGATAGCTGTTGATAAAATCGAAAAAATTTTGCTCTTGTTTTTGGTTTAGTACCTGTGAAAGATGATTAGGGGAAATTCTCAACGCTTGCGCAAGGTCCTTTGCATTCAGTTCACCATTCAGATAGGGTTTTTGCTCTTCCATAAGTTTCAAAAGCTGATCATGGTACACATTTGCTTGTTCCCCAGTTAAGCCTGAGCGTTCATATGAGACCTGCTTTCCTGTTACTCTGCTATTTTCGTGATCAAATTCTGTGATTCGAAATACAGTAGTCTGTTTGAATCCAAAATACCCTACCATAAATATGAACACTACATAAGCGATCTGCAAAAGTAGCTCCAGCACAAAAAAGGGAATCCATTTCCCGCTAATGCTCAACGCCATAAGCGGAAAAAGAATAATGGCGGAAATAGCCCAGACGTAAAATAAGCCTTGAAGCCAATTAAGATTGATGCGCTCTATACTGGATAGCGACTCCAATGCTTGCAGACGATATCTTTTCAAGAGCACAAAAAACCAAATTAGATAAAATGGATCACTCAATAAAAAAAGGATGGTGAAGAACCCCCAAGTGATCGGAACCTCACCGTTCTTATAGAGCACTCCGTTTTGAATCGAAATCGTAGTTTCGTCAAAGCCAATCCAGTAGTGATATAGGAAATGAACAGCGTAAATAAAAAATGGAAGAAGCGTAAAAAAATAAAGCTTGACCGAAATAGCTTTGGAAGTCGTGATCGAATAGACGTAATAAAAAAACAAAG
>Ga0136559_1000710_pt1 | contig 11270 bp, 11 predicted proteins | sample AntRauMeHopE1496_FD_104633 | JGI IMG/M metagenome (GOLD analysis project Ga0136559, IMG submission 104633) | Saline lake microbial communities from Rauer Islands, Antarctica - Metagenome Hop E1 #496 | ecosystem: Environmental > Aquatic > Non-marine Saline and Alkaline > Saline | place... | reverse complement strand
CAACACGCGCGGTGGGGCCAGCCAGGAATGTGTGGCCCAAGGTGTGGCCAATACCGTGACCGGTTTCTTTGGCGGCATGGGCGGCTGTGCGATGATCGGGCAGTCGATGATCAACGTGAAATCCGGCGGGCGCACGCGCGTCGCGGGCATCACGGCGGCGGTCTGCCTGCTGCTGTTCATCGTCGTGGCCGCCCCCATGATTGAGGTGATCCCGCTGGCGGCGTTGGTGGGCGTGATGTTCATGGTGGTGATCGGGACCTTTGCTTGGAACAGCCTCACGATCCTGCGCAAGGTGCCTGCGATGGATGCCTTCGTGATCCTGCTGGTCACCGTGGTGACGGTGCTGGAGGATCTGGCGGTGGCGGTGGTGGTCGGCGTGATCGTCTCGGCGCTGGCCTATGCCTGGAACAACGCGCGGCGGATCCATGCCAAGACCTACGTCACACCCGAGGGGGCCAAGGTCTATCAGGTGCAGGGGCCGCTGTTCATCGGCTCTGCGGCGGGGTTCATCGAGCTGTTTGATACCGAGAACGACCCGGGCGTGGTGATCGTGGATTTCAACGACAGCCGCGTGGTGGACCAGTCCGCGCTGCAGGCCATCGAGGCGATGGCGGCGAAATACGAGGCGGCGGGCAAGCGGCTGGAACTGCGGCACCTGACGCGCGACTGCCACGCGCTGCTGACCAAGGCGGGCCATCTGATGATCGACAGCGACGATGACCCGGATTATCAGGTAGCGGTGGATTATCAGGTCCGCACCGGGATATTGGGCGGGCACTGAAGGGGGTTGGGATGCTGGTAGTTTGGTGTTTCGGAAGTGCGAGAAACGGTTCTATTTGAAAGTCTTATCGGAGCCGCCGCGAAGGTTTTTTGGTGTCAAAGCTGGTCGTTATTGAACCGTCAGACCTATTGAGACATTCACTCAAGAAGACCAAAAAGAAGCAAAGTGATGGTTGATCCTCGTTGTCAGAACCTTAGTATCTTCTGAGATTGCTATGATCTCATCTCTGAGTTTATCGACACAAATATCTATGGACGATTGGTTATTTTCCATCAGTGCAACTTCCACAATTTGCTCACAGCGCCCTCGAAATTGCATAGTGCTTACGACATATCGGCTGGTATAAATTCCAATAGATTCGAGTTCTGCGCAAAGGGTGACAATGTTACTTTTCTGGTAGACACCCTCAAATAAAGCTTCGTCTATCAATGCCCGTAGTTTTCTAGGCTCATCCTTTTCTAATCCTTGCAAAACAAGCTTCCTAGCTTTGTAGGCAATCTTTTCATGCAAAGATTGTTCCGTGCTAAGATCATTCAAAAGCCTAAGTCTGGTTTCGCGTCTTGTTTGGTCCGCCCTCAGGACAAATTGGGTCGCTAGGGCAAATATAAACCCGACAAATGCAAGCGTTATGGCTCTTGTAACTTCATCACCCATTCCTCGGCCCTCCAATTATGCTTCGTGGTTGAGAGTTCAGAGCCGTAGAGCGATAATAGCATGTAGTGCAGGCAGGACTACTTCGAACTTTTCTCCAAGGACCCTCGTTTCTTGGGAAACCCTCGAACCACCCTAATTCATCCGCCAGCATTCCCGTTTGAAACTCACCTAGTTTACAGGCTTTTGGCACTCTCCCAGCACTACCAACCATCCTCAATCGTCCGGTCGAATAATCTCGAAAACTTCCCGCACCGCCGTGTAGTCCCGGTATCCCAGACGGCTGAGCGGGGTGTAGCGTGTCACGTCAAAGCGGCCTTCCACCACGCAGTCATCGCGCAGATGCACGCCGATCACCTCGCCGAAGCAGACGAAATTGGCCGCCCCCTCGATCTGGATGATCTGGGTCATGCGGCACTCGAGGGCGGCAGGCGTGTTTGCGACACGCGCACAGGCAATCGCCTCGCATTGCGCCTTGTCGATGCCTGCATGGGCGAATTCATCCGTGCCGTGCGGCAGGGTGGCGGAGGAGGCATTCATCGCGTCGCGCGCGGCGTATTCCACGATGTTGACGCAAAACACGCCCGTTTCGCGGATGTTGGCCAGCGTGTCCTTGGTGCCCTCCACATCTGGCTTTACCCCTGTGGAGGCAAACATCACCTGCGGCGGCACATAGGCCACCCCGTTGAAAAACGAATAGGGCGCGAGGTTGTCGCGGCCCTGGGCGTCGCGGGTGGAGATCCAGCCGATCGGGCGCGGGGTCACGATGGCGTTGAACGGGTTGTGCGGCAGGCCGTGGCCTTGGGCGGGGCGGTAAAACATGGGGGCACCTTTCAGCGTGAGTTGAACAGACAGCTAGCGCCGTGTTAGGCCCCTGACCAGTAGAAAAACCCAGTAGAAAACCCCAGCAAAAGGTCCCCCGCCGCCTTGTATGTCCTCGCCCCCGAGAGCGCCGCCGATCTGTGGGAGGTCGAGGCGCTCTATGATACCTGTTTTGCGCCCGGGCGCACGGCGCTGTCGTCCTACCGGCTGCGCGACGGCGTGCCGCCTGTGGCCGGCCTCAGCCTTGTGGCGCGCGATGATCTGGCGATCCTTGCGGGGGCCATCCGCTTCTGGCCGGTGCAGGTGGGCGGGCACGCGGCGCTGTTGTTGGGGCCTGTGGCCGTGCATCCCACCCGGCAGGGCGAGGGCCTCGGCGCGCTGCTGATCGAGACCTCGCTGGAGCTGGCGGTACCTTTGGGCTGGGCGCGGGTGATGCTGGTGGGCGATGCGCCCTATTACGGGCGCTACGGGTTCACCAAGCTCGAGGATGTGGTCATGCCGCCGCCGACCAATCCTGAGCGGGTGCTGGGCCGGGCGCTGTGCGCAGGGGCCTGGGACGGGATCGCGGGCGAGGTGACGCGCGTGCGTTGAATTCACCGCGCGCCCGTCCCACATACTACCCAAAGGAGACTGCCCCATGACCAAAGCACAAATGCCCGTGCCGCTCGATGTCGAGGCGGAGCTGGACCGGATCGCGCGGCGCTACAAGGCGGCGGGCGGGGTTGGCATCAATGTGCTGAACCTGATTGGCGGGCGCGCGGAGAACCTGCTGGAGAAGCTGCCCGCCCCGGTGCGCAAGGAGCTGGACCGCGCGACCATCGCCGCACTCGAATATGCCATGACGGCGGCGCATGCGAGCCGGGGGCGCGTACCGGATCAGTCAAGCTGGCTCAACTCCGCCGCCTCCGCCGCCATGGGGGCTGCGGGGGGCTTCGGCGGATTGCCCACCGCGCTAATCGAACTGCCGGTGACCACGACGCTGCTGCTGCGGGTGATCGAAGGGGTGGCCGTGGAATACGGCTTCGATCCCGAGCTTGAGTCCGTGCGCTTTGATTGTGTGCAGGTCTTCTCCGCCGCCGGGCCGCTGGCGGAGGATGACGGCTCGGATCTGGCCTTTCTGGCCGCGCGGCTGGCGCTTTCGGGCAAGGCGGTGCAGACGATCATCCACAAGGTCGCCCCGCGTCTGGCCGTGGTCATGGGCCAGAAGCTGGCGGCACAGACCGTGCCGGTGCTGGGCGCCGTGGCGGGCGCTGCCACGAACTACGCCTATACCAGCTATTATCAGGACATGGCCCATGTGCATTTCGGCCTGCGCAAGCTGGCGATTGACGGTGATGTGCGGCCCGAAGATCTCAACCGGCGGCTGGCGCTCAGGATGAAGGCGCTGGCGCGGGCCTGAGGGGGGCAGGCTCCAGCAGCTCGATCTCGATGAAGGCACAGTCGAAATCATTGGCGTTGATGACATCATGCTCCGCGCCGAAGCCGCGAAAATAGGGGATGCCTTTGCGCAGAATGGCCTGCACCCGCTCGCCCCCGCCCAGATCAATCTCCAGCGTGCCGTCAAAGAGCGGGACCACCACGTAATCATGGTCATGACGGTGCCATCCGGTATTGTCCCCGCGCGCGGCAAAGCGCCATTCGGTCACCTTGACCCTCCCGTTCTCGATCTGGACGGTTGCGGTGGCGGTGCCTTGGGATGTGCACATGTGGTATCCTTTCGGGGGTGTTGGGTCTGGTATCAGCTGCCGATGTTGATGGGGGCCACAGCCGTGGCTTTGAGCACCGCATAGATCTGCGCACCCTCCGTCAGCTGCAGCTGTGCGACGGCGCGGCGGGTGATGCGGGCCAGCAGCCGGTCCGTGCCTGCGCGCAGGGCGATGGCGGCACCGGGGCCCTCGCCGATGCGGATCGTCTCCACGGTCACGGGCAGGATGTTCTGCGCGCTCAGGCCGTCGGGCCGGGTGCTTGCCAGCATCACGTCCTGCGCCATGATGCGGATGCGCAGCTGTGCGCCCACCGGGGCCTGCACGCCGGGCAAATGCAGCAGGCCCGCGCTGATCTTCAGCGTGCTCAGCCCGTCCTGCGCATGGCCCGTCACCACCGCCTCCAGCACGGAGCCCGCATCGCGCACCCCCAGAAGGGGCACCGTGGCGGGATCCGACATCACATCGCGCAGAGGGCCCTGGGCGGTGATCCCCCCGTCTTTCAGCAGCACCAGCGTATCGGCCAGCCGGGTGATCTCGTCCACCGCATGGCTCACATAGAGGATCGGCAGGCGCAGCGGCCCGTCGCGCAGATGCTCGAGGTAGGGCAGGATCTCCTGTTTGCGGGTGGCATCCAGGCTCGCCAGCGGCTCGTCCATCAGCAGCATGCGCGGCGCGCTCAGCAGCGCACGCCCCAGCGCCACGCGCTGCTTCTCCCCCCCCGAGAGGGTCGGCGGGGCACGCTCCAGCAGCGCGCGCAGGCCCAGCAGATCAATCACATCCTCGCGGGGGATCTTGCTGCCCCTGGGCGCATACCGCGTCCCGAAATCAAGGTTTTGCGCCACGCTCAGATGTGGAAACAGCCGCGCATCCTGAAACACGGTGCCAAAGCGGCGCTTGTGCGGCGGCACATGCAGCCCGCGCGCCGTGTCCATCAGCACCTCGCCTTCCACCTCCAGATGCCCCTCGTCGGGCCGCAGCAGCCCTGCCACCGCGTTGATGACCGTGCTCTTGCCCGCCCCCGAGCGACCAAAGAGCGCGGTGATCCCCGCCCCAGCCTCCAGCGCCAGATCAAGGGTGAAGCCGTCAAAACGGTGCCGCAGGCGCAGTTTCATGTGCGCGACCCGATGCGGGTGGCGACGCGGCGGGCCAGTGCCTCAGAGATGAATACCGCACCCAGGGCCACCGCGCAGGACAGCAGCGCCATGGCCGCCGCGGCCCCCTCGCCGCCGGGGATCTGCAGGGCGGTCCAGATCGCGATGGGCAGGGTCTGGGTCTGGCCGGGGATATTGGCGACAAAGGTGATGGTGGCGCCGAATTCGCCCATCGCCTTGGCAAATCCCATGACCGCCCCCGCGAGGATGCCCGGCGCGATCAGCGGCAGGGTCACGCGGGTGAAGACGCCCGCGCGCGAGGCCCCCAGAGTGGCGGCGGCATCCTCAAGCCTGGGGTCCACGGCCTCGATCGCCAGCCGCATCGCCCGCACCATCAGCGGGAACCCCATGACGATGGCCGCAAGAACTGCCCCCGTCCAGGTAAAGGCCAGCGTCAGCCCGACCGAGGCCAGCGCCGCCCCCACAGGGGCCGAGGGCGAGAAGATCAGCAGCAGCACATAGCCCGTGACCACCGGCGGCAGCACCAGCGGCAGATGCACCAGCGCCGAGACCAGCGATTTGCCCCAGAATTCCCGCCGCGCAAGGATCCACGCCACCCAGAGCGCCAGCGGCACGGCAATCACCGTCGTCCAGACCGCCACCCACAACGACAGGCGCAGCGCATCCCATGCGACCGTGTCCAGCGTCACCATGTCCAGCGTCACCATGCCCAGCGTCACGGGGTCAGCCCGTGCTGCGCAAACACGGCCTTGGCCTGCGGGGTGGACAGCAGGGCGATGAAATCGCGCCCCTCGGGCGTGATCGCGGCCGCCGGATAGCGGATCGGGGAATGGGTGCCCTCGGGCACGGTATAGATCACGCTCACGCGCGGCTCCGCCACCGCGTCGGAGGCATAGACCACGCCCATGGGGGCCGCCCCCAGCGCCACGAGGGCCAGAGCCGCGCGGACATTGTCCGTCTCTGCCAGATGCGGCAGAAGTGCCTCCCATGCGCCAATCGTGGTGAGCCATTCGCGCGCATAGACCCCCGCAGGCACACCCTCGCGCTGGCCCATGGCAAGGCGTCCGCCATCCAGTGCGGCGATCAGCGCTTCTGCATCGGGACCATCTGTATTTGGCCCATCCACCAGCGACGCCGCCCCCGCAGCCGCCACCACGACCAGCCGCCCGCCCGCCACATCGCGCAGGGTGCCGGGCTGCAGCAGGTCGCGCGCCGCGAGCCAGGCAGTCCAGTCGCTGTGCGCCAGCACCACCGCATCCGCAGGCGCACCGGCGGCAATCTGACGGGCCAGCGTGCCGGAACCTGCAAACGAGAAGGTAACCTCTGCGGGATAGTCTGCTGCGATCTGCGTCAGGGCATCGCGCAGGGAGGCGGCGGCGAATACTGTCACCGGCTGCTGCTGCGCGCAGGCTGCGGCAGGCAAGACGAGGCTGATCAGAACCGAAAAGAGGGTGGGACACATGCGCATGACGCTGCGACTATCGGTCAAGCAGGCCGTCCCCGCAAGGGGCTGCGGCTGTGTGCGGGTCTCTGGCTGGTCTCTGGCAGGGATTCAGCATAGAAAGCGCCAGGGCGATGGATATTGACACAGGGTTTGGACGCATGACGACGCAGTTGCCGATCTCATTGCATGGCAGCGACAAGGGCAATGCGCGGACACAGTTCGCCGCATTGTGCTGGCGGCTGCGCAAGGGCAGGGTGCAGGTGCTGCTGATCACCTCGCGGCGTCGCAAGCGCTGGATCGTGCCGAAAGGCTGGCCGATGGACGGCAAGACCCCGGCGCAATCCGCCCTGACGGAGGCCTGGGAGGAAGCAGGCGTGGTGGGCACGGCTTCGGATGCCTGCATCGGGGTCTATTCCTATGCCCGCCTGCGCGAGGGGGAGGATCCGCTGGCCTGTCTGGCAATGCTCTATCCCGTAAAGGTGAAGTCGCTGAAAAAGAAATTCCCCGAGGTCCGCGACCGGCGGCGCAAATGGGTTTCGCCCAAGAAGGCCTCGAAGATGGTCAAGGAGCGCGAGCTGGCCAAGCTGATGCTGGGCTTTGCGCCGCCCAAAGCGGCACCTGCCGGTCCCGCCGGTTTATGACACCCGTGTGTGACACCCGTGCTTGACGCGGGCAGTCCGCGTGACACATTCTGGCCCGCAGGCAGACCTGTTTCGGGGAGGGGTAAATGATCCGCTATGCGCTGAAATGCCCTGACGGCCATGAATTCGACAGCTGGTTCCAGTCTGCCGCGGCCTATGACACGCTGGCGCAGGCCGGTCATCTGAGCTGTGCGGTCTGCGGTGCGGCGCAGGTCAGCAAGATGCTGATGGCGCCGCAAGTGGCGGTGGACAAGGCGCGCGCGCCGCAAAAGCCGCAGACTGAGCCCCAGACTGAGCCCCAGACTGGCGTGCAGACTGACCCGAAGGCCGACCCGCAGATTGGCGCGCTGGCGCAGATGCGCCGCGCGGTGGAGGAAAATGCCACCTATGTGGGCCGCAACTTTGCCCGGCAGGCCCGCGACATGCATGAAGGAACCGCCCCCGATGCGCCGATCTACGGCGAGGCCAGTGCCGCCGAGGCCCGCGCGCTGTTGCAGGACGGGGTGCCGGTGCTGCCGCTGCCGTTCCGGCCCAGAAAGAAATTGCAGTAGGCAAAACCAAGAGGAGGCGCAGATGACAGTGGTGATCACAGGGGCCAGCCGGGGCATCGGCGCGGGGCTGGCGGCGCAGTACCGCGCGCAGGGGCTGGATGTGGTGGGCACCGGGCGCTCCGGTGCTGTGGACATCGCAGCGGATGCGCGCGAGCCTGCGTCTCATGGCGCTTTGGCGGCACATCTGGGCGACCGCGCGGTCGAACTGCTGGTCTGCAACGCCGGTGTCTTTCTGGACCGCAACGCGGATCTGGAGCATGGCTATGTTGCCGATCTGTGGGCGGAAACCTTTGCCACCAATGTGACCGGCGTGTTCCTGAGCATTCAGGCACTGTTGCCGCATTTGAGGCGGGCGCAAAATCCGCGCATCGCGATCATTTCCTCGCAGATGGGATCCAGCGAGATCGCCTCGGGGGGCAGCTACATCTACCGCGCGTCCAAGGCGGCGGTGCTCAATCTGGGGCGTAATCTGGCGGTGGATCTGAAGCCCGAGGGGATCGCCGTGGGCATCTACCATCCCGGTTGGGTGCAGACGGATATGGGCGGCGGGGGGGCGGCGATCACCGTCGATCGTTCCGTGCAGGGGCTGCTCGCGCGCTTTGCCGCACTGGATCTGCAGAGCACGGGCTGCTTTCTGAACTGGGACGGGCGGGTGCATCCGTTCTGAATCCTGCCTTGCGGAATACAGCCTGCATCCTTGCGCAAACTCCCGCCCTCGCGTAAACGCGGCGCGGAGCAATGGGACGAGGATCGTATGCCAGTATTGGTGATGAAATTCGGGGGCACATCTGTGGCCACGCTGGACCGGATCCGGCGTGCGGCCAAACGCGTGGGCGTCGAGGTGGCCAAGGGCTATGACGTGATCGTCATTGTCTCCGCCATGTCCGGCAAGACCAACGAGCTGGTCGGCTGGGTGGGCGAGACGAGCGCGCTCTATGATGCGCGCGAGTATGATGCGGTGGTGTCGAGCGGCGAGAATGTGACCGCAGGGCTGATGGCCCTGACCCTGCAGGAGATGGACGTGCCCGCGCGCAGCTGGCAGGGCTGGCAGGTGCCGGTGCTGACCACCTCCGCCCATGCCAGTGCCCGGATCGAGGACATTCCCCCCGCCAACATCATGGGCCGTTTTGCCGATGGCATGAAGGTCGCCGTGGTCGCGGGCTTTCAGGGGATCAGCCCCGAGGGGCGGATCACCACGCTGGGGCGCGGCGGATCGGACACCACGGCGGTGGCTTTTGCTGCGGCCTTCGGGGCGGAGCGGTGCGACATCTATACCGACGTGGACGGGGTCTATACCACCGATCCGCGGGTCGAGGCAAAGGCGCGCAAGCTCGACAAGATCAGTTTTGAGGAAATGCTGGAACTGGCGTCACTGGGCGCGAAAGTGCTCCAGACCAGATCGGTCGAGCTCGCGATGCGCTACAAGGTCAAGCTGCGGGTGCTGAGCAGCTTCGGGGAACACAGCGACGATGCCGGAACGCTCGTCTGCGACGAGGAGGAAATCATGGAAAGCAATGTGGTAGCAGGCGTGGCCTTCAGCCGCGACGAGGCAAAGATGACGCTGGTCTCCGTGGAGGACCGGCCCGGGATTGCAGCCGCGATCTTTACCGCGCTGAGCGAGGGCGGCGTGAACGTCGATATGATCGTGCAGAACATCGCTGAGGAAGGCCTGACCGACATGACGTGGTCCTGTCCCGTGGATCAGGTCAAGCGGGCGGATGCGGCAATGCGCAAGGCGGCGGCAGACGGCATGATCAGCTACCAGACGCTGATCGCGGACGAGGCGGTGGCCAAGGTTTCCGTGGTGGGGATCGGCATGCGCAGCCATACCGGCGTGGCCGCCAGGATGTTCAAGGTCCTGTCCGACGAGGGGATCAACATCAAGGTCATCACCACCTCCGAGATCAAGATCAGCGTGCTGATCGACCGCAAGTATATGGAACTGGCGGTGCAGGCGCTGCATGACGCCTTTGGTCTGGACAAGGCGGCCTGAAGGGGATTGCCCTGCGGGAGGGCTGGCCCCCAAACTGCATGCGTTAATACGAGCATGCCTGCGCAGTGAGCATAGGACTGGCGTTTCGCCCGTCCGGCGTATTTCCCTCTCCCCATCCGGCGCGCAGGGGCCTATGATGGCTTCGCAACTGGACTGGGAATATCATGCCTGAACGCACCGAGAGTGACAGCCGCAAGCTGCTGGGACGCCTGCGCGATGCCATGGCGGGTGATGATGCCGGTCAGGCGCGGCTCGACAAGATCACCCATCTGATCGCCTCCTCCATGGGCTGCGAGGTCTGCTCGATTTATCTGTTTCGCGATGAAAACACTTTGGAGCTCTGTGCCACCGAGGGTCTCAACAAGGACGCGGTGCACCAGACGCGGATGAAGCTGGGCGAGGGGCTGGTGGGCCGTGTGGCGCGCAAACGCCGGATCATCAACACCCCCGATGCGCCCTCCGCGCGCGGCTTTCGCTTCATGCCTGAGACCGGCGAGGAGATCTTCTCGAGCTTTCTGGGCGTGCCGATTCAGCGGCTCGGCGACACGCTGGGCGTGCTGGTGGTGCAGTCGAAAACCGCGCGCGAATTCAACACCGACGAGGTCTATGCCCTCGAGGTAGTGGCCATGGTGCTGGCGGAAATGACGGAGCTGGGCGCCTTTGTGGGCGAGGGGGCGGCGATGTCCGCGCGCCACAGCCAGCCGGTGTTGCTGCGCGGCACTGTCGCACAGGAGGGTGTGGCGGAGGGCCATGTCTGGCTGCACGAGCCGCGCGTGGTGGTGACCAACCTGATCGCCGACGACCCCGAGCGCGAGGCGCAGCGCCTGCTTGAGGCGGTGGACAAGCTGCGCGTGAGCGTCGACGAGATGATGACCATGGCGCTGGGCGACAAGGACCAGCAGGAGGTGATCGAGACCTACCGCATGTTCGCCAACTCCAAGAGCTGGATGCAGCGGATGCTGGCCGACATCGCGCAGGGTCTTTCGGCGGAGGCTTCGGTGGAAAAGGAGCAATCGCTGGCGCGCGCGCGGATCGGGGAATCGAGCGATGCCTATCTGCGCGAGCGGCTCAGCGATCTGGACGATCTGTCGAACCGGCTCTTGCGGATCCTGACGGGGCAGGGCCGCGATACCGGCGCCGCGATCCCCGCCAATCCGATCCTTGTGGCGCGCAACATCGGCCCGGCGGAGCTGTTGGAATATGGCCGCAGCCTGCGCGGCATCGTGCTCGAGCAAGGCTCCGTCGGCAGCCATGCGGCGATTGTCGCGCGCGCGCTGGCGATTCCGCTGATCGTACATGCGGGCCGGATCACCAATGAGGCGCTGAACGGCGACCACGTGATGATCGACGGCGAGCAGGGCGTGGTGCACCTGCGCCCAGACGAGTCGGTGGCCAGCGCCTTTCGCGACAAGATCGCCATGCAGGCCGCGGCCCAGGAGCGCTATGGCTCGATCCGCGAGGAACCGGCGCTGACCACCTGCGGCACGGTCATAGCACTGGATATGAACGCAGGGCTCATGGCCGATCTGCCCTCCCTGGTCAGCTCGGGGGCCGAAGGGGTGGGGCTGT
>Ga0136559_1000707_pt1 | contig 11307 bp, 14 predicted proteins | sample AntRauMeHopE1496_FD_104633 | JGI IMG/M metagenome (GOLD analysis project Ga0136559, IMG submission 104633) | Saline lake microbial communities from Rauer Islands, Antarctica - Metagenome Hop E1 #496 | ecosystem: Environmental > Aquatic > Non-marine Saline and Alkaline > Saline | place... | reverse complement strand
GCCGAATTCATCCTGTCGCGCACGGTCGGCGACATCAGCCATATCACGATCGAGGCCGAGGAAGCAGACCCGGCCATTCTCATTTCACCCGGCGGACAGGTGCTGGGCGTCATCGAAAAGGGCCGCGCCCGCACCGCCACGCTGGCCGATGCCGAAACATGGGTGCCTCTGATCGCGGCGGTGCCAGGTGTCATCGCCGTATCGCCGCAGATTTCGGGCGCGGGGTTTCTGACGCGCGGCGCACAGGTGGCGCAGGTCGGCGTGACCGGGGTCGAGCCGGGGCGGGAATCCGCGATCCTGAACCTTGATGGCTATATGGTCGAGGGGACGGCGCGGCTGGGGTCCGGGCTGGTCGTGCTGGGGCAGACACTGGCCGACGATCTGTCGCTGCGGCTGGGACAGACGGTGCGGTTGCAATCCTCGGCCGGGGTAGCGTCAGTCCTGACCCTGAGCGGTATTTACAAATCCGGCAATGGCGCGCTGGACGGCGGCGGTATCTACGTCAGCCTGTCCACCGCGCGCACACTATTTGCCCTGCCCCAAGGCGTCACGCGGATCGAGATCAAGCTGGCCGATTTGAACACCGCCGATGCAACGGCCTTGCGTATCCGCGCGCTGACCGGGCTTGACGCCGTGCCGTGGACGGATGGCGCGGAACAACTGATGGAGGCGCTGAATGCGCAGGCGCAGACCGGATATTTCCTGAAAACCTTTGCCCTGATCACCATCGTGATTGGCGTCGCATCGGCGCTGCTCCTATCAACCTACCGGCGCCGTCCAGAGATTGGGATCATGCGGGCGATGGGGGCGAGGCGCGGTTTCGTGATCTTTGTTTTCGTCACCCAAGGCTTACTGATCGGGCTGATAGGCGGGTTGACCGGGGCGGGCCTAGGCTATCTGGCGCTGTTGCCCTTTCCCCCGCGAGAGGCGTTCAAATCGGGCACATTGCCGCTGGATATTACCCAAGGGTCCTACGGCCTTGCGATCCTGCTGACGGTCATCGGCGCAATCCTGGCGTCGATCCTTCCTGCACGGTCGGCGGCGCGGGTCGATCCTGTGACGGCGATCGGCCAATGAGCGGGGCATTGTTGCAGGCCACGGAACTGGTCAAGACCTATGGGCATGGTGATGCCGCGACGCGGGTGCTGCGCGGGCTGTCGCTGCGGCTGGACACGGGCGAAATGGCGGCGCTGCTGGGCCCGTCCGGGTCGGGTAAAAGCACGCTTCTGACCATTCTGGGCACGCTGATGCAGCCCACATCGGGCAGTTACATCATGCTGGGGCAAGACCTGATTGCGGGAAATGATGCCGACCTAACCGCATTCCGCAATCTGCACATCGGTTTTGTCTTTCAATTCCACAACCTGCTGCCGGATTTCACCGCGCTGGAAAACGTGATCTTTCCCACGGCGGTGAAAGAGGGGCGCGAGACCGCATCGGCCCGCGCCCGTGGCCGGGATCTGCTGACCCGTATGGGTCTGGCTGAGCGGATCGACTTTCCGTCGACCAACCTGTCGGGCGGTCAGAAACAGCGTGTCGCGGTCGCCCGCGCCCTGATGAACCGCCCCGAGTTGGTGTTGGCGGATGAACCCACCGGCAACCTTGACCGCGAATCCGCCATGCAGGTGATGGATCTGATCGCCGAGATCAACCGCGATGAGGGCACGACGTTTCTGATCTCGACCCATGATGAAAAGATTGCCGCGCTGTGTCGGCGGCAGATCGTTGTGGGGGATGGGGTAGTGACGGGATGAAACCGAAAATCCTGACGACGCTGCGGACGTATTCGGGCGCGTTGTTTCTGGCCGACCTGTCCGCTGGCATCACGGTCGCGATGGTTGCGTTACCCCTGAGCCTTGCCATCGCCATCGCGTCGGGTGCGGACCCCGGCAAGGGGTTGGTGACGGCCATCGTCGCGGGGTTCCTGATTTCATTGTTCGGTGGCAGCCGCGTTCAGATCGGCGGGCCGACGGGGGCATTCATCGTCGTGGTTTACGGCATCATTGCCAATCACGGTTATGACGGGCTGGTGCTGGCGACGTTCATGGCCGGGATCATTCTGGTGATTGCCGGGTATTTCCGCGCCGGAAACCTGATAGCACTGGTGCCCGAACCGGTGATCTACGGCTTTACCATCGGGATCGCGATTGTGATTGCGACCAGCCAGTTGAAAGACCTGTTTGGCCTGAACCTCGCGCTGGTGCCCGCCGAATTCTTTGAAAAACTCGGTGCCCTTTGGGGCGCGCGGGACAGTTTCAACGCGCGCGCCTTGGCTATCGGTCTTGCCTCGATGGCCCTGATCGTAGGACTGCGCCGGGCCGCACCAAAACTGCCGGGGCTGATCGTTGCGGTTGGCGTGACATCGGCCATCGTGGCCGTTGCTACCTTGCCAGTGGACACGATTTATTCCCGGTTCGGCGACCTGCCGCGCGGTTTGCCGCTGCCCGCGCTGCCGACCGTTACGATGGCACGCATCACCGAATTGCTGCCCTCGGCCTTTGTCATCGCCTTTCTGGCTGCGGTGGAATCCCTTCTGTCGGCGATGGTTGCCGACCGGATGATGGGCGGGAAACACCGGCCCAACGCCGAAGTGCTGGCGCAAGGCATCGCCAACATCGGCTCGGCCCTGTTTGGCGGATTGCCCGCGACGGGGGCGATTGCGCGCACCGCGACGAACATCCGCGCGGGTGGCAAGACCCCGGTGGCGGGCCTGATCCACGCCGTGACCATCTTTCTGGTCATGTGGATCGCGGCCCCCTTGGCAGGCTATCTGGCGATGCCCGCGCTGGCGGCATTGCTAATCCTGACCGCATGGAACATGGCAGAGCCGCACAAATGGCGCAGCTACCTTGCCATGCCGCGATCCGACCAGTTCTTGCTGCTGATGACAATGACGCTGACCGTCGTGGTCGACCTGACCGTGGCCATCGGTGTCGGCGTCGCCGTCGGTCTGGCCCTGCGATTGCGCCGGCGGGGCGACGCGGAGGATGACAGCGCGAAGCCGGACAACTGACAGTGATATGCTCCGCCCTATTCTGCGAACCGAAACGTCAGCTGCGTCACCGCTCCGCGAAAATAAGGCTTCTCGCCCTGCGGCGTGATCCATGCGACTTCGCCATAGAACGGGATCAGCATGCCGTCCTGGCGGCGATAATCGCTGAACCGCCCCTCCCACGGCATCATCACGGTCTTGCCGCCGATCACCGCACCCCGCGCACCGACATGAATGCCAGCGATCAGCCCGTCATCGCCAAAGCGGAACAGGATGGTCAGCCGGATCGGTCCATCGGTCATCGTGGCCAGCGCCGAGGTGGCATCGACGGCCTGCCATGCGATGCCCTGACTGGGCAAAAGTGCTGTCGGATACCATGCGCATTCGGCAAACCAGCGCATCAGCTCGCCCCGTGCCGGTTCCCCGGCGCCGGACACATTGCCCATCGGAAAAAGCCCAAGAATCGCAGGCGTCAATATCCCAGTTCCCGCCACATAGGCGTCATTCACGCGCACCGGAAACCCGGCAAACAGCATGATCCGCGCATTCCAGACAAAGCCGGGACGCTGGGTGACAACGCGCTGTTGCGAGGTAAAGGGTTTCCATTGCGGGGCATCAAGGCTCATGTTGAACGTGCCGGTCATCGCGATGTCTGCAGCCCGGATGATCTGTTGGCCATCGGTGAGCGCCAGTTCGAAATAGCGGCGCACCGGCGCGGGAAGATCCGCAATCTCGCGCGCGTCATAGCGCACAGCATGGCCCGGGGTCTGCCCAGCATCCAGCCGGTCGATCAAGGCGCTTGTGGCAGCGCTCCATCGCCATGCACCAAGGGCAATGAGGCCACCATAGAGAACGGCCAACCCAACCAGCGCAACAACGGTCCACTTCAGAACGTCCATGGCATTGCCTTCCTGGGTTGGCCGGGCCGTGCTTTCCTATGGGCACGGGGGGGATACGAACCGGAACGATGCCGCCCGAAAAACTGGCTTCAGGCGTTACCCGCGTCTATTATCCGTCAAATACTTGCCCAGAACAAAGGCGGCGGTAAAGGCGACAAGCGAGGCGCCATCGCGCTCCGCATCTTTAGGCTCAGGAGATCGGGGCGTTGGCGCAGGGACGATTGCAGGCTTTGACAGGGCGCGCATTGCGACCGCCAGAAGGGTCCCCGCCAGAAGCGTCAAGCCAGCGCCCAGAATAAGCGCGGCCATCGCCGGACCCCATGCCGCACTGAGGGTCAGAAAGACCCAAGCCAGCAGAAAGCCAATCCCTCCGGCGCCAAACAGGCACGCCGTAAGACCCAGCACGATGGGCCGCAGAAGTTTGCGCGCACCTTCGCGCGCAAACCTGTGCAGCGCCTCGTCAAGAAGTCGGTTCAACGCCGGGCCAATGCGCCGACCAAAAGGCCCGCAATTGCAGCCAGTCCGATGGCCATAAAAGGGTGTGAGGCCACCGAGCTTTCCAGCTGGGCCTCTGCCGATCGGCCCTTTGTGCCAACATAATGTTCCGCCTCGCTGAAGCCCTCGGCGATATCCGCGGCCATGCCGTTTCCGCGCCGCCCAGCGATTGCAGTAACGCTTTTGGCAAGGTTCATCATATCTTCCCGAAGGGCGGACAATTGACGGCTGACCTCGTCGAAATCACTTGCCGCAGAGTCACCCTTGGCAGTCTTGTTTTCGTTCGACATTCTCATCTCCATTGGTTTGATTTGGCAGAAAATCTTCGGGTTCCCAGCCCCGTCTTGCGGCGTGGCGAGAACGGCAGCACGATGCGACTAACTAGACCCGGACCGTTTCGGTCGCCTTTTCGGTGGCCTTGCCATCAAAGGATTCATCCGAGGCATCCGCTTCGGCCTTGGTCTTTTGCACCAGCCCGTCGCGGTGATGGGACGGGCCGTAGATTGTGTACAGTTTCAGAGCGTTGTGCCCCGTGCAGATCACGTTGTGATGCGCGCCCGCCGGCACGATAACACCGTCGCCCGCCTTGACCTTGTGGGCTACACCGTCGATCACGATCATCCCCTTGCCATGCTCGACACGAAAGAACTGGTCGGTATCCTCATGCGTCTCGCCGCCCAATTCCTCCCCCGGTGCAACAGACATCACCACCAGTTGCAGTTTGGAGCCTGAATAGAGGACGCGTCGGAAGTCGGTGTTCTCTTCCGTAACATCCTCGATACTTGCGACATATCCGATCATGATGGCCTCTCTGGCGGTTGCTGGAACTGGGATGTGTTCAAGCAACCTCTGACGCAATCTCAAAGCCGCCGCACTGATCCGGGTTAGCGAGCTGATCGCTTTGTGCGGTTTGCCGAGATGTCGGCGCCAAATCGCCAAGTTGACCCAGATCAGTGCGGGGCTGCCTGTCCAGACCTAAGATTACACAAAAGCATTGGCCGGACTGTTGGTCCCAAGGGCGTGGAACGCATGAGTAAAACCGAAAAGCATCTGACCGCTGCATCTGCCGCCTGCGGTGTTGTCCATGCCGTTCGCGGTGCGGTCGTGGATGTCGTCTTTGGGGACACAGATCTGCCCAGCCTCAATTCCGCCCTTGTGGTGGAATGGGATCAGCCTGCACCCTTGATACTTGAGGTTCACAGCCATCTTGATCTGACCACGCTGCGCGCCGTGGCGTTCCAATCCACTGCGGGCCTTGCGCGGGGAGTGGCGGTGCGCAGCCTGGGTGGCCCGGTTGAGGTGCCAGTTGGCGATGCGGTGCTGGGGCGGCTGCTGGATGTTGTCGGTCAACCGCAAGACAACGGCCCTGCCCTGCCTAGTGACACGCCGCGACGGTCGATCCATGCCGCACCCCCAGCTTTGGACGCGCAGACCCGCACAACGGAGGTGTTCGAGACGGGGATCAAGGTGATCGACCTGCTGACACCGATGGCGCAGGGCGGCAAGGCCGCGATGTTCGGCGGCGCAGGGGTGGGCAAGACCGTTCTGGTGATGGAGCTGATCCGCGCCATGGTCGAGAAATACGAAGGCATCTCGGTCTTTGCCGGGGTCGGAGAGAGGTCGCGCGAAGGCCATGAGTTGCTGACCGAAATGCAGGCCTCGGGCGTGCTGGCGCGCACGGTTCTGGTCTACGGCCAGATGAATGAGCCACCCGGCGCGCGGTGGCGGGCCCCACTGACCGCCCTGACGATTTCGGAATACTTCCGCGACCAAAAGCACCAGAATGTGCTGCTTTTGATGGACAACGTGTTTCGCTTTGTTCAGGCCGGGGCAGAGGTGTCCAGCCTTTTGGGCCGCCTGCCCAGCCGCGTGGGCTATCAGCCAACATTGGCGACCGAGGTGGCGGGCCTGCAAGAACGCATCGCATCGGTTGCGGGGTCTGCGGTGACGGCCATTCAGGCCGTTTATGTGCCCGCCGATGATTTCACCGATCCGGCGGTGACGACAATCTCCAGCCATATGGATTGCGTGATCGTGCTGTCACGCGCGCAGGCCGCCGAGGGGTTCTACCCGGCCATTGACCCCCTCGCCTCCTCCTCGATGCTGCTCGACCCGCTGGTTGTCGGCGATGTGCATTACAAAACCGCCGAGGCGGTGCGGCAGGCGTTGGCCCGTTTCCGAGAACTTAGCGACATCATCTCGCTTCTGGGGGTTGAGGAGTTGGGCGCGGCCGACCGCCTGACCGTCAAACGCGCCCGGCGTTTGCAGCGGTTCCTGACCCAGCCCTTTATGGTGACCGAGGCCTTTACCGGGACGCCGGGCGCCAGCGTTCCGCTTGCCGAGACCCTTGCAGGATGCCGCGCCATTCTGGACGGCGAGGCCGATGATTGGGCGGAAAGTGCTTTATACATGGTCGGCACGTTGGAGGATGCGCGCTGCAAAAACGCAGGTGACACGCCCGTTGCTGCCCCCGAGGTGGCCGCATGAGGCTGCGGATAGTCACCCCCTTGTCGGTTGTCGTGGACACGGATATCGACGCGCTGCGCGCCGAAGATGCCAGCGGCAGTTTCGGCATCCTGCCCGGCCATGCGCCGTTCCTGACCGCGCTGACCATATCCATCGCCCGTTGGCGCAGCGGCGATGAGCAGCAGTTCTGCGCCCTGCGCGGCGGGGTTCTGACCGTCACTGGCGGCGCGGTTGCTATCGCCACGCGTGAGGCGGTGACGGGCGATGATCTGGCGCACCTGGACCGTGACGTGCTGGCCCGGTTCCAATCGGATGCCGAGGAAGAACGGGTTGACCGGGTCGAGACAGTGCAACTGCAACTGAACGCCATCCGGCGCATGGTCAGCCGGCTGCAAGGCGGCGCGAATGCAGGGGAGTTTCACTGATGCCCGATACGCCCCCCAATTTGCCCTCCGACCCTGAGGATGATCCGATGGTCGCCAAAGCCCGGCTGTCGCGCGAACGGCAGGACCGCTGGCTGCGAGAAGGCGACATGTCCGTGGGCCGCCGTTTGGCGCAAATCGGCGTGCTGGGCTGGATCTTTGTGGCCCCGACGCTGGCCGGGCTGTTCCTTGGCCGCTGGCTGGATGCACGCCTTGCAAGCGGCATCTTTTGGACTGCGCCTTTGATGGTGCTGGGGCTTTGCCTTGGCGGCTGGACCGCCTGGAAATGGATGAACGCCCGATGATGGATCTGTCGACCCTGCCTTTGCCTGTCACACTGGCGGTCTGTTTTCTGGGCGGCCTGTTGCTGGGTTACGCCTATTTCCGCGCGCTGCGCAAAACGACTGATCTGATCATCGGCGGCGGCTCTGCACTTCTGGGTCTAGCGCTGACCTTCGGGCGGATGGCCATGCTTGCGGCAGGGTTCTATCTGGCGGTGCTGATGGGCGGCTCAGCCCTGCTGGCGGCCCTTGGCGGCGTGCTGTGCGCCAAGGCGCTGTTGCTGCGCCAACCCCGAAAGGTGGGCGCATGAATTCGCCCCTGTCCTCAACCGTCCTGTTCACCATCGGCCCTGTGCCGATCACGCAAGCCGTGGTGACGACCTGGGCGATCATGGCGGTCTTGGTGCTTGGCGCGGCCCTGCTGTCGCGGCGGCTGACGCTGGTGCCGGGCAAGCGACAAGCGGCGCTTGAGCTGATCGTCGCCACGCTGGACACGCAAATCACCGAGACAACGAGCGCAAAACCCGCCCCCTATCGCGGCTTTATCGGCACGCTGTTCCTGTTCATTCTGGTGGCCAACTGGTCCTCGCTTATCCCCGGAGTGGAGCCGCCGACAGCCCAGCTTGAAACCGACGCAGCCCTTGCCATCCTCGTATTCCTGTCGGTCATCTGGTTCGGCGTGCGCAGTGGCGGGGTGATCGGCTATCTGAAATCCTTTGCAGCCCCCAACCCCGTGATGATCCCGCTGAACATGCTGGAAAGCCTGACCCGCGTGTTTTCCATGTTCGTGCGCCTGTTCGGCAACGTGATGAGCGGGGTGTTCGTCATCGGCATTGTCGCGTCATTGGCAGGGCTTCTGGTACCGATCCCGCTGATGGCACTCGATCTGCTGACGGGGTTGGTGCAGGCCTATATCTTTGCGGTGCTGGCGATGGTGTTCATCACCTCTGCGGTTCAAGACGGCAAGCCTGCGCCGGTGGCCACCGCACCTCCCCCTCCCAAAAAAAAGGAAAAATGATGGATTACGTGCCCATAGTCAGCATCTTTTGCGCGGCCTTTGCCGTGGCTTTCGGCGCCCTTGGCCCGGCCTTGGCCGAAGGCCGCGCGGTGGCCGCCGCCATGGATGCCATCGCCCGCCAGCCCGAGGCTGCGAATACGATTTCGCGCACGCTGTTCGTGGGCCTTGCGATGATCGAGACGACGGCGATCTATTGTCTGGTGATCGCACTTTTGCTGCTGTTCGCCAACCCGCTCTTGGCCTGACCCCATGACAATCGACTTCTGGGGGCTTGGGCTGCAGGCCGTCAACGTCCTGATCCTGATCTGGCTTTTGGCCCGCGTGTTCTGGCGCCCGGTCGCGGCGGCAATTGCCGAACGGCAAGAGACCACTGAAGCCGGGATCAGATCGGCAAGGGCCACACAGGCATCGGCCGATGCGGCGCTGGCAGAGGTGACGAAAGCCCGTATCGGTATCGCCGCCGAGCACAGCATAGCGCTGGATGCGGCCAAAGCCGAGGCAGAGACCGCATCAAAGGCCGCGATGGCAGACGCCCGCACCAAGGCCGATGCGATTTTGGCCGCAGCAAAGGCCAGCATTGCAAAAGACACGGTTGCAGCCGCCAAAGCCAATGCCGCCCAAGCGTCTGAGCTGGCGCTGGCCATCGCCGCTAAACTTTTGGACCGGATGACCACCCCTGGCGTGCAAACCGCCTTCCTGCACCAGCTTATCGAAGCCATCGCAAAGATGCCCGAGGCGGATCGCAAGGCATTGGCAGACGACCCCAAGGGGATCGAGATTGTCACGGCCACCGATTCCAGCGCCGAGCGCAGCAAGATCGACAAGGCAATTCAGACGGCCCTTGGCGGCACGGCGCAATTGCGCTTCGTCACCGACCCTGACCTGATTGCCGGGCTGGAACTGCGCAGCCCGCATTTCGTTTTGCACAACAGCTGGGCGGCAGATCTGGCGCATATAGCGAAGACGTTGAAAGATGCCTGATGATACCTACGATTGGGCCGCCACGACGAAAGACGCCCTGAAACGCACCACCCTTGGCCCGAGCGCCGAGCACCGGGGGCGGGTGGAAGAGTTTGGTGACGGCGTGGCCATGATCTCGGGCCTGCGCGATGTGCGGCTGGATGAGGTGCTGCGCTTTGCAGGCGGTCAGGTGGGTTTTGCCCGCGTTCTGGACCACGACCTGATCGGCTGCGTGATGCTGGATGCCGCCACCGATGTTCAGGCGGGCGATGCGGTCTTTGGCACCGGCGAGGTGGTCAGCGTGCCGGTGGGCGAGGCGCTTTTGGGAAGGATCGTCGATTCGCTGGGGCGCCCGCTGGATGACAAAGGGTCGATCGAAGCCCAAACCCGACTGCCGATTGAACGGCCCGCACCTTCGATCATTGAGCGTGATCTGGTCACGCAGCCGGTGCAGACCGGTGTTGTCGTGGTCGACACGCTGTTCGCGCTGGGTCGGGGTCAGCGCGAGTTGATCGTGGGCGACCATTCCACCGGCAAGACGACGCTGGCGATTGATGCGCTGATCGCGCAGGCGCACAGCGACATAATCTGCATCTATGTGGCGGTCGGTCAGAAAACCTCCAGCGTGCGCCGCGCCATTGACGCGCTGCAATCGCGTGGGGCGTTTGATCGCTGCATTGTGCTTGTGGCAGGCGCAGCCTCAGCCCCCGGTCTGCAATGGATAGCACCCTATGCGGGCATGACGATGGCCGAGTATTTCCGCGACAAGGGCCAACACGCGCTGATCGTGATTGATGATCTGTCAAAACACGCCGCTACCCACCGCGAAATCGCCTTGCTGACGCGGCAATCGCCGGGACGTGAGGCGTATCCGGGTGATGTGTTCTATATTCATGCCCGCCTTCTGGAACGCGCCGCCAAGCTGTCGCAGGCCAAGGGTGGTGGCTCGCTGACCGCCCTGCCGATTGCCGAGACGGATTCGGGCAATCTGTCGGCCTATATCCCCACCAACCTGATCTCGATCACCGATGGGCAGATCGTGCTGGATGCCGCCCTGTTCCATCAGGGCCAGAAACCTGCCGTGGATGTTGGCCTGTCGGTCAGCCGGGTGGGTGGCAAGACGCAAGCGCCCAGCTTGCGCAAGGCGGCGGGCACCCTGCGGCTGGACTATGCGCAGTTTCTGGAGCTGGAGGTGTTCACCCGCTTCGGCGGCATGCCAGATGGCCGGGTGCGCCAGCAGTTGACGCGCGGCGCGCGGATCCGCGAAATCCTGCGCCAGCCCCAGCACGCGCCTTACCGCCTTGCCGACGAGGTGGCCTTGATGCTCGCCGTGCAGACGGGGCTGCTGGATGCCTTGCCGCTGGTGGCGGTGGCGGCCTTTCGGGCCGGGCTGCCCGCGATATTGGACAGAGATGCAGCCACAGCCTTGGCCGCGATGGAAAAGCCCGGAGAGATTGATCCGACGCTGCGCGAAACCCTGATGAGCGCGATGACCCGGTTTGCCGCGTCCCTTTCCGACGCCAAGACGGCGGTCAGCCCATGACCGAACGGCTGGCCGACATCACCGCCCGGATCGACGGTGTCCGCCAGTTGGGTGCGGTCGTGAACGCGATGAAAGGTATCGCTGCCGCCCGCGCGCATATGGCCCGCACACAGGTCGTGGCGGTTGACAGCTATGCCGCGACCATTGCGGCGGCCATGTCGAACGTGATTGGGACGGGCCCCGCACTGTCCGCACACCCGTATGAAACGGGCGGCAAAACGGGCCTTCTGG
>Ga0136559_1000706_pt1 | contig 11317 bp, 8 predicted proteins | sample AntRauMeHopE1496_FD_104633 | JGI IMG/M metagenome (GOLD analysis project Ga0136559, IMG submission 104633) | Saline lake microbial communities from Rauer Islands, Antarctica - Metagenome Hop E1 #496 | ecosystem: Environmental > Aquatic > Non-marine Saline and Alkaline > Saline | place... | reverse complement strand
TTTTTGGAAGCTCTAAAGGGTTTAAGTGATCCAGAAGAAAAAAGAAAAGCTATTGGAAATGCATTTATTGAAGTTTTTGACGATGAAGCAAATCAATTAAAAGGGGTTAAGTTCTTAGGTCAAGGCACAATTTATCCAGATGTTATTGAGTCGGTTTCTGCTACTGGTGGTCCAAGTGCTACAATAAAATCGCATCATAATGTAGGTGGTTTACCTGATTTTATGAAATTAAAAGTTGTAGAGCCGTTGAGAATGTTGTTTAAAGATGAGGTTCGTAGAGTAGGAGCTTCATTAGGAATAGATCCTGAGTTATTAGGTCGTCATCCTTTTCCTGGACCAGGACTTGGAATTCGTATTTTGGGTGATATCACTGCAGAGAAAGTAGCAATTCTTCAAGAAGTGGATGCTATTTTTATAAACGGGTTAAAAGAGCATGGTTTGTATAATGATGTTTGGCAAGCAGGAGCAATATTATTGCCAGTTAATAGTGTTGGAGTAATGGGAGATGAACGTACTTATGAAAAAGTAGTAGCTTTAAGAGCAGTAGAATCTACAGATGGAATGACCGCTGATTGGGTACATTTACCATATGAGTTTTTAATGCAAATTTCAAACGAAATAATTAATAAAGTAAGAGGCGTAAATAGAGTTGTTTATGATATTAGCTCAAAACCGCCAGCAACAATAGAATGGGAATAAAATAATTTTATTGCAATTTTAATGTAAAATAAGTCTGTAAAATAGGAATATATTAATATTACGTTTTTTGTTTATTTCAAAGGGTTTTCTCAAAAATCGTTTGTTAAATATACAGTTAACAAAGGCGAGACACTTAAGAAAATTGAAAATAAGGATCTTTATAAAGATGCAATGCTTGTTAATTGCAATTATATACCATAAAATAACAATTAGAAATTATAGTATGAAATTATATTTTAAAACACTTATTTTCACAATTATTAGCTTTTGTGCTTTAAATGCTCAGGTTAATAACGTTAAAGAACACAAGGTTTCTAAAGGAGAAACAGTCTATCAAATTTCTAAAAAATACCAAGTTACACCATTTGATATTTACAGATTAAACCCAGACGCGAAAATTGCAATTGAAGAAAATACAATTTTATTAATACCAAGTAAAGTTGTAGAAGTGAAAAAAAATGCGGTAAAATCAGATTCTTTAAAAAAACATAAAGTTCTACCAAAAGAAACACTTTATAGCATTGCAAATATGTATGAAGTTTCTGTTGCAGATTTAAAAGAATGGAACGAGGATTCTTTAAATGAAGGTTTAAAAGTGGGTCAGGAAATTATAGTTTCTATGAATAATGTTGCAATTAATACCGATTATATTGCAGTAGAAGAAATTAAAACAACTTCAACTCTTTCTTCTCATGTAGTAAAAATGCAAGAAACAAAATTTGGAATTTCAAAAAAATATAAGATTTCAATAGAAGAATTAGAAAGATTAAATCCTCAAATTGTTGCAAGTTTAGAAGTAGGACAAATATTAAAAATTAAAGAAAATACCGAAAATGTTGAAATTAAAAATACACAGACACCAAACTTTTATGCAGTTATGCCTGGAGAAACATTGTATAGCTTAACGAAGCAATTAAACATATCGGAAGAAGATCTTATAAAATTAAATCCAGAAATTAATTTTGGTTTCAAAGAAGGTATGGTTTTAAGGTTGCCAGAAAGAGTTAATTCAATTGCTCCAAAAAAAAGAGTAAAAGATTTATTGCCACTAGTAGTAAAAACTAAAAAAAAGAATTTAGTTTTATTATTACCATTTAATATTAATAAAATGGAGTTAGATTCCTTAAAAACACAAATAGATTATCTAAAAACAGATAAGTTTTTAAATTTAACTTTAGATTTTTATTCTGGAGCATTAATGGCGATAGATTCTGCTAAAGTTTTAGGATTACCTGTTCATGTGAAAATTTTAGATGTAGAAAGTACTAAAACGTCGTCAAATGTAGCACAGCTTGTAAAAAACAACAATTTTTTAAATGTGGACGCTGTTATTGGGCCTTTTATGTATACCCACGTTGAAAATACAGCACAATTACTATTAAATAATAAGATACCGGTAATTTCTCCTTTGTCAAAAGAGAGTAGTGCAAGTTTAGAAAATTTGTATTATTCTGTTCCTTCCCAAGATAATATGATTAAAACGGTGTTTAATTTCATGCAAGAAAAAAACGGAAATATAATTGCTGTTGTAAGTTCAAAAAAAACTACTTCAAAAGAGTATTTAGAAAAAAATTATCCATTTGTTAAATATTCTAAATTTACTGATAAAGGAACACTTGACTCTGAAAATTTAAAAAAATTATTAACAAAAGGGCAAAAAAATTACGTTATTTTGGATACGGATAAAGCAGATGAAGTTTTGAAAACAACAAATGCTTTATTAAAACTAAAAGTGGAATTTGATATTCAATTAGTTGTTTTAGAATTATATACTGCATTAGATTTTGAAGGAATACCTATAAATAATCTAACCGACTTAAACATGTTATTTCCATCTTCAAAAAAAGAAGTAAATACAGATGCTGGAAAAATATTTAAGAAAAAATATAAGAGTGTAAATAATGTAAATCCAAACGTATATGCTACAAAGGGGTTTGACTTGACATTTGACACTTTATTGCGCATTTGTCAAGAAGAAGGATTTGTAAACTCTGTTAAAACTACAAAAACAGAATATATAGGAAATAGCTTCGATTATATTGTTCAAGATGGGAAAAACGTAAATAACGGCATTTACATCTTGTATTATGATACCGATCTAACAATTAAACAAGCACAATAATGGCTACTGCAAATATAATATATAAAGGAGATTTGAGAACAGTTTGTATGCACTTACAGTCTGGAACTGAAATATTAACTGACGCTCCTACAGATAATCACGGTAAAGGAGAAGCTTTTTCACCTACTGATTTAGTTGCCACAGCCTTAGGAAGCTGTATGGTTTCTATTATGGCAATTAAGTCAAAAGACTTAGAAGTTGATTTGTTAGACTCTACTATTTCGGTTACTAAAATTATGCAATCTGAGCCAAGAAGAATTTCTAAAATTGAGGTTATACTAAATATGAGCATTGGAACTTCTGATAAAAACAAAATAATATTAGAACGTGCAGCTATGTCATGCCCAGTTCTTTTAAGTTTGCATCCAGATATTGAAAAAGTTGTAAATTTTAATTGGAAGTAAATTGACGAACCAAGAAGAATTAATAAAACTTGCACACACAAAAATGCCTTTCGGAAAATACGAAGGGTATTTTCTTATAGATTTACCTGAATACTATGTGGTATGGTATTCTAATAAAGGTTTTCCAAAAGGACAATTAGGCTTACAGTTACAATTAGTTTACGAACTTAAATTAAATGGATTAGAAGATTTAATTCGAAATATCAGAAGAAACTTCCCTAAAAAGTAAATTTATAGATTAATAATTGTCTATTTTCCATTGTCAATTATCAATTTTAAATCGTACTTTTGCCACGTTTTTTAAGACAACTAACACAATACAACACCCGTTTCGAACCTAATTTTATGGATCGTAACAAATTAAAATAACAATAACACAATGAATCAAACAAAGTATATTTTTGTTACTGGAGGTGTGACTTCTTCTTTAGGAAAAGGAATCATAGCAGCTTCTTTAGCTAAATTGTTACAGGCAAGAGGGTATAGGGCAACTATTCAAAAATTTGACCCGTATATAAATGTAGATCCTGGTACTTTAAATCCTTATGAACATGGCGAGTGTTATGTTACAGATGATGGTGCAGAAACCGATTTGGATTTAGGACACTACGAGCGTTTTTTAAACGTTCCTACTTCTCAAGCAAATAATGTAACAACAGGAAGAGTATACTTATCTGTTATTGAAAAGGAGAGAAGAGGAGAGTTTTTAGGTAAAACAGTACAAGTTGTACCACATATTACAAATGAAATCAAGCAGCGCATGCAGTTACTTGGTCAAAGTGGCGATTTTGATATAGTAATTACTGAAATAGGTGGAACAGTTGGAGATATTGAATCTTTACCTTACATAGAATCTGTTCGTCAATTATTATGGGAATTAGGAGATGAAAACGGTATTTGTATTCATTTAACCTTAGTTCCATTTTTAGCAGCAGCTGGCGAATTAAAAACTAAACCAACACAGCATTCTGTTAAAACATTAATGGAAAGCGGTATAAAAGCAGATATTTTAGTTTGTAGAACAGAGCATGAATTATCAGACGAATTACGCCAAAAACTTGCCCTATTTTGCAATGTTAAAAAAGAAGCAGTAATTGAATCTATAGATGCATCTACAATATATGATGTGCCTAATTTAATGTTAAAAGAAGGTTTAGACATAGTTACATTAAAAAAATTAGGATTGCCAGAAAAAAATAGCCCAGATTTAGTTAACTGGAATGAGTTTTTAAGAAAACATAAAAACCCAAAACATGAGGTTAATATTGGTTTAGTTGGTAAATATGTAGAATTACAAGACTCCTACAAATCTATTTTAGAATCATTTATTCATGCAGGAGCAACAAATGAAACAAAAGTAAATGTAATTTATATCCATTCTGAATTTTTAGATGCCAAATCGGCAGATGAACAATTAGGAAAATTAGACGGCATACTTGTTGCACCCGGATTTGGAGGTAGAGGTATAGAAGGAAAAATTGAAACAGTTCGTTACGCAAGAGAAAATAATATTCCGTTTTTAGGTATATGTTTAGGAATGCAAATGGCAGTTATAGAGTTTGCAAGAAACGTATTAGGTTACAAAGATGCTAATTCAATCGAAATGAATCCAGAGACACTGCATCCCGTTATTAATTTAATGGAAGAGCAAAAAGATGTTGTAAATAAAGGAGGAACAATGCGTTTAGGAGCTTGGAAATGTTCTTTGAATGAGAATACTTTAGTTCGTGAAATTTATGGTAAAGCCGAAATAATGGAACGCCATCGCCATCGTTACGAATTTAATGGAAAATACCTTAACGAATTAGAAAATGCAGGATTAAAAGCTTCTGGTATAAATCCAGAAACAGGTTTGGTTGAAGTAGTAGAATTGCCAAATCATCCATTTTTTATAGGAGTACAATACCATCCAGAATATAAAAGTACTGTAGCAAATCCACATCCATTATTTGTGAGCTTTGTTGCTGCAATGGTTAAAAATAAAAAATAACCTTTAATTGTTTACAAATAATTGTAAGCCGAATAATAGTTGCTAAATGGAAGAAAAAAAATTAGATTTTAAATCAATTATTGGATTTGTATTAATTTCAGTTGTTTTAGTGTGGATGTTGTATTCTAGCGCTCCCACAATTGAAGAACAAGAAGCAAAAGCAAAACAAGAACAAGTTGAAAAAGCTAAGGAAGTTACATCTGAAACAAAATCAGCTCTTTCTCAAACAGGAGTAGCTTCTACAGAAATAGATTCTATTCGTCAATCTCAATTAAAAGGACAACTTGGTTCTTTTGCATATTCAGCTACATTACCTTCAGCAAATGGGGGAGTTACAGAACTTAAAAGTGAACTGTTAACTTTAAAAATTGCAAACAAAGGAGGTTACATAGTAAGCGCTACTGTAAATGGTTTTGACCAATTTTATAAGGGTTCTAATAAAACTATTGATTTAATTAAAGACAATAACGCTAATTTAAATCTTACTATAAACACGGCTGATAATAGAACTTTAAACACTAAAGATTTATATTTTGAACCAACTTTAACTAAAGAAGGTAAAAATCAGGTTTTAACAATGCGTTTAAAAGCTGGTGAAGCTAAATATCTAGAGTATCGTTATGTTTTAAAACCTAACGATTACATGTTAGATTTTTCAATTCGTTCGCAAGGTTTAAATTCAGTAATCAATACTGCAGAGCCAATCGATTTAGAATGGCAACTTAAAACATATAGAAACGAAAAAAGTATCTCTTATGAAAATAGATATACAGAATTGGTTTTTGAATATGAAGACGGTAAAGATGATTATTTAAGTGCGGCAAAAGATGACGATGATATTGTGAATAATGTAACTTATATAGCTTTTAAGCAACATTTATTTACTTCTATTTTATTAACAGATACTCCTTTTAAATTTGCTAATTTAAAATCTGAAAATTTAGTTCAGGATGAAGCTGTTGACACTGTTTTTACAAAAAACTTTGTAGCTTCTGTTCCACTAGAATTTAAAAATGGCGAATTAAATTATAATATGAATTTGTATTATGGTCCAGCAAAATACAAAATCTTAAACGATTACAAAAGAAATTTAGATGAAATAATGCCTCTTGGTTGGGGTATTTTTGGTTGGATAAATAGATATATTTTTATACCTACTTTTGGAGTAATAAGCGGATTCTTACCTTATGGATTAGCTATTATTTTCTTTACTATTTTAGTAAGAATAGTAATGTCTCCAGTTACTTATAAATCATATGTTTCGCAAGCTAAAATGAAAGTATTGCGTCCAGAAATTGCAGAATTGAACGAAAAGTACAAGGATAATGCAATGAAAAAGCAACAAGAAACAATGAAGTTGTATTCTAAAGCAGGTGTAAACCCTATGGCAGGATGTTTACCAGCTTTATTGCAAATGCCAGTTTTCTACGCTTTGTTTCAGTTTTTCCCTTCAATGTTCGATTTAAGACAAGAAGGTTTCCTTTGGGCAGATGATTTATCTTCGTTTGATGCAGTTTATCAATTACCATTTACAATTCCTTTTTATGGAGACCATGTAAGTTTGTTTCCAATACTGGCTTCGGTTGCAATTTTCTTTTATATGAAGATGACAACAGGAGACCAACAAATGAGTGCTCCTACTCAAGAAGGAATGCCAGACATGGGAAAAATAATGAAGATAATGCTTTATATTTCTCCTATTATGATGCTTGTTTTCTTTAATAATTATGCCTCTGGTTTATCGTTATACTATTTTATTTCTAATTTAATTACAATAGGAATTATGTTAGTTATCAAAAACTTTATTGTTAAAGAAGATAAAATTTTAGCCAAGATTAATGAAAATAAAACTAAACCTAAAAAAGAAGGAAAGTTTCAAAAGAAAATGCGTGAAATGATGGAGCAAGCTGAAGCGCAAAAAAAGCTTAAAAAATAATTACAAACCCTGTCTTAAAAAGATGGGGTTTTGTTTTAATATTATATAATGAAAATTTTAATTATTGGTTTTGGAAACATGGGCAAACTTACGCTAGTGTTTTACTAGTTCTGGATTTGTAATTTCTAACGACATATTTGTATTGAATAGGAGTGAAGTGAGGTAGAGAAAAACGAATCGTTTCTCTATAGATAATTCTAATTTTCACATAAAACCTTCTTCCATAATTTTGGATATTGATATCATCTCAGCAGTTAAACCGCAAGATTTCTCTAATTTGGCACATTCAATTGCCTCTTTCGTTACTAAGAATCATATTCTTTTGGATCATGTTATTTTTATGGGGATTAGCTGAAAAGTTTTTCTAATCTGAAGAGGAAGAATTTAACCTCTACTTCGCCTCTTTGGTTTGCCTTAAAGAGTGTAATTTTAGAGTTAAATGATTCCACATTTGCATTTATGTTCTTTTTATAAAGAAGTTTATTATTGTTTCTAAATGATAGTTTAAGCTGTTTGCAACGGTATTGAAAACGGTGATTTGCAATAGTTTTGTTTTACTTATCCAATTCAATATATTTTGTTTTGCCTCTTCTTTTGAGGTTAAATATATAAAAAGAGGATGCTTAATTATAATTACCCTCTTTTTATGCATAAACCAAAAAATTGTACTATAATCCTATAAATGATTTAATTAGTAAAGCACAATACTCAAATTGCAAAAGTTTTTCTAATTTGTTATGCAACTTGTGCAATTAAACCGCTTTGTCTATAACAAAAGTTAAAGTTTTTGAATACCAACTACTTGAGTATTTTTTTACTACATTTATAATAACCAATAAATTATATGTTTATGAAAAATAAAGTTGAAATTAAAAATGGAATCTTAATTTTTGTTGGTATTGGACTTTTCTTCCTATTAATGGATTTGTTTGGTTTAGCCGACAAAAATTATCTTAGAATTTTAAATGCTTTTATAGTTCTATATGGAATTTTAAAAACAATTAAAAGCAATTACGCAAATGGAACAACAGATTACTTGGAAAACTTATTGTCTGGTTTTAAAACTGGCGTTATTGGAGTGGTTCTAGGTATAATAGGATTAATTATTTTTGTTCAAATTAAAGGAGGCGAAGTTTATTTAGCAAAACTGTCTGACACCTTCTTTTTTGGAGGAAAAACAAACTTAATTAAATATTGTGCTGTTTTGTTTTTTGAAGGAATAGCATCTTCATTAATAGGCTCGTTTGTGCTTATGCAGTATTGGAAAGATGTTCCTGCTTTTTCAAAAAGTTAAAAAGTTAGCACATAATTTTTTTTTCTTCAAATGTAAATTACTACTTTTGAAGTATTAATTTATGATTTTATGAGTGTTACTAAACATAACTGGACGAAGAAAGAAATAATAGACATCTACAATAGGCCTTTAATGGAACTATTATATGATGCTGCAACTATACATAGAGAACAACACGACCCAAATGTTGTACAAGTATCCACTTTATTATCTATTAAAACAGGTGGTTGTTCTGAAGATTGCGGGTATTGCCCACAGGCTGCACGTTATCATACTAATGTGGAAGGAAATGACTTAATGTCTGTTTCACAAGTAAAAGCACAAGCTTTAAGGGCAAGAGAAGCCGGCAGTTCTCGTGTGTGTATGGGTGCCGCATGGAGAAATGTTAAAGATGGTAAGGAATTTGACGAAGTTTTAGAAATGGTAAGAACCATTAACAAACTAGATATGGAAGTATGTTGTACTTTAGGTATGATTACCGAAAACCAAGCACAACGTCTTGCAGAAGCAGGTTTATATGCTTATAACCATAATTTAGATTCTTCAGAAGAATATTATAAAAAAGTAATTTCAACAAGAGGTTACCAAGATCGTTTAGATACAATAGACAATGTTCGTAAAACGAATGTAACCGTTTGTAGTGGTGGAATTATTGGAATGGGCGAAAGTATTGAAGACAGAGCAGGAATGCTTGTTGCACTATCTACTTTAAATCCGCAGCCAGAATCAACACCCATTAATGCTCTTGTAGCCGTTGAAGGAACGCCCCTTGAAGACCAAAAACCAGTTTCAATTTGGGAAATGGTAAGAATGGTAGCTACCACAAGAATTGTAATGCCAGAAACGCAAGTACGTTTATCTGCTGGTAGAACACAAATGAGTAGAGAAGGTCAAGCAATGTGTTTCTTTGCTGGTGCTAATTCTATTTTTGCTGGAGACAAGTTGCTAACAACTCCAAACCCTGATGTTAATGAAGACATGAAAATGTTTGAGCTATTAGGACTTAATCCACAAAAAGCTTTTACTAAAAAAGTGCAACCACAAACCGTTGAAGCGGTAAATTCTGAATTTCAATCACTTGGCGAAAAACCAAAATGGACGCGTCCTGATCATAAAATTGAAAGAAATTTAGAAGCATCGGGCAAGAAATAAAACCAAATAAAAAAGAGCTTTACGTTATTGTAAAGCTCTTTTTTTTTACCTCCAAATTATCGAGCTTTCATATACAAGCCAAAACAAAAATTCACATTCTGTACAAAACAAAATTAAAAAAAGTATGGCGTAACTAAGGCTTCCGCAATTGAAGTCTTTACTTATTACTTAATGTTTAGGAAATCTACTTCCAAACCATCTTTTTAGAAATGTCTCTAAACCTTGAGGACCTTTGTAAAACTAAAAAAGACCTTACATTACTGTAAAGTCTTTTTGTTTATTAGCTCCCTCTCTTGGGCTCGAACCAAGGACCCTCTGATTAACAGTCAGATGCTCTAACCAACTGAGCTAAGAAGGAATAACCAATATGTTTGCATTTAAGAAATAAAAAGCCATTCTTACGAATGGCTTTTTTAAGCTCCCTCTCTTGGGCTCGAACCAAGGACCCTCTGATTAACAGTCAGATGCTCTAACCAACTGAGCTAAGAAGGAAGGTGTGTTACCTTTAATGCGGTGCAAATATAAACTGAAATTTTACTTTAACAAACAAAAAACCAAAAAATATTATAAAAATTTATCTACTACTAGTTGAAAAAGGTCTTTCCCAAATGTTAAAGCCATTAAGGTCAGTAAGATAATCATCCCAAAAGTTTGTACTTTTTCTGCTGCTTTTACACTTAAAGTTTTCCCAGTAATCATTTCTACAATAGTAAATAAAGCATGACCACCGTCTAAACCAGGTATAGGTAACAAATTCATAAAAGCTAGACCTATTGAAAATAAAGCAGTAAAGTTCCATATAAATTCCCAATTCCAAACGTCTGGCAAAACTCTAGCAATACCTATTGGGCTTTTTACTTGTTTATACGCTCCGGTATCTGGTCTAAGAATTAGTTTAAAACTTTTAACATTATATACCAATAATGCCCAAGACTCTCTTACTGCTTCTGGAAACGCTTCTCCTAAGCTCATTTTCTTAGTAATAAGAAAATCTGTATTCATTTTTGAATTTATTATTACACCAAGAGTTCCTTCTTTTGAAACACCAGTATTAATCGTATCTAATTTTTGATTTCTATAAACAACAACTGGAATATTTTTATTTTTATTTTTTTGCAATTCTGTTGCCATTTCGTCAAAAAATGTAATTTGTTTACCGTTAACGGAGATGATAGAATCTTTTATCAAAAAACCAGCTTTTTTAGCTTCTGAATTAGGAGTTATGGAATCTATTGTTACTCCCGTATTTCTGGATCCAATGAAGTTTTTTCCTTCTTTACTTAAAATCTCCCCTATTTGTAGGTCACTCAAATTCAATACAATTTCTTCCCCATTTCGGTCTACCTTAACTTCTTCACTAAACAAAATATCCATGGTCATTCTGTTAAAATTGTCTTGCACTTTCCCATCAACAGAAACAATTTTATCTCCGTTTCTAAATCCTGCATTTTGACCAACTTCCCCAAACTGAAGTCCGTTTTCTTGAAGTACAGATGTATCTACATATTTTTTTCCTACAGTTGTATACATAACTGTATAAATTAACCATGCCAATAAAACATTTACGGTAATTCCACCCAGCATGATAATTAAACGCTGCCAAGCTGGTTTTGAACGAAATTCCCAAGGCTGTGCCTCTTCATTCATTTGGTCTGCATCCATACTTTCATCAATCATTCCTGAAAGTTTTACATAACCTCCTAGAGGTAACCAACCAATT
>Ga0136559_1000705_pt1 | contig 11338 bp, 6 predicted proteins | sample AntRauMeHopE1496_FD_104633 | JGI IMG/M metagenome (GOLD analysis project Ga0136559, IMG submission 104633) | Saline lake microbial communities from Rauer Islands, Antarctica - Metagenome Hop E1 #496 | ecosystem: Environmental > Aquatic > Non-marine Saline and Alkaline > Saline | place... | reverse complement strand
TCTTTATTAGGATTTTCTTCAAAAACAGCAACAGTTGCTTCTACCACTTTAGCCATATCCCTTTGCAAAGTTGGAATGTCATAATTTCCAACACCGTACATCGCTACATTGTGCTTTATTCCAGCAGCGGTAAAACTAAATTCTTCTTGGTTTCCTATTTCTATTGGACAATCCCCCAATTGATCGTAGTTTTCAAAGGTGAATTCAACGCCGCTATCCGAAGAAACACCATCTCCTGCTTTTGGAAGGGCTGTAGTTATTTTAGCAAATGATTCATGTGGGAAAATAGTCAACTTTCCACCTAAGCCTAACTGACCTTCTGGATACATGAATACGTTTGTTCCATTCAAATAGCCATGAGTTAAGTCAAGGAAACTTGTACGAACAGTTAACTCAAAAGCGTAGTATTCATAATTCAGAATTACTTTTTTGGCAGTTCCTTTTTGAATTTTCCATTTATTCTTTTCTGATTTAGCAATTGGAAGTTCTTTTCCATTTTCATCCTTTGCTTTCACTAAATTGATGTTTTTAGAGAACTCACGCACTAAATAAGAACCGGGCGCCCAAACAGGCAAAACCATGGTTAGCTCTTCGCCGGGAAAATCACTTACCTCCACCTGAATGTGGAAATAGTGCGACTGAGGTTCCGGCATGGATAATTTATGGTGAATCGATTGAGCAAAAAGCGAGGCCTGTAAAAACAGGGAAATCATAAAAAAACTGAAAATTCTCATATTAATTAAATTGTATTTGCTTCAAAGATACAATTTGCAGAATAAATATGTAGCTTTGTTTGAACGCATTTAAAAAAATTGACGGTATGAAAAATCTAATTTACCTATTTCTTGGACTTGTATTGTTTTCTTGTAAAGAAGATATTACCGAAAGTACTCCGCTAGGAGAAGAAGATAAAGAGATGCTGGAATTGCGCAATCAAGTCGAGCAATTAAAATTAGATAATAAAATGAAAGATTCAGTTTTGAATGAATCTTTGGCATTTTTCAACGAAATTCAAGAGAATTTAGCCAAAATAAGCGTAAAACAAGATCAAATTAGAATCAGAAGTACAAACCCCGAAATTTCGAATGATGACAAAGAGTGGGTGCTTCAAGAAATTCAAAACATCAATTTTTTGAGAGAAGAAAATGCGCGTAAAGTGCGCAGTTTACAAAAACAAGCTAAAAATGACGCCTTAAAAATAACGGAACTTCAAGCTACAGTTGATCGATTAGTACTCCAAATTCAATCACAAGACGAACGAATTGAATCGCTTCAAAACCAATTGGCGAATTTAGACATGGAGTATTCAGAATTGTTTGATGAATACCAAGATCAAGTTGAACTGGCATTAGATGTAATGAAGGAAATGAATGAAGTACATTATGCGTATGGCACACAGGAAGAATTGATGGCTAATAAAGTTCTTGTGAAAGAAGGTGGATTTATCGGACTTGGCAAGAAAACAACTATTGCAGATGACATGAATGAAGAATATTTTCAGCATTTAGATAAAACCAAGACGAAGGAGATTACCATCATTGGCGAAAAACCACAAGTTATCACTGATCATCCTGCTTCCTCTTACGAATGGCAAGGAAATAAATTGGTCATTAAAGATGCGAATGCATTTTGGAGAATTTCCAACTATCTAGTGGTTACCGTAAAATAAAAGACGTTGAGGTTCAACTTGCTCCGTATATCAAAAACGATAGTTCCCTTCAGTATTTTATTGATGGTATCTTGTAATGTTCAGCAGGTAGAAAAATACAACTCCGATTTCCAAGGAAACTGGAGAACTGGGGTTTTCTATTCCCCCTCAGCAGGAGATTCAATCAGAAACTACCTGATTATTGACGGAAAAGATAGTGCTTTGGGGATAGCGTGTGATAAGGATACTCAGCTTGGAAGCTGTTTAGTGTTTCAAGCGGGAAGAGTGAAAATTAACAAATCCACACTATTTCTACAAGTAGGCAATTCTGTTCAAAATACACGAAGAGTAGATAAAGAGCCCTATCTGAACGCCAATTCTAACTGGGAGATGGTATTGGATAGCTTGGTGTATACCCGATATTAGCGCTAGCTAACGAAAAGAGTAAACACCAAGTGAGTTGGTTCGAAAAAACTACCTTTTCATTTTCTAATGATTATATTTGATCTACCTGATTTCGAAAAATGCAATTCCTATACCGACTTTTTACATCTGCTATCAAACGTCATTTTTTGCTGGTTAACGGATTTACGCTTTTCTTTCTTATTTGGTGGAACAGCATTCCCAATACCTTATTTCAGGTTGATTACGCCACCCTAATTGAAGACGAAAACGGAAGACTTTTAACCGCTGTGATTTCAACAGATGGTCAGTGGCGGTTTCCAATTGAAGAAAATGTTCCTCAAAAATTTAAAGACGCGTTGCTTTGCTTTGAAGACGAGTACTTTTATTCACATTTAGGCGTAAGCATTAGAGGACTTGGGCGTGCACTAGTTCAGAATGTTTCAAGTTTTAAAAAAGTAAGTGGCGGCAGCACCCTAACAATGCAATTAATGCGCATGTCTCGCAATAAAAAGTCACGCTCTATTTGGCAAAAAATCATAGAAATAATTGGAGCAACTCGATTAGAATTTCGGCATTCCAAAGACGAACTGCTGGCACTTTATGCTTCTCATGCTCCGATGGGCGGGAATGTTGTCGGACTCGAGGCAGCATCTTGGCGGTACTTCGGGCGAAAGCCATCCAATTTAACTTGGGCTGAGTCTGCTACACTCGCTATTTTACCGAATAGTCCCTCACTGATTCACCCTGGTAAAAATAGAGAAAGACTACTCGCTAAAAGAAATCGTCTTTTAAAAAAATTAAAAGAAACTAAAAAGATCACAGAACAGGAGTATGAATTAGCATTAATGGAAGCTTTACCAGATGCTCCATTCAGCATGCCTCAAAGCACTCCACATCTACTCGCACGATTTTTTAACGAAGGAAAGCGTGGACAACGGATCATCACTACAATCGATGATGATTTACAGCGATTAATTCAGCAAAGTGTCAACCACCAAATGGACTATCTGAGGAATGCACATATTCATAATGCCGCTGTTGTGGTAATGGAAACCAAAACCGGTATTGTAAAAGCGTATATTGGCAACATTACCAACGATCCTAAGGCAAAGAACAAAGAAGTCGACGTAATTCCGGCACCTAGGAGTTCTGGAAGTATCCTCAAACCTTTTCTCTATTGTCACGCCTTAGAAGCAGGAATTATAACTCCATCATCCTTACTTGCCGATGTGCCAACATACATGAATGGTTATGCCCCGAAAAACTTTTACGATAACTATGACGGCTTGGTACCCGCCGACGAAGCACTCTCTCGATCATTAAATGTACCATTTGTTCGTCTTCTTATAGAGTACGGGCAACGGAAATTTTTAGACCAACTCAAACGCGATGGGTTCTCCAATTTCGTTTTTTCAGCAAGTCATTACGGCAGTTCATTAATTCTTGGGGGAGCTGAAGTTTCTTTAGAGGACTTGGTGAAAGTTTATGCTAACTTGGGTAACTCAGCAACTGGAGAGGTTGCTAATTCTAGCTTTCACTTATTAGAAAAGGAGAAACGACGCGCTCCACACCGATTTGATCGTTCTTCGGCATATCATACACTTAAAGCACTGCTAAGTGTTAGTAGGCCGGATCTTTATGGCAACTGGGAACGCTATGAAGAGTCTCAGCGAATTGCTTGGAAAACAGGAACTAGTTTTGGGTTTAGAGATGCTTGGGCAGTAGGAGTTACTCCAGAATACACCATTGGTGTTTGGGTAGGAAATGCTGATGGAGAGGGCAGACCAGGAATACTCGGCGTTAAAGCTGCTGCACCATTATTATTTCAAGCTTTTGGTCACCTCAACACATCAGGAGTCTGGTTTGAACAGCCATACGAAGAAGAAAATGAAGTTAATTTGTGTACCCTTTCAGGTATGCGAGCTGGGGAATTTTGCAGTACAACGAGTATAGCATCACTTCCAGAAAATGCTAGTAAATCTTCACTATGTGAATATCATCAGCGCGTTTATCTCAACCTTGAAGAAACAGAACAACTTAGCTTGAACTGCGCCTCCATGGATGAAATAATAGAAAAAAATTGGTTTATAGCTCCTCCATTAGCCGAGAAGTATTATAAAATGCGCCATCCGAACTATCAATCGCTCCCTACCTTTCGACCAGGTTGTGGGATAGAGGTTCAAACACGATTAATGGATATTATTTACCCCAAAAAGGAAAGCACCATTGATGTTCCTAAAGGATTTACTGGAGAATATGAACATGTTATACTCGAAGCTACACATAGACTCCCGAACGCTGTTATTCACTGGCACCTGAATGAGCAATACCTTGGTTTCACTGAATCAATTCATCAAATAAAATGCGTTCCAACCTCGGGTGAGAATGTATTAAAACTAATTGATCAAGAGGGAAACTCGAAGCTACTTCAGTTTATGGTGAAATAATTAATTCGCTCGTTTTTTCTTATCCTAAAGTGTTTTCCAAAACGAATAAATCGCATGCTCCCTTGCTATTCGCTAGAGCAAATGAACCTATCCATAATATTGGTGTACTCCCCTCAAAAAAATATTATGAAAAAGTCAAATTGGTTTATTTTAGTTCTATTTATCGGAATAACAACCTTTGGAATGGTACTGGTTTCGTTTGTTTCAGTAGCTCCCAGCCATACTATTGCAGAGATTAAAGACGATGTAGATGAAACGTGTATATTTAATACACTAATGGGAATTCAATCTTCGGATTCCTTTTTCGTATTTACGACACCTGAGAATGTCCAAGTTTCATTACAATCATCTATCGAATGGATGTCAGGCGCTCAGCTAGGAGATGGCGGATGGGGATGCGGGACACACGCCAATCAACAAAATCTCAACGTACCTAACGTTAAGTCAGACCCAGCCACTACTTCTATTGTGCTAATGGCTATGATGAGAATGGGGAACGACCATGGACAAGGCGACTATTCAGAAGCGTTCATAAAAGGAAGTGAGTTTATACTAAATGCTGTTGAAAAAACTCCAAAAGCGGAAAATAATATCACACAATTAGTAGGTACACAGATTCAAGGGAAATTAGGGAACAACATTGACGTTGTACTAACAGCTCAATTTCTCGCTAATTGGATCGTTGAATTAGGGCAAGATCACAACAGTTATCAGCGCGTTATGACAGCATTGAATACTTGTACGAATAAAATACAACGTTCAATGAATACTGACGGAAGCGTTAAAAATGCTGGCTGGGCGGGTGTTTTGCAATCATCCTTCGCAACCAATGCATTAGAATCTGCAGCAGCGAATGGTGCTGAGGTGGATACAGAACTGTTGGAGCAAGCGCAAGAATATCAAAAAGGAAATGTCGATACACAAACAGGAAACGTAAAGACAGAGGCAGGAGCAGGAGTTATGCTGTATTCTGTATCTGGATCCGCTCGAGCTAGCGCACAAGATGCTCGAAAAGTAGAAGACCGTGTGAATAAAGCGAAAGCTAGTGGCGACTTGCCTTCAGCAGCAGGAATTACAGTTGACAACTTAGAAGAAATTGGATATACCGAAGAGGAAGCGATTCGGTATTCAACTTCTTATAATGTATATACTACTTCTAAAACTATTGCACAGCGCCAAGATGTTACTGTAGGATTTGGAAACGATGGTGGCGAAGAATATTTAAGCTTTTTACAAACAGGAGAATCAATGATCATTGGAGGTGATGATACTTGGAAAGGTTGGTACGACAATATTTCAGGGCGGTTGCTTTCAGCTCAAAATCAAAATGGCAGCTGGCATGGTCACCACTGTATTACAAGCCCAGTATTTTGTACAGCTACAGCAATGTTGATTCTATCAATTCATAACGATATCGAAAAATTGGCCAAATTGGGGGAATAGGGATTGTTTTTTTGCAGGGACGCGATTAATCGCATCTCTGCAAAAAAAAAATTCTATCTTCGCATTCACAAAGAAAATAATGGAACTACCCTTACACGAACTTAAAAAAGGTCAGCAAGCTAGAATTGTGCGCTTGGGAGAAAATTTTTTATCCAAACGTTTTCTTGAGGTCGGTATTACACCGGGGACAACTATTACACTATCTGCTGTAGCCCCTTTCGGAGATCCTATTGCTATCGATTTAGGGGCATTTTCTATGAGTTTAAGAAAAAAAGAAGCCGCTCAAATTTTTGTTGTTGTGCTTCCCAGTTAAACTATTCTTTGAATGGATGACGTTATTATCTGGTTCCACGAACGATTTGCATCACTTTCTACTAAACCAACAATTGGAATGTAAACATGGCAGCAAAATAGGCAATTGATGTAAAAAGAACAAACTGAATAATTGGAATTTTCCAACCCCCTGTTTCTTGCCTTACAATTGCTATAGTACTCATACATTGCAATGCAAAAACGTAAAAAATTAGAAGTGAAAATGCGGTAGCATAAGAAAACTGAATAGCATCTAGCCCTGAGACATCTTCTATCGTCTCCACGCTATAAATGGTAGACATGGTTCCAACAAAAACCTCGCGAGCCGCGAATGAAGCTACTACTGCGATGCCTATTTTCCAATCATATCCTAGAGGTTCAATTAAGGGTTCGATAGTATGCCCGATAATACCTAGGTAAGAATGCTCTAATAATTCAGCACTTTTTTCCATTTGGAGTTGCGTGCTATCTGCATTGGGTTCAGCAAGCATTGCGGAGTAATGTGTTTCAATTCGATTGAAATCATCAGAAGGCCCAAAATACGAAAGCACCCAAAGTATAATAGAGGCAATCAATATTACCTTTCCAGCTTGCAGCACAAATATCTTCCCTTTATTGAGTGCACTCGTAATAGCATTTCTAAAACTGGGTATTTTATAGTTGGGAAGTTCTAAAATAAAAGCACCATCTGAACTTTGACGAGAAAAACGGGTAATTAAAAAGCCAATAATCAATCCTACTATCAGTCCCAAAAGATAGAGCCCTAACATGAATAATCCTTGTACACTAATGAACCCCCAAACAAACTCATCAGGAACGATAAAAGAAACTAAAAATACATACACGGGGAGTCGGGCAGAACAACTCATTAACGGTATAATAAATATTGTAATTAACCGCTCTCTTCTGCTCTCAATAGCTCTTGCTGCCATCACAGCAGGAATTGAGCAGGCGAAACCACCGACCAATGGAACAATGGATTTTCCATTCATTCCAAATACCTTTAATAAACCGTCTGACATAAAGGCCACTCGTGATAAATAGCCTGTATCTTCTAAAATAGCAATCAGCGCAAAAAGTATCATAATTTGTGGAACAAAGACCAATACTCCGCCAAGTCCGGCAAAAATACCATCTTGAATGAAGTCCGCCCAAATTCCAGGTGGGAGTAACGAAGAAACAAGTGTTCCTAGGTCATACAAGCCATCATTAATCAAATCCATTGGATAAGAAGCAAATGTAAATAAAGCTTGAAATAGGATAAAAAATATACCTAAGAAGATGAGTAAACCCCAAAAAGGATGTGTTGTATATTGATCTAGCTTCTTAGAAAAACTAACCTTTTCTTCGTTCCCTTTATAAAACTTAGGTAAGTCAGTATGAATTTGTTGAGCACGATGTCCTACTTCAATTAAATCTTGCTTGAGGGCATCGTAATTATTCTCTTGAATTATAGCAGCTAGTCTATCCTCTGGGTCATCAATTGTTTTTAACGACAGTGCGTTTAACAATTTAAACCTGTAATAAGCCGAACGGTCTGGATGAATCTCCTCCACTTGACGGAGAATAGGCATTAATTCTTCACTTTTAAATAACGATTTCGAACTCGGTTGAATAGCTCCGTCTAATGCTGCTATTAATTCATTCAGCCCTTCTCCTCCTCTAGCACTCAAGGCAAAAACCGGGACGTCAAAATACAAACTCAGTTCATTTAAATCTATCTGTTTCCCCTCTTTACGCAATAAATCAATCATGTTCACGACCAACATACAAGGAAGACCTAAATCAATGATTTGACTTGCGAAAAAAAGATTTCTTTTTAAGTTGGTTCCATCTACTACAATCACCAGTAGATCCGGGAAATCAGCTGAGTGTTGATTTAATAAAATACGCTGAACAACTTGTTCATCTGGATTAGAAGAGGACAAGCTATACGTCCCTGGTAAATCAATGATAGAACAATCCGAACCATTCTTCAACTTCAACGTACCCGTTCGTTTATCAACCGTAACCCCAGGGTAATTACCAACTTGTTGATTTAACCCTGTTAATTTATTAAACAACGAAGTTTTCCCAGAATTAGGGTTACCGACTAATGCTATTTTCCTTTTACTGATCAACTTAATCTTTTAATTCATGTACCTTAATGATCTCTGAAATTCTGCTATATGCATAATTTATATTGTCTACATTGCTATAGATGAGACGCAGTTTATTATTTTTTTCACTCATCTTACATCCCTTAGGATTGGTTTGAATATAATTCAATACCTGTGTAAAAACTGGACTTTGAAAATAGCTATGTTGTGGGTCAGCAATGAAGTAACCAATCATACTTCCTGATTTTATAACCAATTTTTCAAAACCAATTTCTTGCGCTTTCCAACGTAAACGCATCGAATCGAATAATTCTATTACGACTTCGGGCAGTGGACCAAACCGATCAACAAGTTGCCCTTCGAAAGCAATTAGTTCTTCTTTCTTGGTAAAATTATCTAATTCTTGATAAAGAGAGAGTCGTTCGGCTACATTATTTACATAATCGTCCGGAATTCTTACCTCTAAATCAGTTTCTAAAATACATTCTCGCACGAAATTTTGAAAAGAATCGTTTTTATTCTCCGCAAAAAGTTCTTTAAACTGCGACTCACGTAATTCATCAATTGCTTCGTTTAGAATCTTTTGATACATTTCAAAACCAATATCTGAAATAAAGCCACTTTGCTCTCCTCCTAGTAAATTACCTGCTCCTCGAATATCCAAATCTTTCATTGCAATATTGAATCCAGCACCTAAATCTGAAAACTGGACTAATGCGTTCAAGCGTTGCCTAGCTTCGCTTGTTAGCATATTAAACCGCGGAGCAATTAAATAACAAAACCCTTTTTTATTGGATCGCCCCACCCTTCCGCGCAATTGATGCAGATCGCTTAATCCAAAGTTATTTGCGCCATTGATGATAATAGTATTCGCATTTGAAATATCAATTCCTGATTCAATAATTGTTGTTGCCAACAGCACATCGTACTCATGCTCTATGAAGTCCATCATGATTTTCTCCAATTTTGGCCCTTCCATTTGTCCATGACCAATAGCCACGCGCACTCCTGGACACAGACGCTGGATCATTCCAGAAACTTCTTTTATGTTCTCTAAACGATTATGAACAAAGTAGACTTGCCCTCCCCTACTTACCTCATAAGAAATCGCATCGCGAATTATTTCTTCGTCGAACTCAACGATCTCTGTGAGTACCGGTTGACGGTTGGGCGGTGGTGTATTAATGATGCTCAAATCTCTTGCTCCCATCAATGAAAATTGCAACGTTCTTGGAATCGGTGTAGCCGTTAAAGTTAAGGTATCAACAGTTGCTTTAAGCGTTTTTAGCTTGTCTTTCACGCCGACCCCAAATTTCTGTTCCTCATCAACAATCATTAATCCGAGGTCCTTAAAGTTGACATTCGCACTCACTAACTTATGGGTGCCGATTAATATATCAATTTTCCCTTCTTTTAGGTCTTTTAAAGTCTCTGTAGTTTGCTTCGCCGACTTAAATCGATTCAAATAATCTATGCGCACGGGGAACTCTTTTAGTCTTTCTTTAAAACTTCTAAAGTGTTGCAATGATAAAATAGTTGTAGGTACAAGCATCGCAACTTGTTTACCATCTGTAGCCGCCTTAAAAGCTGCTCGAATAGCTACCTCTGTCTTTCCAAAGCCAACATCACCACATACTAAGCGATCCATAGGAGTATTTTTCTCCATATCCGCTTTTACTGCTTCTGTCGCTTTTAGTTGGTCTGGCGTATCTTCATAAATAAAAGATGCTTCTAATTCGTGTTGTAAATAAGTATCTGGTGTAAAAGCAAATCCAGGCTGAGCCTTTCGTTTGGCATATAACTGAATTAAGTCGTATGCGATTTCTTTAATTTGCTTTTTAGTCTTATTTTTTAAAGTAGCCCAGGCTTTTGTCCCCAGCTTATTCATTTTTGGCACCGTACCTTCCTTTCCGGTGAATTTTGATATTCTATGCAAAGAATGAATAGAGACATACAACACATCACCATCTTTATAAATTAAACGAATAGCCTCTTGCGGCTTACCGTTTACATCGATCGTTTGCAGTCCACTAAACTGGCCAACACCATGGTCAATATGTGTGACATAATCCCCTTTTTGGAGGTTGTATATTTCTTTTAGGGTGAAGGCTTGTTTCGCTTCTCGGAATCCTTCTTTCAAGCGGAAGCGGTGGTATCGTTCTAAAATTTGATGATCGGTATAACACGTTAATTTAAGTTCTTCTGAAATAAAACCCTCTTGCAGAGAACAGTTCATTGGGCTAAACTTCACTTGCGCTCCTATGTCTTCAAAAATATCGTATAACCGCTCAATTTGTTTAGGTTGGTTAGAAAAAATCAAGTTCGTGAAACCCATTTCTTCACGATAAACTAAATCATCTTTCAGCATTTCAAATTTCTTATTGAATGCCGGTTGCGACTTGAAATCAAAGGTTAATTTGTCTGCCTCTTTAAAGAAAAAATCTGGCCCTATTTCAATAATAGAAAAATGCTGAATTTGTTCTTTGGCCTCGCTCGGGTGAAAATAGAGTTCATTGGGAGGGGTTCGTTTCACAGCAGACTCAGGTAACGCATCGTAAATCTTGACCGCTTTTAGGTATTCTTTCTCAAGACTACTCAGTACCAATTGAAAGGAGGAAATCCAAAGATTAGTAGACGTGCCTAAAAACTCTAGAAACGTTCCGTTCTCCTCTTTAACCAAATTAACTTGCACATTGGGAACGATATAGAAAAAATCATGTTGCTTTTGAGATAACTGGGTAACAGGGTCAAACACACGAATACTTTCTACCTCATCACCAAAAAACTCTAACCGAAACGGCAAGTCATTTGCGTAAGAAAACACATCTAATATTCCTCCTCTGATAGCGTATTGACCTGGTTCATACACAAAATCAACCCCTTGAAAACCATACTCAATTAATAAGTCACGAATAAAATCAATGGCATACTCTTTCGCTTTAATAACTTTAAACGTATTCGATTCTAACCGTGTTTTAGTCGGC
>Ga0136559_1000701_pt1 | contig 11347 bp, 11 predicted proteins | sample AntRauMeHopE1496_FD_104633 | JGI IMG/M metagenome (GOLD analysis project Ga0136559, IMG submission 104633) | Saline lake microbial communities from Rauer Islands, Antarctica - Metagenome Hop E1 #496 | ecosystem: Environmental > Aquatic > Non-marine Saline and Alkaline > Saline | place... | reverse complement strand
GGCACCATCGTAGTACGGATATTCCAAAAGGGCTGGAAGATCCGCGCGTAGTCTACACAATAGCCATCCACACAGCCCAGCAGGTTTCGACTTGCTGGGCTGTTATTATGTCTGTATGAAAAACAACACTAAACTATACGAAACGGCGGCGGCGCTCTTGGCGTCGGGTAAGGGAATTTTAGCAGCGGATGAAAGCGATGGTACAGCGGGCAAGCGGCTGGACATGGTGCGACTGGAAAACACCCCAGAAAACCGCCAGACCTTCCGCGAGATTTTATTTACCGCACCAGGGATCGAAGCGTATGTGTCGGGGGTGATTATGTATGATTCATCTATCCGCAACGAGACCCGCGACGGCACGCCGTTTACCGACGTGATGATCGCCAAGGGTATTATTCCGGGGATCAAGGTTGACACGGGTGTGAATGATCACGAAGGATTCAAAGGGGAAGTGATCACCCAAGGGCTCGATGACCTAGCCGATCGTTTTGCTGAGTATTACGCTATGGGCGCACGGTTTGCCAAATGGCGCATGGTGGTCGATATCGACACCGGTGAAACTCCAACCTACGAGACGATCAAAATGAACTGCATGCAAATGGCACGCTACGCCCAGCTGGCACAGGCCGCGGGCATTGTACCGATCGTCGAGCCAGAGGTGATCCACGCCGGCGACCATTCGCTAGCAACAGCCGAGCTCGAGACTACCCGCACCTTGCAGATCCTCTTCCAGACTCTGCAAGAATACCGCGTCGACCTGGCGGGCTTGATCCTCAAGTCATCGATGGTACTAGCAGGTGATAAACACCCCGAGCAGACCTCGGCCCAAGAGGTGGCGCAGGCAACCCTACGTACCTTCCACATGAGTGTGCCGCACGAAACCGCTGGGATCGTATTCCTATCAGGTGGGCAGACGCCAGAGCGATCGACCGACAATCTCAACGAAATCGCAAAGATGGGGCAGCAGCCGTGGCCGATTACGTTTTCATTCTCACGAGCCCTCGAGCAGCCAGTACTCGACGCCTGGGGCGGTAAGCCAGAAAACGAAGACGCAGCCAAAGCCGCACTGCTAGAGGTAACCAAGCAAAACAGCGCTGCGAGTTTAGGGCAGCTGTAAGTACAGTAAGTGTAAGAAGGAAACAAAAAACAGCTCCCGATGGGAGCTGTTTTTGAAGTTTACCTACTTCTTTTGGGTATACACCGTATGCTTTTTAGCAACTGGGTTGAACTTGGTGGTTTCGTACTTCTTGCTGGGGTCTTTTTTGTTTTTGTTATTAAAACGCGTGTAGTACACGTGACCTTTACCGACCCCATTGGAGTCGCCTTTTGTTACTAACTTTACGAGTAGATCTTGTGACATAGTGGCGAAATACTATCAAACGCTACAGTTTTGTCAAACCTTTATACTTTACTATTGAAACTATCAACCTATCAACAGGCAAACGCAGCTTTGCCACACGGTTGCCCAGCTGGTGCATGGTATACTGTGAATAGTCGGGCAATACATTGATAGCAAAAGTACCTGGCGCAACTGTTGTCTCATGAAAGTTTTAACGTTTAGCTGGGAATATCCGCCAGCCAAAAACGGTGGCCTCGGGGTTGCTTGTTTTGGTCTTACGCGCGAACTGCTGACTGCCGGAATTGCAGTTACTTTGGTGCTGCCTAAAACCCAGCCGTGGCGGGGCGATGCGCGAGTGCTATTTGCAGATACCGAGCGACTGGTGGTGGCTGACCGCCAAGCCGACGTGATCTTCGGTCCATACAATCAAGCTAGTACTCTGATTGAATCTATCATCGGCTATGACCTGCATGGTCAGCCGATCTACAAATCCAGGTCAATTCTAGAAGAAGCCCACCGCTTCGCGACCCAGGCGGCGGTGATCGCGCGGCTTGAGGAATTCGATGTCATCCACGCTCACGACTGGACATCGTACCTAGCAGGTGTCGCGGCCAAAATAGTCAGCGGCAAGCAGTTGATTTTGCATGTACATGCCACGTCGTATGATCAAGCCGCCAGCGATAATGTCGACCCAAATATATATAAAATCGAAAAAGAAGCTTTTGAGCTAGCCGACAAGGTGGTGACGGTGAGCGAGTATACGCGGCAGATTGTGGTGCATAAGCACGGCATCGATCCAGCCAAGGTCGAGGTGGTGCACAACGGTTGCGACGCCGAGGATGTGATCGAGCAGCTACCAACTTTGGTCGAGCTCAAGCGGCAAGGGAAAAAGATCGTGCTGTATCACGGACGGATCAGTATCCAAAAAGGGGTCGACTATTTTGTGCGTGCAGCGCGCAAGGTGGTGGACGTTGATCCTGATGTGGTATTTGTGATCTCGGGCTGGGGCGACATGATCACGCAGGTGATCGATCAAGTCGGCTCGATGGGGTTATCCGAGAACGTCCGCTTTGCTGGCGCACTGTGGGAAGAAGATCGCGATCGCATGTACCAAAGTGCCGATCTGTTCGTGATGCCATCGGTGTCTGAGCCGTTTGGGCTAGTGCCGCTTGAGGCGCTACAACATGGCACGCCGTCGGTGATCAGTAAGCAGTCTGGCGTGGCCGAGGTGCTCACACACGCCCTCAAGGTAGATTTCTGGGATGTAGACGAAATGGCTAATCAGATCTTGAGTGCGCTGCGCTATCCTGTGGTACGAGAGCAAATGGTGAGCGAGGGTCGATTGCAGCTATTGGGCATGTCGTGGAAAATAGCTGCCCAAAAAGTAAAACAGCTTTATCAGAATTTGGTACAATACGCTACATCATAGTTTATGCTTACCGTTTGTCCTTATTTTCACGTTCACCAACCATACCGGGTCAAAAAATACCGCGTATTTGATATCGGCGAAGATACCGAATATTTTAATGACGTCAGTGGGACTGACCTCGACAATCGGTTTATCGTCGAAAAGGTGGCCGACAAATCATACCGCCCGACCAACAAAATCCTCAAGCAGCTGCTTGATACGCATCCAGAGTTTCGGTTTAACTTGAGTTTCTCGGGCACGGTGCTGGATCAATTTGAAGCCTACGCACCTGATGTGCTCGAGTCATTTCAAGAACTAGTCGCCACAGGGCGAGTCGAGATTCTGGCCGACACGTACCACCACTCGCTGGCGTTCTTTTACTCGGTACCAGAATTCAAACGTCAAGTGCAAAAGCACGAACGCCGCATCAAGCAGCTGTTTGGCGTCAAGCCACGAGTGTTTCGTAATACCGAGCTGTCGTACCGCAACGACCTGGCCAAATGGTGTGAGGACAACGGCTACCTTGGGATCATGGCCGAGGGCTGGGAAAAATACCTGGGAGATCGCAGTCCCAACTACGTCTATAATCCGCCTGGTTGTAATAAGATCAAGATCTTGCTCAAGAACTACAAGCTGTCTGACGACATTGCATTTCGGTTTGGTAATAAAGAGTGGCCAGATTGGCCGCTGTCGGCCGACACCTACGCCAACTGGATCCACTCGCACCACGGCGACGGCCAGACGGTGAACTTATTCATGGACTACGAGAGCTTTGGTGAGCACCAATGGGAAGATACCGGTATCTTTGAATTCCTCAAGGTCGTACCCGAGATGCTGCTGCGGCACCCAGACACCAGCTTTAAAACCGCAACCGAAACGGTACAGGCCTATGACACAGCCGGAGTGTACGACGTGCCAGACATTCTCACTTGGGCTGATACCGAGCGCGATCTAACCGCCTGGATCGGCAACGACATCCAGCGCGATGCTATCGCCGCCACCTATCGCATGGAAGGCGCCGTCATGCAAACTGGCAAGCGTAATCTGATCGAGACTTGGCGCAAACTGCAGACATCCGATCACTACTATTACATGTGTACCAAGTGGTCTAACGATGGCGACGTGCACGCGTATTTCTCACCGTACAAATCTCCTTATGATGCTTACATTAACTTTATGAACGCGCTATCGGATCTCAAGCTACGGGTCGATCACGCCGTTAAAGAAAAAGAATTATCAGCCGCTGCTGCTAGTTCAAATTCTCTTGGTAGGCCAGTGGCAGAAATTACCCAACCCTCAACCGAGATAGAAACTGAACCTGAAGAAATCCTCGAAGTTGAGGAAAAGCAGAGTCCGAAGTCTAGACCAGAACCGACAGATGAACCGAGTCCACTGAGTAATATCTGGAATCGAATCAAAAAGCTTCTCCCCTTACATAAACTGAAGCAAAAGCCATCGTGATACAATAGTTGTATCTTTATTAAATTGTTCTTACGTTCTTGATCTATGTCAACCAAAAAAGCTCCAGCCAAAAAAGTTATCAAAAAAGTGGTCAAAAAAGCCGTGACCAAAAAACCAGCTCGCGCCAAGGTCGCTACCAAGAAAACTGTGATCAAGAAAGCTACAGCCCTGAAAGCTCCAGCTAGAAAAAAAGCCGCTCCTAAAAAAACACAAAAAGACCTGTTTGTCGCTTCAAACGAAGAGTCATTCTGGACCAGTCATGGGGAAGTGTTGAATAGTTTGGTGGCACTGCGTGATGCATTGTCAGTTATGCCAGCCGAGGTGTACTCATTCCACGCGCAGGGAGACAGCAATGACTTTGCAGTCTGGGTTGATGTAGTGCTGTGCGATAGTGCGTGTGCAGCGTCTCTGCAAAAAGCCAAGAACCCCAAGACCGCCAAGTCGGCTGTAGCCAAGCACCTTAAGCAGTATTCGATCTAGTCATGGCTCGCTCAGTTACAGTGGGAAACGGATCGATGTTGGTAGGGCTCGATGCCCGTGGACAAGTGCGCGACCTGTACTATCCGTTTGTGGGTGAAGCCAATCACGTGTCGGGGGCCAGCGGCAATTATGTGCACCGCGTTGGGGTATTTGTCGATGGGCAGATGTCTTGGCTCGACGGTGATGCATGGAAGGTGACGATCGGTGGCGAAGAGCACACGTGCGTTGGGTCGCTGTTTGCCGAGAACACTCAGCTAGGAATCACGCTCGCCAGTCGCGACACCGTGCACAACGAGCACAATGTATTTTTGCGTAATTTTACTATTACCAACACTAGCGACCAGCCGCGCGAGGTCAAGTTATTCCTAGCACAACAATTCCGCATTTATGAATCACGCCGTGGCGACACGGGGTACTTTGACCCACGCGCAGGTGCGATCATGCATTACAAAGGGAAGACGACGTTGCTGGTCAATGCCTACGCGAACGGCAAGCAATTCACCGAGTACAATATTGGTTTGTTTGGGATTGAGGGTAAAGAAGGGACTTGGCTAGATGCCCAAGATGGCAAACTAGAATGCAACCCGATCGAGCATGGCTCGACCGATTCGGTGTTGGCGCTGAGTTTTAATCTAGCTGCAGGTGAAGCCAATCAAGCACACTACTGGATCGCCTGTGCGCCATCAGTACCCGAGGTGCTCACACTTAACCAGCTGGTCCTCGATGAGACTCCAGATGCCCTGATCAATTCAACCGACCTGTACTGGGCGGCGTGGCTGAGTAAAGAATCGCGCGATATGACCGCGCTACCAGCCGACCTGCGCACCTTGTACAATCGATCACTCATGATCATGCGCGTGCATACCGACAATCACGGTGGCACAATCGCCAGTAGCGATACCAGTATGTTGCACCACGGTCGCGACACGTACAGTTATGTGTGGCCGCGCGATGGAGCGATGATCAGTCTCGCCTTTGATGCCGCTGGATACCGCGATGTCACCCGCCGGTTCTTCGAGTTTATGGCTCGTTGCCAAGAGCCAGGCGGCTACCTGATGCACAAGTACCGTAGCGACGGCGTGCTGGGCAGCAGCTGGCACCCGTGGATGGTAAACGGCGAGCCGCAGCTACCGATCCAAGAAGACGAAACCGCCTCGATCTTATTTGCCCTCTGGAAGCACTATGAGCAATATCGCGACATCGAATTCATCGAAGGTCTCTATAACAGCTTCATCGAGCCGGCGGCAGAATTTATGTGTGACTACATCGAGCCATCAACTGGCTTGCCTAAGGCTTCGTTTGACCTGTGGGAAGAAAAGTATGGTACCTCGACCTACACCAGTGCAAGTACTTATGCAGGGCTGATGGCTGCGGCCAAGTTTGCCCAGCTACTTGGAAAAGTCGGCCCAGCCCGATCATTTGAAGCGGTCGCACAGCGTATTAAAACCGCGATTGGAACAGTGCTGTATGACCAGGATTCGGGTACATTTGTAAAGCACGTGCTGCACAAAGACGACGAGCTGATCTACGACCGAGTGATCGATATTAGTAGTTTGTACGGCTTGCAATTGTTTGAGGTCTTTGAGCTAGACGACGAAAGGATGGTCAGCATGCTCCGTGTAGTAGAGGATAAGCTACAGGTCCATGGCGCAGCCAAAGGCATCGTCCGCTACGAGGCCGACACCTACTACCAGCAGCGCGACGCCGGCTCGCCCAACCCGTGGGTGATCTGCACGCTCTGGATTGCGCGGTACTATATTGCCACCGCCAAAACCAAAGCCGACCTAGCGCACCCACTTCAGATATTTGAGTGGACAGCCAGCCACGCCAGCACCAGCGGCACGCTATCTGAGCAGATGCAGCCAAATACAAGAGAGCACCTAAGCGCCAGCCCACTAGTCTGGAGCCACGCCGAGTTTGTGTTGGCGTCACTCGCGTATGTAAAGAAGGCGGAGGAGATTGAGGGAGGAAAGTAGCAAGACATAGGGAAAAGCCTGAAATTCATCAGGCTTTTTTTATTAAGAATTCTGAATCTCAGTCCGGTGAATACTCCAAGCCAAACTCGGCACAGCTGGATCAAGTCGCTCTCCAATCAGCTTCGCTAGCGTGCGCATGTAGGTACCGCTACTGGCCGAGCAGGTAAAATGTGCAATGATATATTCATCAGGAAGCGGCAACAACTGTTGGACATCCGATGTCCAACAGTTGTTTTTGATCTGCTCCCAGTCTTGCCGCACATCCACTCGCCTAAAGTCGTTGCCGAGTGATTTGCTGTCGGCGGTGACTTCGGGAATGGTGTCGATCTTAGCGCGGGCAGCTAGTGCGAGGTCTTGCCTCGTACGTGTTTCGATACGATCTATTGTTAGTGAATAGATGGTCGAGGCGCGGGTGGGGATCTCGATCTCACCTAGTCTGCCTTCAAGCGTCCACATGTGCAGTGGCTTTCCTTGCACTGTTTTAGATGAAAAGTGTGGGTAGGGAAGCTCGATGTCGCCGGTGAGACTTGTACATATTTCCTTCAGTTGCACTAGTAGGTTCTCTGCATCAGCTTTACCCAGTACGAGGTCTTGCCTCGTACTGGGGTTGGATGTGTGCAGTCGCCCCAATACATCGTGCGTATCGGAACCGATTCCGAATAACACCGAAAACTCGTAGGTTTTATCTAGTGCTAGGTACTGGTCTTTGTTTTTACACTCCTCACCGATGAGAATAAGAAGTTTACCCGAGGCCATTGGATCGAGCCGGCCAGCGTAGGTGAGGGGAATGTTGGCCTCCACGCCTGCCTGCGCGCGCCACGCTTCCATACACTGTAGCGGCGTTTGCCCCACAGCTTTTTCGAGTTCGACGTAGCGGGGGAGTTGCATACAATTGTTATACCGCATTACGATTAGCAATACGACTATTTACGAAGGGCTACCCTTCGATTATTTACGAAGGGCTACCCTTCGATTAGTTACCCCAGCGGGTTACCACCCAAAAACGAATTAAGAATCAAAAGCAACACAAACCCACCAATCGCTAGCAAAATAAATTTCATACGTAACTAATTATACTCAATTACGCTCAGGAATTACATCCCAACCACCTAAAACTTATGCAGGCTGTCAACTTGACGCTATATCTGACGGGTGTACTATGGTCACGCCTAAATTACTAGATTGTTCTCGATTTTATGACTGTTTTAGACCAAGTATTGCAAGCCGAAGCGCTCGCCGCAACCACTGTGGCGCAGGCTACAGCCGCAGCCGCACAGCACATCGCCACCGCCAAAACAGCGCAGACCGAGACGGTCGCTAGTACCAAAAATAAGCTGGCTGAGCAGTCTGGCTCAGCGCTTGCTGCCCACAGGCAAACTGTTGAAAAACAAGCTGAATCAATCGCCGCTACAGCCGAAGGTGAAGTGTCAGCCATCAAATCAGCCTTCGCTGCCAAATCAGCCGACCTAACCAAGAAAATTAACGACGCGCTAGCTTAATATTGTATATGGCTGTTGTCCCCATGCAAAAAGTCCAAGTGGTAGTGCATCGTAGTGATACTGATGCTGTTTTGGATGTGTTGCAGCAGTCTGGTGCGATGGAGTTTACCGAAGTGGCAATCGACGACATGGTCGCAGCAGACGGAGTATTTCCACACGCTCAACTATTGCCACGGGTGCAGCACGCGATCGGGTTCCTTAAACCCTATGAAGTAAAGGTCAGCCTGTGGCGCACGCTGCGCGACGGTGCGCAGGCAGATATGAGCGAAGCAGATGTGATCAAGCAGCTGTCTGACACCGACGCCGTCGAGCAGATCGTGAGTGATCAAGAAGCTGTGCAGGTAGAATTTGCCGAAAAAACCGAGCACATCAGGCTACTAGAAGAACAAGCTGCGCTACTTGGTGTGTGGAGCGCGGTGCCGATGCGGCTAGCTACACTTACAACCAATACTACGTATACTAAATTGATCGCATCAGGAGTCGGGCGATCAGCGTCTGAGCCGCTACTGTCGGTGGTCACTAACTTCTTGACTGAGCACGATATTCCGTCACAAGTTACGTCAGTGAGTGCAGACCTATGCGCGATTACAATCGCAACCGATGCAATTGCTCCAGCTGATTTACAAAAGCAACTTGAAGCTATCAAGCTGCAAGTAGTAGCGACACCAAAGGGCGCCGAGACTACTGATGTTGAATTAGTCGCAGTGCAAGAGCAGCTCGCTACTGCCAAGGGCGAGCTGGCTATGGTGCATGACCAAGCCCAGCACTTTGCCCAAACACACTTGCGACAACTACGGATCGTAGGAGAGGTGCTAGCCTGGGAGCGCGATCGCTTCGCGACTGTCACCCAAGGGCTGGCTACCAGCAGTACTGTGGTATTCAACGGCTGGATGAACGCGCAAAAACGCGAGGCGATCGAAACTAAAATCGTTGATAAAAAGCTGGCTGCGCTCGTAACTGACATTGAAGCAAGCGAAGGCGAAGAGCCACCAGTTGATATTGTAAACAATTCATTGATCCGCCCGTTTGAAGCAGTCACGCGGCTGTATGGTATGCCTGGGTATCGCGATCTCGATCCGACTATTTTCTTGGCTGGATTCTTTTTCCTGTTCTTTGGGTTGTCACTGACCGATGTTGGGTACGGATTATTCCTGGTTGGTATCTCGGCCTTTATTTTGTTTGCTACCAAGGCCAACGAAACTATCAAGCTGTTTGCTAAGCTACTTCTTTTCCTCGGAGTGTCTACCGTATTTGTCGGGATGCTATTTGGTGGGTATTTTGGGATCGCACCCGAGCTATTGCCAGCACCACTGCAAGCGATCCAGCTCTTTGATCCGATTGCCAATCCGCTGCCGGTATTCTACCTCGCACTTGGGTTGGGAGTATTCCAGGTGATGGTGGGAATGGTGCTCAAGATCTATAGTGAGTCGCGCCAAGGCCGATTGCTCGATGGTGTGCTTGATCAAGGTCCGTGGTTGTTGTTGTTTACGCTAGGGATTATGTACGTGGGTGTGGTGACTGGCTACGTGTCATTTGTCACCACCGACACGCTGGTGACTGCGATCTACGCTGGCCTAGTACTGCTGATCGTTACTGCGATCCGCAACAGTAAGTCGATCCTAGAGGTGCTTATGAACGCTGGTGGCAGCCTGTACGGCAGTGTGGGGTATCTGTCTGACATCTTGTCGTACTCACGACTGCTTGCCCTTGGCCTTGCGACGACCGCTTTGGCCTTTGCGATTAACCTGATCGCTGGTATTGTCTACGAGGCAGTGCCATATGTAGGTGCGGTGTTTGCGCTGCTTATACTATTTGTCGGGCACGCCTTTACGCTCGCGGTCAATACGCTGGGCGCCTTCATCCACAGCGCCCGACTGCAATTTGTGGAATTCTTCGGCAAATTTATCGTGGGTGCCGGCAAAGAATTCAAACCTCTCAAGCGATCAGAAGACTACATTACGGTCGCCAAAGAGTGATCGTCAGTAGTGGAGTAGCAAGAGGGCGCAAGCAAAATTATATATATTACAACTTATAAAAACTAGAATATGGAATCAGAAATTGGAATCGCATTGGTGTTTATCGGAGCCGCAGTTACAGCGATCATGGGATTTGCTGGATCAGCAATCGGAATGGGGCATGTCGGGCAAGCAGCTGCCGGAGTAGCCGGTGAAAAGCCGCAACTATTTGGAAAGCTGCTACTTATGCAAGCTCTGCCAGGGTCACAGGGAATTTACGGACTAGTAGGAGCATTTTTGATCTTGAGTTTTTCAGGCATCCTAGGGGCCGAGTCAGTACCAGCAATTAGTCTCAGTACTGGACTACAATATCTAGTAGCTGGTCTTCCAATTGGAATCGCTGGATTTGCGTCAGGAATTTATCAGGGGCTAGTAGCGGCCTCAGGTGTGTCACTCATCGCTCGCGATGAAGCCAACATGGGGCGAGCAATCGTTCTGTCAGTTATGGTTGAAACGTGGGCGATCTTCGGAGTTCTCATCAGTTTCATCCTCTTGATCTCAATCGCGTAATAACATTCTTATGACTAACACGCTCGTACAAAAAATCACCACCGATGCCGATGCAGCAGCAGCTGCGATCAAGGCTGAAGCTGCAGCCGCTGTAGCTGTGATCGAACAAGAAACGGCGCGTGTAGTCGAAGAATTAACTGCACAAGCCGAGACTAAACTGACCAAAGAAAAAGACCAGCTAGAGCTAGTGATCCTAGCCAAAGCCAACCAAGCAGCCAAGATCGCCCAGGCTGCCGCCAAGCGCACCGCGATCGACGAGCTGTTTGCCGCAGTCACAGCTAGTATGCTGGCAGAATCAGGTGCGGCGTATGTAGCGCGCTACACCAATCGAGCCAAGGCAGTGTTGCCTGAAGGAGTGACTGTAACTGGTATCGAAGCTCCAGCCGATAAACTTGCTGAAACCAAAGAGATCACAGCGGCCCTTGGGATCACTGCTGAAGTGACTGCCACCAGTGCCGTCACTGCTGGTCTGATTATCTCGACTACTGACGGCGTCTACGATATTTCGTTTGACCGCATCATGTCTGAAGCGCGACCAAACCTAGAAATGGAACTAGTCCACACCAACTCATAATCATGCAAACGCAGTATATCTACAGTGCCAGCCGAGTAAATACCTTGGCTCAATACCTCTTAAGCAAGACCGACATTGATCGGCT
>Ga0136559_1000699_pt1 | contig 11372 bp, 7 predicted proteins | sample AntRauMeHopE1496_FD_104633 | JGI IMG/M metagenome (GOLD analysis project Ga0136559, IMG submission 104633) | Saline lake microbial communities from Rauer Islands, Antarctica - Metagenome Hop E1 #496 | ecosystem: Environmental > Aquatic > Non-marine Saline and Alkaline > Saline | place... | reverse complement strand
TGGAGGTGGCAAAAAAGGCTTTGGAACAAAGCTATGATACTAACAAATTTGATGTTATTGTAATTGCGGATTCTTTTGAACAAAAGACCTTAAAAGCGCTTAAGGCATTACCCATTAGTTTGATCGAAGTTTCTTTTGAAACCAGCACCAAATCTAAGGCATTAAATGCCGCTATGGCGCAAATAGGCGATGGGTATGATGTGGCCTTGATATTGGATGCCGATAACATCATGGAGACCGATTTCATTCAGAAAATGAATGCTGCCTTTGATCAAGGATATAAAGTAGTACAAGGACATAGAATCGCTAAAAACACCAATACGTCTTTCGCCATTTTAGATGCGATAAGCGAGGAGGTCAATAACCATATCTTTAGAAAAGGCCACCGTGCCTTGGGTCTGTCTTCTGCTTTAATAGGTTCAGGGATGGCCTTCGATTATCGTTTTTTCAAGTCTACCATGGCAAACATTAATGCGATTGGCGGATTTGACAAAGAGTTGGAGTTGACCTTGCTACGTGACGGAGAAACCATAGAATACCTTCACGACGCTTTGGTGCTGGATGAAAAAGTACAGAAGGCAGCCGTTTTCGCCAATCAGCGCAAAAGATGGCTTTCCGCCCAGTTTGTTTATTTTAAGCGGTTCTTTTGGTCGGGCGTAAAATCACTTTTTCTAAAGGGTAATTTGGACTTTTTTGATAAAGTCTACCAAATGATTGCACCGCCTAGAGTGCTACTAGCAGGTTTGGTTACCCTATTATTTCTGGGAGCCACACTTGTACAGCTATTTTTTCCACAACTAAGCACTTACTTTTCGGTGCCTCCATGGGCATGGCAAATTACATTTGTCGCCGTAGTAATCGCTTTTTTATGTGCTATTCCACGAGGATTCTATAACCGGAAAACGCTAAAAGCATTGCTGATATTGCCAAAAGCTTTTGCTTTAATGTTCCTGTCATTGTTTAAGTTAAAAGGAGCGAACAAAAAATTCATCCACACCCAGCACGGCACCATAAATAGTTAAATACCCGACAAATGAAAATAGGAATAGAAGGTCAGCGGCTGTACAGGAAAAAAAAGCACGGCATGGATATGGTGGCGCTAGAGCTTATCAAAAATCTTCAGTATATAGACACCGTAAACGAGTATGTCATTTTTGTAAAGCCAGATGAGGATAACACCTGTATTCCGCCTGCGAAAAACTTTAAAATAGTTGAATTAACATCCAGTTTCGGTTATCCGGGATGGGAGCAAATAGCCTTACCTAGGGCAGCTCACAAAGAAGGTTGTGATGTCTTGCATTGCACAAGCAATACCGGACCTATATTTTCTAAAGTTCCCCTAATCAACACTTTGCACGATATTATTTATTTGGAAAGCATCAGTCTTTTTAAAAAAGAAGGTTCTTGGTATCAAAAACTGGGGAATATGTACCGTAGGTGGTTTGTTCCCGCGGTCATCAAAAAAAGTAAAAAAGTAATAACGGTTTCCAACTACGAAAAGGACAGGATAAATACCTATTTCGGTTTTACCGATAATAGATTAAGTGCGATTTATAATGGTGTGGGCGCACACTTTAAGCAAGTAACCAATGAGACTGTTTTAAAATCAATAAAGGAAGCCTATCAATTACCGGATAAATTTTTCTTTTTCCTTGGTAATACCGATCCTAAAAAAAACACAAAAGGGGTTTTAGAGGCTTACGGAAATTTCAGCGCATCTGATACGGAACACTATAAATTGGTCATATTGGATTATGATGAGAACGAGCTCCAGAAATTACTAATGTCCTTGGGAATGCCGGAACTCAGAAAAAACATTCATCTGTTAGGCTATGTACCAAATACAGAACTTCCAGCAATAATTAGTCAATGCACCATTTTTCTATATCCGTCTTTACGGGAAAGCTTTGGCATCCCCATCCTAGAAGGTATGGCTTGCGGTGCTCCGGTAATTACGTCCAACACTTCTTCCATGCCAGAGGTAGCTGGCCAAGATGCAGCTTTGATGGTAGATCCATTTGATGCCGCTCAGATAACGGCCGCCATACAAACCTTGGTGGATGATCAAGCTTTGGCAGCGGTACTATCGGAACGTGGAATTTTAAGGGCCAAGCAGTTTTCATGGGTGGCCATGTCACAAAATGTACTAGAGCTCTATCAAGAGGTCTATAAAGAACTAAACGCAGCAAAGGGATGATCAAGAACCGAGATATAGTTGTTATCAAAATCCAAGGATCGTAAATGGAAATTGATGGCAATAGTTATTGGTATTCTGATGTAAATTATTAAACATAAAAGGATTTTGTAGGTGAATCCACTAAGGCATCGTATCCCTAGTATTTGATAATATTCTTTTAAAACTCAAGTGAACAGTCCTATAAAAACCGCCCAGCAGCAATTCAAGAAGAAGCCCATATTGGAGCGAATTCTGTGGTTTTGGCAGGCGTAACGATAGGGAGAAATTGTCAAGTAGGAGCAGGGAGTGTGGTTACCAAGGATATACCGCCGTATTCGGTGGCTGTCGGTAATCCGGCCAGGGTCATAAAACAATTCAATCACCATACTGGTGAATGGGAATCCGTAAAGAAAAAAGAAATCCTTACAGCATAAAAAAATAGAACAGTATGGAGTCATTAAAAATCATTTTTTGGGTAGCCTTGTTTATTATTTTCTATTCCTATTTGGGATACGGCATCCTACTTTTTGCGATTATAAAAGTGAGACGACTCTTAGGCTTGGGTAAACCTTTTGAGGGGAATGAAGACTATGAGCCAGAGGTGACTTTGTTCGTAGCGGCTTTTAACGAGAAAGATTATTTGGACGAAAAAGTTCGTAATTCTAGAAGTTTGAACTACCCTATGGAAAAAGTAACCCAACTTTGGGTAACCGATGGTTCTGATGATGGCACACCCGAACTGCTAAAAAAGTATACCTACGTAAGCGTTTTACATGAACCGGCACGTAATGGTAAAATTGCGGCCATGAACCGCGGAATGAAACACGTGACAACACCGATCGTAATTTTTTCCGATGGAAATACCAATTTGGGAAAGGATTCCATAAAAGAAATCGTTCGCTTGTTCCGTGACCCTACTGTTGGTTGTGTTTCCGGTGAAAAAAGAATTTATTCAAAAGATGCCGATGCAGCTGCCGGGGCAGGGGAAGGCATGTATTGGAAATACGAATCCCAGCTTAAAAAATGGGATGCAGAACTGTATTCCGTGGTTGGGGCAGCAGGGGAACTTTTTGCTATCCGTACCGAACTTTGGCAAGAGGTAGAAAAAGACACCTTGTTGGATGATTTTATGATCTCATTGCGCGTGGCCATGAAAGGCAACACCATACAATACAACCCTGAGGCCTATGCCATTGAGAATGCATCCGCCAATGTGAAAGAAGAATTAAAAAGAAAAATCAGGATATCCGCTGGAGGAATTCAGTCCGTAGTCCGTTTACGTTCCTTGTTGAATATTTTCAAGTACGGCACTTTGTCTTTTCAGTATATATCACATCGGGTATTGCGGTGGACACTGACACCTTTATTGCTATTATTGTTAATCCCGATTAACTTTGTTTTGGCACAAAACGAAGGTTTTTTGGGATTTGGAATTTTTAGTCTTTTGTTTTTTGGACAAATCCTATTTTATGGGGCGGCGTTGTTAGGTTGGTTTTTGGAGAATAGGTCGATACGACTTAAAATCCTCTTTATACCCTACTACTTTTTTATCATGAACCTTTCTGTTTTTCTAGGTTTTGCGCGCTATATAAAAGGTGAGCAATCCGTAAACTGGGAAAGGGCAAAAAGGGGAACCAACGAACAAGCGGTAGCCTAGGGTTTATGAAATTGGAATTGAAAACGTAAAACGGCTTCCTTCCCCTAAAGTACTTTCCACCCAAAGTTCACCATTATTTTTTTCGATAAAATCTTGGCATAGTATGAGCCCCAAACCTGTACCGGCCTCTTGCTCGGTACCTTCTTTGGAAAAGTGCTGTTTCGGATTCAAGACTTTGGGTAAATCCTCGACTGAAATACCCACACCGCTATCCGTAATGGATACGTGCCAAGTACTTTCTTTTAACGCTGCCTTTATAGAAATACGACCTTCTTTTGGCGTAAATTTAATAGCATTGGAAAGTAAATTCCGCAGTACCGTCTTAATCATATTCATGTCCGCAAATACCAAAGCTTCTTCGGGAATTGCCACGATTAAATCTATATTTTTGGCTTCTAGTGCCATTTTCTGAAGTCGGATGCATTGTTCCACCAGCTCCAGTACTTTTACATCCTCCTTGATAATACTTAAGGTTCCGCTTTCAGATTTGGCCCATCCCAAAAGGTTGTCCAATAGATTAAAGGCTTCGTCGGTGGTTGCATTTAGACTATGGACGGTTTTTTTAATAAAGCTTTCATCTTTGGGGTCAATAATACCTCTAAGAATAAAATCCAACTGCATTTTTATCGCACTTAATGGCGACCGTAAGTCATGCCCAATAATAGAGAACAACCTATCTTTGAGTACATTTTCTTTTTGGAGATCTTCTGCTTGTTTAAGGAGCTTTTTTTTCGTCTCGCTTAGTGTTAGGTGGGTCTTTATCCTTGCGAGAAGTTCATGCTTGTTAAAAGGTTTGGTCACATAATCAACACCCCCAAGCTCAAAACCTTTTATCTTATTTTCGGTTTTTTCCATACCTGTAATAAAAATGATCGGTATATGTTTCAAGCTTCGTTTTTTCTTGATGAGCGCGCATAGCTCAAATCCATCCATAACGGGCATTTGAACATCCAAAAGAATGATATCCGGTATTTGTTTCTCTAAAATCGACAGGGCTTCCAAACTATATTGGATAGGTAGCACCTCACAATCTATTTGTTTAATACTGAATTTTAGTAGTTCCAAGTTCAGTACTTCGTCATCTATACAGGCTACTACTGGTTTTCTAGGTACTAACTCGCTCATGTAAAATAGTTGAAAGAACCGTAAAAGTAGGAAATTATTTCAACAGCTGTAAATATATAGGGGCGTACTATTTTGGCCATATCCCTAATAATTGTAACTAATCAGTTTGAATAAAAGTGTCGAATAATTTGGATCCGATGTAATAATGTCGGATCTTGTTAACATCGACAGCGGAAAAATCATATCGGAACTCATTATACGCTTGGACAGGCTCGAGCAACGGGTCGTCGAACTTGAACGGGAGAACGTTTTCCTCAAAAAGGAGAACGATGAACTTCGCGGGCGCATTGCCAAATATGGGAGCCCGAAGAACAGCCGCAACAGTTCGATACCTCCCTCGAAGGACGAGAACCGGCCAAGGAAGAACCAAAGCCTGCGCAAGGTCACCGGAAGGAAGCCCGGCGGACAGCCCGGCCATAAAGGGAATACCCTTAAAATGACCGCCGACCCCGACCTTGTCGTGGAACTGCGTCCTGATTATTGCCGCAACTGCGGCTCCTCCCTTTCAGGGGCGGGATCCGCCGTGGAAAAGACCCGACAGACCGTTGACATACCCCCGATAAGGGCCGTATGGACGGAATACCGCGCCTACGGGGCGCAGTGCGCCTGCGGGTGCCGCACGGTCGCCGATTTTCCCGGGGTGGCCGGTTCCCCGGTAAGCTACGGCAACAATATCGAAGGGCTTATCGCATATTTCCACGCAAGGCAGTACCTGCCCTTTAAACGGATGAAGGAAATGATGGGGGACGTTATGGGCATCGACATCAGCGAGGGCGGTATACATTACCTCTTGGCCCGTTTCGCCGACAGGGCCGCCCCGATTTACGAGACGATAAGGCAAAGGATCGCCGCCTCAACGGTAGTGGGCGCCGACGAGACCGGTATAAAGGTGGACGGGAACAGGCACTGGTTCTGGGCCTGGCAGAACGAACGCCTTACATATATCGCACACTCGGACACAAGGGGAAAGGCGGCCGTCGACGCACATTTCCCGGACGGGTTTCCCATGGCGACCTTGGTACGCGACGGATGGAGGCCACAGACGGGGACCGTGGCAAAACACCACCAGACCTGCCTGGCCCACCTGTCAAGGGACCTGAACTATCTCATCGAAAAGTACGGCGACGACACGTGGGCAAGCGATTGCAGGGAACTCCTGTTCAACGCGATCGAGCTCGGAAAGAACGGGCGGGGAGAAAAATACGATACGGAAAGGGCCGGGATAATACAGCGGCTACAAAAAATATTGGAGAGACCGCCCGACGCCGACCACAAGGAACTTCGCACTTTTTATAAACGTATGTGCAAGGAAAGGCCCAACCTGTTCAACTTCCTATATCTCCCCGAGGTCCCGCCGGACAACAACGGGTCCGAACGTGCGATCCGCAACGTGAAGGTAAAACAGAAAATATCGGGACAGTTCAAGAAAACAGGGGCGGCGCAGAACTTCGCCAAGATCAGATCGGTAATCGACACCACCATTAAAAACGGAATGAACGTAGTGGATGCCCTGTCACTTATCGCTAAATTGCAACCTCAAGTAAGAACTGATTAGTTACCTATTTTCTAAAAAATGTTTACTTGTTCTTTACTAGGGGCTTAGCACTCTTGGATTCCGTTACGGCAGCAATTCTATTATCGTTAAAATCGACTTCCTTGACCATATCGCCTTCCCAGAACATCCAAGTTCCTGTTTTGGCGCCCTTATTGTAATTACCCATAGCTATCTTTTCGCCTTTATCATTGAACATTTTCCATTCGCCATCCAACTTTTCATTCAAAAAATAACCCTGTTGGGAAACTTCCCCGTTGGCATGGAAATAGGTGGCTTTGACCTTATCTCCCTCTTTTTCAAAAGTAGGTGCAAGACTTTGTGCGTAAACGCCAAAAGAAAATGTTAGGATAAATATGTAAAGTAATTTTTTCATAGCGGCAAAAATTTAAAAGGGGTGATGATTAACCCTTATATATCAAATATATGATTATTTCACAATAAAATCAACAATTAAGTAACTTTTAATTTACGTTAAATTAACATGAGAAGTACAAATCCCTGTTTTTAAGCGCTTTAAAAATACCGCTTAAAGAGCTACAGTCTTATATCGCATCAAGCAAAAGCATCATTTTATATACATCTTTAATCGTTGAGACTTCTTAAATTTGCCCTTATTCAAACCAAACATCATGTACAGAAGTCATTCCTGCGGAGAGTTAAGAGAATCACATATCAACCAAGCGGTTACCCTATCCGGTTGGGTATCCAAAACAAGGGACAAAGGTTTTGTGGTTTGGGTAGATGTTCGTGATCGTTACGGTATTACACAATTGGTTTTTGATGCAGACAGAACCACTCCAGATTTGTTGGAACAAGCTCGAAACCTTGGCCGTGAATTTGTGATTCAGGTTAAGGGAACCGTTATAGAGCGTGCCTCTAAAAACGATAACATGCCTACCGGGCAGATCGAAGTGTTGGTAGAAGAACTTAAGGTACTCAACGAATCCAAAACCCCTCCGTTTACCATAGCGGACGATACCGATGGCGGCGAAGACCTGCGCATGAAATACCGCTACTTGGACATCCGCAGAAATCCGGTAAAAAACAACCTCATTTTTAGGAGCAAAGTGGCCATGGAGGTACGGAAGTATCTTTCCGAGCAAGGGTTTATAGAGGTTGAAACACCTTATTTGATAAAATCTACCCCGGAAGGCGCGCGCGATTTTGTAGTGCCCAGCCGTATGAACGAAGGTCAGTTCTACGCCCTTCCGCAATCGCCGCAAACCTTTAAGCAATTGTTGATGGTGGGCGGACTTGACAAATATTTCCAAATCGTTAAATGCTTTAGGGACGAAGATCTGCGAGCGGACAGGCAACCCGAGTTTACCCAAATCGACTGCGAAATGGCCTTTGTGGAACAGGAGGATATATTGAACACTTTTGAAGGACTTACAAAGCACTTGCTAAAAACCATTAAAGGGGTCGAAGTAGACAACTTCCCCAGAATGACCTATGATGAAGCTATGGCCAAATACGGAAACGATAAGCCGGATATTCGTTTTGGGATGGAATTCCGCCCCCTGAGTCCCAAAGGGGGAACTTATGGTTTTCCTGTATTCGATGATGCAGAATTGGTAGTCGGTATTACCGTTGAAGCTTGTGCCAATTACACTAGAAAACAGATAGATGCCCTAGTTGATTGGGTAAAAAGACCACAAATTGGGGCAACAGGCCTCATATGGATAAAATACAATGACGACGGAACGCTCAGCTCTTCGGTAAACAAGTTTTTTGATGCCGACTATCTGACCCATTTTGCCAATTTGGCCAAGGCAAATCCGGGAGATTTGATGCTTGTAATGGCAGGCGACACCAATAAAGTCAGCACCCAATTGAGCGCACTAAGAATGGAACTGGCAACCCGTTTGGGATTGCGAAAAAACACGGAATTTGCCCCATTATGGGTCATAGACTTCCCTTTATTGGAACTGGACGAGGAAACGGGACATTACCACGCCATGCACCATCCGTTTACTTCCCCAAAACCGGGACAATTGGACTTATTGGATACGGACCCGGCAGCCGTGCGTGCCAATGCCTACGATTTGGTATTGAACGGAAACGAAATCGGCGGAGGCTCCATACGTATCCACGATAAGGAAACCCAGGCAACGATGTTCAAACACTTGGGCTTTACACCCGAAGAAGCAAAAGCACAGTTCGGCTTTCTCATGGATGCCTTCCAGTACGGCGCGCCCCCACACGGCGGTATTGCTTTTGGCTTGGATAGATTGGTAGCCATTTTAGGCGGACAGGAAACCATCCGCGACTTTATCGCCTTCCCCAAAAACAACAGCGGCCGCGATGTCATGATCGATGCCCCTGCTCCTATTGATGCCCAGCAGTTGAAGGAATTACATTTGAAGTTGGATATTTAGGAGGTTCAAGGTTGGCGCTTCGACTGCGCTCAGCGTGACAAGTTTCAGGTTTCAGGTTTCAGGTTTCAGGTTTCAGGTTTCAGGTTTCAGGTTTCAGGTTTCAGGTTTCAAAGTGAAAAAATCTGTCCTAGCTACGAGTAGACAGGGCAGAAAGTTTTACAAAAAGCATCAAGGCGAATTAATTTAAAATTTACAATAATTTCTCAAAAATAACTCCCTCTCCCTGCGAGAGGGCTGGGGAGAGGTCCTTTCGCTTCCCTCCTGATAAGGAGGGACTGAGCGAGGTGTTCTTTCGACTTAGCTTCTTGAGAAAATTGTCGGTAGTATCCAAAAACGCCAGTATCACCTTTGCGCTCCAACGTTTGCTCCGGTATTCCAAGTTTTGAGCATAGGTCAGTTTCGTTTGTGAGCACCAATGGCTTTGTCTAAGCGGAATATTGCTTCCTAAAATCGCTCATAACATCTTTATGTAACCTAACTTTACCGGTATCAATAGCATCAAGCCCTTTTTCAATGGATTTTCGTAAATTGTAAAGTTCCGCTTCTTTTGGAAACAGTAACAACGCCAGTTTATGCAACTCGGCCGATGTGAAAGAGCGGTTTTTGAGTTTAGTGTAAAACGCAGCGCGGGTAAGATTTAATTCGGATATGATGTATTCTTTCTTAAATTTACTTTTATCGATTAAAACCAACACGTTTCCGAGCAATTCATCGTACTTGTCCAATAGTTCCAACATAGTCTAATTTTTTGAAGCAAATTAATTTCATAAACAAAACGTTTAATTCCTAATGCCCACCCAACAACAAAAATTATTTGCCAAATTTATTAAATGGCGCTATAAAAATATTTCGCACAAGACCTTTACGCATATTATGGCGGTGGTGGTGGGTTTGCTTGCGGGACTGGCAGCCGTAACCTTAAAGAACCTTACCTATTTCATAGAATCTTTGTTGGAAGACGGTATTAGTATTTCTGGCAACGAGCTCTACTTTATACTTCCCATTATTGGGTTAACCCTTGTTTACTTATACGTGAAGTTCGTTCATAAGGAAAAATTGGAGCATGCCATTTCCTCTATTTTGTTCGCCCTATCCAAAAAGAAAGGCATCATCCCGTTGAAAAAAATATACACGCCCCTTATTACCGCGCCCTTAACGGTAGGTTTTGGGGGATCTGTAGGACTTTTAGGCCCTGCAGTGGCTTCCGGCGCCGCTATTAGCTCCAATTTGGGGCGCCTACTACACATCAACCCTAAAACACGCCACCTCTTGATCGCCTGCGCTTCCGCCGGTGCCATTTCCTCTATTTTTCAAGCTCCGGTTGCCGCTATTATATTTGCGGTGGAAGTGTTCAGTATGGATTTTACCATGCTTTCCATGCTTCCATTATTATTGGCATCTATATCCGGTGTGCTTACCTCCTATTTCTTTTTAGGGAATGAGGTACTTTTTAATTTTTCCCTTACCGATACTTTTGAGGTCAATGACACGCTATTTTACATTATTCTAGGGATTGGTACGGCAATAGCATCGGTCTATTTTACAAAAATGTATTTTGGCATCCTAAAATTGTTCGAGCCTTTAAAAAGTCCGAAATACCGCTTGTTGGTCGGGGGACTCGCCATTGGTATCATGCTCTATTTTATTCCACCGCTCTACGGGGAAGGTTTTGGCTTCATCAACAATTTACTCAAAGGAGACCATATCACTGCCTTGGGCAGCACGCCTTTTAATGAATACATGGACAATATTTGGGTGGTCATCGCACTACTTTTTGGACTTACGATATTCAAGGCCGTGGCGATGACCACTACCTTTGCGGCCGGTGGTGCGGGCGGGATTTTTATCCCAACGATGGTTATGGGGAGTGCACTTGGCAATGTTGTGGCAAAAATCATTAATAACCTAGGATTGGGTTTTGCGGTATCCGAAAGCAATTTTACCCTCATCGGCATGGCGGGGCTTATTGCGGGCGTGCTACATGCCCCATTAACGGCCATATTTCTAATCGCAGAAATTACAGGTGGCTATGAACTTTTTGTTCCCTTAATGATTACCGCTTCCATTTCCTACCTCATCACAAAAAATACCTTGGATCACACCATCTACACCCGGGAACTAGCGGAACAGGGCGCCTTGCTGACGCATGATAAGGACAAGAACGTACTGGCCGTTATGCAATTGGACGATGTTATAGAACAAGATTTTAAAACAATCACTCCGGACATGACCCTTGGGGAAATGTTACACCGGTCCGTTTCCAAATCTACCCGCAACCTCTATCCTGTAGTAAACCAAGACCAGGTATTGGTAGGTATTGTCCTCTTGGACGATATTCGGGAATTCATGTTCGATGTCGCCCTATACGACACCACAACAGTAGCGACCTTTATGCATCAGCCGCCGGATGTTATTTTTTATGGCAAAGACAATATGGAACAAGTAATGGCGAAATTCCAAAGAAGTAATGCGTGGAATTTA
>Ga0136559_1000698_pt1 | contig 11372 bp, 14 predicted proteins | sample AntRauMeHopE1496_FD_104633 | JGI IMG/M metagenome (GOLD analysis project Ga0136559, IMG submission 104633) | Saline lake microbial communities from Rauer Islands, Antarctica - Metagenome Hop E1 #496 | ecosystem: Environmental > Aquatic > Non-marine Saline and Alkaline > Saline | place... | reverse complement strand
CGCGCACGTCGCAGTTTCCAACGACTAATTTATCGAATTCCCCATAGGCGTCATCTAGAAATCCGGATCCGTCAACAAGATATTCAGCGCTGGCCTATCGGCGCGCCGAATACTTAGTTATTGGGCTTTCGTTATTTTCTATTCTCTAACATTTTCCTTAAATCAGTAGTCATCTCTGAGGCTTTTATTTTGTATTCGTTTTTCATTTTATTAGTCGCTATTATTTTCTCGAAACCAACTAAAAAATCAAACCATCCATCAGTCAAGCCATTAACATACTTTTTTACTTCTAAAAGTTCTTTTAAAATTACTATATCTCCATCTTTTTTAAGGTCAGAGCATAGTAAATCATATTTCTTCCAATAATCTGTCATTATTTTTTTTTAGTTCAAATCCTTTTCTTTCAATTTCTTTACCCAAAAAATATCCCATAGTTAATCCGTGAGTTATTCCAAGTATTAAAAATAAGAATAGTCCATAAATTAGCCATCCTGTTACTGTTGACCCAAACCCTTTTGTTCCCCAAGTTATTGTGTTTTCAATTGCGGTGCTAAGAGTCGAACTAATAAAGAGTAAAATCCACAACATAAAAATTGTCAAAACGCTAACCTTGAATTTAGATTTTTCTTTATCTATTATTAGTTGTCCCGATATTCCACCCAAAAACCAAATTGCTATCAATACAACTATGATTTGAATTAGTAAGAAGATTTCATTTCCATCAGCTTCTTTAAACATATTTTGGAAGAATGTTATAACGCTTATTGGTTCGTTCGTTAATATTTGATAGGAGAGTCCAATGACTATATAGGAATTGCCATAAATATTGCAACTGAAAAAAAGCAATATTTTAACAATGTAATTCTTCCTATTTTTTTACTTGTAGTCATTTTTTTTTAATGAAGCCCAACATCTGAATAAAGTGCACCAGTGCACTTTATACCTTTAATATGTTATTAGTTAACTAAGATATATAATCTAGCGGACTTTTTACATTTTGTATACTTGAAAATGTGACCTTTGTGTAAATTTCTGTTGTTTTTGAGCTGTTGTGCCCAAGTAAAGTTTGAATATGGCCTAAATCAGTGCCGCTTTCACGTTTACAATTGATTATCTTTAAATGACATGATTCATGTAGCCCCATTAATTACCAAAATCTGAAACCATCAGGTGAATTTCTCTTCTTTTTTTGAAAAAAAATAATTCAATAAAACTTTAATATCTTCAGACCTATAAGAGGTATTTACCACTTACAAACGACTATTTTTCGACAACAAACGATTATTAACCGAATCGAGAATTCAGGCCGTCGCAACTTTGCATCGTCAATCGCTGATGGTCAGTACAACGACAGAAACTAGTTCAAATTATTAATTAAAAATTCACAGACATGAACACGTTAAAAAACACAGTAAGTTTAATCGGACGCTTAGGACAAGATCCGAAAATCAACACATTTGGAGAAGGCAATAAAGTTGTCAAGTTCTCCATAGCCACAAATGAGGCATACAAAGGAAAAGACGGCCAATGGGTAGAAAATACACAATGGCATAACGTCATTGCCTGGGGCAAGGTAGCTGAACTGAGCGAAAAACTTCTCAAAAAAGGGGCTGAAATTGTCTTAGAAGGCAAGCTTGTGAATGACGAGTACGAAACTAAAGAAGGCGAGAAGCGCTACAAAACGGAGGTAAGTCTCCGAGAGTTCATGGTACTTACGAAAAAAGAAGACTCAAAATAACTACCACCTAACCTAGAACGAAAAGGGGCGGAATTCATAAAAGTGAACATAGCGCAATTTGTTGGTAATACACCGCCCCTTTTTTTATTCAATTTTTCAACTTAATAATTTTAAATATGACAACTATCAATCAAATGAATCACGTAAATTTAATCGGTCAAATGACCAACGCAGCTAAAATAGTAGAACTGGAAAACGGTCGACGGATCGCTCGCTTTTCAATGAGCACAAAAGAAACGTATCTAGACGACGAAGGAAAAACGAAACACATCAATAACTGGCACATGGTTACTGCTTGGGGAAAATGGGTAAGTGTCCTCGAGGAACTTGGCGCTAAAGGTCAAGCGCTAGCCATAGAAGGAAAACTGCGCTCCAGATTTTATAAAAGTAAAGACGGCGGCAATAAATCCGTGACAGAAGTGGAGATTAATGATCTTATACTCTTGTAGGGTTTGGGGTTCTGAGTTCTAGGTTTGGGGTTCGAGGTTTGGGGTTCGAAGTTCGGGGTTCGGGGTTTGGGGTTCGGGGTTCGGGGTTCGGGGTTTGTTTACTTACTGAAAAAATACATGCTTTATGTCAAGAATTGAACAATTTGAGGATTTACAAATATGGATCTTATCGAGGGAGTTAAACCGTCTTATCTGGAACTTAGTAAAGACAAGCGATTTGGAAAGTGACTATGATTTGAGAAATCAAATAACATGCTCTGCTGGATCAGTCATGGATAATATAGCAGAAGGTTTTGGTAGAAATGGAAACAAAGAATTCTGTCAATACCTGAGTATCTCAAAAGCTTCATGTTGTGAAACTAAGTCTCAACTTTATCGATGTCAAGACAAAGGATATATAACTATTGAAGATTCTGAAAGGATAATGCTTCACCTGAATTCTATAAATAGCAAAACCCAAGCACTTATGAGTTACCTGAAGAGTTCGGACTTTAAAGGGTCAAAATTCAAATAATGAGACACAGCCTCAAACTCCGAACCCCGAACCTAGAACCTAGAACTTTGAACAAAAAACAAACAATTAAAATAAAAAAAATGAGAAATCACGTACAATTAATCGGAAACATGGGGACTAACCCTGAAATTACAAATTTTGAAAGTGGAGCGAAAAAGGTTCGTTTTACATTAGCAACGAATGAATTTTTTACTTCCAAAGAAGGAAAGAAAGAGCAGCGAACCTCTTGGCACAACTTATACGCTTGGGGCAATACCGCTAACTATATTGCTAAAATGGGAAAAAAGGGAACTCAAGTAGCCATAACAGGTAAGCTTGTAACCCAGAAGTACCTATCAAAAGAAGGTGCTCCAAAAGCTTTTACAGCAATTGAAGTCCAGCGAGCAATAGCTTTGTAGACCCATTTACTAATCTACCATCATCATTCATTTCAATCCTTGCCATCTAAATCACCAATCGATTGAAAACGCTTTTAAACGATATGCGAAACAACGATGATGAAAAAAACTCTCGCATCCGCGGGAGTTTTTTTATGCTATATCAACACCCACCGTTTTATAAGTTGCCACCGTTTAGGTTAAACTCAGAAAGAATTTCTGCGTTCTTTGATTAAAATAAAATGCATGCAACGGAAAGAACGTTCCCTATTTGGTCTTTTAATCTCTGTATTCTTCTTTTGGGGATTTGTAGCAGCTAGCAATGACATTCTGATCCCGGTGCTCAAGGAAGCTCTTGATCTACAAAATTGGCAATCTCAACTAATCAATTTTGCATTTTACATGGCCTATACGATCGGATCACTTGCCTATATGGCTCATGCACTAATCACCAAGCGCGACATAATTAGCAGAATAGGCTATCAAAAGGGAATTGCACTAGGCTTGACAATTTCAGCGTTGGGAACACTTCTATTTATACCGGCTGCAACTTACAACTCCTATGCATTTCTAATATCTGGACTGTTTATAGTTGGGATAGGTTTTTCGATCCAACAAACAGCTGCTAACCCTTTTGCTATATCTCTTGGAAGTGCAGACAAAGGATCACAGCGGTTAAGTCTAGCTGGAGGAATTAACAATATAGGAACCACTATTGGCCCATTAATCATCGCTTATGCCATATTCGGAGGAGTAGGTGAAAACGAAGAAAAACTGGTAACAATAGATGATGTCAAAATACCTTATCTCCTTTTAGGGGCTGCATTCTTATTGGTTGCAGGTTTATTTTTCCTTTCGGGTAGAAAAAACAACCAAGGTAAAACGCAAGTAAACGAAAGCACAGACAGCAGTTTAACCGATAATTTTGAGTTGAAAAAGTACCCTCAACTCTATCTAGGAATGGTAGGAATTTTCTTCTATGTCGGAGTTGAAGTTGCTACAGGGGGGAATTTAGGTGAATTCATGAAAAAAGTAGAAGGCTATTCAGATAAAAATATAGCCCCCTATATCGCCCTCTATTGGGGGTCTTTAATGATTGGTAGGTGGGCTAGTGCTGCTTCGGTATTCACAACAAATAAACAAGGTAAGTTACTACTAAAGTTCCTCCTGCCTTACTTAGCTTTTGGATTATTTATTCTTTCGCTGTACATTTCAGGAAATCCGTATGAACTCTTTTTAAAATATATATTTGTGATTCCAGCAATTACCATTGCTGACTTACTCAGTAAAGATGATCCTTCAAAACAATTGTTTTTATTCTCCATACTCGGAATCGTCTCCCTACTCGTAGGGATATTCTCTAGTGGAACTGTAAGTATATTTGCTTTTATAAGCGTTGGATTATTTTGTTCCACACTTTGGCCTTGTATATTCACGCTAGCAACGAAAAACTTAGGAGAGAACATAACGAAAGGCTCAAGCTTATTAATCATGATGATTATGGGAGGCGCTATTATGAGTTTGACACAAGGATTACTTGCCGACATTCCCGCTATCGGAATTAGGTATAGTTTTTTCGTTGGAATAGCTTGTTTTATCTACCTTGCTTATTATGCACTTCGTATGAAAAAACTATTTAAAACTTTGTAAATGACACTCGAACAACGCATAAAGGATTCTGAAACACGGATATTTAAAGCTGTATTTCCGAACACTACCAATCATTACGACACCTTATTTGGGGGTACAGCTTTGCAATTAATGGACGAAGTAGCCTTTATCTGTGCTACTCGCTTTAGTCGGAAAAAAGTTGTTACTATCTCCTCGGATAAAGTAGACTTTAAACACCCTATTCCAGCAGGAACTTTAGTTGAACTTGTAGCTAATGTGATTCACGTCGGAAAAACTAGTTTACAAGTTGGTATCGATATTTTTGTAGAGGAAATGTACTCTGAAGTTCGCTATAAGGCAGTGCATGGTACTTTTACAATGGTGGCGGTAGATGAGACAAAACAACCGGTAGCTGTTATTGAATAGCAACTCATAAATAATTAAACGAACAACCCATAAAAAAAGCCCAGCTAATGCTGGGCTTTCCTATGTTTTATAAATTACTAATTAGTGTTTAATTATTCTGTGATAGCTCGTACTTTCTCCATCACTTATATGAAGAATATAAACTCCTTTCGGATAAGTAGAAACATCAATCGTAACGAACTGATCATTTACATCTTTAGTAAATAAGCTTTTACCCTCGATGGATACCATGTTCATGGATAACGAGTTCATTTTCTTACCAAAATCTACATTCACACTATTTTTTGTAGGGTTAGGATATAGAAGAAAGTTTGAACCAAAATTATTTTCAACTAATCCTACCTGATCAACAGTGATAGCTTCACACGCACTCGTCTCAGTACAACCACTAGCTGTAATTTCAACAGCATAGTTCCCTGTTACCGTAGGCGTAAATGTTTGCGCTGTCTCCCCTGCTATTGGGCTATTGTTATCATCACAATCCACCCATTGGTAAGTTGCCCCAACCAAATTTGCAGTTAATGATGTGGTATTGTTAGTGACTGAAAGATCTATTGTTAAATTAATCGTTACAGTACTATCACAACCAACTGAGTTGGTGAATTCCTCTATATAAGTTCCAGATGAAGTATATACTATACCAGAAGAAGATGTATAGCTACATGCTTCATTTAACGTTATAGAAGATGAAGTTGGTTGACATCCTTTCCAAAAATAAAAGCTTTGGTTACTATCACCTGCTAAAATATCCATCAAGCCATCGCCATCTAGGTCGTCAAACACATACCCATTAGCTTCCTCTAGACTTTCAAGTCCGAAAGGATTAATTTGCTCGGGGCCAAATGCTGGAGCAGCAGGCGTACCTATGTTTTCAAAAAACTTCATAAACCCACCTCCTTCATAGTCATCATAATCTCCCATCACTAAATCATAATCTCCGTCACCGTCTACATCTACCAAATCAAGGTGATTCAAATAATTATTTGTACTTGTTGGGTTTAATGAAAAGGGATTGATCTGTTGAGCCCCAAAATCAGGTGCTCCTGCAGTTCCGATATTTTCATAATAATAAATCTGTTGGTTACCACTGTAATTATAGTAATCCCCTACAATCAAATCTAAGTCCCCATCGTTATCTAAATCTGCAAATGATGGTTGGCTATTTGCATTATTTCCAACACCGACTAACGAAAAAGGATTGAAAATTGGCGCACCAAATGCAGGTGCGGAAGCAGTTCCTGTATTTTCGTACAATCTAAACTCCCCATAATAATCCGTTACCATAATATCTAAATCGCCATCGTCATCGATATCTACAAAAGTAGGAGCGAGCGTACCATACTGATTTATAGAAGTTAATCCAAACGGACTTTCTTGTGGTGCTGCGAATACAGGATTAGTCGCCGTTCCTGTATTTTCGAAATAAATAATTTGCGAATCGTAAGAGTAATTACCTGGGCTTATATAATTAGATTCATATTGCCCTGAAATCAAATCTAAGTCACCATCTCCATCCAAATCGCCTAATGAAGGGTTACTAAATTGATAACCACTGACATCAACAAGGTTGAAAGGGTTGGTCTGAACAGGAAGAAAAGATTGTGCTTGTGAGGCATTCGGCAGCATAGTTAAAGCTCCAACAGCAACAGAAGAAACAAGTGCTCCTTTCTGAAGAGAAAGCTTCATGCTAATTAATCTTTCATACAAACGTTCGATGTGCTTAGACAAGATTTTTTGTCTACGCTCGTTCTTGTTTGCCAACCTCAAAGAGTTCCTTCTTCGGGTATACTCCCAATATTTACGGAGTAGTGTGTTAAAATTGTACTTGTTTTTATTCATAGTAGGGTCACTTAATTTCAAATTAACTCTTGTAAAAATAGAAAATAAGTTAATTAACCCAAGTAAAATAGAATCAATTATTTTAAGACTTAAACTTTAACTAAATGAGTCGCCCTTGAATGGTTAAGTAGCTGGCTGATAAAACCAACAAAATAGAACTACATTATACTAATGTATATCCTTTCATCTTAAACACCCTTCTTGTTGGAAATCGAGTATTCGAAAAAAATTATTCCTTAGGCTTTGCCCAAAATGTTGAATTTGGTGTAGCTAGAGAATATTTGTGAATCTCAGCTTGGGTATTTAAAATATTGGGTCTAAGAGCTTCTGGAAGAACACACACTTCGTATATTTCATCTACGCTAGTTTGATAGGTTATTTCACCAACAAGCGAGCGAGTTGGAAGATGAACAATTTTTATTCCCGCAAAGTTTGCTTTATCTGAGAACTTCAATTTAGCGAAAGTACTGGAGTTTTTCCTCAATTTTGAAAACCCTATAAACGCATAATCTTTATAAATCGATAATCCTCGGCAGAAACCGTCAAATTTTTTAACAACCTCATACGACTTGTTTTCAATATTTACCTTTATAAACTCACCACTTGCCGACATTAAAAGGTACAATTCATCGTTATAAATTTTAGGCGAATGAGGCATCGAAAGCCCCTCTAATAAGATGGAGTTGTTTTCAACATCCATTAATACGCCGTCGTTTACGATGTTTTCACGCCATCCACCGGGTGTGTTTGTTGTTCCAAGAGCGGTGGTATATTTAGGTAGGCCATTTTGTAAGACCAAGCCATTTAAATGACATAAATCCCCTTGAGCGTATTGATCTAAAAAAGGAGGTTTCCAAACTGGAGTAAAATTATAAATCCCATCAATTTTACAGATGCAAGAAAATGAAGTGTTAATGGCATAAATGGCATCTTTACCAAAAGCTATGTCATGCATGTCCACCTGCCCTGTGTAAAAGGTTTGACGAGGTACCCAAAGATTATCATACGTATTCTGCTTATTCGGGTAATGTGTTGCTAAGTCTTTAGAGTTTTGAAAAGTAATCACCTCATCTTTGGTACTAATTACCATACGGTCACCCTGTATCGAAATCCCCATAGGTTTCACAAAGGACCTAGGTAAACTAATCAATTTCTCATTATCTGGATGAGGGCTTATCGTTACGATTTTACCCGCTTGGTAAGTAGACAAAGCAATGGAACATCCAAGTTTGTTGAGTAACTCAGGTACTTGTGAAGAGTATTTTAAAGAAAAAGGCGTTAACTCTTGTTGCTGATGATTCATAGTATTGGAGATTTTAACGTTTTGTGTTGAATGGATTAAACTACCTGAATTAAATTCCTGTTATGCGTAAAATTAATAATTAATCCTATTTGGAATCTGTTTTCGTTTTGCTAAAATCAATCTACTTCATTTAAAATTTAAGTGTAACCATTTTACTTCAAGATTCTTAATGAGTTTCACATTAGATTGCAGTGCACTAAGAATTATGGTTATCAATTAATTGTTCCTATTTTAGTTCCAAAATATTTTTATGTCAAACATAGACCTTATCATTGAAGAACGTGCAGCAGATATTGGCGATTTTTTGGTTGGAAGACTTTTACCGTTTCGAAAAAAAAGAAGTGTTGGTCCATTTGTCTTTATTGACCACATGGGACCGGTTGAATTAAGTGAAGGAATAAATTTAGATGTGCCTCCACATCCTCACATTGGACTATCTACACTTACCTTCCTGTTTGAAGGAAGTATTGTACATCGCGACAGTTTAGGAACGGAAATAGAAATCAATCCTGGCGCTGTGAATTGGATGACAGCGGGAGAAGGAATAGTGCATTCGGAAAGAACTCCAGCGCGGCTGAGAGAAAAGAAAAAAACTGTTCATGGTTTACAGATATGGGTTGCCTTACCGAAGCACTTAGAAGAAATGCCCCCTGAGTTTGCACACGTTTCTGCTGACGACATACCGGCTTGGTCAGAGAAAGATGTTCATTTCAAATTGATTGCTGGAGAAGCCTTTGGCAAGAAATCTCCTGTTCCCGTGCACAGCAAACTCTATTTTATAGAAATAAAAAGTGATTCCGATCAAGTGATTTCTATTGGGGGTGAACTGTATGGAGAGAGCGGATTGTATATTTTGGAAGGAAAAATCCAAGTAGAAGAGCACAGTTTTGATGCTAAACAACTCCTAGTAGCTAAAAATTCGAACCTTTGTTCTTTTGAAATAAAAGCAGGAACAACTATTTATATTTTTGGAGGAGAGCCATTCCCTGAAGAACGATATATTCATTGGAACTTCGTTTCTTCCTCGAAAGAGAAAATAGAAGAGGCTAGAAAAAACTGGAAAGAACAGCGGTTTGAAAAAGTACCTGGAGAAGATGATTTTGTGAAATTACCGGAATAGGTATTGCAAATAAGCCTGTTGAATCTTCCATGCAAATAGAATAGCTGCTATCTTTTTCATTCGTTTACTTTTTCATTATCTTAGTCGAAAATTAAATAAACCATGAGTTTCGAAAATATTTTAATATCCCAAAAAGAACGTGTTCAAACGATTACCATTAATCGACCAAATCAACTAAACGCCTTGAATAAGCAAACTATTCAAGAGTTAAACGAGGCACTAAATGCTGCAGAAAAAGATTTGGGAACACGCGTAATAATTCTAACTGGTTCTGGGGAAAAGGCTTTTGTAGCCGGAGCTGACATTAAAGAATTTGCAAGTTTCGACGCAGCGAAAGGAAAACAACTTGCCGCTCAGGGTCAAGAATTATTATTCAACCTGCTTGAGAACTTATCAACTCCTGTCATTGCAGCAGTTAATGGTTTTGCTCTAGGAGGAGGATTAGAGTTGGCGATGGCGTCTCATATTCGTATCGCCTCTGATAATGCACGTCTAGGATTGCCCGAGGTATCTCTTGGTGTTATTCCTGGATATGGCGGAACGCAGCGATTGGGTCAATTAGTTGGACGTGGAAAAGCGATGGAAATGATCACAACTGCTGGAATGATTTCGGCAGAGGAAGCAAAATCGTGGGGACTTGTAAATCACGTTACCACGCAAGAAGAATTAATACCGCTTGCTGAAAAAATCGCTTCAAAAATTTGTGCCAATTCAGGAAACGCAATAAAGTCTGCCATAAAATCAATTAATGCCAATTACGTTTCGGGAGTTGATGGCTTCGCTATGGAAATTGCCGAATTTGGAAACTGTTTTGGAACAGAAGAATTTATAGAGGGAACCACCGCCTTTGTAGAAAAGAGAAAACCGAACTTTAAGTAATCGCAACTACTGCTTTGTTTTGCTTTTATGAAAAAACTAGACGTTAAGATTTTAAGCGTTGTTTGCGTTGAAAACAATAAATTCGCTCAATATCTTAACGTCTGAATTAAGCTACTTTAATTTAAGTGAATACACCGACTTATAGGATTCGGGAGATTGAAAAAAGGCATCTAATTCTTTTCGAGTTCCCTCTTCTATGAAAGGCATGAGGGGTTGTTCAACAGCAAATAAATGAGTCATTGATTTTCTGATTTTGGAATCCCAATCCGTGTAATACGTATCAAAATCATTTGGCGTAATTTTCTTGCGGCAGTTTTCCATCCCACAACTTACTTCCATTTCAGCGGTTAGGTTAAAAATTCCATACTCATCTGTAATTTGTTCTCCTTTTTCAATGTCGCGAATGGCTATTTCAAAACCATATCCTGTAGAAATGGTGTTGCAGTTGCAACAATGATTAACATACTTAGCAAAATCCCAGCTAATTACTCGATTACCTTGTGGATCGATGTAGGAATACTTTTCGATGACTTGCTGCACATCTTCCGAATGCAGCAGATAGTCGGTAGGTGAAATCACTAACTCCAGGCTATCTTTTACATAAACAACGGTTCCCTCTGGAATGTATTCAGTGGCGAACACACCGTATCCCACGTGCTCATTAATGAACTTTAGTTCAGTTTTTGGATGAATCATAACAATTTGAATTAATCATTTATGCCTCCTAGGCTTCATCCCTTTACAAGGTGACTAAGGCTTACTCAGCTCATTATTTTATAATTCGAATGTAGACTATTTTTTAATTCATCAATCAGATTAATAAAAAAATAATTTTAGCAACAAACAACCTCATAAAAAACTGAATAGTAGCAGCTTGTATTATTTAAAATAAAAAATGCCTCACTTAAAAGGAGGCATTTCATAAAGTAAGTAGCTTAATTAATCTAATTTCAGCTCATACGGTAATCGTGCTTGTATTCCTACGTAATTTTCTAACGAACGCAAGCGATTATAATATTCCATTAATTCTTGTGTAATTCCGTTTTTCGCAGCAACTTCTTCTTGTTCTGACAATGCTTCAATTACTTCTTGAATAGGGTCTTTTTTGATCTCAGG
>Ga0136559_1000696_pt1 | contig 11409 bp, 10 predicted proteins | sample AntRauMeHopE1496_FD_104633 | JGI IMG/M metagenome (GOLD analysis project Ga0136559, IMG submission 104633) | Saline lake microbial communities from Rauer Islands, Antarctica - Metagenome Hop E1 #496 | ecosystem: Environmental > Aquatic > Non-marine Saline and Alkaline > Saline | place... | reverse complement strand
TGTTTGAGCGATTTTCCATCCCTTTTTATTTTCACTTCTTGAGAAGAATATAAAAACTGAATCTTTTAAAAGCTCATATTCGTAAGGTATTGGCCCATATGATTCATGATTAAACACCCATTCTGCTCCATTAACATACATCTCAGAATAAGTTGAATCTTCTTCTATTGACCACCAATTTCCAATAATTTCATTTGAAGTTATCTTCTTAGAACATCCAAATAAAATTAATCCGAGTAAAGGGAAATACATTATTTTTTTCATAAGCCCCTACCCCTCTATCTCTTTCAACAAATCTCCATACCAAGCTTCGCCATATTTACGAACTAGGGCATCTTTCAAAAATTTGTAGAGCGGCACTTGTAGACTGCTACCGAGCTGACAGGCAGGGTCGCAGATATGCCAGCGATCGTAATTCAACGCCTCAAAATCATCATACTTCTGCACTCGGATTGGATACATATGACAGGATATGGGCTTTTTGAAGTCTGTCTTACCAGCCAAATAGGCCTGCTCTATGCCACACTTCAGAATTCCTCGATCATCTTTTAGGGCATAGGCACATTCACGATTATCACCTATGGTGGGAGTACCCTTGTCACCATCTTTGTCGATCACCCAAGTTCCCTGAGCTTCAATGGCCGCCCTACCCTCTTCGGTGATGAAGTCCTTTACAATGGGATAAATATCTTCCAGGATTTTAGTCTCGGCATCTTCCAATGGCGCACCGGCGTCGCCTTCTACACAGCATGCGCCTTTGCAAGCTTCTAAGTCGCAGACGAAAAAGTTCTCCTTGATATCATCTGACAATACTGCATTCCCCACTAAAATCATATCACTATTATTTTGATCAAAGGTAGTCATTGCTTCCAAAAGATCGGGTTAAGCTGCTCGATAATCCTTCCTGCGGACGTAAACCCCTTTCTTTAAACTGGCAATCAAATTGCCCGCCTCATCTCTTACTTCACATGGAAATTCAAACGTATGCTTTCCTTGAGCATCGACTACTCGTTTCACTTCAGCGATTTCTGCTATAGAAAGTTTGAACTCAGCAAAGACGGTTCCTTTTCCGGGCTTTCGGAAATCGATGGACGCATTTTTATCCCAAACGATGTATTCATCTCCTAAATGAATAATCAGAATAAACATGAAAAAAGGATCGCACATGGAATAGAGCGAACCTCCAAAAGCAGTTCCCAATAGATTTCGATTATACCAGGTGAGCTTGAGTCGGGTGCGAAACATCGATAAATCAGGGGCATATTCCACCACCTTTATACCTGAAAAAAGATATGGCGGATAGAAATTCATCAGGCGAATCAGACGGCGGAACTTCTTCATTTTGGCATTTTCCATCCTCAAAGTTAGTTGCAATTGGCACAAAAAAGAACCGCCCCAATGAAGGAGCGGCTCAACCCAGCACTATGAAGAAAAGCTAATTAAAGCCTTTATGAAGACAGAACAGGTGCTCAGGTTAAATGTTTGAAAAATGAAAAAAAATTATTCTTTTTAACGTGTATCCGTGAAGCTGCACGTAGCCAAAGTTAAAGCTGATTTGATTTTTTAAATCCCCCTTACACCCTTTAAAAAAAGGGATTTAGATCCAATTCCAAATCAAAATTGCTTTTTTGACCGGGCCATGCGCTCAAGAGGATACACATATTCTTTTTTTTGATTATCCGCTACTTTGCCAGTAGGCAGAAGAGGCAAGAATATAATTGGCGCATAATTGATAATTGGGCGTTTCGGCCTGGCTCGCTGGAGCGGGTCGTCCGATAGCCTCGCCGTTTTGAGTCTTCGGACTCAATATGCAAAGAAAATAAGGCTAGGGTCATCGTTGCGGATAATCAGATTATTAGACCTGAATATCTCCTATTCTCGGATTAAATGATTTATTTTACACTGTGCAAGTCGTCTTGCCGCTGTCCTGACCATCGGGAGAGAGGAAAGTCCGGGCAACATAGAGCGCCATACTTCCTAACGGGAAGGGTTGCTACTGGTGACGGTAGCAATACAGCTTAGTGCCACAGAAAATAAACCACCCCAAGCCAAGCTCAGGGCAAGCCTGGAGTAAGGAGAAGGGAAAGGGTGAAAAGGTGGGGTAAGAGCCCACCGCTCCGACAGTGATGTAGGAGGCATGGCAAACCTTATGGGTTGAAAGATCAAATAGGTTCCGCGTCGGGTTTAGTCTCGAGAAAAGTTGCTCGCTTTTATGCGGAACGGGTAGATCGATGGATCCCGATTGTGAAGTCGGGACTAGATAAATGGCAAGATTTCGTGAAAGCGAAAACAGAACCCGGCTTATAGACTTGCACTTTTTTACCTTATATTGAACCCATGTCAAAAATTCTGATTATCGATGACGAGAAAGTCATCAGAGCTACCCTGAGGGAAATTTTAGAGTACGAAAAATTCATTATCTCAGAAGCTCAGGATGGTGAAGAGGGCCTTGCAAAAATCAAAGAGGAAGATTTTGATCTTGTGCTTTGTGATGTGAAAATGCCCAAAATGGATGGAATCGAAGTGCTGGAACAAGCCAAAGCGCTGGAAAGATCGCCACAATTCATCATGATCTCCGCCCATGGCAGTATAGAAACAGCCGTGGAAGCAACCAAAAAAGGTGCTTTTGATTTTATCCCCAAGCCACCGGACCTCAATCGTCTTTTGCTCACGGTCAGAAATGCCCTTGATAAAAAACAACTTGTCAACGAAACTCGGGTGCTGAAGAAAAAGCTATCCAAAAAACTTGATATGGTAGGCGAATCGGATGCTATCAAACGTGTCAAAGAAACCATCGAAAAGGTGGCTCCTACCGATGCCCGAGTATTGATCACTGGCCCAAACGGGACGGGGAAAGAACTTGTCGCCCACTGGTTGCATGCAAAAAGCAATCGATCTGGAGAGCCTTTTGTAGCGGTGAATTGCGCAGCTATCCCTTCTGAACTGATTGAAAGTGAATTATTTGGTCATGAGAAAGGAGCTTTTACCTCAGCGCACAAGCAGCGACAGGGTAAGTTTGAGCAAGCGCAAGGCGGCACCTTATTTCTCGATGAGATCGGAGACATGTCACTCTCCGCTCAATCTAAAGTGCTCCGTGCGCTCCAAGAAAACTTGATCAACCGAGTAGGAAGTGACAAAGACATTAAAGTCGATGTGCGCGTGCTTGCAGCCACCAACAAAGACCTGAAGAAAGAGATTGAGGAAAATAGATTTCGTGAAGATTTATACCATAGACTGAGTGTGATCTTGGTTCAGGTGCCAGCATTGAAGGATAGAAAAGGCGATATTCCTTTATTGGTAGAAAAATTTTTGGAAGATATAGCAGCCGAAAATGGCGCGAATAAAAAAGGAATCAGCAAGCAGGCCATGTCCAAACTTCAGGAATTCCCTTGGACAGGCAATATCCGCGAATTGAGAAATGTCGTGGAGCGATTGGTAATCTTGGGTGAAGCTGAAATCAGCCTAGAGGACATAAAAAAATATGCTGACTATTAGGTCAGCATATTTTTAGCTATTTGCTTTTTGAGCAGCTGGAGCTTTGGCGTATGCCGGGCAAGGCTTGCTCGAAGCGCATGATCCCAATGCTAGAATCCCAATCAACAATGCTACTGTGGCTAATTTTTTCATGTTATAGTGTTTGATCGTTTCAAATATCTTTAATAATTCTTAAGATAGCAATTACTGCACCATTAAGTTGCAGCCCCGGACCTCACTTGCATCAAATCGTCCCAGAACTTCAAGCATTCCATCTAAATCAAATCTGCCCAAATCCTGCGTCTCGATAAAACTGCAAGAGTGGAAATTCGCAAGATCAATGATATTGATTCCTCCCTGGGATTTTTGCGAGATGGAGAGCGGGTCATTCACATCCCTAAGAATAACGCGCATCGAATAAGGTATGGTATATTTCCCATCTCCTTTCGAATAGCACTGTGACATCAGTTCGGTCATACCGTACTCAGAGTGAATGTAAGCTGCGTGAAAGTAAGATTTTAACTGCTCATGGACGTCCTCACGAATCATTTCTTTTCTCCTACCCTTCATTCCGCCAGTTTCCATTACAATCAGATCATCAGAATTATAGATCGGCAACCCAGATTCTGCTAAGTCGAGTAGCGCAAACGTAACTCCGAGCAGAAGAATCTTTCTCCCGTCTCCTTGCAAATCGTTGACTTTGGAGACCAATTCCTGCTGATTGTATAGATAAAAGCCCGAGTGATTCGATTCCGATTCTTGAATAAAATGATCTGCCATACTGACTAGGCTACTCCCCTTTCGCTCAAGGTATGCTGGAAGCAAAGCTAGAATATGAAAGTTATGAAGCGACCCATAATTGGTCTCAAATAAAAATTGACAATGTCTTCTATACCACGACTCTGACCAATAATAGTGCTTGCTTGTGATCATTCCTGTGGTGCCACTGGATGAAAAAAATCCGGGATAGGATTCTTTTGGGCATGAAATTACGTCAAAGTCCTTAAAAAATTGAATGGGCAGAAATGGGATTTCAGATATCGTTTTGATTTGGGCAGCTATGATTCGCCTAGCCTTTAGATAGGCCGAATAGACAGGGTTATGATTGGCCTGAAATTGAAAAAGTTCCAAAGCCAACTCATCGAATCCCTGTGGTGATAAATTCTCCAGCTTTTGAGAAAAACTTTTAAAATTCTGCATCGTTTCATATTTTGCATCAATCGAAGTAAAATTGATGTTACTTTGAATGTAAAATTACCTTCGCCTTATGCGTTTCAAAAACTATTTAGGAATAATCTTTTTGTTTGCAACTGTCGCAGCCTGTATCAGTCCTCCGGATAATTTCCCTACAGTCCCCGTAATCACCTTTGAATCATTGGTGTACGCTCCTACTTCGGGTGCTGATTCATTGATTGTGGGAATTGACTTTCAAGACGCGGAAGGCGATCTTGGCTTGTCTGCAACCGATGTCAATCCACCTTTCAATCCACTTAACTTTCAAAGAGACGGTGCTGGGAATTTAATCACATACAGCAAGCGACCACCTGAGGCGCCAAGGTACAATCCGATCGACTGGCAAATCAATCCCCGCGTCAATAATGTAGAAGTCAAAGATACCGTCTGGGTCAAGCAGAACCCGGATCAATACAATATTTTCGTGCGTTTTTTCAGAAAGCGAAATGGTGTTTTTACAGAGTTCAGATGGCAAGACCCACCTTTTTTCACCACGTTTAATGGCCGTTTTCCTCGGATTTTGACTTCAACCGAAGGGCAATCCGTGGAAGGAAACATCAAATATGGAATGCTGTCCTCAGGCTGGGAAGCCATCTTCAGAAACGACACATTGCGAATCGATGTAGAGATTCAGGATCGCGCGTTGAATAAGAGCAATCAAGTCTCAAGCGATGAAGTGACCCTGCGACAGATTACTCGAAACAGTCCATAAAAAATGCTGAAAACTATTCCTCCTCGACTTCGCTCGGGAACCGACTTTATTTATAGAAAGTTTGGGACGGCGGAAACATAAATTCGAGGATAAACGATACGTTTCCACCGCCCTTAAAAGTCCAAGTAACCCGGGGGCCGAGCGACTTGTGGTGAGCGAGTCTAACTAAGTCGAGGCCAAGTTGAGCATGCGTACAGCTTCGCGGGTACACAATAATTAATATAAGTCAAATTCTTGGTTGGACTAAGTGACACCATGTAATGCCGGAAGCACTAAAAATAATCTGAGGAATAATTCTAATTCACTCAGCAGTAAATCATAAAATCCATTTTCAATTTCTTGAGCAAAAAAAAACCGGTTTATGCCGGTTCTAGAGTTTTCTTGGATTTTCGATAGAGATGCGAACTCAAGATATTTCTACGGGCGAAACGATACGCATTGTCTGCACTTAGAAATTTGGTGTACACATTCTTGGAAACTCCAAAATACTCGTAGGTATTGCCGTCTAAGAAAGTGATTTCAAGGACTAGGTTTTTGTAATGAAAGTCCCCTATTCCTGATTGGGTGACTGTTTTTGTATATTCCTCCAGATTGGCTGCGGTGGTTTCCGGAGCAATGCTTACCAGAAAATGGTAGCCATCAATGATCTTAGTACTTTTTTCTTCGGCTTCTTTCGCCTTTTCATCACCTTCGAGAAACTTGTCAGGATGCCATTCTTTTACCAGTGTTCTGTAGGTAGTTTTCAGTTGCTTCAGGTCCAGTGGCCCTTCCACATTAAAAAGTTTTTTGTACTCATTAATCCGCTTCATCGATTCCTTTTTTTTTAAAACTTTCGCAAATGTAGGGATATAAAATTAATCCGATAAAAAATCTGAGTTCAGACTGGGACTCGATCATCTACGATGTCCGAACAAATCAAAAACGACATAAAGATTGTGAAAGGATGCTTAAATCAGATTAATATTCTGCACGATCATCCATTGTTGTGGTCAAATCAGGGTTTGGTTCATCGGATTTTTCTCAATTTAAGATATGATATAAATTTGATCATTGGTCTGGTGAGGGTTGGTATATGAAAAGTAGGCGATTTCGAAGGAAAAAACTTTCGGATAAGCACAAAGTTTAATGCTTGCCAAAATCCTTGGATTAAGCACTATTTCGAATATTTTTTTTATACATAGTTGCGTTTTGATATTTTTTTCTGTTCAGTTTCTAACGTTGGCAAAGACATACTCTTTTATATTTTTTGGCTTTAGCGTTGGCTGTTGGAAATTACAAATATGTATGACTTTTAGCATTGGCTTTTCATTCTGGTCGTTTAATTACAGAAATAAATAACTCTCTTTCAGTATCATTAATTAATTCTAAATCTGGGTATTTATTGTAAGCCCTCCTAATACCACTGCCTACTCCTTCAAAAGGCAATAAATATGGAACGTTGGAGTATAAAATAGGATTTCTAATTACAGAGATGCCTGATTTGATATTTTCAATTGTCAAAGTATTTGGTAGCTTTCCTGGACTTATTATTTCAATTCTATCATCAAAAACGAATACTTTTACGCTAGAGTTGATAAAGTAATCTCTATGCACTAATGCATTGACTAATAATTCTATAATTGTTTCTTTTGGAATTTCTAATTGACCTCCAGAATTAAAATCATTATCAATTTGAGTTTCCTTTAAGTTTTGAATTATAAATGAAAGAGTTTTTTCATAAACTTCATCAATACTTCCTTCAAATGGTTCTTTCTTGTTCCGGTAATTATTTGTGCTTATGTCATTTCCCTTGATAGCAATACAATGAACTGTAAAGGTTGGGCGGAATAATTGCGGATTTCTCCCAAATAAAAGTAATCCACCAAGTGTTAGGTTTCCACTTTTCAACATTCCCATATTGGACAATAGTTCAGACAAGGGCAGCCCCAATTCATCAATTGATTTTTCGTGCTTTTTCTCGATAAATCTTCCTAATAATTTTTCATTAATATCGTTTATCGTAGTTCCATTTACTATGGTTTCATCTGCAAAAAGGTTTCCGCTACTTTGTAATAGCCTTGCCATTTCTTCTCTTGCGACAACCTTGCGTTTGTCCGAACCATTTTTTAGCCAAATTATACCTTTATTGTCAGTATGAGGCTTGCTCAGTCCTTCAGCTATATTAGCTACAATGACATTCTTGTTTTCAACTTCTACGGTTTCCGTCTCAATAAAAATTTGAGGTCTGACATTATCGGAAGCAGCATTAGCTAAAAGCTGATTGGTGTTTGCTATTTCTTTAAATGATAGTCCATCAATATCGCCCGTTTTGTCGTCAACTCCGATGATAATTAAGCCACCCTTTGTATTGGAAAACGCCACCATTTCTGTGCCTGTTTTGTATGCATCATTGATGCGAACTTTAAATTGCACAACGCTTGATTCTCCTTTTTGGATTAAATCCAATAATTCTAATGCGTCCATAATTCGTAAATTCTTTTTCTATTGTTAAATGCTTCTTTTCCACCTTCCATAATATTTACTATTTCTTTTCTGATTGTTTCATCATCAATACTTCCTAGATTTGTCTCTATAATATTAGAGTCGTATCTACAAGAAACAACCTGTTCGCAATCTCCTAGAACAGGTATATTAGGATTATGTGTGGCAAAAATAAATTGGGTTGTATTTTTTAATTCTTTTAATACTTTAATAACATCATTATAAATAGTTTGATTATCTAAATCATCTTCGGGTTGGTCAATAATTATTAAATCGCTTTCTCTTAGCGTTAATAGAAATATTATCAAAGCGGAAGCTCTTTGCCCTAAAGAATGCTCGTTCAATGACCTATTTCTATAAATGATTTCAAATTTATCCGGGGTTCTGTATGTCAAAAAGGCTTCAATGTTTGAATTAAAATACTCCTTAAATATATGAAGCTGTACGTCTGAAAGACTTGTAGAAACAGTACTATTAGGTTTGTTTAAGTCTTCATAAACTGCAATCATATCATTGTAGTTGTCAGTAATTGTTTGAATATTATTATCTCTTAAATTGCTACCTCTAAGATTCTCTTTTAAATATGATTTAAAATCTTGCTTGTTGCCTTTGAAGTCGACAGTAATTTTGATTGAATCTTGTTCATCATTGACTTTTTTTATTTCTTCTTGAACAATTACAAATTCGTTGTGCCATAGATTTTGTAGAGAAATAAGCGTTTGTTTTAACTGAGTTTCTAATTCTTTTTTCTTTTTTGAAAGCTTGTCTAATTCGGATAATTGTGCTTTTGACAAATCAATTTCCTTGGAATATTTTACATAATCATCCGCTTGAATATTTGGTAGATTTATATTACGTTTTATTTTAGAAAACTCTTCTTTAAGCTCATTGTATTTTAATATAAATTCATTGTCATATTTGTCGAATTCCAAACGTTTATCAATAAGTTTACCCAAAACTTCATTTAAACCATCAAATATATTTTCAAATTCAATTAATGATTGAACAATTTTTTCTACATCATTGGTATTCTCTTTTGATACGTATCTTTTGTAAGAATCGAAGGAATCATATTCTTTAATAAATTCATCTAAGGCATCAATAATCTTAACTTCAAAATTATCAATCCTTTTGATAAAGTTTGCATCTTTCTCAAAACTAATTTGTTTTTCAAGTTTCTTATCAATCTGATTATCTTTAAAAACTTGGATTTTAATTTTTAACTCGGCTTGTTTAGCTTCAATATCTGCTTTTCTAACAACTTTTGAATCAATTTTTTCGAGTTCATTAATAATCCTTATTACATCCTGATTTTTTTCTTCAACTTCTCGTTTTTTGTTTAGTAAGCGGTCGCCAATTAATTTGCTAATCAAATATTCAGTTGACAAAGAATCTCCTATTTGAGAAAGGTCTTTTTGACCAAAGTAAATTGGTTTTTTTACAATTGCATTTGGTTTTAGTCCAAGCTGAAGCTCTCCATCCTTATATATGTTGGTTCTATCTCCAAGAATTTTCTCAGCTATATATTCTTTTCCTTGGTCATCAACCAATACCGAAATAATTTTCCCGCCGCTTCCTAATAGAGCGTTTACTAATTTCGTTTTATAGTCATAGTCAACATTTTGCTTTTCTGTTAAATCAATATCTAATGAATATCTAATAGCTTCTAAAATTGAAGATTTACCACTTCCTCTTATGCCAATCAAATTATTCATAGAATGATTTAGATGAAGCGTTGAGCCATCCAATTTCCCACCTTTAAAACTGATTGATTTAATATATCCATTAATAGGCTTTGAGGTTTTTGGTGCTTGTCTATATTGTTGGTCTAACAATGCATATTTTATTGCTTCAAAATTAAAGGCTCCAATTTTCAAATAGGTTTTTTGGGTTACGTTATTTGTAGAATTACCTATTCCAATTTCTTCAATACTTTTAGCATCCGAGCCTTCCACAAAAGCTGGTAAGTCATTATCAAGCCAAAGATTTAGCTTATGAATTATGTCTCTTGTTCTTACTTTTTGAAACCCAAGTACAGCTTTACGAAATATTGGTTGCTTACCCAATTCTGAAATTCGTCCTCCATTTAGTTCCTTATAAAATCCACTACCTGACTCGATATGAGCCATTATAATGAAATAGTCTTTCTCGAAAGCATCAAGTTTTTTTATGGTTTCAATAAGGCTATCATTTGAACGACCGTTCTCGTTTTGGTAATTATGTTTTCCTGCAAAGGTTTGATTAATAAAACTGTTTATATAGTCTTTACTGTTTTCAAGCCACTCAATAGGATTAAAAATAACAAGACAATGGATTCCGTTCGCTCCGTCATTTACTGACAATTCTACACCTGGCAATAAATATATTTCTTGTTTTCTTGCCTTTTTGGAAAGTGCTTTGTATTCGTTCAAATCAAATTTGTTATGATTTGTTATCGCTGCAACACCAATTTTTTCTTGACTCAGCTTATTTACATAGTCAGAAACAAAAGAATTATCTTCTCCACGATAAATAAATTCTTTATCCGCTTTTGTGTGTAAATGAAAGTCAGCTCTAAGCCAAGTGCTGCCGTTTTTAAAAATTTCAAAATCTTTTTCCATTTTACTAATCGTCTTTTGTTGATACCAATAGCTCTCTTACGTCAACGTCCAAAATTTGAGAAATCTCGGTCAATACTTGAATACTAGGTTGCGAATTATTATTACAATAGTTTGTAACTACCACATAGCTTTTTCCGATTTTCTCAGCGAGCCAAGTTTGCGTTCGTCCTTGTTCTTTTAAAATCATCTTTATTCTATTCATTGATTCTATCTCTTTACAATTTTGACTGTAAGGCTCAAAGATACACTAAATTATCATTTGGCAATATAAATATATAATGAATAATAATATGTTGGTTCGTATTGTGGTAGGGGAAAAACAGCTCTTTTGGTTTTTTAAGCGTTGGCTTGTATCGGTAAAAAACCAAATGTTCTGTTTGTACAATTGGTTTTTCCGTATAAAATACAACGGTTTGCAGCTGCAAGAAGTTGGCGCCCCGATAACTCTCGGGATCGGAGCTTAAACTATCTATTTGGTTGGTTTTTTTAAAGCTTGCAGGTGATTTTTTGGCATTTAGTCTTATAAGCTAATCAAAACATAGGTTGTACTTGCTCCAACATCACCAATTCGCTACATTACTCTGCACTATTCTATAAGTTACGTCTCTCGGAGCGGTTGCTTTTGTGCAATACATGCAATTGTTGTGCAATGCCATTTAAGGTAAGAAAGGCACCTGCTCCTTTTTATCCATTTGGTGACAATATTTCTTTATCAACCAATTCAGACAAATCATTACTAGTGTAGCCTTTAACCAAATGATCTTTGATAATATATTTAGCCCAAATCCTGAAGGCCGTACCCTATCTGGAATTTACCCGATAACCGACAGAAATCATCAGATCGAGATTGTAGATTTTAATCTGCCTCTTTACTTCTCTGTCTCCTTTCAGTTGAACTTGTGTAATTAT
>Ga0136559_1000695_pt1 | contig 11427 bp, 12 predicted proteins | sample AntRauMeHopE1496_FD_104633 | JGI IMG/M metagenome (GOLD analysis project Ga0136559, IMG submission 104633) | Saline lake microbial communities from Rauer Islands, Antarctica - Metagenome Hop E1 #496 | ecosystem: Environmental > Aquatic > Non-marine Saline and Alkaline > Saline | place... | reverse complement strand
TCTTATGAAATCATTGAAAACATTACAATTGCTTTTAAAAAAATCTCTAATCTTAACTTCGCCACGTATCATGATGCGCTCGGGTGGTCCCGATGGCGCATGCCATGGTTTTATTAAAATTCCTGAAAAGGTTATATCCAGTTTTTCGTCTTCGATAAAACGAATAGATTCTATGTTAAATGTAGAGGAAGGAATAAAATCTGCGGTACGGTAGGTTTGATCAAAAGACCCTCTTTTATCTGTAAAGTTTGCTTTGATAATTTCACCAGTGGGTAAAATACTCACATTGAATAAGTCAGAGGTAAACCTTCCATTTTTAGACGTGACGTTAATATTGAGCCTTTCTTTACACCTATAAGAAGCACTTATGGAAACGATACTATCAGTTACTGGCACGCCATCTACTTCTAGCAAAATTTCGTTTTCAGGTAAAACCTCAATAACTGTAGGTATTTCTCACTCGGGCGTGCAGCTGCATATCGCCAATACTGCAAGTAAAACTATTTTTTTCATTATTTTAAGTTTAATGGTTAACCTAAAAGTACTTAAAAATAAGTACTTATGATATTATACACAACATATCACGAATTTTTTGAGAAATAATTTAAAAATTAACAATGCTAGTTTAGAAACACAATGCAGACCTATGAATTACGTAAATTAAAAAGAGGGCTTTCTTTTCTCTAAAAACGCGGTAGTACCTTCTACAAAATCTTCTGTCCCAAAGGAGCTCCCGAAGTTATCAATCTCTGCCTGATAGCCATCTACACCATCTATAAAACCAGCGTTTACAGCGCCTATCGCTGCGCTTATCGCTACTGGGCTGTTTTTCATTATTTTACCAGCTAGATTTACCGCGAGTTCCATAAGACCGTCTAGTGCTGTTACATGGTTTACAAGTCCGTAACGGTGTGCTGTTTGTGCGTCTATCATACCTGCGGTCATGATCATTTCCATGGCACGTCCTTTACCCACAAGTTGCGGTAAACGCTGCGTGCCGCCGTAGCCCGGTATCACGCCTAGCGAGACCTCAGGCAGTCCCATGCGGGCATTATCACTTGCTATTCTTATGTGTGCTGCCATGGCAAGTTCTAGGCCGCCGCCTAGTGCAAAACCGTTTATAGCAGCAATCACGGGAACTGTACAGTTTTCTATGGCGTCAAAAAGGGTTTCCTGCCCGTGAGCGGCTAGCCGCTTACCTTCATCAGTCGTAAAATGTGCAAACTCTGCTATGTCTGCTCCGGCAACAAAAGCTTTCTCCCCAGAGCCTGTGAGAATAATTACCCGCGTTAACTCATCTTCCTCAGCTGCGCCTACAGCCTGACTTAACTCTGCAATAGTTTCTTTGTTTAACGCATTGAGTTTTGTAGGTCGGTTTATGGTAATCGTTGTAATGTGATTCTGGGTACTTGTTAGAATATTATTATAATCCATAGCTTTTATTTTTTGTAGTAAAGTTAATGATTTAGGGTGTTAATTAAAACCCTTCTTTAGTAGATTTGGGAAGCGTTACGGTAAAAGTTGTTCCTACACCCCATGTAGTATCCACAATAATAGTCCCATCAAAATTTTCAACAATTTGCTTTACCATCGCCAGTCCCAGTCCCATACCACTGCTTTTAGTAGTAAATTTAGGTTCGAATATTTTCTGAATGTAATCTGGGTGTATGCCCGTGCCATTGTCGGTGACTTTAAGAAATATAGTTTTAGCGTCGTGCGTTACAGCTACATCTATTCTCGGGTTAATTTGGGAGTCCAGCGCTTGTGTAGCATTTTTAACAAGGTTAGTGACCACACGTATAAGCTGTGTACGGTCGAAGGTGGCATAAATATTCTCAGCATCTTGCCCATAATGTATGTAAGACTCGTTAAAAATATCAAGTGCTAGTTGTACGATTGCCGGTATATTAATTTCTTCTTTTTGCTGTGCAGGCATGGTTGCATAGGTAGAAAAGGTAGACGCTATATGACTCATAATATCTATTTGCTCGATAATGCTGTTTGAAAACTCCTTTAATTTTTCAGGAGCGTCTGCTGCGGCTGTATCAAACCTGCGCTGAAAACTTTGTACTGTTAATCGCATGGGTGTAAGCGGGTTTTTAATCTCGTGTGCGACTTGCTTTGCCATTTCTCGCCAGGCCTGCTCCCGCTCGCTGGTCGCAAGCTTAACAGCACTTTCTTCTAGCTCGTCCACCATGTTATTATAGGAACGTATAAGGGCGTTTATCTCTTCACTGCCCGTAGCGTCTATGTGTATTTTTTGATTGCGTTTTGCTATGTTAAAACCAGTAATACGTTCTTTAACGTTTTCTAGCGATTTTGTAATATACCGCGATAAAAAATAAGCAAGCACAATAGATATCAGGAGCATAAACAAGTAAACTACAGACAAGCGCCATAAAAACTCACGCAGTTCATAATTCATAAAATCATCGTTCTCTAGATAGGGTAGGTGCAAAATGGCGATGTTCTTAAACTTATTGTCTGTTATGTATGAATAGCTAGATCTGAAGTTTGTGCCACCCTCATCAAATTTAATGACATACCGGTTATCGTCTGACTGGCGCAACTCGTTAAGTATGGTGTCATTTATTTGCGTTGTGATACTGTCTGTGACTAGGTCACCTTTTGTGGTTTTAAGAAGCCTGCCTTGCATATCGTAAAAAACAATGGGCATTTTGTGAATATCACTTATATCGTAAATCTCATCCTTAAAAATAAAAGGAATCATCTCTGTAATAACGGGGAAATCGGTTTTTTTAAGTGTATATGAAATACTTTCTTTAACGCTTTGTTCCTTGCGCTCCAGGCGTTTATTATGATAGTCCCGTGCTTGTTCCCTACTTTGGTAAATAGAAACTCCAGCGATAAGTACGCTAGAAATGAGCGTGAGCAGTATCATAGAGAAAAATATGCGGTTGCGCAGGCTGTTTCTTAAAAATCTCATAGGCTGTAAAAATAGCAATAAATAGGCCGGTTTAAGATAGGTTAAAAACCAGACTTTATAAGGCTTTACGTTGTTGTATTGCCGTAACGCTCTTGTGCGGCTGCTGTTGCGATATGAACTTCTTTTGTCTTACTCGTATAGGTAAAAAGTATGAGATACGCTTCTTTTTGTATTGCTTTCGCGAAAGCGAACTCTCTAAAAGCGGTAGTAAATCCCATAAAAAAAGCCCCAAGGTACCTTGAGACTTTATATTAATGAGACTTTTTTTAAGCCATTTCAACCCATTTAAAACGGGTAATTTCTTGTGAAATCTTTATGCGCTCTGCGATACGCTGCATGCGTGCAGGAAGTTTCATGAGGTAGTCGCGAGACTTCTCTGCCTCGTCCGTAAGGTTTTTTATACTGGCTATGTCCCATACGTCTATAAGTTTTTGCATAATGTCTATATAGTCTTGCGCGGTATAAACACCTAGTCGCTGTGCACTGTCTGAAAAATCTTCAAAAGCAGTTCCTATACTCTGGCCCGACTCTCTTAAAAAATGTGCTGGCATTACAATTTTGTTAACCATCATTTCTTTAAAAGCGACCATCATGTTGCTAGGGTCTATTTTAAAAATCTCGTCTACAAAGGTGCAGTATGCTTTATGGTGGCGCATCTCGTCTCCTGATATTATTCTACACATTCTAGAAAGCGAGTTGTTGCCGTAATCACGCGCTAGTTTTGCAACGCGGTTATGCGAGATGTATGTCGCAAGTTCCTGAAAACTGGTATATACAAAGTTTTTATATGGATCGCGGTCTGTGCCTATGTCAAAACCGTCTGCGATGAGGTGATGTGTTGTAATTTCTATCTCGCGCATGTTCACACGGCCAGAAAGGTATAAGTACTTGTTGAGCACGTCACCATGGCGGTTTTCTTCACCAGTCCACTGGCGTACCCATTTGGACCATGCATTTCCTTTTCCTTCCATCTGGTTCACGCCTTCTACATCCATAAGCCACGACTCATAAGTGGGCAGTGCTTCTTCCGTTATGGTGTCACCTACCAGGGTGACCCAGAAATCATAGGGAAGTTCTTTTGCGAGCTCTCGCAGTTCCTTTACCTCTTCAAAAAAAGTGTCTTTTTGAGAATTAGGTAAAAAATCTGTAGGTTGCCATATCGTGTCTGCAGGTATGAGGAAATCATCCATAAATGTGGATACTTTGCTTTCTAAGGTCTGCATGACCTCTATGCGTATATTTTTTAAGGGAATGTTCATTATTTGCTATTTTAGATAAGCTAGTTGGGTAAAGATAAGTGCTTTAAACTTAGTTTAGACTTTTAATCAAATTTATTAACCCAGGTTCAGGAAAGAGCTTTTTCGTTTATGCCATGATGCACTGCCGTTTGCGCCTCAAGTACCACCTCGTCGTTATCGCGCCCTGCAATGGGAATGGGGCTGTGCACGATGAGTTGTATGTTATTAAAAATACCATACGGAAACTTGCCGTACCGGTCTACTTTCCACGAGTTGTTTATAGAAATGGGCACAACCACCGCGTCTGGAATGTATTTAAATAAGGTTTTAAGACCACGCGGCTGAAAGGGCTTAGGAACGCCTGTGCGGCTTCTAGTACCTTCGGCAAAAATCATTGCACTGCGTTTTTTTTCATTCACATTTTTTGCAAAAGCCATGAGTGCGGTAAGTGCTTGCTTAGGGTCTTTACGGTCTATAGCACAGTTTTCACCTACGCGCAGGTTGTACGAGATACTGGGAATGCCGCGAGCGAGTTCTTTTTTGGCGATAAACTTAGGGTGGTAATGTCGCAAGTGATATATGAGCGGTGGTATGTCGAACATGCTCTGGTGGTTTGCCACAAAAATATAAGACGGCCCTACCGGCAGGTCTACTGTGAAATCTATAGCATAGGTAGTTCCTAAAAACAACTGCGATTTCATAAGAAACCAGTTGAGCACATACACGCTTTTTCTATGCGCATCGTAGCCCAGTACGTTATGACAAAAAACTTGTATGGGGTGAAAAACGAGCAACATCATAAAGAATGCCAATAAATGTATGACCGTTAGTGGATAAGCGATGAGTTTTTGCATGGGGACAAATATAAAATGAAAAACGCGCATAGTAACTGACCTCAAGGGTCAATCAGTATGCACGCATAGTAATTTATAGCGATTGCTTTCTAGCAGTTCTCGTTATAAGCTTCTTTAAGATTCTCTGCAATTAGCTCTGCCGGGCGGCCTTCTATGTGATGGCGCTCGAGCATGTGCACAAGTTCACCGTCTTTAAATAAAGCCATAGATGGCGAGCTAGGTGGAAAAGGTATCATTGCTGCTCTTGCAGCGTCTACTGCCTCACGGTCTACACCGGCAAAAACGGTTACGATATGATCTGGTTTTTTGTCGTTTTGTAAAGACATTTTTGCGCCTGGTCGAGCATTTGCTGCTGCACAGCCACAAACCGAGTTTACAACTACCAGGGTAGTGCCTTTTCTAGCAATAGCTTCTTTAACTGTTTCTTGAGTATATAGGTGCTCAAATCCTGCGACTCCTAAATCGTCGCGCATAGGTTGAACCAATTCTGCTGGATACATAATATAAATTTTTTACAAAGGTAAAACCTATGTCTTAGAGTACGAAGACAAATGCATCATTAATTTTTATACCGCGGTTGTCATAAAGCATGCGATTGCAAGCGCTATAATTATCTAGCTGCGTTAAAGTCTAAAATTGCGGTTTGATTTTTTCTCACCTTGCTTTTTCTTATCGTTGAGCCTTTTGCGCTTAACCGCTGCTGGTGTGGTGCGTTTTAAACGTTTTTTAACGGGTTTACTAGATTTTTCTAATAAATCTACGAGCTTTTTAAACACCAGTTCTTTGTTTTTTGCTTGGCTGCGCGATTCCTGGCAAGATAGAATAAGCCTACCGTCAGTAGTTATTTTATTACTTAATGCCGCCAGTACTTGCTCGTGTTCTCTTACTGTAAGGGCTGTAGTTTCTTGCACATTCCACGCTAGCACCACTTTTGTTGCTACCTTATTCACATGCTGCCCGCCAGGGCCACTGCTTGTAACTGCTTTGTAGTTAACCTCGTTGTGTAGCTGTTCTATATCCATTAAAGCTGGTGCGCAGGTTTAAGTAAATCGTTAACGGTCTTTACAGGGTTAAAAGTAAGTAGGGGAACTTCTACAAAAACCGTGTTCCAGTGCGCCATGCCACCGTTCCACAAGCCAGGTAATTCTAGTGCTTTTATGGGTTTGCCCATAAATGATTTTTGGGTTATAAACCCGGTTTCTTTGTCTGAAAATGTAGCGAGGTCAAATTTGTTTCCCTCATAGTCTTTTAAACCACAAACCAGATCTACTGGGTTGAAGTGCGTGCCACCTTTAAAAATTTGTACCTGATGTGCATTACCCGTGTTTACTTGTGCACTTTCTATAATCTCAATACTGGTTTCACCTTGCTGGTTTGTTATCCAAAACGGACCGCCACCAGGCTCGCCTTCATTTTTTACCATACCGCATATGCGCAAAGGTCTGTGCAGTCTATCTATTAAAAATTCATGCTGGTTAGACAGGGCATATTTTGCATAACCTGCAGGTAATATACAGCATACCGTTTCTTTTAAAAACAGCTCTATTTCTTGTTGCACAGCAGCGCCTACAACTCCTTTTTTAAGTAAGCGCAGGTATTCAAAAATGCGCTGTTGTACCTCAAGGAGGTAGCCGCCAAGCATTTTTTTATAAAAGCTCACTTCTTGTTCCATAGATGAAACGGTAACATTGTCTATGTTTTTAATAAAAACCACCTGCGTATCGAGCGCATTTAAATTATTCAAGAGCGCACCATGACCAGCTGGCCTAAAGTACAAACAACCTGTTGCTAGCACTACTGGATTGTTTGAGCCGTCCACAGCGATGGTGTCTGTAGATTCTTGCTGATGCGAAAACGCAATCTCAAAACAAACACCTGTTTTTTGCTGCACTACGTCTACTATGCGTTCAAACTCTTTTGTAAAGTCTTTTTTAGAATCTGGTGCGATGGTAAAGTGCAGTTTTGCAACCGCATTACGTTGTGCATAAATAGACGCTTCAAATAGATGCTCCTCAAATGCGGTCGCTGTGTGGTCTTTGTATTTATGAAAAGGTACTAGACCCTTAGGCATGGTTGCATAATTAAAACCAGACTCCAGCAGCATTTCTTGCACAAAAAGTATTTTTTTATCGCGATCTGCGCGTGCGTACCAGTCTACATATTTTTCTTTAAGTGCGTTTGTAATCTCATCGTAAAAGGGGAATTTTTCTAGAGCTATAAAAAAAGTGAACAATTCCTGAGCGTTAGCCTTATTTATGTAAGAGTTGAGCGAGTCTCCAACCGGGTCAAAATCGCGTAAAAACTCATGTAAGAACTTAAACATGCGGGTTGCAGCACCGCTTGCCGGAACAAGTTTAATAATATCTAGTGACTCAACCGAGCGCTCATAAAGTGCCACACAATCTTGTTGCCGCTGCTCAGTGAGCACGGTAATACCGTCACCTTTTATCGCAGCGCGCACAAGATGTATAACGGGAAAGCCAGTGCTATATCGCTCCAGTTGTTGCTCCAGTTGTTGTACGGTAATACCTTTTGCTTCTAATTGTTTTTGTTGGACTGGGGTTACTGTCATGTTAATAAGGTGTCTACAGCTGCAATAGCGGTGGTTAATCGCTGCGCTGCCGTGCCGCTTACCAGAACATAATTCTTGTTGCGGGTTATGAGTTCGTTTTTAAAAAGTTCAAATAGCACTTCGCGCTGGTCAGGTCTGTCACGCAGGTCGTCTCGTTCCCAGGGAATGTCTATATTCATAAGTAAATATAGGTTAACATGATCATGTTGAGCAAGGTCTAACATGGGTTTTGGCGCTTTATTAAAATAAGCCTTGCTGTACACCAGCGTTTCCAGCAAATCTGTATCGCATATAAGCAGTTTGTGCCCTTGCTCCCTAGCTGCTATTTCTTGCGCCCGCTGTCCTTGCACTATGGGCATAAGGTCGTCATAACTACAGGGTTCACCGGTAGCGTTAAACTTAGCTTGCAGGTAGTCTCTTGCAAACTCTGGTATAAGCGCTGTGCGATAGTGGTTTGTTAGCTTTCGCGAAAGCGTACTCTTGCCCGTGCTTTCTGGACCATAGAGCACTACTTTTATACCACCTGAGGGGCGTTGTTCACGTATTTTTTCCATTCTATATAACCGAAGTACGCAATAATAGCGAGAATTAAATAAAGTACCGCACTAAAGCCATAGCCTTTGTAGGTATAAAGCGGCACCGATATCACGTTGCCCACCAGTAAAACTAGCCAGTACTCGAGTTTACGGCGTGCCATGAGCCACATGCCAGCAAAGAAAATACCGGTTGTGAGCATGTCTACATAGGACACCCATTGCTCGAGCCTACCAGATATTGTATAAACACTGTAAACGGCCAGCGCCCCCGCAGGGATTATGATTGCTGTCACTTGCCAGTCGGTTTTTGTGGTTTTTGTAACGGGAAGCAATTTTTTACCGTTGCTTACATGCGACCACAAATACCAACCATAAATACTCATAATAAAGTAATAACCGTTTATGAGCATATCGCCCAGTAGGTTCCATTGCACCAGCAAATAAACGTAAATCATCGTACTCAAAATGCCAAAAGGAAATACCAATACATTATTATTAAACGAATAATAAACACTCACCAGACTGGCTATTATGGCTGTTATTTCTAATGCAATGTGTAAGGGTAGCGCCTGTTTGTAAGGCCCGATAAAAAAATCCAACCACTCCATTTTTTAAAAATGGGGTTTGTAGTCGCTGCGGTCGTTTTTAACAAGTTTCATGTAAACGAGTACGGCGTCTTGGTTGTCAAAACTGCTGCCTATAGCCTTTGTAAGAAATTCCATAACCGCATAATAGTCTCCGTAAACCTGCGTAGACAGTGGGTTTTCTAATACCGTAAACGGTGAGTCGCGCAACACTTTTATAAAATTTATAATGTGCGGCTCATAACCATCTTGCAAGGGCGACATGGTAAGTTCTATAGATACGTTCATAATATACAGTTTTTAAGCAAAGATAAGACCTGTGCGAAACTGAGGGCAAAACCAAGGCAAAACTTGAACCTAAATCTAAGCTGAAACTTAAAAAAAGTAAGGTCCGACAAAGGACGCAAGACCCCTTGACTGTTAGAAATAAGAAATTAGACTTTGTTCTAACTATTGGACAATATGTTTTTAATAAAGTGCAGGCGTATAGGTTTTATAAAAAAAGAATGCTACTAAAAATAGCCTATAATAACGTAGCGTCTTTGAAACGCTCTGTTTTACTAAGAGTTCACAATAACAAGGTCGTTTTATCGGACAACAATGTTAAAAAAAGTAACTAACTAAAATGGTGCACCGTGATTTTCCTTTAGTAAAATGTGCTACCAGTGCTGCGTTTAATCGTTGTAAGGACAATGGGGTCTAAATGAAAAGAATAATCAATAGCCATTAACCAAAACCTCCATCCTCAATCGCTGTTCCCACAACCACCATGTTTGCACCGGCTTCAAAGGCGCGATTCATTGTTTTAAAATCTCGAATGCCACCACCTACGATTACAGGTATAGAGAGCTGCGCATTTACGGCCTTTATAATTGCTGTATTTACAGGTTTTTTTGCACCGCTGCCTGCTTCTAGATAAACCAGTTTGTTGCCCATAAGTTCACCTGCATAGGCAGTGTCTACGATGGCTTCTATATCGTGTTGAGCTAGTGGCAACGTTTGTGATACGCGCTGCACAGCACTCACAGTTTCCCCGTCTATAAGTAGATAGGCAGTGGGTATAATCTCTAGTCTGGTTTCTTTGAGCTGGGAGGCAGCTTGTCGCTGCTGGCCTATTAAGTAAGCTACATTATCACCAGAGAGTAAGTTTAAAAACAACAAGCCATGTGCGTGCTCGCTAAGTTGCTGGTATGAACCTGGGAAGATAACAATCGGTGTGTTTGTTTGTTTGCCTAGCGCTTGTAACCAGGCATCTAGGTTTACGTCTTCCATCGTGCTGCCGCCTACAAAAAATAACAGAGCGTCTATCGCTGCCATTTCACGTGCTTTATTTTTAAAGTTATGCACCCTTTTTAGCAACGCAGGGAAATCGGTTTCCCTCGTTTTTTCTGGGTCTATAAGTATGGCCAGCGAGCGGTTTGCCATTTTTATAGCGTCTAGAAGTTTATGCATTTTGTGACGGTAAGATGTAAACGAGTATAAAATCCTGCATTTCTTCAAAAAACACATCAAATTTCAAGTTGTCATTTTCATAAACAATGCGTGACACCGTAGCACCTTGCATCATGTTAAACGGTGCAACCATACAATGTGCCTTAAAGCCCAGCCCTTTCTGACCGTATAATTTATACATAGATTCTTTTGCACCCCAAACCACGGTAAGCTCCTTAATAGGCGTTGCAATGTCCTTTAAATAGACTTCTTCAAAACCTATAAACTTAGATGCGATGCGCACGATTTTATCGCGTTGCTTTTCTATGTCTATGCCGACAAGTGCATCGCTTATAATAATAGCCGTAAACTCATAACTGTGCGTGATAGATATGTAACGGCCGTCGTCCAGGTGCGGCTTGCCCAACTCGTCATAATATAAACGTAGATCTGTATAACCCGCCGCACGCAACAAATGGCGTATGCTTAAAAAACCACGCCTGTGCAGTTCCGAACTCATGGTAAATAACCTGTTGATACTAGAATCTTTTAGTGTGAGGCCTGTGCGCAGCCATGCTTCGGACTCGCTTATGTACCATACATAAACAGTAGTTCCATCACGAGATGTTATGGTTTTGTGAAGAGGCATACGAATTGATGGATTTTATGTAAATTTGCAATCGCAATTTAAGATAAATAAAAGGCTTTTAAATTGTTGAGAATGAATACACTTTTCGACTTAGGCCTTGAACATTAAACACATTTATGAGTACACAAACAGTTCCCTACGTACCTTACAAGGTAAAAGATATGTCCCTAGCAGCTTACGGTCGTCTAGAAATAGAACTTGCAGAAGCTGAAATGCCAGGCCTTATGGCACTGCGCGAAGAGTACGGCGCATCGCAGCCACTTAAAGGTGCGCGCATTGCAGGTTGCCTGCACATGACTATACAAACGGCAGTTCTTATAGAAACATTGGTAGCACTAGGAGCAGACGTAACTTGGGCATCATGTAATATTTTTTCTACCCAAGACCACGCTGCTGCTGCAATTGCTGCCGCTGGAGTATCCGTTTACGCATGGAAAGGAATGAACGAAGAAGAATTTAACTGGTGTATCGAGCAAACCCTTTTCTTTGGCGACGACCGCAAGCCGTTAAACATGATACTAGACGACGGTGGTGATTTAACAAACATGGTTTTTGATGAGTTTCCAGAGCTTGCCGCTGGTATTAAAGGACTGTCTGAAGAAACCACAACAGGCGT
>Ga0136559_1000693_pt1 | contig 11445 bp, 9 predicted proteins | sample AntRauMeHopE1496_FD_104633 | JGI IMG/M metagenome (GOLD analysis project Ga0136559, IMG submission 104633) | Saline lake microbial communities from Rauer Islands, Antarctica - Metagenome Hop E1 #496 | ecosystem: Environmental > Aquatic > Non-marine Saline and Alkaline > Saline | place... | reverse complement strand
TTGAGGGCCGGTTCCCGAGGTCCAGCGTAATCGTGTCACATCCTTGGGCGCGGACCTGCCGCGCGACCGCTTGCGCATCCGCCGCCGCCTGCGCACGGTTTCCGGTGCCATCAAGGGCCACATTTGCACGCCCGTCGGTCAGCAGAACAATGCAGGGCGTCATGCCATGGCTGCGCGCCTGATGGGCAAGGGTCAGCGCTTCGACCAGACCAGCGGCAAGGGGGGTGCCGCCACCACCGGGCAAGGCCGCGAGCCGTTTTTTCGTCTGCACAAGGGACCGTGTCGGCGGCAGCAGTGTGTCCGCGGCCTCGCCCCGAAATGACACAAGGCACACATGGTCGCGGCGCGAATAGGCATCGGCGAGCAATAGTTCCACTGCGCCTTTCGCCTCGGCCAGCCGTGCAATTGCGGCGCTGCCGGACGCATCCACCGCAAAGATCAGCAAGCGGTCGGATTTTTCTTCATATTGTTTGATGCGAAAGTCCGACGGGACGACTTTTACATGCCCGGCGGTCGCCCCACGCAGCTTTTGCCAAGGGGCCGCAGATCGCAATGTTGCAATCAGATCGAGCCTGTTTCGCCCCGAAAGCCGCCCCGCGCGCGACGGTTTTGGTCGCCCGCGCCGGTTGCCACGATGGGTCGCGCCCGCGCCAGACCCGCGCCCGACGGAGCCTTTTGGTTTCAGACGGTCCAACACGCCGTCCGGCAACATGGCCAGAACAGCCTCCAGAATACGGTCGTCCACACGTTCCACAGCGCCGTCATCTGGGCTTTCCGTTTGATCCTGTGGTTCCGGTTCTGCGGCATCGGGTTGTTCGGTGTCCTCGGGCGGGGCTGGCAGTCGGGTGGCACGGTGGGCAAGGCACAGGGCCGCTGCGGTTTCGATGTCGATGTCCTCAACCGCGTCGCGACCGTTCAACGCCGCATGGGCGCGCGCGGCACGCAGGGCAAACAGCGGCGCGCGGCTGCTTGAAATCCCGAGATGCGAGCACAGCGCGATCAGGCTTTCAACCACGTTGTCCGCGATATGAACCGTCGCTAAGGTCTGTTGCGCGTCTTCAATGTCGTCCACATCGGTCAGCAACCCGATGGACCCCTGCGGTATGTCGAGGCTGATGTGAAACGCGAGGCGTTCTTGCAGGGCCAGCGGCGTCTGTTCGTCTGGTTCGGCCCCTTCATCCAGCGCGATCAGGGGGTTCAGCCGCCCGTCGTCCAGCGCCATGGCCAGTCGCGCCGCCATAGCCACTTCGCAGCGTTCGGCCATGGCCAAAACTGCCGTTCCGTCGCGGCCAATCAGACCGCTGCGCAGGGTCAAATTGCCAGTGCTCAGCGTTTCGGTCAGGTCGATTCCGCCGAACAAGGCGTCATCATCCATCGCCGGATGCAGTTTCAAAAGGGGTTGGGGCAAGGTGCCAAAACATTCAAGAAAAGCATCGCGCACGGGGCCGGATCTGGCGCGCACAACCGCGCCACCCAAACCCGCCGGATCAATGGACAGCAAGGTCAGCGCAAGCGTCGCGCGCTCCCATATCTCGTCGTGCGTCATCAGCCGAGGACATCTTCGAGAACTCGCGTGACCCGCACACCGCTGCCCGCATCATCCAGCGGATCCCGGCGCAAACGATGGCGCAAGGCCATGGGCGCAACCGCACGAATATGGTCGCGCCCGATTGCGGTATCCTCGCGGTGGGCGGCAAAGGCACGCGCGGCTTTCAGTAATGTCAGCTCGCCACGCAACCCGTCTGCGCCCAGCGCCAGACACAGCTGCGCGATGTCCGTCAGCGCCGCATCACTCGGTTTCAGCTGGTTTAGACCCTGTCTCGCGACCTCGATCTGGCCACGCACAAGCGCATCTTCTGCTTTCCAGCGGACCATGAAGGCCTCGTAGTCCGTTTCATATGCATCGCGACGCTTGATCACCTCGACGCGTTCTTGAACCGTTTTCGGCGATGTCACCTCGACCGACAGACCAAACCGGTCAAGCAGTTGGGGCCGCAATTCGGCTTCTTCGGGGTTGCCGGACCCGACCAACACGAACCGCGCAGCGTGGCGGATGGACAGGCCCTCGCGTTCCACAACATTCTCGCCCGATTGCGCCACGTCGAGGAGGAGATCGACGATATGATCTTCCAGCAAGTTCACTTCGTCGATATACAAATAACCCCGGTTGGCCCGTGCCAACAGGCCTGGCTGGAACGCCTTTTGCCCCTGCGACAGCGCCTTTTCGATATCAAGCGCACCGGTCACGCGATCCTCGGAGACACCGAGGGGGAGATCGACAACTGGGGTCGGGGCCAGCGACGTCACTTTCGTCTCTAAATTGGCCCAATCGGGGACACCGGCGGCGGTTTCGGAATTGATCGGGCAACCCTCGACGCGGGTAATTTGCGGCAGCAACGCCGCAAGCGCACGCACCGCAGTCGATTTTCCGGTGCCGCGATCCCCGAACACCAAGACGCCGCCAATTGACGGATCAATCGCTGTCAGAATCATCGAAAGCTTCATTTCGTTCTGACCGACGATGGCGGAAAACGGGAAGGGTTGTTTCATGTCATATCCAGTGTTGCGAGGGGGGATGCACCGTTCCATGTGCCATATTCCGACTTGACGGAAAAGCGCGCATAAAGCTCCTCGCGAAACCAGTCGTTGTCGCGCACGGCGCGGATGGCTTCGGCGTGGTGGCCGGTGCGGGCGAAATTTGCCATGCGTTTTGCATCGGGCCAGATCGAGAACGTCACCTGGTGCAGCAACGGCACCTCGCCGATGCCGATTTTGAACGCCACGTTTTCGTCTTTGCCGATGACGGATGAAATATCGGGCACCCGTTTCCAGAATTGCGCTGCGACGCTGGGTTTCACGGTGGCGCGGGTCAGTGCGGCCAATGGTCCGCCTTCGTCAGGTTCGCTGACCTTGAAAGGTTCCACGCCAGCCCATTCGCCTTTGACGGATGTGGGGGCCATGAACACGGTCCAGTCTTCTGCGGCGTGTTTGCGGTAGCGCTGAAAAATGGATGCGGTGGCAATGCGGTTGCGCGCGATCGAATGGTCCGGCCACGTCGCCAAAATGGCGTAAACGCCCCAGTTTGGCAGGGGCGTGAACCCTTCGCCGGTGCCCGTGCCACACAATTTCCAGAACCCGATGTCGGGCGTGCGGGGCATCGCCAAACGGGCAGCCCCCATCATCGCGAACGCCCAAAGGCGGCTGCGTGTCCGGTCAAACCGGAACAGGCTAAGGCTGACAATCTGGCTCACGCGGGGTCCTTTGCTTAGTGTAAACCTAGACTGACACATTGTGCTGGATTTAGGAAGTGTTATCGGACTACACTGATTTAACGGCTATTCTGCCATTCTTGAACCGGAACCGCGATATGCGGTAGTGTAAGGCCATGTTGACATATTCAGAAAACGACGAATCAGATAACACCGCACTTATCATCGGCGCAGGCCTAGGTGGATTGGCGGCCGCGATGCGGTTGGGGGCCAAGGGATACAAGGTGCAAGTGTTCGACCGGTTGGACCGCACCGGCGGTCGCGGCTCGTCGATCACGCAAGATGGCCACCGGTTCGATTTAGGCCCCACCATCATCACCGTGCCGCAGTTGTACGAGGATTTATGGGCCACCTGTGGGCGCGATTTCCACAAGGATGTCGACCTGCGCCCCGTTTCGCCGTTTTACGAAATCCGCTGGCCAGATGGCACATCGTTCAAGGCATCGTCGGATACCGAGGCCATGAAGGCCGAGGTTGGAAAAATCAATCCGGCGGATGTGAAGGGCTATGAGAAATTCCTGCGCGGCAGCAAAGCACGTTACAAAGTCGGTTACGAGGGTCTGATGACCACGCCGATGCATAAGATTTGGGCGACGATCAAGGTGTTGCCGGATTTCATACGCCTGCGGGCTGATAAATCCATCTACGGATATGCCAAAAGCTGCGTGAAAGACGAAAAACTGCGCATGGCGCTGTCGTTTCATCCGCTGTTTATTGGCGGCGACCCGATGAATGTGACCTCGATGTATGCGCTTGTTGGCTACCTCGAAAAGCAATTCGGGGTGCATTATGCCATGGGCGGCGTTCAGGGCATTGCGGATGCCATGGCAAATGTCGTGCGCGAACAGGGTGGCACGATCCACCATAATGCCGAGGTGGACGAGATTTTGGTGACCGACGGCGCCGCAAAAGGTGTGCGCCTGTCCAATGGTGATGAAATTGCATCCCCCCTTGTGGTCAGCAATGCAGATGCGGGCCATACCTATTCTCATCTGCTGCGCAACCACACCAAACGCCGCTGGACGCCGAAGCGGTTGAAAAACAGCCGTTGGTCCATGGGCCTGTACGTTTGGTATTTCGGCACCAAAGGCACCAAAGGCAAATGGCCTGATCTGGGGCATCACACCATCGCCGCCGGTCCGCGTTATAACGGTTTGCTCAACGATATCTTCATGAAGGGCAAGCTGGCGGATGATATGAGCCTGTATATCCACCGTCCGTCCCTGACCGACCCCAGTGTCGCGCCCGAGGGGGATGACACGTTCTACGTTCTCTCGCCGGTGCCGCATCTGGGTTGGAAACACGCCGTCGATTGGAAGACCGAAGAACCGATCTATCGTGAAAAGGTGGCCGCGAACCTCGAACGCCTGATGCCCGGTTTCCGTGATCACATTGTCACCGAAACCGTGTTTACGCCCGAAACTTTCCGCGACCGGTATTTGTCGCCCTACGGGTCCGGTTTCTCGGTCGAGCCGCGGATTTTGCAAAGCGCGTATTTCCGCCCCCACAACATTTCCGAAGAGGCCAAGGGGCTGTTTTTGGTCGGTGCGGGCACCCATCCCGGTGCGGGTGTTCCGGGGGTTGTGGGCAGCGCCGATGTCGTGGCGCAACTGATCCCCGATGCGCCGCGCGCGGCTGAGAATGCTTTGCCGATGGCCGCAGAATGATCCGCCCCGATGATCTGGAACACTGCCGCGAGGTGATCCGCACGGGGTCATATTCGTTTCACGCTGCATCCAAATTGTTGCCCACGGATGTGCGCGATCCGGCTTTGGCGCTCTATGCGTTTTGCCGGCTTGCCGATGACGAGGTGGATGAGGGCGATCATAAACGCCGCGCCGTCCTGAGCTTGCAATCGCGCTTGGATGCGATTTATGCGGGCACCCCTAAAAACGCCCCCGAAGATCGTGCCTTTGCGGCCATCGTCGAAGAATTCGAAATGCCCAAAGCCCTGCCCGATGCGCTGCTGGAAGGCTTGGCGTGGGATGCGCAGGAGCGGCGCTATTCCGATTTGTCGGGCGTGCGCGGGTATTCTGCGCGCGTCGCGTCCGCCGTTGGCGTGATGATGTGCGTGTTGATGCGCGTGCGCGATCACGATGCCTTGTCACGTGCCTGCGATTTGGGTGTCGCCATGCAGCTGACCAATATTTCGCGCGATGTGGGCGAAGATGCCCGCGCCGGTCGCATTTATCTGCCGCTGGACTGGTTCGAGGACGCGGGGCTGGACGTGGAAGAATTCCTTTCCAACCCCGAACCGAATCGCGCCGTCAAAAAGATGACATCGCGTTTATTGGCCGAAGCCCACCGTTTATATCTGCGATCCGAAGCTGGGGTGCCCGCCTTGCCGTTGGCCTCGCGCACCGGCATTTACGCGGCGCGCTACATCTATGACGGCATCGGCAAACAATTGCGCCGCTCGGGCTTCAATAACATCACCCAGCGCGCGCATACCTCGAAGGTGCAAAAATTGGGTTGGGTCGGGCAGGCGATGGTGCGCACCGGACTAAGCATGGTCACGCCCCGCTCTGCTGTGCTACACGCTAGGCCATTGCCCGAAGTTGCGTTTCTTGTGAATGCCACTTCGCGCAACACGCGCCCGATCGGGCGTGCCGCGGCGCTCCTCGATGTGCTTGCCCAGTTGAAGCAACGCGAGGCTGAGATTGAACATAGGTCGTCCAGCGCATAACCGCGACGGGCCACCGCAAGGAGCCCGATGTGGATATTTTCCTGTTTCTGATCTTCCTCGCCGCCTGCTTTTCTGCGGGCACCACCGGCGCTGTTTTCACGCCCGGTGACTGGTATGAAAAACTGCAAAAACCTGTTTGGACGCCGCCCAACTGGATGTTTCCAGTCGTTTGGACGACGTTATATCTGCTAATGTCATTCGCTGCCGCCCGTGTCGCAGGCCAAGAGGGCAGCGGTTATGCCATGGCATTTTGGGCATGGCAAATCGCGCTCAACGCCCTGTGGACGCCGGTGTTTTTTGGGCTTCGCCGCCTGAAACAGGCCGTTCCGATTATGGCCTGTCTTTGGTTCGCCGTTGCAGGCTGTTTGATAACGCATTGGAGCATCGACATCTGGGCCGGCCTTGCTTTTGCCCCCTATCTGCTGTGGGTCACGGTCGCGGGCGCGCTGAACATTTCTGTTTGGCGGTTGAACCCGGACGTGACACCACTTGATACGTCAAAAATCTAGAACTCCCATTTCGCACGCCGTGGGACGCGCATTGCCAGCATGGGTTTCAGGAACGGTGATGCGAACCGGTTCAGGTCCAGCGCCTCGTGCACGCCCGTCACGCGTTCGCCGTTCAGCTTGGTTTTAACGACTGATCTCGAATAAAACGGCGCGTCCAGCATGGGCAGAACTTGCGTCGGGGTCGATCCGGGATCTGCCCGTGTTTCGCGCCGCACCTGCCACAATGACCGTTTGAACGGCGTGCTGGGCGGCGCATAGGCGTAGTCCATGCCGCCATCCGGCGTAAATTCTATCGCGGTGTCCAGCGTCGTTCCATCGCGGCGCTCGGCGTCATAAATACACAGCGCGCCGGTCGAGGTGGGGTAGCGACCCCATGTCCAGAAGCTGAAATCCTCCTCCAGCGCGCGGGTGCCGAAATTGGAATCGAAGTAGCCGTGGCCGGACCACTGCCAGCCCTTCGCCTCCAGATCGACGGAAATATCCGAAATCGGTGCGAAGGGCCGCCACACATGGGCCCCGTCCGGCGTCAGCAGCAGTTCCTTTGATGTCATCGCCTTGGGCTTCAGTCTGATTTGCCCGCGCACGCGGCTTATGATCGGCGGCGCGGACACTTCGTTGATGTCGATAATCAACTCGTCCCCGTTCCAATGCAGCGATGATGGCCCCACGGTGAAGGTGTCCTCGGTCTGTTTCAACGCGCTGCGCCCACGGTCCGTCATGGTGAACCGGCCCCCCGGCCCATAGGTCGCCACGTTGATGCACACGTGGTTTTCAGGGTCTTTGCGCCCCGACCATTTATACCAGGGCGAAAACACCGACCCGATGAACGCGATGACCGACACCGCGCGTTTGCCATCATCGCTGATCCCGTCGATATACCACCACGCGTAGCCGTTTGGTGGAACCGCTAGATCAAACCGAGGTCCGTCTTTATCGCCTCGACCGCGTGCATCGCGGAGAGGGTCGCCATCGGCACCCCCGCCCCCGGATGCGCCCCGCCCCCTGCCAGATACAGACCCTTTATCGGGGTTCGTGCTGTCGGACGTTTCAGCGCCGCTGTCATCCCATGCGGGGATCGCCCGTAGAGGGAGCCGAGGCTTGCGGGAAACATCCTGTGAAAGTCCGCTGGTTGCGTCAGCATCGCCTCGCTGGGCATCGGCGCGAACGTTAGCCCCATGTGTTTCAGGCGTCTTAGAATGAGGGTCTGACATTGGCTGGCTTTCTGTTGGTTGCGTTGGTCGTGGTCGCCACATGGTGGCGCGTTCATGATAATTTCAAAGCGTTCGGGGCCTGTCGGGGTGTGCCCGCCACCGCGATCCTGCGCGCAGACGTAAAGGGTCGGGTCGGTCGAGTCTTGGCCACGCGCGAGGGGCGTGAATTCATCCAGCGGATCGTCGCCGAAAAACACGTTGTGATGGGACAGGTCAGGGCCGCCGGGCATCGCCGCGAAGGCCATCACATCGGCCGACAGGCTGCGCGGGTCTGTCGCCGAAACCGTAACCGCGCGCTGTGCTTCGACCCCTAAAAACCCTTGGTTCAGTGCACGCGGGTCGCCGTTGAACACCACCGCGTCGGCGGTATAAATGGCGTCCTGCGTCGTGACCGATGTGCCGTTTAACGCGGTGACATCAGTGTTGTATAAAATGGTGCCGCCCCGCGCCACAATCAGGTCGGCCATCGCGCGGGCAAGTGCGTGCATTCCGCCTTTGACGGCCCAAACGCCGGTCCCTTCGGCGTGCCAGATCAGCGATAGTAGCGCAGGTGAAAGGTAAGGCGAGCCGCCGACATAAGTGGCGTATCGGCCAAACAACTGGTGCAACTTCGGCTCTGTAAAGCTGGATTTCAGCAGTTGGGCGAGGGTTTGATGAGGGGCCATGGCCCATAACAGTTTTGGATTTTGCAGCACGGTTTTCACCAACGCCACAGACGAAGGTTTGCCCGCCTGCATCATCGGCGCATCAAAAGCGTTGAACAACAGTGCGGCGCGCGCAGAAAAGGCAGTGAATTCCTGCGCAGCCGCTGGCCCAAACGCCGCATGCACATTTTCAATGCTTTGCGATGGGTCGGCAGACAAATCCATCACTGTGCCATCCGCCCAGAAATGCCGCGCAAGGGTGTCTGCCTGCATCAGCGTTACATGATCCGCTAAACTTTCGCCCAATGCGGCGAAAACATCATCAAACACCCAGCGCATGGTCAACACCGTTGGCCCCGCATCCACCGGCCCCGCCACCGATGGAACCGTGCGCATTTTGCCGCCGGGTGTCGCCGTGCGCTCCAACACAGTCACGCGCGCGCCGGCCGCAATCAGCCGCATCGCGCTGGCCAGCCCGCCGATGCCCGCACCAACGACGATGCACTGTTTGATATCCTCCATGTGTTCCCTTTGCCCGTCACGTGCCCGTTGACTCGCTGTTCATATGTGTCCACTATAGTTTACACATTACCTGTCTGACAATCCTGACAGTTTCGGAGGTTTCATGCCACTCACTGCCCTAAGTACCCGTATCGAAGCCGCGATGGCGCGCGCTGTCGGATTGACCCAAACCGGCACGCCGCCTGCGCAGCTGACCAGTGCGGTGCAATACGCCGCTGCCGCCGGGGGTGCGCGGATCAGGCCCACCATTCTAATGAGTGTCGCAATGGCCTGCGGCGATGACCAACCCGAGGTCACGGATGCCGCTGCCGCCGCGCTTGAACTTATTCACTGCGCCAGCCTTGTTCACGACGACATGCCATGTTTTGACGATGCCGACATGCGGCGCGGCAAGCCGACCGTACACATCGCCTATTCCGAACCGCTGGCGTTGTTGACCGGGGACAGCCTGATTGTGTTGGGTTTTGATCTGTTGTCGCGCCAACCTGCGGAGCGTGCGATGCCGCTGATCCGCCACCTTGCCACCCGCACCGGCACGCCGTTTGGCATTTGCGCGGGGCAGGGTTGGGAAAGCGAAGCCGATATAAATCTATCCGCCTATCACCGGGCCAAAACGGGCGCATTGTTCATCGCTGCAACGCAAATGGGCGCGATTGCAGCGGGTCACGACCCTGAGCCGTGGGAAGAACTGGGCGCGCGAATCGGCGAGGCGTTTCAGGTCGCCGATGATCTGCGCGATGTGCTGTATGATGAGGCCGAGCTGGGCAAACCCGTGGGTCAGGATGCGATGCATGACCGCCCCAATGCGGTGACCGAACTGGGTGTCGATGGTGCGGTGAACCGCCTGAAAGACATCCTGGGCGGCGCCATTTCATCTATTCCGTCGTGTCGCGGCGAAGCGGCTTTGGCGCAAATGGTGCAGGCGACGGCTAAAAGGTTGATCCCTGCCGGCAAGATCAACCGCGTTCCCGGTGAATGACGTGGCGGATGGCGCAGGCTTCGGGCCGCAGTTAGCGGCGGCTGAACCACGCGGGCTTCGCAACACATTGATGGCGTCGCGGCGGTTTCAAAGCTGGGCCGCATGGTTTCCGCTGACGCGCCGATTGGTGCGCCGCGAAGGGGACGCACTGTTTGATCTGATGGCGGGCTTTTGCCATTCGCAAATCCTGATGGCGTTGGCGGAATTACAAATTCCCGAGGCCTTGTTGGGCGGCCCGTTAGCGGCGCAAGAAATTTCCGAAAAAACGAACGTCCCGCCAGATCGTTTGCAGGTTCTGCTGCAAGGAGGCGCATCTATCGGGCTGTTGAAATTGCGCAAAGGCAAGGTGACGCTCACCCAGCGCGGCGCGGCTTTTGCAACCGTGCCGGGCCTGTCTGCCATGGTGCGCCACCACCGCGCGTTCTACCGCGACCTTGAGGATCCGGTGGCGTTTTTCCGTGGGGAAACAGTCACTGAACTGGCGGATGTCTGGCCCTATGTGTTCGGCAATCCCGCTGGAATAGACCCTGCAACAGCGGGTGCATATTCCGACCTTATGGCGCAAAGCCAAGCCTTGGTCGCTGAAGACACGCTGCGCATGGTCAGCTTCAAAGGTATCGAAACGCTGATGGATATTGGCGGCGGGACCGGCGCGTTCCTCACCGCTGTTGGTGAAAAATACCCCGCCCTTAAACTGCATCTGTTTGATTTACCTGCCGTTGCCCCCGATGCAACCGCACGATTCGCCAACGCTGGTCTGTCAGGAAGGTCTGACATAACGGTCGGCTCATTCCGCGATGATGAATTGCCCCGTGGTGCTGATGCGATCAGCCTCATCCGCGTGTTGTACGATCATTCTGACACCACTGTTGCTGCTTTGTTGGCGTCTGCCCATGCCGCGCTGCCGGTTGGTGGGCGCATCATTATTTCCGAACCGATGAGTGGTGGACACACCCCCGACAAAGCGACCGATGCCTATTTCGCCCTGTATACTATGGCGATGCGGACGGGTCGCACACGATCTGCCGTGGAAATCACCGGATTATTGCAGGCCGCCGGCTTCGCCCAAGTGATCGCGCGCGCACCCTTGCGGCCTTATGTCACGTCCGTCGTGACGGCTGTCAAAAATGCCTGACGCCATTCTGTCTAATTTGATTGACACAAGAATGTGTAACGTTAGACTTACACATAACGAAACGACGCAGCTGAGTCTCTTTGAAACAGCGCGCCGCACCTAGGACCCAAACATGAGATCAACCGCAGTCATACTCGAAGGCCCACGCAAGCTTGTTCTTGCGGATATGCCCCTTACCGATCCCGGTAAGAATGATCTGGTGGTCGAGATTAAGCATTCCGGTATTTCCACAGGCACCGAAAAACTGTTCTACACGGGTGAAATGCCGCCGTTCCCCGGTATGGGCTATCCGCTTGTCCCCGGCTACGAGGCCGCTGGCGAAGTGGTTGAGGCAAGCCCGTCGTCCGGTTTCAAGGTGGGCGAACATGTGTTTGTGCCCGGTGCCAATTGTTACGATGGCGCGTTTGGTTTGTTCGGTGGCTCGTCCTCCCGCCTCATCACCGCGCCAGAACGTGTGTCGCGAATTGATGCGGGTCTTGGGGCGCAGGGT
>Ga0136559_1000692_pt1 | contig 11447 bp, 15 predicted proteins | sample AntRauMeHopE1496_FD_104633 | JGI IMG/M metagenome (GOLD analysis project Ga0136559, IMG submission 104633) | Saline lake microbial communities from Rauer Islands, Antarctica - Metagenome Hop E1 #496 | ecosystem: Environmental > Aquatic > Non-marine Saline and Alkaline > Saline | place... | reverse complement strand
GGCGCCGATCTGGCGGCGGATGCGCGCGGCGTGTTGCTGGCGGTGCTCAGCGGTGGCGTGATGTCCGGGCTTGGCTATGCACTGTGGTACACCGTGCTGCGCCAGATGCAGGGGACCACGGCTGCGGTTGTGCAGCTGAGCGTTCCGGTGCTTGCCCTTATCGCAGGGGTCTTGCTGCTGGGCGAGGCGGTGCCGCCTGTGGGACTGTTGGCCGCGGCCTGTGTGGTGGGTGGCATCGGCTGGGCGGTCACCGCTAGACGATAAGGGGCTCCAGAGGGTCGTAGAAGGGCGCGTTCGCATCCTGCCAGGCCACGGCGGCAAGGCTGTCGGGTTTGACCCGCAGCCGGGCCAGCTGCGCCCGCGTGACCCAGCGCCGGTCTGTCACAATGGCGTCCACATCCAGCCAGCCGGGATCCAGTGCCGCAGCGCCCATCAGCGTGCATCGGAAATAGACATCGACCTGATGAAAGCTGCCTGCGGGATCGTGGAACTCATTGACCAGACAGGGCGCGCCTACGGTGATCCTCAGGCCCGTCTCCTCGCGCACCTCACGGACCAGATTGTCGGGCAGGGATCTGCCCCGCTCCACCCCGCCGCCCGGCGCGCACATCAGATCGCTTTTGCCCGCAGGCCATGCATTGACCAGCAGCAGCCGGTTCTTGTGCAGGATAATGGCGCGCACGGCGAGGCGCGGGGGGCGCGTAGGGGTCATGGGGCGGTTCCTTGTCGGGTGACGGAGGGTTGGGGGATTACAAGCGCGCGGATTGGCACTACATAACCCGCATGAGAGTGACCGTGATCATATGCGCGCTGGGGCTGGCGGCAAGTGCTGCCTCGGGTCTTGGGGCGCAACCGGCTGAGCCGCGCTGCGTCGTGCTGCTGCACGGGTTGGCGCGCACGCAGACGTCTTTTGCGCTGATGGAAGCCGCACTCGAGGCGGACGGCTGGCGCGTGGTGCGGCCCGGCTACCCCTCCACGGAAGCGCCGGTGGAGGAGTTGACGCGCATCACCCTGCCCCGGGCAGTGGCGGCCTGCGGCACGCAGAAGGTTGATTTCGTGACGCATTCCATGGGTGGCATCCTGCTGCGGCAATGGGTGGCCGAGGTGGGGCCGGACCGCGTGGGCCGCGCGGTGATGCTGGCCCCGCCCAATCAGGGCAGCGAGATTGTCGATACCCTGAGCGATCTGGGGGCCTTTGACTGGATCAACGGGCCTGCCGGTCTGCAGATGGGCACCGGGCCCAATTCCATCCCGCGCAGCCTGCCGCCGGTGAATTTTGAGCTGGGGGTGATCGCGGGTTCGCAATCGCTGAACCCTTATTTTTCTTCGCTGCTGCCCGGCGAGGATGATGGCAAGGTTTCCGTTGCCGCCACCCGTGTGGAAGGGATGAACGCGCATCTGCTGCTGCCGGTGACCCATACGTTCATGATGAACAACCCGCGTGTGATCTCCCAGACAGTAGCGTTTCTGCGCACGGGCCGCTTTGACCCCGACATGACATTCTTTGGTGCGGTGCTGGAGCAGTTCGGCTGTCCGGATGGCGATTGCCTGCCGGGGATCGAGGTCTTCAGTGTCCAGCCCTGATCCTTCAAGCCCTGGTCTGCCAGGCACTGAGCTGCCCGGTTTTGACCTCATCGGCGCGCAGGTGCTGGGGCCGCAGGGTCTGCACCGCGACAGGCTGTCCTTTGCCGGGGGCGTGATCGTGGAAGGACCGGTGGGCCGCACGGTGGATCTGAGCGGCTATCTGGTGCTGCCGGGCATCGTGGATGTGCATGGCGACGGGTTCGAGCGGCATCTGGCGCCCCGGCGCGGCGCGATGAAGCAGATGGCGGAGGGGCTGGTCGCCGTGGAGGCGGAGCTGGCCGCCAACGGGATCACCACCGCGACGCTGGCGCAATTCGTCAGCTGGGAAGGCGGCGTGCGCAGCTATGAGTTCGCCGATCAGGTTTTCAGCCACCTGCGGGATCTGGGCCCCTCGCTGGTGACGGATCTGCGCGGGCAATTGCGCTTTGAGAGCCATCTGCTTGAGTTTTATGCGGAGCTGCCCGCCAAAATGGCGGACTGGGGCCTGCGCTACATCGTGTTCAACGACCATCTGCCGCATGAGCGTTTGCAGGCAGGGCTGCAGCCACGGCGGCTGGTGTCGCAAGCGCTGAAAGCGCGGCGCAGCCCCGAGACGCATCTGGCCATGATGCACGCACTTGAGGCCTGCGCGGATGAGGTGCCTTCGGCGCTGGACTGGCTGTGCAAACAACTGGCGGCATCGGGCATCGTGATGGGCAGCCACGATGACAGCACGGCGCAGGGGCGCGCGGCCTGGGCGGCGCGGGGCGTAACGGTGGCAGAGTTTCCCGAGACGTTGGAGGCGGCGGAGGCGGCGTCGCAGGATGGCGGCATCGTTGTCATGGGGGCGCCCAATGTGGTGCGCGGCGGCTCGCACAACCTCAATGTCTCGGCGGTGGATCTGATCGCCATGGGCTATTGCGACGCGCTGGCCTCCGACTACCACTACCCCAGTGCGCGGCGCGCGGCGCTGATGCTGTGGCAGACCGGCATGCTGGATCTGGGCCGGGCATGGGGGCTTGTCTCTGCCGGTCCTGCGGCGCTGCTGGGCCTGCAGGATCGCGGCGTGCTGGCGCAGGGCAAGCGTGCGGATCTGGTGGTGCTGGAGCAGGGCAGCCTGCGGGTGGCGGCGACGCTGGTGCAGGGCAGGGTGAGCCATATGCGCGGTGATGTGGCCACGCGCTTCATGCGCTGAGCCACAGGGGGGGGGCTCAGGGGGGTTCAGGTGATCCGGTTCACATGGCCCATCTTGCGGCCCGGTTTTGTCTCGGCCTTGCCGTAAAGGTGCAGCGCACAGCCCGCCTCGCGCGCCAGTGCCGGCACCCGGTCCATATCCGCGCCGATCAGGTTCTCCATGATCACATCGGAATGGCGGCTGCCGTCGCCCAGGGGCCAGCCCGCGATGGCGCGGATGTGCTGCTCGAACTGGTCCACGGCACAGCCGTTCTGGGTCCAGTGGCCGGAGTTGTGCACGCGCGGCGCGATCTCATTCACCACAAGCCCTTCGGGTGTCACGAAAAGCTCCACGCCCATGACGCCCACATAGTCCAGCGCGTTGAGGATACGCGCGGCCAGCAGCACCGCATCGGTGCGCAGCTTGGCAGGGATGCGGGCGGGAACGGTGGTGGTGTGCAAAATCCCGTCCCGGTGGACATTCTCGCCGGGGTCGTAGCAGGCCACCTCGCCTTGCGGGTTGCGCGCGGCGATGATGGAAATCTCGGCGGTGAAGTTGATGAACCCTTCGAGCACCGCAGGGGCGCCCGCCATATCGGCAAAACCCGCAGCCGCATCCTGCGGTGTCATGATCCGCGACTGCCCCTTGCCGTCATAACCGAAGCGGCGGGTTTTCAGGATCGCTGGCGTGCCGATGGTGGCGATGGCCGCCTCAAGGCTGGCGGTATCGGGGATGTCCGCGAAGGGGGCGACGGTCAGGCCCAGCCCTTGCAGAAAGGTCTTCTCCACCAGCCGGTCCTGCGAGGTGGCAAGGGCGCTGCGGCCCGGGTGGATCGGGGTGATCGCCTCGATCACGTCCAGTGCTGCGGTGGGGATGTTCTCGAACTCGAAGGTCACCAGATCGACCGACAGCGCAAAGGTGGTCAGCGCGGCCACATCGTCATAGGGGGCGGTGGTCACCGCATGGGCCACATCGGCGGCGGGCGGGTTGGGTGCTGGCTCGTAAATATGGGCGCGCAGGCCCAGACGGGCGGCGGCCACGGCCAGCATGCGGCCCAGCTGTCCGCCGCCGAGGATGCCGATGATGGCACCGGTGGGCAGAGATCTGGTCATAGGTTTCGGCATAGATTCAGTCATAGATTCAGTCATAGATTCAGGCATCAGTGGGGGTCTCCGGAATGGACGCGGTGAGATCCGCGCGCCAGGCTTCCAGACGTGCGGCCAGTGCCGCATCCTGCAGTGCCAGGATGGCGGCGGCCATCAGCGCCGCATTCGCCGCCCCCGGCGCGCCGATCGCCATGGTGGCCACGGGATAGCCGCGCGGCATCTGCAGGATGGAATACAGGCTGTCGACGCCGCTGAGCGCTTTGGTCAGCACCGGAACGCCGATCACCGGCACCCGGGTCTTGGAGGCCATCATGCCGGGCAAATGCGCCGCCCCGCCCGCGCCCGCGATGATCACCTGCAGCCCGCGCTCCACCGCCGTTTTGCCGTAGTCCCAGAGCCTGTCTGGGGTGCGGTGGGCGGAGACGATGCGCGTCTCATACCCGATGCCGAGCGTGTCCAGCAGATCCGCCGCCTCGCGCATCGTAGACCAGTCAGACTGGGAGCCCATGATGATGCCGACGGGAGGGGTGCTCATTGCGCTGCGGCCTTTGGTTGGGGACGAATTCGGGAACGGCTTGGGCGCACTATAGCCATCCCCGGGGTCAGGGCAATGCGTGGCGGAACGGGCCGCGCCGGAACAGATCAGGCGATGATATCCGGGGTCAGCCGGTCCTCGATCTGGGCAATCCGGTCCTTGAGCAGCAGTTTGCGCTTTTTCAGCCGCTGCAGCGTTAGCTGGTCTGCGGTGCCGCGCTCGGCCAGCGCGCGGATCGCCTCGTCCAGATCGCGGTGCTCATGGCGAAAGACTTCAAGCTCGACGCGCAGGACATCGTCTGACTTCATGGAGAGATCGGTGCGCACGTTCATGGAGGCTCTGATTCTGGCTGACACATACATTTGTGACCATAAGGCTGAATGGCTTTGTCGCCTAGCCCTTGCGCCGCATCGGGATGCTTCCCATATTGTACCAGAGGTGTTGCCGATAACGGGACACCCCGAAGACTGTCGCTTGAGATGAAAAGGACGTGTCGCAGATGACGAAACTGACGCTTGCCTCTTATCCCCATATGCTGGGATTCGAACAGCTGGAGCGCGTGCTGGAGCGCAGCGCAAAATCCGGCAACGAGGGCTATCCGCCCTTCAACATTGAACAGACCTCGGAACGCAGCTACCGCATCACGCTGGCCGTGGCGGGGTTTTCGGAGCACGATCTGGCCATCACCGTGGAGGACCGGCAACTGGTCATCCGGGGCCGCCAGAGCGACGACAGCGAGGGCCGGGTGTTTTTGCACCGTGGCATCGCCGGTCGCCAGTTCCAGCGCAGCTTCGTGCTGGCCGACGGCGTCGAAGTGGGCGAGGCGCTGATGGAGAACGGTCTGCTGCATGTGGACCTCACACAGGCCAAGCCTGAAACTGTCGTGCAGACAATCAACATCCGGAAGGGGTAGGACATGGGAAATTCACAGATCACAGGGCCGCAGGACCGGACCGTCTACGTCAAGACGATTCTGGTGACCGATCTGCCCCGCGAAGTGCGCGATCAGGCCGAGGGGCTGGAGCAGCTTTATGCGGTGCACAATGCCGAAGGGGAGCAGCTGGCGCTGGTGGGCAACCGCAAGCTCGCCTTTGATCTGGCGCGGGAGCATAATTACGCGCCGGTGCTGGTTCATTGACACAGACGCCAGAGGGATCTGCCGCACAGATCGGGGTTCATCTGCTTAGATGGGGCTTCGGGACCTCAAACTGTTGAAAAGACACAAAAGGGGTCGCACGCGGGTGCGGCCCTTTTTCGTGGCCAGAGGGAATTTTAATTCCGAGTAAAATTGTCAGATTGACATATCCGACAAATTCAATCAGATTACTGAGAAGTCAAGCCACCCCATTGCAGGGCAAGCCCGACATCTTTGTCATGTGAGGATTTTGGAATGCAACAGACAGCACAGCCCGCCGCACCCTGCAGCACCCCAGCGCGCCCGCGCACCGCCACCCCAGCGCGCCCGCGCACCGCCACCCACAGCGCGCAAGATCTCTGGCACACAGGCCTGACCGCCGGGGCGATGCCGCCCGAATGGCTGATCGAACATATTGACCGCTCCGAAGGGGGCCTGCCATGAGCTTTCACGCCGCCCCGCCCGTGCGCCCGGTCAGTGACAGGCTGCCCACATACGCCGCCCGCGATCTGACCCAAGGGGCCGATCTGGCCCAGATCATGCTGGAAGATCAGATCTACACCCTGCGGATCACCCGCGCGGGCAAGCTGATCCTTACCAAATGAGCCGGCCCGTGCATCAGGGCCCGGTCGCCGCATCTGCCGCCCTGCCGGAGGATCTGGGATGATCGTCTGCCACTGCCAGAACATCTCGGATCACGACATTCATGCCGCCATCGACTGGATGCGCGCCTCTGATGCGCGCACACTCATCACGCCGGGCAAGCTCTACCGGGCGCTGGGCAAGGCTGCGGATTGCGGCGGCTGCATGCCGCTGTTTCTGGCCACCATGCGCGGCAACGACAACATGGAAGTCCCCATGGAACTCCGCTCCCTCAGGACCGTATCAACACAGGAAACCCTCGATGAACGGCGACAAAAAAGTAATTGAATACCTCAACGATGCCCTGCGCAGCGAGCTGACAGCGGTCAGCCAGTACTGGCTGCACTTTCGCATGCAGGAGGATTGGGGCTTGGGCCATATGGCCAAAAAATCCCGCGAGGAAAGCATCGAAGAGATGCATCACGCCGACAAGGTGATCGCGCGGATCCTGTTTCTGGGGGGCCATCCGAACCTGCAAAAGCTCGATCCGCTGCGCATCGGCCAGACCCCCAAGGAGACGCTGGAATGCGATCTGGCGTCGGAACATGCGGCGCGCACCCTCTATATGGAGGCCCGCAAGCATTGCGAAGCGGTGGGCGATTTCGTGAGCAAGAATATCTTTGAGGAGCTGCTGACAGATGAGGAGGGGCACATCGACTTCCTCGAGACCCAGCTCGATCTGGTGGCGAAGCTGGGCGAGGAGAAATACGCCTTGCTCAACGCCTCGAAGATGGACGAAGCGCCGTAACAGCGCGCGCGATTGAAAAAGCCGGCCTCAAGGGGCCGGCTTTTGTGTTGCAGTGCGTAGACCGATCAGCCTTTGATCAGACCCATGGATTCAAGCTTGAGAAGCACCTGATGGGCGCAGTTATCCACATCGACATTCTCCGTCTCGACCGACAGCTCAGGGGAGGCGGGTACATCATAGGGATCTGAAATCCCGGTGAACTCCTTGATTTTCCCCTCGCGCGCCAGCTTGTACAGGCCCTTGCGGTCACGCCGCTCGCATTCCTCGATGGAGGTGGCGACATGCACCTCGACAAAAGCGCCGAATTGCTCGACGTCCTCGCGCACCGCACGGCGGGTGGTGGCATAGGGGGCGATGGGCGCGCAGATGGCGATGCCGCCGTTCTTGGTGATCTCGCTCGCCACATAGCCGATGCGCCGGATGTTCAGATCGCGGTGCTCCTTGCTGAAGCCCAGCTCCGACGAGAGGTTCTTGCGCACGATATCGCCGTCCAGCAGCGTCACGGGGCGGCCGCCCTGTTCCATCAGCTTGACCATCAGCGCATTGGCGATGGTGGATTTGCCGGAGCCGGAGAAGCCGGTGAAAAACACGGTAAACCCCTGATTGGCGCGCGGCGGTTTGGTGCGGCGCAGCTCTGCCACCACTTGCGGAAAGGAGAACCATTCGGGGATCTCCAGCCCTTCCTGCAGGCGGCGGCGCAGCTCCGTGCCGGAGATGTTGAGGATCGTGACCTTGTCCTTGTCGAGGATCTCGTCCATCGCCTCATATTGGGCGCGTTCCTGCACCCAGACCATGTGTTTGAAATCGACCATCTCGATGCCCATTTCGGCCTGATGTTCGCGGAACAGATCCTGTGCATCATACGGGCCGTAGAAATCGACGCCCTGTGAATTATTGCCGGGGCCCGCATGGTCGCGGCCCACGATGAAATGGGTGCAGCCGTGGTTCTTGCGGATCAGACCATGCCAGACCGCCTCACGCGGGCCTGCCATGCGCATTGCGAGGTTGAGCAGCGACATGGCCGTGGTGGCCTGCGGATATTGGTCCAGTACCGCCTCGTAGCAGCGCACGCGGGTAAAATGATCCACATCGCCGGGCTTGGTCAGGCCCACGACGGGATGGATCAGCAGGTTGGCCTGCGCCTCGCGCGCGGCGCGGAACGTCAGCTCCTGATGGGCACGGTGCAGCGGATTGCGGGTCTGGAAGGCCACGATCTTGCGCCAGCCCATCTTGCGGAAATAGGCGCGCAGCTCATTCGGTGTGTCACGGCGGGCTTTGAAGTCATAATGCACGGGCTGCTGGATGCCGGTCACGGGGCCGCCCAGATAGACCTTGCCCGCGCGGTTGTGCAGGTAGTTCACCGCCGGATGCGCCTCATCATCCGCGCCGAATACCTTTTCCGCTTCCCGCGCCTTGTTCGGGAGCCAGCTGTCGGTCACGGTCATGGTGGCGAGGATCACCCCTTCCATATCGCGCAGCGCGATGTCTTGCCCGATCTCAAGCTTGGCGGCGAACTCTTCGGAGACATCGAGCGTGATCGGCATCGGCCACAGGCTGCCATCGGCAAGCCGCATGTTCTCGACAACACCTTCATAATCCGCCTGTGACAGGAACCCTTTGAGCGGGTTGAACCCGCCGTTCATCAAAAGCTCCAGATCGCAAATCTGGCGCGCGGTCAGATCGTGGCTGACCAGCTGGCCTGCCTCGGCCTTCAGCTTTTGCGCAGAATCGTAGGAGACGTACAGCTCCGGAACCGGAGCAAGATTTGGGAGCATGGTCATCTGTCTTTGCCTTATCGGGGGGCCGTTGATGACCCTGTTCATGGCCCCCTTAGGGGCCGGGTGCTGCGAAATCCAGTTGCGGGCAGGCGGATCCGCCAAAATCGCCAGATTGTTGCCTTTAGGACAACAGTCCGCAATATCTACCGCCTGAGGGGGCTCCGCAGTCTAAACGGTCGCGTCCACTTCGGCGCCATAGCCCAAAGGCAGGGAGGTGTCCTTGCCGGTGTCCCTGCCGGTGTTCTCGCCGGTTTCTGCCATAAACGTCTCAGCCAGAAACTTCTCCGCCTCCAGTGCTGCCATGCAGCCCATGCCCGCGCTGGTCACGGCCTGACGGTAGATGTGATCCGTCAGATCCCCGGCGGCAAAGACGCCCGGGATCGACGTCTGCGTGCTGTCGGGCTTTGTGACCACATAGCCGCCCATATGCGTCTCGAGCGTGTCTTTCACCAGCTCGTTGGCGGGCGCATGACCGATGGCGACAAAGACGCCCTTGCAGGGGATATCGGTGATCTCGCCGGTCTCGACATGGCGGACCTTGATGCCTTCGACACCCAGCGGGCTGTCGGTGCCGTAAACTTCCTCAAGCTGATGGAACCACAAGGGCGTGATCTTGGGGTTTTTCATCAGCCGGTCGATCAGGATTTTCTCCGCGCGCAGGCTGTCGCGGCGGTGGATCAGCGTGACCTTGGAGGCGAAATTGGTCAGAAACAGCGCCTCTTCCACGGCGGTATTGCCGCCGCCGATCACCACGATCTCCTGACCGCGATAGAAGAACCCGTCGCAGGTGGCGCAGGCAGAGACGCCAAAACCCTTGAACTTTTCCTCGCTCTCCAGCCCCAGCCACTTGGCGCGCGCGCCGGTGGCAAGAACCACGGCATCGGCCAGATAGGTGGTCCCGCTGTCGCCCTTGGCGGTAAAGGGGCGCTTGCTCAGGTCCAGATCGGTGATGATGTCGCCGATGATCTCGGTGCCCATGGCTTTTGCATGGTCCTGCATGCGGATCATCAGGTCAGGGCCCTGTACTTCGGCATCGCCGGGCCAGTTCTCCACTTCGGTGGTCGTGGTCAGCTGGCCGCCCGGTTCGATGCCCTGCACAAGGATCGGGTCCAGCATCGCGCGGCTGGCATAGACGCCAGCGGTATAGCCTGCAGGGCCGGAGCCGATGATCAAAAGCTTGGTCTTGCGTGTTTCGGCCATGGTGCACCTTTTCGTGGAATACTGTTTGGGGGACCCTGTTCGGGAGATTCTGTTTTGACTGTCTTGATGGTATATAGACGCAGGCACGGCGGGCTTAAACCCCTGCAGGGGCCGCGCGCGACTGCCCGGTTTGACCGCATGGTGTCCTTATTGGTGTAAAAATCCGCTCAATCAGCCGCTGCGGCGATGATTGCCATTGAAGTCGCAGAATATTGCGCCCATTTGAAACATAATTGCGCAAGCCTGCGTTGTCTTTATAACAATCGAAAAGTGACAGGGGGACATATGGCGGGACCACGGCTCGATCCGATAGACCGTAAAATTCTGGCCGAGCTGCAGGCGGATGGCCGGATGACCAACGTCGAGCTGGCCAGACGCGTCGGTATTTCGGCGCCGCCCTGCCTGCGCCGCGTGCGCACGCTGGAGGAGCAGGGCTTTATCCGGGGCTATCACGCCGATGTCGATGCCCGCGCGCTGGGCTTCGAGGTGCAGGTTTTTGCCATGGTCGGGCTTAATTCGCAGGCGGAGGCGGATCTGTCCGCCTTCGAGAACCGCTGCCGCGCGTGGCCGCTGGTGCGTGAGTGTCACATGCTCAATGGCGAGGTGGATTTCATGCTCAAATGCGTGGCCCCCGATCTGTCCAGCTTCCAGAGCTTTCTGACCGGTCAGCTGCTGACGGCCGCGAATGTGGCGAGTGTGAAGACATCTTTGGTGATCCGGAACGCCAAGGATGATCCCGGCGTGCCTTTCGATGTGCTCGAGAGCCGCTTGCGCGTAGAGGCCTGACAGGCAGACCCATCGGAATGTCTACTCAGGCCCGTTTTATTCAGGCCCGTTTTACTCAGGCCCGTTGTTATCAGGCCCGCTTTACTCAGGCGCCCGCGGATGGGCCAGCGGGCCGAAATCCGACAGATCCCCGACCCTCGGGAACATCGAAATGAACCGGTCGCGCAGGGAGGCGCTTGCGTCGTGCAGCTCCTCCGTGCCGGGGTGGTATGTCTCCATCCGGGTGCCTTCCACTGAAATCACCGCATGGCGCGACAGGCACAGGTGGAACAGCCGCGTGGGCGTGGGCGGCGAGATCGCGATCACATTCACGCCATCGACCAGCCGGGAAGCGGGCGTCAGCAGCGGCGCACCGTCCGCACTGCCGCTCTGGTCCGTACCTGTGTGCAGGATCCGCGCGCCGGGTCCCACTGTCAGCGGCCGCTCCGGCTGTGACGGGCCAAAGGCGTCGGGCATGATCCGGATCAGTGCCGTGCGCTTTCCCGCATCCGCAGGAGAGAAGGTGGCCGTGCCGATCCAGATCAGCTCTGCCGGATCGCCGGTGGCGGTGTCGATCAGATCACCGGGCTGCAGATCCTCGACAGCCACTGCACCAAGGGGCGTCTGGATCAGGCTGCCATGGGTCAGGGCGGAAAACGCATCCTCGAACAGCGGCGTGGCAGGCGCCGTGCTCTGCCCGATATAGAGCGAGCCATCTTCGCGCAGGGCGGCAACCTCATAGGTGCGCTTGGGCATCTGCGCGGGTTGTGAGGGGTCTGCGGCGGCGGGGGAGGCGGCGGC
>Ga0136559_1000690_pt1 | contig 11450 bp, 12 predicted proteins | sample AntRauMeHopE1496_FD_104633 | JGI IMG/M metagenome (GOLD analysis project Ga0136559, IMG submission 104633) | Saline lake microbial communities from Rauer Islands, Antarctica - Metagenome Hop E1 #496 | ecosystem: Environmental > Aquatic > Non-marine Saline and Alkaline > Saline | place... | reverse complement strand
TCTGCCATCGCAAACAGGCCGTTTTGTAAGCCCGGCAATGCTGCGGCCTGCGGTGCCGCGTCCCAGCGTGTAATGCCGATCAGGGGCGTCATTGTGGCGTTCACACCCCGATCGTTTAGCGATGTCGCCAAAATCGGCAGGCCCCCCGCAACGTTATCTGTTACGAAAATTCCCTGCGCACCACCGGCGTTGGCCGCGGCCGCAATGGCCGGTGCACGATCAAAAATTCCCTGCTGGCTGAACTGATAGCTTTCGGTGCCGATAAGGCTGCCGCCATTTGCGCGAATTGACGTCGCAATCGCGTCCCGCCCGACAGATCCGGCCAGATCGTCCTGATGGACGATCAAAAAGCGCGTCATGCCTTGCCGTGCGGCATAGGTTACCAACCGGTCAGATATATTGCCGAACGTATTGCCGAGGACAAACACGTTGCCGCCGGCAATGGCCGGATTGTTCGAAAATGCCAGAACGTTGATGTTTGCAGGTGCAACCGTTACACCGACGGCATTTGCGCTAGCGGCGTCCAGCGGCCCAAGGATAATTTGCGCTCCGTCTGCGACCGCTGCCGCGGCCATCTGGCTGGCCTGGGCGGGGTCACGCCCTGTGTTGTAAACGCGAAGTGCTATTTCGACCCCGTTCAGGTCGGTGATCGCCATGCGGGCGGCGTTTTCGAGGCTGGAGGCGATTGCGCTGGCCTCGGCCTGCGATGTGCCGCCGGGCACCAGCAGCGCCACTTGCACGGGGGCATTCGGGTCGATCTGTTGGCCCCCGGCGCCGCCTGTTGCGGGAACAGGAATGTCGCAGGCCGCAAGAAATGCGAGCGCGGTCAGGGCAAAAATGCGGGTTGCCGCACGGCGGGTTGCGGTTGCAGCAAGGCTGGGCAAACGGGCAAACATAGACTACTCCACTTCTTCTTGCGCGCGCGGCGTGTCGCGCTGCATCATTAACACGCATCATAGTGAGCTGTTCGGGAGGGTCTAGGGATGAATCATCCACCACAGGAGAATCGCATGGATGCGCCGACGGCTGCCTTTCGGCGCGTCCCGCTGAGCGCCGGTTTGTATCTGTGTGCTGTGCCCATCGGTAACGCCCGCGACGTGACATTGCGTACGCTGGATATTCTGGCAAGTGCCGATGTGATCGCCGCCGAAGACACCCGCACCGCGCGAAAACTGATGGATATCCATGGTGTCCCGATCGGTGAGCGGCCCATGGTGGCCTATCATGACCATTCCGGCGCGTCCGTACGTGAACGGCTGATGAACGCAGTTCGAGATGGAAAATCAGTGGCTTATGTGTCCGAGGCCGGTACGCCACTGGTCGCGGACCCGGGCTATAAACTGGTGGCCGATATGCGGGCCGCCAATTTGCCGCTGACGGCAGCACCCGGTGCCTCGGCGGTGTTGAGCGCGCTGACCGTGTCGGGTTTGCCCAGCGATGCGTTTCATTTCGCGGGGTTTTTGCCCAACGCCACCACCGCGCGGCGCGCTGCCCTTGAAGATCTGCGCGACGTTGCTGCTACGGTGGTTTTGTACGAATCGCCCAAGCGCATTCACGCTTTCTTAGCTGATTTGCACGATGTTATGGGCGACGGGCGCGATGTGGTGATCTGTCGTGAATTGACCAAAAAGTTCGAAGAGGTCTTACGCGGAACCGCCAGCGGGCTTTTGGAGCAAGTGGACGGGCGCACCCTGAAAGGTGAAATCGTGGTTCTGATTGCACGCGGATCGGGCGAAAAAATGGGCGACGCGGATGTGATGGATGCGTTGCGCGCTGCGATGAAAACCATGCGCGTGAAAGATGCGGCAACGGCGGTTGCCGGGGCCACTGGAATGGCGCGGCGCGATGTCTACCAACTGGCATTGCAGATGAACGACGAGGACGAATGAGTACAGCACATCATCGCGGCAAAACCGCATATCACGCCGGTACTGCCGCCGAGGACAGCGTTGCACGCCATTATGAGGGCAGGGCGGCGTCGGTTTTGGCGAAACGTTGGCGCGGGACCACGGGCGAGATTGACCTCGTGATCCGCGATGGTGCGGTTGTGGTCTTTGTCGAGGTCAAGAAAAGCCGCAACCACGCGCAAGCCGCCGCGCGCCTGACCCGCGCGCAAATGGACCGCATCTATCAGGCGGGGTCGGAATTTCTGGCGACACAGGCGCGCGGCCAGTTGACGGATGTGCGTTTTGACGTGGCATTGGTCGATGAACAAGGGTGCGTCGTCGTGGTTGAAAACGCCTTCATGGATGCCTGACCGGCCATTGCGATTCGTCAATGTCGGGTCCATGAAGGATCCAACCGAAAAAGGACATCCAAATGACAGTTGTGAAACCCCTGCGCGTTGCGTTCCAGATGGACCCGATTGGCGCGATTGATATTCATGCGGACAGCTCGTTTCGCCTCGCCGAGGAGGCGCAGGCACGCGGGCACAGCCTGTTTTACTATACTCCCGACAAGCTGAGCTTTCAGGAGGGGCGCGTGATGGCGCGGGGGCAGGATCTGGTCGTGCGCCGCGAGGTTGGCAACCATTTCGATGTTGATGAGATGCGCGAGCAGGATCTGACAGAAATTGATGTGATCTGGCTGCGCCAGGACCCGCCATTCGACATGGGCTATATTACGACAACTCATATTCTGGACCGTATCCACCCCGCAACTTTAGTGGTGAATGATCCATTTTGGGTGCGCAATTATCCCGAAAAACTTCTGGTTCTCGATTTTCCTGATTTGACCCCGCCCACAGCGATTGCGCGGGATCTTGAAACGTTAAAAGCGTTCCGCGCGCGCCACGGCGATGTGATTTTGAAGCCGCTTTACGGCAATGGCGGGGCGGGTGTTTTTCGTCTGACGCCGCAGGACCGTAATTTGGCGTCGCTGCATGAAATGTTTAGTGGCATCAACCGCGAGCCTTTGATCATGCAGAAATTTTTGCCTGATGTCAGTGCCGGTGACAAACGGATCATTCTGGTTGACGGTGAACCCGTAGGGGCCATCAACCGTGTCCCGGCTGCGGGTGAAACACGATCTAACATGCACGTGGGCGGGCGGCCAGAGGCGATTGGCTTGACGGACCGGGACCGCGCAATTTGCGCCAGAATCGGGCCATTATTGCGTGAAAAGGGGCAGATTTTCGTCGGCATCGACGTCATTGGCGATTATTTGACAGAAATCAATGTCACTTCGCCCACGGGGATCCAGGAGCTCGAGCGGTTTGACAAAATCAACATTGCCGGAAAAATATGGGAGGCGATTGAAAGTAAACGCGCGTGAATGCGCCATCATGGCAGTTGCGCGTTTTAACGTGTGTGATGCGCTACGTCGTCAAACCAAAGTTGAAACGCACGGGCACGCCGACGCAGGCTTTTCGCAGTTTCGAGATGTGTGCGCCGTTTTTGTTCAGCAAGCCCCGAGGGACACAGATTTATGACGGCCCGCTGATGCGCCGCATATCTGTGGGGACCCCCGAAGCCGGACGCGCCATTCTCTATGTTCATGGCGGTGCGTTTGTCGCAGGATCGCGTAAAAGTTACTGCGCGTTCGCGGCGCGTTTGGCGAAGCGCACATCGTCAGTGGTGTTTCTCCCAGACTATCCGTTGTTGCAAAAGCAGCCGTTTCCGGCGGCGCCGGATGCGATAATTTCCGCGTGGGATGACTTGATTGAGAGCGGTTTCGCGCCCCACCAGATTGTCCTTGCCGGTGACAGCGCGGGTGGAAATCTGGCATTCGGTTTACTGGCCACGCTCCTCGCGCGCGGCCAGCGTCCTGCGGGCGCGGTCGGGTTTTCGCCTTGGGCGGATTTAACCCTGTCCGGCGCAACGATTGATGCCAATTCCCAAGCCGATCCGCTGATCCCTGTCAGCCGGATGCGCGAGGTTGTCGAGTTATATATGAACGGTGCCGATCCGGCCGATCCTCGCGCCAGTCCCAAATTTGCGCAGTTTCCCGATCCGCCGCCCGTGCTTATACAGGTCGGCGAGACCGAAGTTTTGCGGAGCGATTCCGAGGTTTTGGCGCAAAAAACCAAAGGCACGATCGAGGTCTGGCCCCACGTGCCACACGTCTGGCAGATTTTTGATGGCCGCCTGCCGGAAGCCAACGCAGCAATGCGCAAGGTCGCGGCCTTTGTTCAAACCTCGTTTGAGAGCGCCAAACGATAGCCGACGGCCTCTGCCACATGCGGTTTGCGCACATCGGCGCTGCCTTCCAGATCGGCAATGGTGCGGGCCACGCGCAACACGCGGTGATAGCCCCGTGCGGTCAACCCGAATCGTTCGGCGACGCGCAACAACAGGGCCTTGCCGTCTGCGTCGGGGGTGGCGACGTCTTCCAGCGCGCTGCCTTCCAGATCCGCATTGACCCGCATCGCTGTGCCGGCAAAACGCGCGGCCTGCACGGCCCGGCCTGCGTCCACACGTGCCGCAATGACAGCGGAAGATTCACCGGTTTGTGGCAGATCAAGATCGGCAAACGCGACGGGCGGGACTTCGATCCGCAGATCAAACCTGTCCATCAGCGGCCCGGATATGCGCGACATATATTCGGCACCACACACAGGCACGCGCGCGCACGCGCGGGTTGCATCGGTCAAATACCCGCATTTACAAGGGTTTGCGGCGGCCACTAACATGAAGCGGCAGGGATAGCGGACATGGGCATTCGCGCGCGCGACAACGACTTCGCCGGTTTCGATGGGTTGGCGCAGGGTTTCGAGCACGGTGCGCGGGTATTCCGGAAATTCATCCATGAACAAAACGCCATTGTGCGCCAGCGAGATTTCGCCCGGTTTTGCGCCCCGCCCCCCGCCAACGATGGCGGCCATGGACGCGGTGTGATGCGGTTCGCGAAACGGGCGCGCGCGATTGATGCCACCGTCGGATAACAACCCGGCGAGCGAGTGGATCATGGATGTTTCGAGGGCTTCACTCGGGCTGAGGGGCGGCAAGATGCCGGGAAGGCGCGCGGCGAGCATGGATTTGCCAGACCCCGGCGTGCCGACCATCAGCACGTGGTGGCGCCCCGCCGCCGCAATTTCCAGCGCGCGTTTTGCCTTTTCCTGTCCTTTGACATCGGCGAAATCGCGGCTGCGTTTTTCGGCTGTCACCTCGCCGGGATCCGCCAGCGCCAGCGGTGCCTGACCGGTGAAGTGGCGCAGCGCTTCAGCAAGGTTGCGCGGGGCGAAAACGGCGCAGGACGAAACCCACGCGGCTTCCGGCCCGCACCTTTTTGGGCAGAAAAGCTGTTTGTTTTCAGTCGCGGCGGTCATTGCCGCAGGCAAGGCTCCGAGAACCGGCACCAGTGTTCCATCCAGCGACAATTCGCCCAGCGACACGGTTTGTGCGACTTTATCCTGCGGGATAACGTCGAGCGCGGCCAGCAACGCCAAGGCGATCGGCAGGTCGAAATGCGAACCGACCTTTGGCAGATCGGCGGGCGAGAGATTGACTGTAATTTTTTTGGAGGGCAGCGCGATGGAGAGCGCGCCGAGGGCGGCGCGCACACGGTCGCGGGCCTCGGAGACGGCCTTGTCGGGCAGGCCCACGATGGAAAAGCCCGGCAGTCCCGGCGACGTTGCGCATTGAACCTCGACCAGACGTGCTTCGACGCCTTGAAACGCGACGGTATAGGCGCGTGCGACCATTTCAGACCCTTTCCCGGCTGTTAACATCTGTTAACGCGAAGGTGGTTACCAAAATGTAAACGTCCGTGAATTATTGAACGTGACTTGAAAATCAGGGTCAGACCGGCCAGGCCAAAGTTGGTAAATCCTTTTCGAAGTCAGGCATGACAGGGTCATTGGCCAGACCGTCTGCACGCCATTTTTGAAAGGCAGGATCCGCCAGATGCGCAGCAACATAGGCGGCAGAAACGGGGCGCGTGTGAAACCCATAAGTGGCCAGCCGCGCCGCCATCGGTGCAAAAATTGCGTCCGCCAGACAGTAATCGCCGCAGAGCCACGATGTTGCACTGCCGGTTTTCAAGCGTGCGTTGGCCCAGATCACCTCCAGCCGGTCCAGTTCGGCTTCGACGGCGGGCGGGGCAATCGCGCCAACATATGCATGGCGCAAATTGACCGGCCAGCCACCGCGCAGGGCGCTAAAGCTGGAGTGCATTTCCGCCGCGATCGTGCGAGCAACGGCGCGCGCCATCGGGTCGGTCGGCCACATTTGTGCGTCGGGAAACCGGCTGGCAAGTTCTTCCGCGATGGCAAAACTGTCGGACACAACTGCCCCATCCGGTGTGATCAGCGTTGGCAAAGTTTTGGCAGGCGGGTGGTTTTTCAGAAACCGCGCGACGTCAGGTTCGCCATCGGGCAGAACGATTTCAACATCGACCTGATCTGACAGCCCGAACTTTTCAACCATCAGATACGCTGCGATTGACCAGCTGAAATACAAACGATTTCCGAGGATTAGATGATATGTCATACTGCAATGTTAGGCTTGAAAACCCGACCGCACAAACGCTGAATTGTGTGAAAATCCGTCACGGAATGTGATTGATCCGCGCCACGCCAAGGGTCGGACGCATCTGGATTTCGGTGACCGAATAATTGTCAATCCGGTGGGCCAGCGCGCGGTAGGGCGTGATGTTGGCGGCCATCGCGACCTGCGACAAGATTGCGCCGAAGTGTGCCACCGCAATGATGTCCGCTCGGGGGTGATCGCGGATCAGGCCTGAGATATCATGTGTCACGCGTGCGCTCGCGGCGTTCCAGCTTTCGCCGTTCGGGGGCGCCACGTCGCCGGGGTTTTCCCAGTACGCGCGGCTGAGGTCCGGCCACTTTTCGGCGACTTGTTCAAAACGCAGGCCGTCCCATGCGCCAAAGTCAAATTCCCGCAATCCGGGGCGATGGGGTAGGCGGGTGCGCGTACCTTGCAGTGCGGTTGCAGTGTCAACACAGCGTTTCAGATCGGATGATACGATTAAGGCTTTTGGGGGCAACGCGGCGTTCAAGCGGTTAATTTGAGCTGTATCGGACAGATCAGCCGGAACATCGCGATGCCCGACAAAGGCTTTTTCATGGGTGGGGGCATGGCGCACCCAATAGATGACTGTCACGGTAAGGTTCCTTTGAGCACTTGTGGCAATCCAGCGATGACCTGAACCACCAATCCGGCCTCTGCGGCCAGCCTTCTGTTCAAGCGGCCTTGCGCGTTGCGGAACTTTCGCGCCAGTGCGTTTTCGGGCACAATGCCGCCGCCCACCTCGTTTGAAACCACGATGACCTGTGCCGGGCAGGTTAATAAACTTGCCAGAAGGCCAGTTGCCGCGATGTCCGTATCCTGATCTGTCAATAAGACGTTCGACAGCCACAAAGTGGCGCAATCAAGTAGGACGATTTCATCTGCTTTGCGCGTTTCAAGACCCGCCGCAACATCAATTGGCGCTTCAATCGTTAACCACTTTTCGCCGCGCTGGGCCTGATGGTCGGAAATTTTTTGCCGCATTTCGTCATCAAATGCTTGCGCCGTTGCAACGTAAACACGCGGCTTTCCCGCTTGATAACAAAGGGTTTCGGCGAAATTTGATTTGCCCGACGCGGCACCGCCTAAAACAAGTGTAAGATGAGGCAAGGGCACGGGCGATACTTTCTATGATCCAAGAACATCTATGGCGCGTAAATCAAATAGAACAAAAAATAAACCACACAACGATAGACCAGAGGGAGAACAACGACATGGCATTTGATGGACGTTATGATCAGAGCCTTTCTCGCACGGCCATGAAGGCCGAGCTGTTAGATGCGGAAACCGAGCTGAAACTAGCCTACGCGTGGCGAGATCAGCGCGATGAACAGGCGCTGCATCGCCTGATTACCGCTTACATGCGTTTGGCGATTTCGATGGCCTCGAAATTTAAACGCTACGGTGCGCCGATGAACGATTTGATTCAGGAAGCATCGCTAGGGTTGATGAAAGCGGCGGATAAATTCGACCCGGATCGCGGTGTGCGGTTTTCGACTTATGCGGTCTGGTGGATCAAAGCGTCGATCCAGGACCACGTTATGCGCAACTGGTCGATGGTGCGCACCGGGTCAACGTCCTCGCAAAAGTCGTTGTTTTTCAATCTGCGACGCGTTCAGGCACGGTTGGAACGCGAAGCATCGGCGCGTGGCGAGGTATTGGACCGTTCCGAAATGCGCAGAATGATTGCGACCGAAGTGGGTGTCCCGCTGCATGATGTAGAGATGATGGAGGGTCGTTTATCCGGCTCTGATTTCTCGCTGAACGCGACGCAATCAAGCGAAGATGAGGGGCGCGAGTGGATTGACGCACTGGAGGATGAGGGTGCTCAGGCGGCAGAAACTGTTGAAAACTCGCATGATACCGATACGCTGCGCCAGTGGTTGCTGACGGCTTTGTCAGGGTTGAACGAGCGCGAGCAGTTCATCGTGCGCGAGCGCAAGCTGCGCGACGAACCGCGTACATTGGAAAGCCTTGGTGGCGAGTTGGGCCTGTCAAAGGAACGCGTGCGCCAGTTGGAAGCTGCGGCCTTTGACAAAATGCGAAAGTCGCTGGAAGGGCAAAGCAAGGAAGTGCATCATTTTTTGATGTGATCTACACGAAACCGGTAAAGCCGCCCCGGTCGTGGGCGGCTTTTTCGTGTCTGGCTCTTTGGTCCTCATGCGCCTAATCTTGGAATGGCTAGCGGAGGCGTGACGATGGCGAAAAGAATACTGTTGATCATTGGTGGTGGCATCGCGGCATTTAAATCGCTGGATTTGATCAGGCGTTTGCGCGAACGCGGCCACTCGGTTGTGCCGGTGCTCACCAAAGCCGCCGCGGAATTTGTGACTCCGCTGAGCGTTTCTGCGCTGGCGAGTAACAAGGTGTATCAGGAGCTTTTCGACCTGAATGACGAGGCCGAGATGGGCCACATCGAACTCAGCCGCGCTGCCGATTTGGTTGTGGTCGCCCCCGCTACGGCTGACTTGATGGCGAAAATGGCAGGTGGGCACGCCAATGATCTGGCCTCGACGCTGCTGATGGCGACGGATAAACCCGTGTTGATTGCGCCGTCGATGAATGTGCGAATGTGGGAGCATGCTGCGACGCAGCGTAATATCCATACGCTGATTAAAGATGGTATTTTGATATGTGGGCCAGATAAAGGCAGTATGGCCTGTGGCGAATTCGGATATGGCCGTATGGCCGAACCGGTTGATATTGTCGGGGCGATCGAAGCGGCGCTGGTGGATGGGCCACTTACAGGGTTTCACATACTGGTCACGTCCGGCCCAACCCACGAGCCGATTGACCCCGTGCGCTACATCGCCAACCGATCGTCCGGTGCGCAGGGCACGGCGATTGCGCGTGCCCTTTTGGCGCTGGGGGCAAGGGTTACGTTTGTCACCGGCCCCGCCGATGTGGCACCTCCTGTTGACGCAAACATTGTCAAGGTGCAGACCGCCGCCGAGATGCTGGACGCCGTAAATCGTGCCTTGCCCGCAGATGTGGCTGTGTTTGCCGCTGCGGTGGCAGATTGGCGTGTGGATGGCGCGCCCGAGCAAAAGATCAAGAAAACGGCGGGCGGTTTGCCTGTGCTTCGGTTTGCCGAAAACCCCGACATTCTGACGACAATCTGCGCATCGGCGCAGCGCCCCCGTCTGGTCATCGGCTTTGCGGCAGAAACCGAAAACGTCATCGCCAACGCCACGGCAAAACGGTTGCGCAAAGGCTGTGACTGGATTGTGGCAAACGACGTATCGCCTGCGACCGGCATTATGGGCGGGTCTGAAAACGATGTGGTGCTGATCCATGGCGACGGGTCCGAAGACTGGCCGCGCATGGGCAAAGATCAGGTGGCGGCGCGGTTGGCTGCAAAAATCGCCGAGGCGTTAACATAATGGTCACACTTCAGTTCGAATGGATCGAGGGCGCGGACATGGCGCTGGGCCCGCCGACCTACGCCACGTCCGGCGCAGCGGGGGCCGATGTGCGCGCAAATTTTCCCGACCGTAAGTCGGTGATGTTGCACGCCGGCGCGCGCGCTTTGATCCCGACGGGCCTGCGCATCGCGATTCCCGAGGGGTACGAAGCACAGTTGCGGCCAAGATCCGGTCTCGCCCTCAAACACGGGATCACCTTGCCCAACAGCCCCGGCACGATTGACAGCGATTATCGCGGATCGCTTGGGGTGATTGTACAAAATGGCGGGGCCGAGCCAGTCGAGATATTTCATGGTATGCGTATCGCGCAACTGGTGGTCGCGCCCGTTGTGCAGGCTAGGTTTGTCGTGGGGTCAATGGATGAAACCGCGCGCAGCAGTGGCGGTTTCGGCTCGACCGGAACGGGGTAAGGACACGCTATGATTTTGGTTTTTTCGCTCGCTGCGGCCCTGTGGGGCATTGGTTGGGTCATCGGGATGCCACGGCCGGCACGGCTGACGCTGGTTGGCTTGTTGCTGGTTGCGGTCGTCGCCCTCCATATCATTTTGCCTCAAGGTCATGTGCTGCGCGAGGCGACAGGCAGCGATGCTGCACTGTGGATATTTATCATTTGCATCGCTCTTGTGGTGTCGGGATATTCTGTTTTGCTGTCGCGGGTGCGCGCGCGGGCCAGTGGCGCCCCTTCGTTTCATTACGAGGCACCGGCAAATTCAGGCCCGTTCAGCGGTGCCGAGCTGGGGCGATACGCCCGCCACATCGTCTTGCGCGAAATTGGCGGCGCGGGGCAAAAGGCGCTCAAGGATGCGAAGGTTCTGGTGGTCGGGGCCGGGGGCCTGGGGTCGCCTGCACTACAATACCTGGCGGCGGCAGGCGTGGGCACGATTGGCGTGATTGATGACGATGTGGTCGACAATTCCAACCTGCAACGGCAGGTCATTCACACTGATGCACGCATTGGCATGGCCAAAGTTCAATCTGTCGCCGAGGCGATTGGTGCGCTGAACCCGTTTGTGACCGTGCGCCCTTACAATCGCCGCCTCAGCGCGCAAATCGCTGCGCAACTGGTCGGCGAATACGACGTGGTGCTGGATGGATCGGATAATATGGAGACGCGGTATCTGGTGAACGAGGTTTGCGCAGCGGCGGGTATTCCACTGATCTCGGCCGCATTGACGCAATGGGAGGGCCAGATCAGCGTCTACGACCCGAAACACGGAACACCTTGTTATCTGTGTATTTTCCCGAAACGTCCGGATCCCGCGCTGGTTCCGAGTTGTGCCGAGGGGGGTGTTCTGGGCCCTTTGCCGGGTGTTCTGGGTGCGATGATGGCCGTCGAGGCGGTGAAGGTCATTACGGATGCGGGCGAGGGGCTGCGCGGACGAATGCTGATTTATGACGCGCTGTATGCCGAAACACGCACCATCACCATGTCGCCGCGCGCCGGTTGCCCGGCCTGCGGCGCATGATGCGAAATGCGTTGTGGCCTTGCGCGCAGCGGCCGTCGCGTCATACTTTGCCGGACATGAACCCCCTTTGGAGCCTGCCATGAAGAACCACT
>Ga0136559_1000689_pt1 | contig 11453 bp, 3 predicted proteins | sample AntRauMeHopE1496_FD_104633 | JGI IMG/M metagenome (GOLD analysis project Ga0136559, IMG submission 104633) | Saline lake microbial communities from Rauer Islands, Antarctica - Metagenome Hop E1 #496 | ecosystem: Environmental > Aquatic > Non-marine Saline and Alkaline > Saline | place... | reverse complement strand
TGACGTTATGATCACCGATGCTTTAGGAAAAGAAGTTTTTAGAAAAAATAACTTTACTTCAAATACCATTAATATTTCTAATTTTAATAATGGTGTTTACTTTGTGAGAATTTACAATTCGGAGTTGCAGTTATCTGAAACTCGAAAATTGATTATCAAGAAGTAATTCATACTTCATAAAAATACCAAAGCTTGCAGCAATGCAAGCTTTTTTTTATACACGACGGTCAGCTTAATTACAAGTTATGTTTTTTAGGATTTCAATAATACTTCTTTATTGTAGAATAATATAGTATAAGATTCTGAATTTCTGCCGTACATTCGTTTAAACTATTTTTTAAAAACAAATAAGCTATGAAAAAAATTTTACTAAGTGCAGGAATTATCCTATCGGGATTTTCTTTCTCTCAGGTAATACTCAATGAAGATTTCAATGGAGGTTTACCGGGAACATGGACACAAACAACATCAGCAACTGATGGGGGATTTATCGCGGGAACAGCTGCTCAACTATCTAGCGCATTCTGGACGATTGCCAATGCAAATTCTGGAGGAATTGTTGCGTCAAATGACGATGAGTGCAACTGTAACAAGAGCGCGGATCGTTTAATTTCTCCAGCAATGAACATGTCATCCATCACAGAAGCTTCTATGTCAGTTGATGTTTTTTTTAATGGCGCAACTTACCAAGGAGCTACAGAAACTGGTAGAATGGATGTATCTATAGACGGCGGAGCGACTTGGACTTTATTACAAAACCTTACTGCTGCTGCAGACTGGACATCCATTGGAGCAGATTTATCAGCGTATACTGGGAATGCGGATGTTCGAGTTTCTTTTTTATACGGTGATGATGGTGGATGGGTTTTTGGAATGGCTCTTGATAACTTCAACGTATCCGTTCCTTTGGAAAACGATGCGAGTTTGGATGCTGTTAGTTTAGTTCGCTATGCATTAGCTGGTACAAATAACACTTTACAAATGGCTATTACCAATGTAGGTTCTAACCCGATTACTTCAATCACAGTAGATTGGAATGATGGTTCAGCTAATCTTGAAACTATTAGCGTAAACATACCGCCTTTCTCTTCTAATAACATAAATCACCCAACACCAGTAAACTATGCAACAGGTGTGGAGCGTGCTATTGATGTAGACATAACTTCTGTGAATGGTGGTGCTGATGCAGATCCAACAAACAACACTGGTTCTACACTTATTAATACTGTATCACAACTTGCAACTAAAGGTGTTCTTTTAGAAGAAGGAACTGGTACATGGTGTCAGTGGTGTCCAAGAGGTAAAGTGGCTATGGAGTATATGACATCAACTTACCCTAACTTTATCGGTATAATGGTTCACAATGGTGACCCAATGGCAGTTGCAGCGTATGACAACGCAGCCAACTTTGGTGGATACCCTAGTGCAAATGTTGATCGTGTTTTATTAGATCAAGGAGTAAGTCAAGCAGCATTTGAAAGCTATTACAATGCAAGACAAGGTTTAATTGTGCCAGCGAGCTTAAGTGCCTCTGTATCTGGAAGCGGAAACAGTATCACAATTGATGCAATGGCAACTTTCTACACGGAGTTTTCTTCAGCTAACTATCGTTTAGGTGTTATTTTATATGAAGACGGTGTAACTGGAACAGGAAATGGCTACAACCAAGCGAATGCTTATGCAGGTGGTGGAAACGGTGTAATGGGAGGATACGAAAGCTTACCAAACCCAGTTCCAGCTGCACAAATGGTGTATGACAATGTAGGTCGTGCTTTACTTGGTACTTATAACGGTCAGCCAGGTTCAGTTCCTACTTCGATTACTGATGGTCAGCAAGCAACTCATACATTCAACTACACGATTCCAGCTGCGTTCGACAGAGCGAATCTAAGAGGAGTTGTTGTGTTAATTGATCAAGCAACAGGAGAAGTTGTTAATGCACAAAAGTTCTTAATTGCTTTTGCTGATTTAGAGGAAATAAATACAATTGATGTAAATGTTTACCCAAATCCAGCAACAGAAGTAATCAACATAGAATTTGAAGCTGAAAACACAGACTATTCATTAAGCATCACTGATGTTCAAGGTAAAGTAATTTATACGCAAGACTACAACAACCTTTCAGGAGGACAAGTAGTAACGGTTCCAGTAGCTGATTTCAACGCTGGAAACTATTTCATTAACTTATCGAAACAAGGTGAAACATTCACAAGAATGTTCATTGTGAAATAAGCTTTTACGTTTTTTAAAAATCCCGTCTACATGTGTAGGCGGGATTTTTTTGTTTAAGAAGATTTCTACTCAAGAATACTACTATTTTACTATCTTTGCACGTCTATAAACAGTGAAAATTATGGCTAAAATTAGAAAGCAAGATGCACTCGACTATCACTCTCAAGGGAAGCCGGGGAAAATTGAAGTAGTACCAACTAAACCATATAGCTCACAAAGAGATTTATCTCTTGCCTATTCCCCAGGAGTAGCGGAGCCTTGTTTAAAAATTGCTGAGAATCCAGATGATGCCTATAAATACACAAGTAAAGCGAATTTAGTTGCCGTTATATCTAATGGAACCGCTGTATTAGGACTTGGTGACATTGGTCCTTTGGCATCCAAACCCGTTATGGAGGGGAAAGGATTACTCTTTAAAATATTTGCAGATATTGACGTATTCGATATTGAAGTGGATGCAAGTGACCCTGAGCTATTCATTCAAACCGTAAAGGCCATTGCCCCAACTTTTGGTGGAATTAATTTGGAAGACATTAAGGCACCTGAAGCATTTGAAATTGAGGAGCGCCTTAAAAAGGAGCTAGATATTCCAATCATGCATGATGACCAGCATGGAACCGCCATTATATCTGCAGCAGCCTTACTAAATGCTTTAGAACTTACCAACAAGAAAATTGGTGACGTTAAAATAATCATTTCTGGAGCAGGAGCTTCTGCCATGTCCTGCGGTAAACTCTATCGTTCACTTGGAGCGAAACCAGAAAATATTTATATGTTCGATAGCAAAGGACTTCTTTGTAAAGAACGCAAGGGATTAGAGGGAAATAAAGCACTTTTTGCTGTACATAAAAAGAATGTTACGCTTGAAGATGCCATTACAGGATGTGACGTCTTTCTTGGATTATCAAGAGGAGGTTTGATGTCGAAAGACATGGTGAAATCAATGGCGAAAAACCCAATAGTTTTTGCACTTGCTAATCCAGATCCAGAAATCACATACAAGGATGCCATGAGCACCAGAAATGATTTAATTATGGCAACGGGGAGGTCCGATCATCCTAATCAAGTCAATAATGTTTTAGGATTTCCATATATTTTCAGAGGAGCGTTGGACGTTAGAGCTACAACCATTAATGAAGAAATGAAACTAGCCGCTGTGCATGCAATCGCTTCGTTAGCCAAGGAGTCTGTTCCAGATGAAGTAAGTGAAGCTTACGGAGAAAAAAGCATAACATTTGGAAAAGAACAAATTATTCCTAAACCGTTAGACCCACGCCTTATATATTATGTTGCACCAGCAGTAGCGAAGGCAGCAATGGATTCAGGTGTAGCAAAAAACCCTATACAAGACTGGGATCAATATGAAGCTGAACTTAAGAAAAGATTAGGGCTAGATAACAAGTTGGTGCGTACACTCACCGAAAAAGCTGAACGTAATCCTAAACGAGTTGTATTTGCAGAAGCAGATAACTACAAAATTTTGAAAGCAGCACAAACAGCGTACGAAGAAGGGGTCGCACTTCCGATACTTTTGGGAAGAAAAGAACGCGTATTAGCAATGATTGAGGAGTTCAGCATGGAATTTCCTGAAGTCGAAATCATTGATCCGAAAAGTGATGAAGAGCTCAAACGTAGGAAAAAATACGGTGAAGAGTTTTTTGAGATGCGCAAAAGAAAAGGATTCACAGAATATGAGGCGCTTAAAATCATGCGCGAACGCAACTATTTTGGTGCGATGATGGTACACATGGGAGATGCAGACGCTATGATCTCCGGTGCGACGCGTAATTATCGTGATGTACTTCGCCCTGCATTACAAGTAATCGGGACAGAAAAAGGGGTTGATCGCGTAGCAGGAATGTATATTCTAATTACGAAAAAAGGACCATTATTCTTAGCAGATACTACCGTTAATTTTGACCCTACAGCAGAAGAAATTGCGGATTTGACGAATAACGTTGCAAAGACTATTCGAAAGTTCAAATTAACCCCTAAAATTGCTTTACTATCCTACTCTAATTTCGGTTCTTCTCCAGGAAAAGACGCCGACAAAATGAGCCGTGCAGCTAAGATCATTCACGAAAAATATCCTACGCTCACTGTTGATGGAGAGGTTCAGGCGAATTTCGCCTTAAACAATGATTTAATGATGGATAAATTTTCGTTCTCAGATTTAGCAAATAAAGAAGTGAATACTTTGATTTTCCCTAACCTTTCAGCTGGTAATATTGCATATAAATTATTACAAGAAATGACCGACGCAGAAGCTATAGGTCCTGTTTTAGTGGGAATGAGAAAATCAATCCATGTTCTTCAACTTGGAGCGAGCGTGAGGGAGATTGTAAATATGGTGAAAATTGCTGCGGTAGATGCACAAAATAAATAATTGATGATTACACATTTAAACGGACGATTAGTTGAGAAAAACCCCACGGAGCTCGTCATTGAATGCGGTGGAATTGGGTATTTAGTAAAGATTTCACTCAATACTTTTTCACAAATAAATGGCGATGAGTCTATTAAAATTTACACCCAATTTGTAGTCCGTGAAGATGCTCAATTGCTTTATGGATTTTCAGAGAAATCAGAACGTGATATGTTTAATCTACTCGTATCTGTTTCTGGTATTGGTCCAAACACTGCTATATTGATGTTGTCTTCACTTACGCCAAGTGAAGTAGCCACCGCAATAGGATCAGAGGATGTGACAACTATACAGAGTGTAAAAGGGATAGGCTTAAAAACAGCGCAACGAGTTATTGTGGACTTGAAAGATAAAATGTTAAAATTTGGGCTTATAGACGAATCAAGTACAATATCAAACAATACTATACGTTTTGATGCGTTAACGGCATTAGTTTCGTTAGGATTCGATAAGAAAGCAGCTGAAAAATCACTCCAAAGAGTGTTTGCCGACCAGGCAACAGTTGAGTTACTTATTAAGGATGCCTTAAAAGTTTTATAATTGTTAGAGTTTGATAATCAATAGAATAAATAACATACTGCTCCAATTTACACTCATGCTTAGCGTGAGTTCGTTGTCTGTATCAGTTTTTTCTCAAGACGTGCCAGACAGTACGAATTTGAAATTCCCAATTACAAATACGAACGATCCGACATCCAATAATCCGCAAAGTTTTGATGTTGGTGACCCAACCAATGTGAAACGCACGATTGTTTACGACCCTAAAACAGGAAAATACATTTTTAAGGAAACCATAGGTAATGATTTAAATTTCCGAAACCCTTCCATGATGACACTCGAAGAATACATCGAATTCGAACGTCAAAATCAAATGAAAGATTATTGGAAAGAGAAGATTGACACACAAACAGAAGAGGGTCAGCCACTTTTTCCGCCAATTAAAATAGACAATCCTGGTTTTGCAAATATTTTTGGAAGTGATGAAATAAGTATTCGACCGGAAGGAGCGATTGAAATTTCAATGGGTGTGAACACTGCGCGTTATGAAAACCCAATGCTTCCAGAGAATCAGCGACGTATAACACGTTTTGATTTCCAACAAAAAATACAACTTAATCTAGTTGGTCAAATTGGAGATAAGATGAAAATTGGAACATCTTATAATACGGAAGCAGCCTTCGATTTTGATAATATCACCAAACTAGAATGGACAGGGAATGAGGATCAAATATTACAAAAAATAGAAGCGGGTAATGTTGCGATGCCATTAAATACTTCATTAATCGAAGGTTCTCAAACTTTATTCGGTTTAAAAACAAGAATGCGCTTTGGTCGATTAACAGTAGATGCTATTGCTTCCACATCGCGCGGAAGAAAACAAGAAATTAACATTAATGGTGGAGCACAAGTTCAAGAGTTTGAGTTAAAAGCTGATGAATATGAGGCGAACAGACACTATTTCTTAAACTATCATCACAGAGAGAACTACGATAATGCGATGGCAACAGTGCCAGTTATTAACTCCCTAGTGGACGTTACACGTATTGAAGTATGGCTTACCAATATGACGAATCGTGTGGAAGATACGCGAAATGTTATTGCATTTACGGATTTAGGAGAAGCAGACGAAGACAATTGGTCGGGTAACCCTGGAAATGCATCCACAAACCCTCTTCCAGATAATAACTCGAATGGTCTGTACCAATTTATAACGAACAATCCTACCGTTCGAGGCTTTAACAACGCTGTGATTTCACTTGAGGCAACCGCTGGTCAACCCGGTCCCTTCCGACAAGCATTGGAATATGAGAAACTTGAAAATGCACGTAGACTTACGGAACAAGAATTTACGTACAATGCTCAATTAGGGTATATCTCGGTAAACCTTCCACTGAATAATGATGAAGTATTGGCTGTTGCCTACGAGTACACCTATGCAGGGCGCACCTATCAAGTTGGTGAATTTTCTACAGATGGTATCGTAGGACAAGATGCATTATTTTTAAAATTATTAAAACCGACGATTACCAATCCCAACAATAAACTTTGGGACTTGATGATGAAAAATGTCTACTCTATAGGGGCATATCAAGTAGACCAAGAAGGATTTAGGTTAGATATTCTTTACAATAATCCCGACAATAGTTTGCTTGTCAACTTCTTGCCTTACCCAGGGATGGACGACAAACAAGTTATTGAAGTCGTTGGGATGGATAGATTAAATCAAAACAATCGTCCTCAGATGGATGGGGTATTTGATTATATGCCCATTACTTACGAAGGAAACAAAGCGACTAATGGGGGAACCATCAATACCCGAAATGGCCGTATCTATTTCAGTACAATAGAACCCTTCGGAACAACCTTGAGAAAAGAATTTGAAGCCGCTGGGCTCAATCCGCTCATCATTAATAATGTCGCCTACCAAGAGCTGTACGATTCCACAAAAATAGCAGCGCAGCAGCAACCGCAAAAAAATAGGTTTTATTTCACCGGACAATACAAATCATCTATTAGCTCTGATATTCCATTGAATGCGTTGAATGTACCCGAAGGTTCTGTGGTAGTAACTGCAGGTGGTATTCGATTAACAGAAGGTTCTGACTTTACTGTCGATTATAACCTTGGTCGTGTTAAAATCTTGAATTCAGCGGTTTTGGAATCAAATCAAGACATTAAAATCTCAATTGAGAGTAACTCAGTCTTTGGGTTTCAAAATAAATCGCTGATAGGAACTCATTTAAATTATATGTTTAATCCAGACTTCAATTTAGGAGCTACATGGATGCGTATGATGGAGCGACCTATAACTCAAAAGGTTGACATTGGGGATGAGCCATTTAGAAACAATATTATTGGAATGAACTTGTCGTATCGCACAGATTTACCCTTTTTGACAAAACTCATAAACATTATTCCAACTATTTCAACCAAACAAATGTCTTCACTCACCCTGAATGCAGAGGTTGCTCACCTTATACCTGGCTCTCCAAGAGCTATATCACGTCAAGGAATATCCTATGTGGATGACTTTGAAGGTTCACAGTCAACCATTGACTTAAGAAACTTCGTAGCTTGGCGATTGGCCTCTATACCGAAAGGACAGGATGATTTGTTTCCTGAAGCATCACTAAAAAATGATTGGCGTGCTGGATTCAAGCGCGCTCATATGTCATGGTACACAGTGGATCCACTATTTTTTATGAACAATGCATTAACACCAACACACATAGGTAACAATCCGGCTCTTACCGAAGATGTAAACATTGCGTTAGTCAATCAAACTGACCTATTCCCAAATTTAAATCCTGCCTTGGGTACAATCACGAACATTCCTGTTCTGAACATGACCTATTACCCAAGCGAACGGGGAATGTACAATTACGATACAACAAACACATATGATGCCGATGGAAACTTTATTGATGCGGAAGAACGATGGGCGGGAATAATGCGCTCATTAAATACGACAGACTTCGAACTAACGAATGTTGAATATATTCAATTCTGGATGCTTGACCCGTTCAACGATGATCAGGACCCAAATGGAACTAATTCAGGCGGAGATCTTTATTTTAACCTTGGGAACTTATCAGAGGATATTTTACCTGATTCAAGAAAGGCTTTTGAAAATGGACTTCCTATCAACCCAGATGACACTCAAAATATTGATTTCACTAACTGGGGTAAAATCTCCACTCAGCAAGTGGTTGTAAATGCATTTGACAACGATCCAACCTCTAGAGCTATACAGGATGTTGGATTAGACGGTTACAATGACCTACAAGAAAGATCTGGATTTGAAAACTTTGCAAATTGGATAAATAGCAACCCTGTTCTATCTGTCCCTGCTAAACAAAAAATTCTCGCTGATATTTCTAAAGATAATTATAACTATTATAGAGGTGATGACCTTGATGTTGAACAAAAAAACATCATAGAGCGCTACAAATTTTGGAACGGCCACGAAGGAAACTCCCCTACTCCTGAAATGTCTTCACAACTGAATGCTCAGGGATATCCAACTCAAGCTACTAACATGCCGGATATGGAAGATATCAATCAAGACAATAACTTGAGTGAATCAGAAAGCTATTTTCAATATGAAATTTCTTTACGTCAAAATGATTTAGTAGTGGGTAAAAACTATATAATTAATTCCAGAGATTATTCAAAAGGAACGAAAAACTTCAGGTGGTATCAATTCAGAATTCCAATTCGTAGCCCTGACAAAGCAGTAAACGGAATAACCGACTTTCGTTCCATACGTTTCATGCGTATGTTCTTGAAATCGTTTAATCAACAAACTACACTTCGTTTCGCCAAATTGGAGTTAATCCGAGGAGAATGGAGACGTTTCTTAGAGAGTTTAGACGGACCGACTGATGGTGTTCAAATAGACCCCGACCTAACTGATTTTGATATCGGGGCAGTAAACGTAGAAGAACACGACCAGCGTCAACCTATAAATTATGTAATTCCACCAGGGATTTTGAGAGAAGTAGACCCTTCTCAAGCATTTCAACGTCAGTTAAATGAGCAATCCATGACCTTGGAAGTTTGTAACCTTAGAGATGGGGATGCGCGCGCTGCAACAAGAAACATTGGAATGGACATGATTATGTACAAAAACTTAGAACTCTTTGTGCACGCTGAAGAAGTTGAACCCACCGATCCACTCATGGATAATGACCTCACTGTTTTTATTCGGCTAGGAACAGACTTTAGAGAAAATTACTATGAATATGAAGTTCCACTTTCAGTTACCCAGTGGGGAGCTTCCTCGGATAAAGATATTTGGCCAGAAGAAAATAATGTGCGCATTGTTTTTGATGAACTCTTGGCCGTCAAAAAGGAGCGAAATACCTTAGCGGATAGTCCTGGTTCGGCCGTTCAGTATAACATAGAATACATCAAAGAAGTTGATCATCAAAAAGGAACATCAGATATAGACAATACTGTTGTCCATCCGAAACGACTAATTAAAGTAAAAGGGAATCCGAACCTTGTTGATGTGAAAACAGTAATGATTGGTGTGCGCAACCCCGCCCAAAATGGTGGTGCTCCTTGGCAACCAGACGATGGATTACCTAAATGTGGACAAGTATGGGTCAATGAGCTTCGTTTAACTGATTTCCAAAATGAAGGAGGTTCTGCAGCGTTAGCACGTGCACAAATTCAGGTAGCAGATTTTGCAAATATTCAACTCGCTGGAACCTATAGCGGAACGAACTGGGGAAGTGTAGATAGCAGAGTGGCCGAACGCCAAAGAGATACACGTATGACCTTCGATGTTTCTGCCAATGCGCAGCTCGGTCAGCTGTTAGGTAAAAAGATTGGCATTTCTGCGCCATTTCTATATACGTATTCCGTAGGTTTAATCAACCCCATGTTTGACCCTTACAATCCTGATGTTAAACTTGCAGATTATGACTTAGACGAACGAAGGAGACGGGCAAAAGATGGACAAGATTTTAACGAACGGAGGTCCTACAATTTTAATAACGTACGAAAAGAAAGAGGAGCCGGGAGCCCTGCTAAGATATGGAGTATTTCAAATTTCGCTCTCAACTATGGATATAGCGAGGACATGTTTAGGGATTTCAGGACGAATTACGACAGAACTAAAATCTGGAAAGGTGGAGTAAATTATAATTATAATGGCAGCCCGACCATCTGGGAACCCTTCAAGAATGTAAAATTCATGAAAAAATCGAAATGGTGGGATTTAGCAAAAGATGCCAACGTCTACTTAGGACCAAAAAGTTTAAGTATGCAAAACAATTTGATGCGAACCTATAATGAGCGTCAGATTAAAAATAACATTCCCAATACAAACTTCGAGTTTCAGCCGATCTATCTAAAAAACTTTACTTGGAATAGAGGCTACAATATGAAATATGATATTACCCGAAACTTAAAGTTTGATTATACCGCAAATAATGCTTCCATTTTTGATGAAAATGACGGAGAAGTAAACAGGAGAGAGAACCCAGAATCCTACCGCGAATTTCAGGACTCTATTCGCACTCAAATGAACACTCTGGGACGTGTGATGCGTTTTGATCAACAATACAACATTGCGTACACACTGCCGCTCAATAAAATTCCGGCATTAGACTGGATCAATTCGAATATTAGGTACTCTGGAGCTTACGAATGGAGCCGTCCGAATTTAGGAATGGAAGCTTTCGGAAACAATATTCAAAACAGCAGAAATGTCAACTTCACCACCCAATTTAACATGGTTAATCTTTATCGAAAATCTGAGTTATTACAAAACATTATTAATGATGGTCGAGGGGGCAGAAGTTCTAGAAGAAGTGTTGGTGGAAGTGTGAGAAGAGGAGGAAGTTCAGCGGCAACGAGTGACGATAAACTTTCTAAGGATGTGGCTGAATTGAAAAAAGAATTAGCGCGCTTGGAAAAAGTGAAAACAGAAAGTCTCTCTCCAGAAGAATTAATTGAACACGAAAAACTTTTGGCTAAAGTGGAGAAAAAACTAGGTAAAAAAGAACCTAAACTAGAAAAGCAGGAAGAACGTGAAGCAGCACAAGATGAACGTAAAAAAGAACTCGAAGATAAATTTGGAAAACCCTATCATCCCATTACAGGGTTTGGCGGTAGATTACTGATGTCTGTTAGAAATGTCTCCTTTACCTATACGATGAATGACGGTATGCTACTCCCAGGATTTAATCAAGATGCACAGTTTTTTGGACTACAAGGTTCTTCTTTACAGGATGCTAATATGAGAGGATTTGCATTTGGGCAACAACAACGTGATTTATTTGGG
>Ga0136559_1000688_pt1 | contig 11464 bp, 10 predicted proteins | sample AntRauMeHopE1496_FD_104633 | JGI IMG/M metagenome (GOLD analysis project Ga0136559, IMG submission 104633) | Saline lake microbial communities from Rauer Islands, Antarctica - Metagenome Hop E1 #496 | ecosystem: Environmental > Aquatic > Non-marine Saline and Alkaline > Saline | place... | reverse complement strand
ATCTGATCTATATCTCTGAATACAAGCGGTTCCAGTCCGCGCCGGGGCCGCGCCTGACCAAGGGGGCGTTCTGGCTTGACCGCCGTTATCCTATCGTCAACCGCTGGCGCGATCCGGGGTGAGGCGGTGATGGGGCTGGGGTCGCGCTCTGCCACCAGCCCAACTGGACAATTCACGCCGCCTGTGCCAGCACTCGCCGCAACAGGAGGCAAATATGTCCGATAAAACCATTACACGTTTCGCGCCCTCGCCCACCGGCTGGATCCATGTGGGCAATCTGCGCACGGCGCTGATGAACTATCTGATCGCGCGCAAGGCAGGGGGCGAATTCATCCTGCGGATCGACGATACCGACCAGACCCGCTCCAAGGAAGAATACGTGGACGGGATCAAGCGCGATCTGGACTGGCTCGGCCTGCAGTGGGACCGCGTCGAGCGGCAGTCGCTGCGGCTGGAGCAATACCTTGATGCGGCGCAAAAGCTGCGGGACATGGACCGCTTCTATGAGGCCTTCGAGACGCCGACGGAACTGGACCTCAAGCGCAAGAAGCAGCTGAACATGGGCAAACCGCCGGTCTATGACCGCGCGGCACTTGCGCTGGACGATGCGGCGCGTGACAGGCTGCGGGCGGAGCGCGGCGATGGTGTGTGGCGCTTCAAGCTGGTGCAGGAGCGGATCGTCTGGACCGATGGCATCCTCGGCGATGTGAGCATTGACGGTGCCTCGGTCTCCGATCCGGTGCTGATCCGGGGCGACGGGCAGATCCTCTATACGCTGGCCTCCGTGATCGACGACACGGAGATGGGCGTGACCCATGTGGTGCGCGGATCGGATCATGTGACCAATACGGGCACCCAGATCCAGATCATGCAGGCGCTGGGCGGCACCGTGCCCGCCTTTGCCCACCACTCGCTGCTGACGGATCCGCAGGGTGGCGCGCTCAGCAAGCGGCTGGGCACATTGGCGCTGCGCGATCTGCGCGATGCGGGCATTGCGCCCCAGGCGCTGCTGAGCCTGATGTCGCGGCTGGGATCGAGCGATCCGGTAGAGCTGCGCACGGATATGGCGGAGTTCATCGACGGCTTCGACATCTCGCGCTTTGGCTCGGCGCCGACGAAATTCGACGCGGAGGACCTCAAGCCGCTGACGGCGCATTACCTGCAGACATTGCCGCTGGAGGCTGTGGCGGAGGAGATCCGCGCGCTGGGCGTACCCGATGCCATGGCCGAACAGTTCTGGGCCGTCACGCGCGAGAACATCACGACCCTGCACGACCTGAAGGGCTGGTGGCAGATGTTCAGCACCGGTGCTGATCCGGTCATCGCACCGGAGGACACAGCATTTATCGCGCAGGCCATGGCGCTGCTGCCCGAGGGACCGTTTGACGCGGAAACATGGGGCAATTGGACTGCTGCGGTCAAGGAGGCGACTGACCGCAAGGGCAAGGGGCTGTTCATGCCGCTGCGCCTTGCACTGACGGGGCAGGCGCATGGGCCGGATATGTCGGCCGTGATGCCGCTGTTGCAGGTGGTGCGCGCCAGAAACTGATCCTCAGGTTAGGCTGGGACCCTCAGGCCGGGATGATCTGTGCGCCGCGCAGGGCGAGGTGCTGGTTGACCAGCGCCGTCTCCTGCGCGGTGAGGACCTGCGCACGGGGGTATTGCGGGGCGCTGCGGTCATCGCGCACGGGGGTGTCCCAGCCATCGGTGGTGGCAAAGAAATCCGCAACGCCGCCCGCGCCATATTCGCGCAGATACCCCTGCACCACCACATCGAGATAGCTGAGCAGGATCGCATTCGCGCTGCCCGCCACCCATGTGTCGGGCGGCACGGCGTAATGCGAGATATCCGTCGTCGGATCGCGTGGGTGGTGCACCGCACTGCCCGAAGCGATCCGCGCATAGCCGTATTCGCGCGCATCAAGGGCGGCCCAATCCGCATCCGGCACTTCGGCGATCAGCCCGTCGATGGTGGTGCCCACATCTGCAACCACGCTCAGGAAGGCCAGACCGCGTGTTTGCGTATAGACCCATTTGCGCCGCCAGCCGGTCAGCCGGGCGCGTGATGCGCTGGAGTAGCCATGTGTCGCGCGGTTCACGAGGCTGCCGTAGCCAAAGAAACAAGGGTGCATCGCGGGCCTTCGGGGTTGTTTTCGCCGCTACTTAATCATCCTCGGATAACCGGGGCAACCGTGTTCGCTTTGTATTGAAAAAGCCGCCGGGCTTTGGCAAAACCGAAAAAACGGAGGGCCAGTGCCATGAAATTTACCGAAGAACACTTGTGGCTGCGCGTCGAGGAGGGCGAGGAGGAGATCACCGTTGGCCTGACCGTCTATGGTGCCTCCCTGCTGGGCGAGGCCAAGTTCATCGAGCTGCCCGAGGAGGGCGATGTGATCTCTGTCGATGATCAGGTGGTGGTGATCGAGGGCGAGGATGATGCCATCGACATTCTGGCGCCTCTTGACGGCGAGATCACGGAAGTGAACACGCCCCTGACCCGCACGCCAGATACCTTCAGCGAGGATCCGCAGGGCGATGGCTGGCTCTTCAAGATGAGCCTTGAGGATGAGGACGCGCTCGACGAGATGATGGACGAGGCGACCTACCAGAAATACATCCGCTAGAGGCTCAGGCGTTGAAAGATCAGGCGCTTTCCGCTGCTGTGAGCAGAAAGGCGAACTGTTTCTTGAGCTTGCTCCAGGTGGGTTTATCGGGGGCGATCAGCAGATGGCCGCTGCGGCGGATCGCGGTGTAGTCGCCGCCTTCCAGCATCTCCACATGGGCACCTGCCCGCGCGGCAATCAGCGCGCCTGCGGCGTGATCCCAGGGGTGCAGCATCGCGGTCAGGCTGAAATCCAGATGGCCCTGCGCCAGCAGCCGGTATTCATGCGCCGAACAGCGCAGCGTTGTGATGCGGGCAAAGGACGGGAAGGTGGCGGCAAGCTGGGGCTGCTTGTCTTTTGGAAACAGATGCAGCGGGATGATCCCTGACAGATCCTCCAGCGGTTTGCCAGTGGCGGCCTTCAGATCCTGTGCTGCACCAAAGGGACGCTGGAGTTGCGGGGTCATTTCCGGGTCGGCAATCACCCAGTCGTCGCCTACCGGATCATAGATCAGCCCGAAGACCGGCGTGCCGTAGCGGGTGGCGGCGATGATGACGCCAAAGACCGCGATGCCGTGCGCGAAATTCCACGTGCCGTCCACCGGATCGATGTGAAAGGCCAGCTGCGCGCCCGCGATCCCGTCCAGCAGTGCAGGGTCGGCGGCGACGGCTTCCTCCCCGATCACCAGCGCGGAGGGAAAGGCGATCTGCAGCGCGCGGGTGATCATCGCCTCGGCGCGGGTATCGGCATCGGTGACCAGATCCGAAGCGTTCGATTTGATGCGGATGTCGCCGTCTGAGAGGCGGCGAAAGCGGGGCATGATCTCGGCGCGGGCGGCGCGGCGCACGATGTTGACGATCTGCGTGCGCTGGGCGGGCGACAGGGCAGGACCCACTGCGGCGGGCAGCGTCTGTGTCGCTGTTTGGGGGTCTGGCTCGGTCATGGCGGAACTCCTTGTTGGCGCCTGTCTACCCTGACGGGGTTCGGAGGCAAAGGGCGGCTGTGCGGTTTATTCCCGTGCGCGCAGGACGCGGGCGGGGCGGGCCTGCAGCGCGCGGCGGGCAAAGCCGAGGCCTGCCAGAACGGTCGCGATGATCCCCCCTGCGATGATCATGAGCGCCGAAGGCCAGATGACAGTATAGTCCGTCTCCATCACGAAGGTGCTGACGGCCCAGCCGCCCAGTGTGCCCGCAAGCAGCGCCACACTGCCCGCCGCCAGCCCCAGCAGGGCCGCGCGGAGGATAAAGCTGGCCGCGATCATCCGGCGCGATGCCCCCATCGTCTTGAGCATGGCCGCCTCATAGGTGCGCGCATCGGCCCCGGCGGCGGCGGCCCCGATCAGCACCAGAAACCCGGTGAGCAATGTGGCGGCAGCGCCGTAAGAGGTGGCAGCGGCAAGGCCTGCCAGCACATCCGCCACCCGGTCGAGTGCATCCTTGACGCGGATTGCGGTGATGTTGGGATACATCGTGGCCAGATCGCGCAGGATCTGCGCCTCCGCCTCCGGCTCCGAATAGACGGTCGAGATGAAGGTATGCGGCGCGCCCTCAAGTGCGGAGGGGTTCATCGTCAGGATGAAGCCGATGCCTGCGGTCGAGAAATCGACCTCCTGAAAGTTGGTGATGGTGCCGGTGATGTCGCGGCCCAGCACATTGATGGTGAGGGTGTCGCCAAGCTCGAGGCCGATCTCCTCGGCTTCCTCGGCGGCAAAGCTGATCTGGGGCGGGCCTGCGTAATCGGCGGGCCACCATGCGCCTTGGGTGATCAGGGCCTGTGCGCCGGGCCGGGCCGCATAGGTGACGCCACGGTCGCCCTCCACCACCCAGTGATCGCCCGCGACCTCCCGCGCGGGGCGGTCATTGATCCGGGTTACGACACCGCGCAGCATGGGTGCGCTGTCGATGCGGGTGACGGCAGGGTCATTCTCCAGCCGCTCGGTATAGCCTGCGATCTGGTCCTTCTGGATGTCCACGAAGAAATAGCTGGGGGCGATTTCGGGGAGATTGCCCGCGATGGCCTGCCGCAGATTGCCGTCGATCTGGCCCACGGCGGCCAGCACCGACAGGCCGAGACCCAGCGACAGCACCACAGCGCCCGCGCCTTCGCCGGTGCCGCCAATGGCCGCCATGGCCCAGCGCAGGCGGGGCCGCCCGCGCAGCCGGTGGCTGAGCGCGTGGGCGGCGATGCGGATGAGGAAGGCGGCGAGGGTCAGCAGCAGCAGCGCGCCCGCGATGCCGCCTAGCGTCCAGAGTGTGAGCCACCAGCTGCCGTTGAACCAGCCCGCGAGGCCCACGAGGGCGGCGATGGCGGTGCCGGTGGCGAGGATGAAGGGCAGAGCGGGCAGGCGGCTGGCCCCGTCCCACGAATCGCGGAACAGGGTCGCGGCACGCACGCGGTCGGTGCGGGCCAGCGGCCAGAGCGTGAAGATGAAAGCGGTGAGCAACCCGTAGAGCCCCGCCTCTATCAGCGGTGCGGGGTAGATCTGGAAGGCGGTCGGGATCGGCAGACGCGCCTCCAGCAGGGGGGCCGCTGCGAGGGGCAATGCGGCACCGAGGAGCAGGCCGAGGGTGACGCCCAGCAGCGACAGGATGCCGATCTGGATGAAATAGGTCTGGAAGATCGTCGCCCGGTCTGCGCCCAGCGCGCGCAGGGTGGCGATGACTTCGGTCTTGCGGCTGAGGTAGCTGCGCACCGCCGCCGAGACACCGACACCGCCCACAGCAAGGCCCGAGAGCCCCACAAGGATCAGAAACGCGCCGAGACGGTCCACGAATTGCGCGACACCGGGTGCGCCGTTGCGCGCATCGCGCCAGCGCATGCCGCTGCCTTCAAATGTCTGCGCGGCCTGTGCCTCCAGATCGGTGATCACGGTGCCTTCCGGCAGGGTCAGGCGGTATTTGCTGTTGAAAAGCGTGCCGGGCGACAGCAGCCCCGAGGCCTCAAGACTGTCGCGCAGCACCATCGTGCGGGGCCCCAGGGCAAAGCCTGCACCGGCGCTGTCAGGCTCGCGGAGGATCTGGGCGCGCAGGATGAAGGATTGCGTGCCAAGGGCGAAGGGGTCCCCGATGGTGATTCCGAGCCGGTCGATCAGCGCCCGCTCCATCACCGCGCCGGGGAGGTTGCCTTGGTCGGCGAGGGCGTCCGCAAGCGGGATGTCAGGTTCCAGCAGGACAGACCCTACCAGCGGATAGAGCGCATCGACGGCCTTGACCTGCGTCAGGGCGCGGTCATCACCCACGGCGGCCATGGAGCGGAAATCGGCCACTTCGGAGACGGCGGTGGCCTGTGCGGTCATCCACGCCAGCTCTGCGTCGCTTGCGAAGCGGTAGGTCAGCTCCAGCTCGGCGTCGCCGCCCAGAAGGGCCGCCCCTTCGCGGGCCAGTCCCGCCTCGATGCCTGCGCGCACGGAGCCTACGGCGGCAATGGCGGCCACGCCCAGGGCCAGACAGGCGAGGAACAGCCGGAAGCCGCGCAGCCCCCCGCGCAATTCACGGCGGGCGAATTTGGTGGCAAGCGACAGGCTCATGCGACGACGTCTTTGCGGGTGGCACTGTCCACGCGGCCATCGCGCAGGGTGATGATGCGGTCGCAGCGCGCGGCCAGCGCGTCGGAGTGGGTGACCAGCACCAGTGTCGCGCCGTGGCGGTCGCGCAACTCGAACAGCAGATCCATGATCGCCTCGCCATTGGCGCTGTCGAGATTGCCTGTCGGCTCATCCGCGAGCAGGATCGCGGGGCGCGGGGCGGTGGCGCGGGCGAGGGCTACGCGCTGCTGCTCGCCGCCCGACATCTGGGCAGGATAATGGCTGGTGCGGGCGGCAAGGCCCACACTGGCCAGCGCCTCCGCCGCACGCTCAAACGCATCCGCATGGCCCGCCAGTTCCAGCGGCGTGGCCACATTCTCCAGCGCGGTCATGGTGGGGATGAGGTGGAAAGACTGGAACACGATGCCCATCCGGTCGCGGCGAAAGCGCGCCAGCGCGTCCTCGTCCATCGCCGTGAGGTCCTGACCCATGGCCAGCACGGTGCCGCCCGTCGCCTGCTCCAGCCCGCCCATGACCATCAGCAGCGAGGATTTGCCCGAACCCGAGGGGCCGACCAGCCCGATCGTCTCGCCCGCCGCGACCTCCAGCGTGATGCCGTGCAGAATATCGACAGGTCCCGCATTGCCATTCAGGCGCAAGGCTGCATCTTTGAGGGAGAAGATCGGATCGGTCGGCAGGTTAGTGGGTCGATTGGTCATGGGGGGCCTTTCGGTGGCGTCCTTAGGGGATATGGAGGGATCGTGCGGATGCGCAAGGCTTTGACGGGGATTCTTGTGGTTTGGGCCACTCTGGCGCAGGCTGGTGCCGCTGCGGCGGATCAGGTGGTGATCGCGGCACTGGGCGACAGCCTGACCCAAGGCTATGGGCTGGTGCAGGAGGAGGGCTTTGTGCCGCAGCTGCAGGCCTGGCTGGATGCGCAGGGCGCGGATGTGAGCCTGATCAACGCAGGCGTGTCGGGCGATACCACGGCGGGCGGGCTGGCGCGGGTGGGCTGGACGCTGGAGCCGCAGGTGGATGCGATGATTGTGGCGCTGGGCGGCAATGACCTGCTGCGCGGTCTGGACCCTGCGCAGGCGCGCAGCAACATCGAGGGAATTTTGAAGGCGGCACAGGCGGCGGATGTGGAAGTGTTGCTGATCGGGATGCAGGCGCCGGGGAATTTCGGCCCGGACTACAAGGCGCAGTTCGACGCGCTCTATCCCGAGCTCGCACGGGCCTATGGCACTGTGTATCTCGAGAGCTTTTTCGCGGGTCTGGGCGATGCGGCGGCCACCCTCGATCAGGCGGCGCTGCGGGAATGGTTTCAGGCGGACGGCATCCATCCCAATGCGCAAGGGGTGGCACGGATCGTGGAGGCCATCGGGCCGAAGGTGCTGGAGCTGGTGGCGGCTGTGGGCGCGGCGGATTAAGTCGTTGCCTGAAAATCAGGCAGGCTTTGATGCCACAGCCCTGCGGATAAATTTTACCAGTTGATAAAAAAATAGACCTGTGCGAGCGTTTTCGGGACCCAGGCGGTTCAGGGAGAGGATCACGCGATGTCACAGAAGATATTTGAGACCGGTATTCAGGCGGGGCGGCTCGACCCACAGGCCTATGAGGCGATGTTCTCGGACCTGCATCCGCCGCTCGACCGGCATGAGGCGCTGGTGGCGGCGGACCGCTGTTATTTCTGCCATGATGCGCCTTGCATCACGGCCTGCCCGACAGAGATCGACATCCCGCTGTTCATCCGGCAGATCGCCACCGGCACGCCGGATGCGGCGGCGAAAACGATCCTGACCCAGAACATCATGGGCGGCATGTGCGCCCGGGTCTGTCCCACGGAGCAGCTGTGCGAGGAAGCCTGTGTGCGGGAGCTGGCGGAGGGCAAGCCGGTGCTGATCGGCCAGTTGCAGCGCTATGCCACGGACCATCTGCAGGCGCAGGGGATCCATCCGTTTGTGCGCGCGCAGGCGACGGGCAAGCGTGTGGCGGTTGTGGGCGCGGGGCCTGCGGGCCTCTCGGCGGCGCACCGGCTGGCGATGCTGGGGCATGAGGTGGTGGTGCTGGACGCACGGCCCAAGGCGGGCGGCCTCAATGAATACGGGATCGCGACCTACAAGACGCCCGATGATTTCGCCCAGGGCGAGGTGGACTGGCTGCTGAAGATCGGCGGGATCACGGTGCAGACGGGGCGCGCGCTGGGCCGTGACGTGACGCTGGAGAGCCTGCGCGCGGAGTATGACGGGGTGTTTCTGGGCATGGGTCTGGGCGGCGTGAACGCGCTGAATGTGGCTGGGGCGGATAAGGATGGCGTGCTGGATGCGGTGGATTTCATCGCGGATCTGCGGCAGGCGCGCGATCTGTCGGCGGTGCCGGTGGGCCGGGATGTGGTGGTGATCGGCGGCGGCATGACGGCGGTGGATGCCGCAGTTCAGGCCAAGCTGCTGGGCGCGCTGAATGTCACGCTGGTCTACCGGCGCGGGCGCGAGGCGATGAACGCGAGCCCCTTCGAGCAGGATCTGGCGGCCTCCAAGGGTGTGCGGATCGTGACCCATGCGGTGCCAAAAGCGGTGCACGGCAATGGTGCGGTGCGCGAGATCGAGTTTGATTATGTGGATACGCAGATGCAGCCCACGGGGCAGACCTTGCGGCTGGCGGCGGATCAGGTGTTCCGCGCGATTGGCCAGACGCTGGAAGGGGACGGCCTGCCCGCGCTGGAGGGCCGAAAGATCGCGGTGGATGCCAAGGGGCGCACCAGCGTCAAAGGCGTCTGGGCGGGCGGCGATTGTGCCAGTGGCGGCGATGATCTGACCGTGACAGCCGTGGCCGAAGGGCGCGACGCGGCGATGGATATGCACAAGGTTCTGAGCGGGAGCAATTGAGATGGCTGATCTGACAACCGATTTTCTGGGCATCAAAAGCCCCAATCCCTTCTGGCTCGCTTCGGCGCCGCCGACGGACAAGGAATACAACGTGCGCCGCGCCTTTGAGGCCGGTTGGGGCGGTGTGGTCTGGAAGACGCTGGGATCCGAGGGGCCACCGGTGGTCAATGTGAATGGCCCGCGCTACGGCGTGATCCATGGGGCGGACCGGCGGGTGCTGGGCTTCAACAACATCGAGTTGATCACTGACCGCGATCTGCAGACCAATCTGGACGAGATCACCCGCGTCAAGCGCGACTGGCCGGACCGCGCGATGATTGTCTCCATCATGGTGCCCTGTGAGGAGCAGGCCTGGAAGGATATTCTGCCGCTGGTCGAAGCGACGGGTGCGGACGGCATAGAGCTGAATTTCGGCTGCCCCCACGGGATGAGCGAGCGCGGCATGGGGGCCGCCGTGGGGCAGGTGCCCGAGTACATCGAGATGGTCACCCGCTGGTGCAAGCAATATTACTCCAAGCCGGTGATCGTGAAGCTGACGCCCAACATCACCGATATCCGGCTGCCTGCGGAGGCGGCCCGGCGTGGCGGTGCGGATGCGGTCAGCCTGATCAATACGATCAATTCCATCGTCTCCGTGAACCTCGATACCATGAGCCCGGAGCCGAGTATCGACGGCAAGGGCAGTCACGGCGGCTATTGCGGGCCGGCGGTCAAGCCGATTGCCCTGAGCATGGTGTCGGAGATTGCGCGCGCACCTGCCACGGCGGGCATGCCGATCAGCGGGATCGGTGGTGTCACCACGTGGCGCGATGCGGCGGAATATATCACCATGGGCTGCGGCAATGTGCAGGTCTGCACGGCGGCGATGACCTATGGCTTCAAGATCGTGCAGGAGATGATCAGCGGTCTGTCGGACTGGATGGATTCGAAAGGCCATACCTCGATTGAGGATTTCAGGGGGGCGGCGGTGCCGAACACCACGGACTGGCAGTATCTGAACCTCAACTATGTCGCCAAGGCGCTGATCAATCATGATGCCTGCATCAGCTGCGGTCGTTGTTTCGCGGCCTGTGAAGATACGTCGCATCAGGCGATTACCATGTCGGCGGACCGCACCTTTACCGTGATTGACGCGGAATGTGTGGCCTGCAACCTGTGCGTGGAGGTCTGTCCGGTGGAAGCGTGCATCACCATGGTGCAGGTGCCGCCGGGCAACGTGGATCCGCGTACCGGAAAGGTTGTGGAGCAGGCCTATGCTAACTGGACTATGCACCCCAACAACCCTTCGGCCACGGCGGCGGAATAGGCGATCATTGCTTGCCTGCCCGCGCCGCATAGGCGGAGGCAGCAAGCAGGATGGGTGCGGTGGGCAGCGGATCTGGCGGGGCGTAGCGGTCAAGCTCGGACGCGCGCTGCACTGATGCAGGTGATGCGGGAATGGCGGGCGTGGGTGTGAACGCCATGCCTTGCGCCATGACGACCGATCTGGCCTGTGCCCTGTCGGGGGTGGGAATTGGACCCTGTGATGCCGCTGCCCTGTCCGAACGCTTTGACTGCGGCGTCTGGCGGGTGATGTGGCCCTGTGCGCTGCCAGAACCCGCGCCCCCGTCGGCGGAAGCGTTGCGTGCCCCGGCACCCCCGGATGCGGGCCGGATGGCGATCGCACCAGCGGTATTTGCGGCGGGGACGGACAGGGATTGTGTGATGTGAGCGGCCGTATTCATCAGATTGACTGGAATGTTCAACGCCATCTCTTGCTCCTTTTCTTGTAGAAAAAAAGCCCGCCACCCATGATCAGCCTGCCTGCCTTGCGGTCAGGACGCAATGAATTCTGTTGAAATTCTGACCTAATGGTTAACCGGCTGGAGCAGGCGGCGGAACATCTGTTCCAGATGCAGGGCGGCGCGCGGGGCGGGATCGGCATCTTCCAGCAGCACGGCGATCTGGGCACCAAAGTCAGCGTAATGCTGGGTGGTGGACCAGATTGAGAAGATCAGATGCGCGGGGTCCACGGGGGCGAGGCGGCCGGTGTCGATCCAGGTCTGGATGATGACGCATTTGCGCGCGAAGAGCGGCTTCAGCTGGTTTTTGAGGTAGCCATTGATGTGCGGCGCGCCTTGCAGCATCTCGCCCGCGAACAGCCTGCTCTCGGCGGGCAGCTCCAGCGACATCTCGAGCTTGAGGCGGACATAGCCCAGCAATTCCTCAACGGGGTCGCCTTCGGGATCCAGCTCGATCAGGGGATCGAGCCATGTTTCCAGAAGCTGGCTCAACAGGGTGATGTAGATCTCAGTCTTGCTCTCAAAATAATAGAGCAGGTTCGGCTTGCTGAGGCCTGCACCCTTGGCAATCGTGTCCAGCGTAGCGCCGCCATAGCCATCGCGCGAGAAGACCTCGAGGGCGGCATCGAGGATCAGGCGGCGGTTGCGCATCTGGATCCGGCTTGGCTTTTT
>Ga0136559_1000687_pt1 | contig 11470 bp, 8 predicted proteins | sample AntRauMeHopE1496_FD_104633 | JGI IMG/M metagenome (GOLD analysis project Ga0136559, IMG submission 104633) | Saline lake microbial communities from Rauer Islands, Antarctica - Metagenome Hop E1 #496 | ecosystem: Environmental > Aquatic > Non-marine Saline and Alkaline > Saline | place... | reverse complement strand
CGTTCCAAGCATCAATTACTTTGGGAAATTTCAGAGAATGGTTTAAGTCAACCAGCTTACTTGTTCGGTACATTTCATAACAACGCATTAGAGTTATTTGACCAACCAGACTCTGTGTTCTATGCACTGAGTCAAGCAACTGCTGTTTCGTTAGAAGTAGATATTTCAGAAGTCATGGGGGATTATGATATCATAACTAGTTCAGCCAACGCTATCCCCAATAACCTGCGCTGGTTAGTCCAAGACGGTGGTGATGTTACATACACAAGTTACGGAAGCGATGCTGGACGCCCCCAATTTATTGATTTATACTTTAATCAAGTGGCCGATCAGTGCGGAAAGTCCTTTTTTCCTCTAGAAACCATTGAAAGTCAAAATAAGCTGTTACTAAGGTCAAATCGAGAATCAACCGGATATGTTTCCAAGCAAAATCTTTCTTTAGCCGAGATGAAAACCCTTTATTTAGAAGGGGATATAGAAAAATTGCATGATGTTACAAAAGAATCTACATTGCCTTATAAAGATTTATACGAAGATTTAATTGTTCTGCGAAATGAGCAGATGGCAATTGGAATGGATAGTTTGATGCATCAATCACGTTTGTTTTGTGCTGTCGGTGCGGCTCATCTAGGTGGAGAATATGGTATCATTTCCTTACTCAGAGATTTGGGGTATCAACTTCGACCAGTTGCGCCTGTTTTTAGTGAACAACGATCTGTTTTTATTGATGAGATTAAAGCCTGTCATGGATATACTTACCAAGATGATACGTATGGATTTAAAATTGCCATGGAGGGAAGGCCCCGTGTAACGGTGGAAGAAGATGGGGCTAAAAATATGATCTATCAAGAAATGGGACAAGGGAATACCTATTCTATTTATAATTACCATTTAGAGACAATGCCTAGTCTTCAAGAATTCTTTGATCAAGTAATGGGAGGTGAAGAAGAGAATATTTTAACATCTTCGTCTAAAACGCTTTACGATGGCACACCCTATTATCAGTTGAGAGTAAAAAATGGATACAATTCTGAATATTGGATGCGTTTATTTATTAAAAATGATATCGGTTATTTGATGTACGCTCAAGGGGGACTTCGATTTATGAATTCTCAGCGTCCTATTGAATTTTTTGATCGGATTAAATTTTTAGATAGTGATGAATTCGCGCCATTAAAATTGACAGAGTATTTTGTTTCTCCAACAAATTCCTTGCGAGGAAAATTGCCCGCTGGCAGTCAGTTACTTGAAACGACGGAGGACGACATAAGTATTTGGAGAAGAAAAGCGTTTAATCCAGTGGAAAGTGAGACCTTTTTTCTTTATGAAAGCGTGTTAATGAATGAATTTCTGTACTCAAAGGGTGATGATATAGGAAGCTACTTAATTCAAGAGTTTGACAGAGATAGTGTTCAGTTTTTTAATGAAAATGAAACAGATGACTACAAAGAACGCTGGTTTTCTGCTAATCGAAGGGGAAGAAGTTCTTTCGGAAGAATTCGTTTAATCGGTAATATACTGCATTACGGACAATATACCGGTGAAGATTCTTTGCGCGGCATGGAGTTCTTAAACTCAATGGAACTGAACCCTATTCCAGTTCCAGAGAAATATGTTTATATTGAAAAAGACGAATTTACTACGTTAGCTTCGAAAAGCGGGTTGGAAGAAATAGAGGACAGTAACGAAAACCCAGCGCGCGATTTTAAGCATTACGCGTTAAATGACATCGAACATGGGGTTACGTACGAAGTAATCATTAAAAAATATAAACCTTGGGCATTTATTTCTAGAGAATCCATTGACTCTGTGTTGTATCATCAAATTGCTTGGCCTGATCTGGATATTAATTATGAACAAGACTTTTCCATGAAGGCTAAAGATTCAGCTAGATATATGGATTTTAAGATTCGTTATTTAGATGCTAAAAACATATTTCGCGGAAGAGTCATTATTGATGGAAAGAACATCTATCACCTTACGTTGACTTATCCGGCGTACATGGATAGTTCGTACAAAAACCATCCGTTTCTGGATAGTGCTTCATTTTCATCTTTGAACTCAGGAGTTATTAATGAAGTTGAAGTAGAAAAACTTCAAAAAATGATAGATAGCTCTGCTTTGGCGCGCGCTGAAGTATTCGATTTCTTTACTAATAATGTAGACAATCATAATTATACACTAGAATTACTTCGAAAGCTTGATAATCTTTCTGTTCTAAAACTGGATGAAAATCGCACACAGTCTCTTCGTTCGGTGTTGTTTTTCAAATTGACGAGTGAACAAGTTTCGCGGGAGATCTATGACTTTTGGAAATCTCATTCGCTAGAAGAATCCCCAAGTTTTGTGAGCTATGGTCTTCATCTTTTCGCTGAGACGGATAACGGGAAAGAGTACCTGGAAGAAGGATTTCGATGGGTAAAAGAAAACAACCTATTCATTAATGATTACCCCTTGATTTTTGAGAAGTTGAGTCTTTTCCCAGAACGCTTTATACAAGTTTGGCCCATCTTGTTGGAAGGACTATATAATTCAGCACCTCATTGGCAATTATATGTTCAACTAGACTCGTTAATGACACATTCTTTTTACAAAAAATTTGTTTTATCTGATTCTTTCAAGGTATATTCTATGCAGCCTACAGCTCCTTTTTGGGTGAAGGTGAAATATTTCAGCTTGGTCCTGCAAGCAGGAATGAGTATTTCGACAATGGAGTCAATGTTACAGTCGTGGTCTCCAAAATCTGACTATGAAAAAGGAATTCGTTTATCTATGCTAGAATCCATTGGGGGTAAAGTCAAAAAGAAGGAATTAAATCTAGTAAAAGAAGATGTTTTTTCTGCTATCGGGTATGTGCTGCTAAAATCAGAATTGGATCAGCTCAACTCCTCTCTTGAATTAAGTCGTGCAGATCATTTGTTCTCTTATCAAGAAAGTTTAGGTTTACTTGCGTTTCAACACTACATGGACGAGATTATTCTTAAGGACCATAGTTTAGAGTTGTTGTATGATTTGGATTATGAGGCGAATAGTGTTTATTCTAGTTTCTCTATCTTTAAAACGAGAGAGAATGGGGTGGTATACTATTTTGCTAAAAAAATCCCCAATCATCAGTCTTTGCCGAAAGATACGGAGTACGGAGATGATACGTATTTTATGGAATTCGATGGATACCCTAAAAAAGAAGCAGTCATTGAGAAACTGAAGGAGTTACTCTAAATTTGTAAGCGCATTCAACGTTAAGTGCCTTAAATAGTATGGGCTCTTTAAGCTGTAATAAGTTGCTGCATTTCCCCCAATGTAGAAGTCACGAACTCCGAACAATCGACTTACTTCAGTGTAAAGCTATCCTTTCCAATCAAGATACCATCTGCAAAGACTTTTACACTGAAATTACCTTTACCCACTTCTTTTCCTTGAAGATTGTGAACAATAGTCATGTCTAATTGCTGCCCTTGATAATTGATTTCTCGTTTATCGGTATAGATAATTTCTCTTCCTCCCACATTAATTAATTGGTTCGGTTTATCATAAATAACTTTTCCATCAGGATCTGTTACTTGTAGATAAATTACCTTATTTCCAATTTTAGCAATTTTATTTTCACCAATAGTAAAACTAGAAGAGATAACATCTACTTTTCCAGCGCGTGAAACCTCAGAAGTGCTTCCATTTAACTTATATTTCAAGGCAACGGTGTTGAAGTTAAAGGCATTTAACTGAGCGCCTTTAGATAAAAGTTCAGCATTTTTATCATTCTGTTCTCGCAGATCGTTACGCTCACTTTCAGTTTGAGAAAGTTTGTTAGAGGTCTCGTCGAGTTTGGAGGTTAAATTAATGTTTAACGTATTTAAAGAATCAATTCTATATAAGTAGTCTTTCATGATGACACGAAGCGTAGAGTTTTCTTTTTTGAGATTATTAATTTCTCTAAAGCTTCTTTTTTTAGTGTCGCTTAATTCGGTAATTAATTGTTGAATTCTATCTTTTTGTTCATTTAAACTATCGGTAAGACTAGCGTCTTTTTCTATTAATTGATCGTATGTATCCAGCATACGTTGAAAATCTTGTTTCAAGTCGGATGAGGTTTCATCAATATATCCCGATAATGCATTGTTCATTTCAAGCATTTCACTTTCGAGTTGCGCATTAGCAGTCTCACAATCATTGTAAGCAGAGGATTCGTTTGAATACATCCAACCGAGTATTCCAGCACCAACAAGTGATAGTATGGTAAGTAAAATCCAAAGTCCAGCCGTGGGCTTCTTTTCTTCTAATTGATTATTAAAATCTTCAGACATAATTAAAGTTGTTTTTCAGAATACGAAATTAAATCTTTACAAGTTACAAAATGTATAATTACGAAAGTTTAACAACGAAAAATTACTTAACCTCCAAATTCCATAAGGTAAGCTTTTAAAAACTCGTTAATTCCGCCGTCCATAACGGCATCTACATTCCCTGTTTCATGACCAGTCCGAACGTCTTTCACCAATTTGTAAGGGTGCATTACGTAATTGCGAATTTGAGAACCCCACTCAATTTTCTTTTTGTCTGCTTCTATTTCTTGCCGCTTTTCCATACGTTTTCGTAACTCAAATTCATACAATTGTGATTTAAGTAACTGCATAGCTTTTTCTTTATTACCTAGTTGTGAGCGCGACTCACTATTCTCTATTATAATTCCAGAAGGGGCATGACGCAAGCGAACAGCGGTTTCAACTTTGTTTACATTTTGACCACCAGCACCACCAGAACGAAAAGTTTCAAAAGTAACATCAGCAGGATTGATATTGATTTGAATGGTATCATCGACAAGAGGGTAAACATAGACAGAAGCAAACGAAGTATGTCTTTTAGCGTTGGAGTCAAAAGGAGAGATACGCACTAAACGATGTACTCCATTTTCACCTTTAAGGTATCCAAAAGCAAAGTCTCCATCAAATTCTAGTGTCACCGTTTTTATACCAGCAACTTCTCCCTCTTGATAGTTGAGCTCTTTTATTTTACATCCATTTTTTTCTCCCCACATGACGTACATACGTAGTAACATGTTAGCCCAATCACAACTTTCAGTTCCTCCCGCTCCTGCTGTGATTTGTAGCACAGCATTCAAACTATCCTCCTCACCGGAAAGCATGTTTTTTAGTTCTAATTCTTCAATTTTTTCATTGAGTTCCATTCTCAGTTGCTCAATATCTTCCTCAGAACCATCTCCTGCATTAAAAAATTCTATTAAAACTTGTAAGTCCTCTACTTTAGTTGTTAGATCTTCACATGAAGATACCCAAAATTTAAGTTGACGAGTTTTTTTTAATACCACTTCGGCTTTATCTGGATCATCCCAAAATGTTGGGTCCTGGGCACGCAATTCTTTTTCGTGAATTTCCGCTCGTTTTTCATCCACTTTGAGGTAGCTATAAAGTGCGTCAATGCGTTTTTTTAATTCTTTCAGTTGGTCATTGTTTACCATGCCCCAAAGTTAATTATTCATCTCATAAGTTAGTATGCTCATTCGCGGTTTAATTTGGTGATTTGAGAATTTAGGCAACTTCGTTGCTTGAATTTGGGGTGTTCATTGTTTAATGAGAACCCAACAACTGAAGGTCTCAAATTCTCAAATCACCAAATTCTCAATTTTTTTAAGAGAATAATGATTGATTCGCTTTCAAATATTTTAAAAAATTCTACATTTGGAACAAATTAAAGAACATTTATGAATATTCCAGGAAATTTGAAGTACACTAAAGACCATGAGTGGGTTAAAGTGGATGGTGACATAGTAACAATTGGTGTTACAGATTTTGCGCAAAGTGAATTAGGTGATATCGTTTTCGTTGAAGTAGAAACGGAGGGAGAATCGTTAGATCAAGAAGAAGTATTTGGTTCTATTGAGGCAGTAAAAACTGTTTCTGATTTGTTTATGCCTGTTGGTGGAGAAATCATTGAATTTAATACAGAGATCGAAGCAAACCCTGAATTGGTAAATACTGATCCTTATGGTGCTGGTTGGATGGTGAAAGTGAAGGTTGCAGACGCGTCTCAATTAGAAAGTCTGCTAGATGCAGAAGCCTATACAGCATTGGTTGGATAAGCAACTGTGTTTAGAATTTGTTAAATATTCCGATTTTCTATTTTAAAACTTGATTAATTCAGAGAATCGTGTTATTTTTGAAAAGTGTGAAACGGAACAGTTTTTGATCTGTTTACCAAAAATATAGTTATGGAATTTAAGAAAAACCCTGAAGTTGACAATGAAAATGTAAGAACGCCTTTGGTGTTTCTAGGTTTTTTTATTGTAGGAAGTGTCATTCTTTTATCCTTCTCATTTAAGACCGCTATTTATGGCGACTCAATTGACAGAGATAATCGTGACGCTGGTGATATCCCAGAAGAGCAAATGATAATTGATCAACCCGAAGAGCCTCCTGTAGTTCAGGATATTCCGCCGCCCGATGTTACTCCACCGCCATCTGAAGATATAGTAGAAGAGGAGAGTGTAGATGAAGATGAGCCAATTCAAGTTGAAACACCACCTATAGAGCTTGATTTAGAGCCTGAACCAGAACCAGAAGCACCAATTGTGGATTATCCAGATCAAGAAGCTACATTCCCAGGGGGTGCTGCAGCTATGAAACAGTATTTAGCTGATAATATTAAGTATCCTGAAATTGCTATGGAACTTGGTGATCAAGGGAAGGTCTTTATAGAATTTGTTGTAGAAAAAAACGGAAACATTAGCCAGATTAAAATTCTTCGTGGCGTTTCCAAAGAAATTGACAGAGAAGCGAAACGAGTTGTTTCATCCATGCCTAAGTGGACTCCTGCTGAGGCAAAAGGAGAATCTGTTCGTGCGAGATGTCGTATTCCAATTAGTTTTATCCTCCAGTAGTGGAGAATAACAATAGTTTAAAAGTCTATCCAAGTGATGGACTTTTTTTTGCTTAATAGTTTGCTATGATTTCTCTTGAAAATAATGAATTGTTTCAGTTCTTAGATATTACTACACTCGATGTAAGTGATACTAAACAATCTGTAAATAGGTTCGTAGAGAACGTACTGGCGCAGGCGGAGAAAGGTTATACTGCCGCCGCCGTTTGTGTTTACCCTAATTTTTCGGGATTAGTGAGTGGTGCTTTGAAAGGTTCTGCGATAAAAACAGCAGCGGTTTCAGGATGTTTTCCCGCAGCTCAAAGTTTTCTCGCTGTTAAGTGCTTGGAAGCCAAAATGGCCGTAGAGTCAGGGGCAGATGAAATAGATATAGTGCTCAATTTAGGAGAATTCCTTCAGGGCAATACTCAGCCTGTTGTGGATGAAATCAAACAAATTAAAGGGGTTATAGGTTCCGCTAAGTTGAAAGTGATTCTTGAAACGGGTGTATTGAAGGATACTGAAATCATAAAAAATGCGGCGCGTTTAGCGATAGTAGGTGGCGCAGATTTTTTAAAGACATCAACTGGCAAGGTAGCCACCGGTGCAACCCCTCAGTCAGTTTTGGCTTTATGTGAAGTCATCGAAGAGGAGCAGCGTTCTTCGGGCAGAAAAATAGGTATTAAAGTGAGTGGTGGAGTTCGATCTAAAGAGGAAGCATTGATGTATTATACTATTGTATTAAAATCACTAGGCGAAACTTTTTGCCATCCAGATTTTTTTAGGATTGGAGCAAGTTCACTGGCAGATGCGTTGGTAAATGAATAAATTAGATTTTAAATATCACTCGGCAGTAATTGCTGCAATTGAAGCTTCTAAAGCTATCATGAAGATTTATGCAACGGATTTTTCTACGAGCATAAAAGGTGATGGCAGTCCCGTGACACTAGCCGATCTTACTTCCTCAGAAATAATCGCTCATCATTTAGAACGTACTTCTATTCCAATTACTGGAGAGGAAAGATTAAAGGAGTCTTACGCGGTAAGAAAAGAGTGGGAAGAGTGCTGGTGCGTTGATCCACTTGATGGGACAAAGGAGTTTGTTCGGAAAAATGGAGAATTTGTGGTGAGTATAGGTTTAATTAAAGACCAACAACCTTTTTTCGGAGTAATCGCATCGCCTGTTTCGCAGCGTATCATTGTGGGAGGTGAAGAAATGGGAGCTTACATATTTTCGTTTGATGAGTTAGAGTCTCCTGAAAAATGGAAAAAGCTTCCCGCTATTTCAACTCTTAATAATCCCGTAGTGGTCATTTCTTCTAGAAGTCATTATTCGGGTAATCTGCTCACGATTATACAGAATATTGAAACACAACATGGTGAAGTGGCTTCAGCAAGAATGGGTTCGGCTCTAAAGTTTTTCGATTTGGTTCAGGGTAAAGCAGATGTTTATCCGAGGTTGGCTCCAACAATGGAATGGGATATTGTGGCGGGACATGCTATTTATAAAGCGGTAGGCGGTGAGGTATTTAGTTTAGAAACAAAGGAGCCGCTTGTTTATAATAAAGAAAGCTTATTTAATTCATTTTTTATTGCAATAAATAGTCAGCTCGTGTTCAGTGATTTAATTGATGGGGTAGACTAGATCTGCTATAGTTGTAGTGTTTCGATCATGAATTTTTAGTCCACGAAAAGGCTTTTTTATTCGTTCGTTTTGCGTGATAATCTCAAATCAAAAATTTTCTTTAACCCACTAATCACTTGAATAAATAGCCAACAACTTTCTTGAGTCTAGCCAACTTGGTCTGTTAAGGTATCCACTTGATATCTTTAAAGTTAGGCTTTCTTTTTTCTAAAAAGGCATTCCTTCCCTCTTTAGCTTCATCTGTCATATAAGCGAGTCGTGTTGCCTCTCCAGCGAATACTTGTTGCCCAACCATTCCATCATCAGTTAGATTAAAAGCGAATTTTAGCATTTTTATGGAGGTGGGAGATTTTTCAAGTATCTCTTGTGCCCATTCATACGCTGTTTCTTCGAGCTCAGCATGGGGTATTACTGCATTCACCATTCCCATTTCAAATGCATCTTGTGCAGAGTAATTCCTGCCCAAAAAGAAGATTTCACGTGCCCGTTTCTGACCAACCATTTTTGCGAGGTACGCAGAGCCATAGCCTCCATCAAAACTTGTTACGTCTGCATCCGTTTGCTTGAAAATCGCATGTTCTTTGCTCGCTAGTGTGAGGTCGCAAACAGTATGTAAGCTATGACCTCCGCCAACTGCCCAGCCTGGAACTACAGCAATCACTACTTTAGGCATAAAGCGAATCAACCGTTGAACTTCTAAAATATTCAAGCGAGGCATTCCGTCATCATCCACATAGCCTTGATGACCGCGTGCGTTTTGATCTCCTCCACTGCAAAAAGAATAAATACCATCTTTAGTGGAAGGTCCTTCTGCGGATAATAATACAACCCCAATAGACGTGTCTTCGCGCGCGTCTAATAGCGCTTCATACAACTCACCAACTGTCTTTGGACGAAAAGCATTTCTTACATTTGGACGATTAAACGCTACTCGCGCAACACCATCACATTTTTTATAAGTGATGTCTTGATACTCCTTTACCGTTTTCCAATTGATTTCATTCATGCTTCTAAATTTAACGTGAAATTAATTATTTCTATCTAATCTTCTTAACACAAGTTTATGTTTTTTGTTGGATACGGTTGTTTGAGAATCCTTATCTTCGACCCCTCACTACTGAATATGAAACATTTTTTCACACTTCCAGATAATAACTTTGAAGACTTTTATGAGAAAGCACGTTTTGCATTGACGTGGAAAATTTGTTGGACATTTGCCCTCGTAATAGGTGTGATTACTGTATTGTCTATTGTTTCTAATGATATCTTTTACCCTTTTTATGCGGGTGTTCTATCACTAGTTCTAGGAGCTCTAGTGTATATGCGCGTTTATGGAAAGTATAAATTGGTCTCAATCATTCTCATGTGCGGAGCAACTCTAATCATTATTACTTCCGTTTTTTTAGTTCCAAACGTTCTGCATATTATTGAGATTTTGTGGATGATGATTATCGTTTTATACATGTTTTTTGCGCTGGGTAGAGGGTACGGATATTTATTTTTATTTATAACAGCGAGTATATTTATTACGTATTTCAATACTACTTTCTATGACAACCTGTTAAATATAAGAGAAATGACCCCGCTTCAGTGGAATATTATGTCCATCGAATTTATTTTGGCGATGGTGCTTACGGGGTTTGTTGTGAAGCAATTTATCGTAGTAAATGAATATGCAGAAAAAATGCGATCAATTGCTTTTCAGGAACTAAGTAACGAAAAAGTAATTGTTGAGAAACAACACGTAGAAAAAACTGTGTTGTTACAGGAGATTCATCATAGGGTGAAGAACAATCTACAAGTAATCATTAGTTTGTTGAGGATTCAATCACAAGATCTTAAATCAGAAGAAGCGAAGAAAAGTTTCAATGAGGCAATCAGTAGGGTGATGACGATGTCACTCATTCATAAAAAGATGTATGAGCGTGAAGAATTGTCTAGGATTAATTTGAATGATTATTTAACGACATTAATTGATGACATGTTACTTTCATCTATTACGAGTGGTAAAGTTTCGGTAAGCTTTAATATTTTAACAGAAGAAATTGGGTCAAAAACTATTGCTCCATTGGCATTGATTATAAATGAACTAGTTTCAAATTCCCTGAAACATGCTTTTGACGGTGATGGGAAAATTGAAATTCAGTTCCGAACAGTGAAAGAACATCAATTTGAGCTTCTTTACAGTGATGATGGGTTGTGGAAAGAGCGAGAGGAAGGCACATTTGGATTGCAATTAATTGATATATTTACAGAGCAATTAGATGGGGTATATAAAAGAGAAACCACTGAAAATGGAACCACCTATCGTTTTTTAATATCAGATTTAGACAATTCCAACAATTAGTGATTACGGCTGTTAACTAAAACATGAAAGAAACAGATAAGTTCGGTACCCAACCTTTGGGTAAATTATTGCGCCAGCAGGCGTTTCCGGCTTCTGTAGGTATTCTAGTCATGTCAATCTATGGTATTGTGGATACCATTTTTGTGGGTCACTTTGTAGGGGCTGATGGAATTGGCGCAATTACGGTTGTTTTACCAATCACTTTTCTAATTGCAAGTATTGGAATGGCAATAGGTGTTGGTGGCGCCTCTGTACTATCGAGAGCTCTTGGGGATAACAATAAAGAAAAAGCATTTTTTACATTTGGGAATCAAGTGATGCTCACGGTAACGCTGGCGCTGGTATTTGTGTTGATTGGTTTTCTTTTTAGCGATGAAGTAATTCGCTTGTTCGGAGGAAACGGAAGCATTCACGGTCCGGCGTTGGAATATTTCGGAATTGTATTGATTGGAATCCCTTTTCTCGCATGGAGTATGATGTCTAATAATGTGATTCGCACAGAAGGGTATCCTAAAACTGCCATGATTATAATGATCATTCCGGCTGTTTTGAATGTGGTGCTTGACCCCATTTTAATAGTTTACTTTGATATGGGATTGGCAGGAGCT
>Ga0136559_1000686_pt1 | contig 11478 bp, 12 predicted proteins | sample AntRauMeHopE1496_FD_104633 | JGI IMG/M metagenome (GOLD analysis project Ga0136559, IMG submission 104633) | Saline lake microbial communities from Rauer Islands, Antarctica - Metagenome Hop E1 #496 | ecosystem: Environmental > Aquatic > Non-marine Saline and Alkaline > Saline | place... | reverse complement strand
TTTTAGAAAAGATATTAACCACTAAGGACACTGGGTTTTCACGGAGGACAGGAATGAGTTTGTGCAAAACAATTGGTTGTAGCGTCCCGGCAGAAGGTCGTTATTTGGATTTACTCTTGTAAGAGATGGCTTTTTAGAAAAGATATTAACCACTAAGGACACTGGGTTTTCACGGAGGACAGGAATAAGTTTGTGCAAAACAATTGGTTGTAGCGTCCCTGCCGATGGTCGTTATTCGGATTTGAATCTTGTCAGAGATGGATTTTTAGGAAAGATATTAACCACTGAGTAAACTAGGTTTTCACGGAGGACACAAAACAAATGGAAAATTTGCTTTAGAACTACGTGCCTAAAGTCGGTTTTAGAAATTGGTTACTGATTTCTAGTCGGTCCCTGTAACGACAGCCTAGCGGTAGTAGACCTATCCGGATTCACCAGATCTTGGTATTCATTTTTATCTATAAAAACAGAAAATATGCGAGGGTAGTGGTGACTAAAGAAATCAAAAAGCTTAGAAGAATGATCTTCGAATAATTAGTCACCCAATGTTTTCGTCCCAAGGCACCTTCCACAACTAGGAATTTGCTAGGCTTGATGATCTGCTGTATCAAGGCAAGACTACCTAAAAAATATATTAAAAGAATAAGAATAAAACTGGCGATTACCTCTAACACTACAAATAAATTTTAGCCAAAGGTAGTCAAATCAGCTTTTTCTATTGGCTGATCCTCAAAACTTCATGATTTGATAACACTGTAAAGAAAGGAGGTTGGGTTATATTCTTAACTTACCATAAGGCATCAATACTTATTAATTGGATTTGACTCAATCATCCTTCCCATTCTTATCTTTTGATCCAAACTTCCACCCAGATCAGTTCGATTTAATTGCTCAGATCGTCCCGATGGTGTAGCGCCTGTAATCCGAGAAATAGCGGTGCGAAGCAGCAACTCATTGCGATCCCCAAGTGGCCTTAGTCTCTCCGAAGATTCTAATGCTATTATTGAAGGTACAAAGCCTGTCGTGTAGTCTGACTCATCCTTGCTATTGAAACTCTGCGTCACGATTGGTAGGATTCCGTATTTATTTTGGGGATTTGCCTCATCCTGAAAAGGTATAGAGCCAACATTTTTCCCGGTGGTAGTATTTCCAATCAGAAATACATCCATATATGGGCGCAGACCATTAATTATAAGTTCTGAAGCTGAAGCAGTTCGTGTGGAAGTCAAGATATAAACGCGATTGCCGACTAAGCTATTTCCAAGATTTTGAGCTTTCGCTCTGAAGCGGGTGTTTACATTTCTCAATTCAGGAATCTGGGCCTCAATAAAGGCATTATACCTAGTCTTGGAGAATACAGCTGTGGTATCTACTCCGGGAGCGATAAGACTTGCCAAGTTGACAGCTGAGGACACAAATCCGCCTCCGTTATATCTGAAATCAATAATCAAATGGTCAATCGACTCTGATTTAAAACCTGCAAAAATCGCATCCATCTCATTGTCATATTGAACGCTGTTATTACCTGGGCCTGGGGTGAAAAAATGATAAATCACATAACCAATCTTCTGATTGTTGACCGTATAGATGGTATCAAGGAAGTTTGGGTCTTCAGATAATTCTACTGGAGATAGACTTATACTGGGCTTTGACACAAATGCGCTGGAGGATTCGTCAAATCTTGCATAGCCTAGATTGTGTGTGGATTCGGTGAATCCCAACACAGTCCGGAAATTGTCGATAGTAATTGCAGTATTATTTATCGAGACTATTCTGTCACCTCTCTTTAGATCCGCTGCTGATGCAGGACTATTTTTTTTGATGTAGGTGACTTCCGCATAAACATTGTCGCTTGCGGAACTCTCACGATATAGGATAAACTCATAACCCGATTCAAGCGAAATTCCATTCAGAGAATTAATTAATTCCTGATAATCTGGATAAATCACAGAAAAGCGATCGGTAGGTCTAAAAAGTAAGGCCTCAAAATAGTCCTCCGCCGAAGCATTCTCACTAATAGGTGTTCCTAAGTCGCCCAGCCAATAATATACTTCGTCCATCACGTCAATGATCCATCGATTTACAGCTGCGCTGGATTCCTGGTCTATAGCGGGTAGTTCTTCTTCTTCATCTTTACAGCTGAATAGTAAAACTACGAAAGTCAGAAGCAATCCGAGGGATTTGAAATTTGAAATTTTCATAAAACTTATTTTATATCTCGGTTAAAACTAGGAAAAAGAGCTGATGTTTTTATCAACGGAATATTTTTTAGACTGATCAATAGGGAGTTCCAAAGGAAACGTCATGTGTCTTACTGTCTTGAAGTACTCCATTTTCACATTTTAGCACTCTATAGGGATATTTTCGAAGCAGGTCATGATTATGTGTCGCCATCAAGATAGCAGTACCTTTTTTATTTATTTCTTGGAAAAGCTTGAAAATTCCATCGGCAACATCAGGATCAAGATTTCCGGTAGGTTCATCTGCAAGTAGGATGGAGGGTTCGTTGAGCAAAGCTCTTGCAATTACAACTCGCTGCTGCTCTCCGCCTGAAAGTTGGTGGGGCATTTTATCCAATGCGTCATTCAGGCCAACGAGCATCAGTACTTCGGCCATTCGAGCTCTGATTTTCAGCTTGTCTGTCCATCCTGTAGCCTTCATTACGAAAGATAGGTTTTCGGCAACTGTGCGATCGCTGAAAAGCTGGAAGTCTTGAAAGATAATACCGATTTTCCTTCTCAGAAAAGGGATCTCCTTTGATTTGATAGTTCCCAGGTCAAATCCTGCGACTTCGACCACTCCGCTTTTCAGCTCAAGATCGGCGTAGAGGGTTTTTAAAAGGGAGCTTTTGCCACTGCCTGTTCGACCTATGAGGAATACAAATTCATGCTTTTCTACCGAGAAGTTGACATCGGTAAGAACAGGATTCAAACCTTGAAAAATAGTAGTTTTGTTGACCTGAAGAACAGGCTGAGTCGTGAAATCCATGTGTTATTAAAGCTCTAATTTTTGCAATTTCCCAAAAGAAAGCCCTTTTATCAACGCTTCCAGCTCCACTTCCTTGCCTTCCAGTCCAAATTTCTCCATGTTTTTAAGTGGACGATCCGCTCTGAAATAGGCGATGAGTACGAAGTTTTCATCTCTGATCTGGATGTAATCCGGAATTTTGGCCTTGCCTTTGACTTTAATGATATACATAGAAGGGGATAAAAAAGACCGGTTTGAGCCGGTTTAGAGATTTTATTTGCCGGCTGCTTTTGCGTGGTCAGCTAGAAATGTCGCTAGTCCTGAGTCAGTCAATGGATGCTTCAATAATCCTGTGATTACTTTGAGTGAGCAAGTAACGACGTCAGCCCCAGCTTCAGCACACTTCAACAAGTGTATCGTATGTCTTACGGAAGCAGCAAGTACCTCGGTCTCGTAGTCGTAGTTGTCGTAAATGTGGATGATCTGCTCAATAAGGTCCATTCCATCATAAGAGATGTCATCCAATCTGCCAATGAAAGGAGAGACGTAAGAAGCTCCCGCCTTGGCAGCTAAAAGTGCCTGACCAGCTGAAAAAACCAAGGTGCAATTGGTGCTAATTCCTTCACTTTGAAAATATTTTAATGCCTTTAGACCGTCTTTGATCATCGGGATTTTTACCACGATTTTGTCATCGATTTTAGCAAGCGCAAGTCCTTCTCGTACCATGCCTTCAAAATCTGTTGCAATTACTTCCGCACTTACGTTCGCATCAACTATATCGCAAATTGATTTGTAGTGAGCCATCACTTTTTCATCGCCACTGATGCCTTCTTTGGCCATCAGGGATGGATTCGTAGTCACTCCGTCTAATACGCCTAGATCATAGGCTTCGCGGATTTCGTCAAGATTGGCAGTATCAATAAAGAATTTCATAATGATTTGATTGATTTTTAGTGGAGAAAGGAAGCCGGCCAATGATAAATCCAATTGAACGGATACTCTTGATGGACTTGATTCCTTCGAGTTCAGGTTTAATTATCTGAAAACAAAGTTAGAATATTAATCAGAAATCGAAACTGGGAATAGAGGCCTTCAAAAAAATAAGGCAAAAAAGAAGCGGCATCGCACCGCTCAACTACTTACCCTTGCTTCCTTCCGGACCTGGGGGATTCAGCAGGAGCTGGTCGTGCCGCTAGAAAGCAAATGTAAATCAATATTTTTTGAATCCAACTTTGCACATCCTCAATTTGAAGAAAATCTAGAACCGAGGCTGATTATCAGCGCGTATAATTTTTAGATTTTGCGCTCCAATGGAAGAATAAAGAGAAATATGGATACTAAGTGAAGGTTATTTCAATTTGGCGAGCTGCATCTGAAATTCTAAGACGTTGCATGGAATAAATTCATCCTCTGCCAAATCATCAAAGATTTCTTCATCAAATGACATTTCGGTTTTCTCGATTTTGCCGTCAGGATGCACAATCAATTCTAGCCCGCTGAAGTCGCTTGGATTTACTTGAACTAATACCTGATAGTCGTCAAAAATGCGCTTGAAGTATTGTGGAAATGCTTTCGCCATAACAAACTTTAATATGTCACAAAGATCAAAAAAGTAAGTGGATTAATTTGAATTAGATGCGGTATAGATTATTACCACATCCTGAGGAGGATTTTGAGTGATTCGTATCCATTCAAAAAAGAAAAAAGCTTGAGCGAGAAAATCCTTCTCTCCATAAGTTTTTACTTTGCCCATCGCTTGATTTTCTACTTTAAATAACTCACCATAAGGGCCGATGATCGTGTAACCGTTAGGATCGTTTTTGCGCTTTAGCCTGATAATTTCTCCATCTATAAATTCGATTCGACCACTTCCCCAAAAAAAAGTACCTCTACCTCTGGCTATTTCCAGTCCTGATTTCTGATCTACAATTCTGATATTTTTATTTTTAATAATGTTCCGATGATAAAACATTCGATAGTCTCTTCTATCATGGCTGAGATTGGCATATCGAAACCCAGGATCTACGCCCAAAACTGACTCTGCCCCTGTTTGAGCCACAAACTTCACTTCGTTTAATTGTGGCTTCCATCCAGCTTCAGTTTGACCATTTGAAACTGAAATAAATCCAAGAATGCAAAGGAAAAGTAAAGTCATGTTTTTCATGGCAATATTAAATTAGGACCAAACCTTACACGAACTGATGACTTCTAAGGTTAGTAAAAAATACTATTGAGAGCTTTGGAGTTTCGTCCATTGCAACTTTTTTTAGAAAAAATCAGAAATATGCTTTGCAGTTAGTGATCCCTTTCTAAATTTGTATCTGACTTATGAAGACAATAGCAAGCAAATTTTGGTGGTGGCATTCTTTTTCTTTCCAATGGAAAGTTCAGAAATCCCTTGTCTAAATTTGTGTAACAACATAATATAGAGGCTTACTGGATTTCCGGTAAGCCTTTTTTCATTTAAAATCTTCAACAATGACTCAAGTGAAATTTCCAATCCTTACTACCCATCGCAAGCGATTAGCGGACACAATCACGCCGGTGAGCATTTATTTGCAGATCAGAGATCGCTTTTCTAATCCGATTTTGCTGGAGAGTTCGGACTATCACGGTCAGGAAAATAGCTTTTCGTACATCTGCTTCAACCCGCTTGCGACCTTCGCATTCAATGCTGGAAAAGTAACCGAATCCCTGCCGATGGGCGAAACGCTCAGCTATGAAGTATCGAGCGAAAACTCTGTGATGGATGCTCTTCGATCATTTGGGAGAAAGTTTGATGTGGCTCCTGATAATTTCAAATTCAGCTCAAACGGCCTATTTGGCTATATCCAATACGATACGTTGGCCTATTTTGAAGATATCGATCTGAAAAATACTAAGCCAAATGACGTGCCCATGATGCAGTACGCGGTTTATCAGAATATCATCGTGGTTGACCACTATAAAAATGAACTCAACCTACTCGAGCACAGAGTTGCCGGCGTAGATAGCCCGGAGTTGATCGATGAGATCGAGATGCTGCTCAACAGCAAGAATATTCCTGCCTATAGCTTCAAAAAAGTAGGAGAGGAGGTCTCAAACTATACCGATGAGGAATTCCTGAAAATTCTAAATCAAGGTCGAGAGCATTGCTTTCGCGGCGATGTATTTCAGATTGTGCTCTCCAGAAGATTTACGACTCAATTTAAAGGCGACGAATTCAATGTCTATCGTGCCCTTCGCTCCGTCAATCCATCGCCTTATTTGTTCTATTTCGATTACGGCTCCTTCAAAGTTTTCGGGAGCTCCCCGGAAGCTCAGATTGTGGTCAAAGGGGACAAGGCTACTATCTATCCGATTGCAGGGACTTTCAGAAGAACCGGTAATGATCAGGAGGATGCGATTTTGGCGAGGCAACTCTACGACGATCCCAAAGAAAATTCGGAGCATGTGATGTTGGTTGATTTGGCAAGAAATGATTTGTCCAGAACTTCGGAGGAAGTCAATGTGGAAGTATTTAAAGAAATTCAATACTATTCGCATGTGATTCATTTGGTTTCTAAAGTGACCGGCAAACTTCCGGAAGGAGCAAATCCCCTTCAATTGGTAGCGGATACCTTCCCTGCAGGGACGCTTTCCGGAGCTCCAAAATACAAAGCCATGCAACTCATCGACAAGTTGGAAAACAGCAGTCGGCAATTCTACGGAGGGGCGATCGGTTTTCTTGGTTTCAATGGAGACTTCAATCATGCGATCTTGATTCGATCTTTTGTTTCAGAAAATAATACACTTCGATTCCAAGCCGGTGCCGGGGTGGTAGCCAAGTCTACTATCCCTTCCGAGCTCCAGGAAGTAGCCCATAAATTGGAGGCTTTGCGAGTTGCGCTGAGAGCTGCAGAGAAGATCTGATTGAAAAATTTAAATAAAATGAAAATACTCGTCCTTGATAATTACGACTCATTCACCTACAATCTGGTGTACATCATCCGTCAATTGGGTTTTGGAGTGCAGATGGATGTCTTCCGAAATGACAAAATCTCGTTGGATGTCGTTGAAGGCTACGATAAAATCGTGCTTTCACCGGGTCCTGGAATTCCCGAAGAAGCTGGGATTATGCCTGAGCTTTTAAAGAAATATTCTCCCACCAAATCCATTTTGGGAGTTTGTTTGGGGCATCAGGCTATCGGAGAGACTTTTGGTGGATCGCTGACGAATCTGTCTGAAGTGCTTCATGGCGTTGCTTCCAAAGTCACTGTCAGTCCCGATTTGCTTTTTGAGGGTATTCCCGATACATTTAGTATTGGAAGATATCACTCCTGGGTCATCAACGAAGCCACCCTTTCGAAAGACCTCGAAGTCATCGGTCGCACGCCCGATCAGCAAATCATGGCCATCAGACATAAAACCTTTGATGTACGAGGAGTACAATTTCACCCTGAAAGTATCCTTACAGAGAATGGTGTGGCAATTATGAAAAACTGGTTGACCAAAGCCTAAAATTAAATCACCCTGAATTGATGAAAGAAATATTAAACCAATTGATTGAGCACCGCACGCTTTCTCAAGAACAAGCGAAAGAAGTCCTCAAAAATATAGCTACTGGAGCTTACAATTCGAGTCAAATTGCCGCCTTTATGACGGTCTATTTGATGCGAAGTATCACGGTAGAAGAGCTTCGGGGATTTCGCGATGCGATGCTGGAGCTGTGTGTTCAGGTGGAAATTGCCGAGTATGACGCTATGGACCTTTGCGGTACGGGCGGCGATGGCAAAGACACCTTTAATATCTCCACGCTATCCTCATTTGTGGTAGCAGCCTCTGGTCAGAATGTGGCCAAACATGGCAATACAGGTGTTTCATCTATCTGCGGATCTTCCAACTTGCTCACGTATTTTGGCTATCAATTTTCAAATAGCATGGATGAGATCAAGCGTGGATTGGATGAAGCGGGTATCTGTTTCCTTCATGCGCCGCTTTTTCACCCTGCGATGAAAAATGTAGCTCCCATCCGAAAGGAACTAGGCGTAAAGACCTTCTTCAACATGCTGGGGCCAATGGTTAATCCTAGTTTCCCTCGTAAACAATTAGTGGGTGTATTCAGTCTAGAACTTGCCCGCTTGTACGGCTACTTATACCAGGAAATGGAAGGAAGATTTTCGATACTTCATGCCTTGGATGGCTACGATGAAATTTCACTGACTGGATCATTCAAAATGATTTCTAATGAGGGCGAGCGATTACTTTCTCCTGAGAATATTGGTTTGCAAAAGCTCGATGCTCAAAGTATTGCAGGGGGTGAAACGATTGAAGATTCGGCTAAAATCTTCGAAAATATTTTAAAAGGGAAAGGGACTAAAAGCCAAAATTCGGTAGTGATTGCTAATTCCGCAGCAGCACTAGTCACCGCTAGACCAAATCTTGATTTTCCTGAAGCGGTTTTTATTGCGGAAGAATCCTTACTCTCAGGCCGAGCTTTGAACGTCTTCAATGGCTTAGTCAATCCTAAAACTACTATTTCATTTGCTTAACTATTAAATATGAATATTTTAGATCAAATCATTGCAGACAAACATCTTGAAGTAGCTGATCGAAAAAGCTTGGTTCCGGTGAAACTATTGGAGCAAAGCATTTTCTTCGACAGCAAGATAGTCTCTATGAAAAAGTATGTCACTAATCCTGAAAAAACAGGGATTATTGCCGAATTTAAGCGTAAATCTCCTTCTAAAGGAATGATTAACTCTGCTTCCAAAGTGGAAAAAGTCAGCATAGGCTATATGCAAGCGGGTGCTTCAGCACTTTCTATCTTGACTGATATGAAATATTTCGGGGGTACGACCGAGGATTTGAAATCAGCACGACAATATAATTTCTGCCCGATTCTACGAAAGGATTTTGTAGTCGATGAGTACCAAATTGTGGAAGCCAAATCTATCGGAGCAGATTGTATTTTGTTGATTGCCGCAGCTTTGGAACCAGCCAAATTGAAATCTTTGGCATATTTCGCAAAGAGTCTGGGGCTGGAGGTTTTGATGGAAGTACATGACGGTGAGGAGCTGGATCGAAGTCTTTGCGATGCCTTGGACTTAATAGGAATCAATAATAGAAATCTGAAAACTTTCGAAGTGTCGCTTCAAACATCTCTGGATTTGGTGAATCGGATTCCTTCCGAATTTGTGAAAATCTCTGAAAGTGGAATTTCTGATCCTGAGACCTTGATTCAATTGAGAACTGTGGGTTTTGATGGGTTTTTGATTGGAGAAAATTTCATGAAATCAGCACGACCTGAGCAGGCAGCTTATAATTTCATCAAGGAATTTAAAAAGCTGACTACTGAAAAAGTGCTCAGCTAAGTAAGATGGAAATTAAAGTCTGCGGAATGCGTGAGGTAGAAAACAGTCGCCAATTGGTCGAGGAGATTCAGCCTGATTGGATGGGATTAATTTTCTATTCTAAGTCTCCGAGGTTCGTTACGGGTGAAAAGTCTACTGAAATAGCAAAACTTCAGGTTACTAAAGTAGGAGTTTTTGTGAATGAAACTGAAGCTGAAATTTTACGAAAAATCGATTTATTCAATTTGGAAGCGATTCAACTTCACGGGCAAGAATCTGTAGAATTTGTAGAAAACCTTTCCAAACAGACAAGCACCGAAATCTGGAAAGTGATTTCTGTCAAGGCCGAAATTGATTGGGAGTCGATCCGAGGCTATGTGCCCATTGTGGGCAAGTTTTTGTTTGACACGGCGTCACCGAAACACGGAGGGACAGGTCAAAAATTTGATTGGAGTATTTTGGAAACTTATCCCTTCGACAAAGGCTTTTTACTAAGTGGAGGAATTGATGGTGATTGCTGGGATGAGATTCAGGCTTTCGCAGCCAAAAATCCAATGATGAAAGGAGTAGATTTGAATTCAAAATTTGAGGATGCTCCTGGATTGAAGAATATTGAAAAACTGAAGAAATTTATACAACACATCCCGAGATAATATTCGGGTAAACGGTGAAGAATATGATCAGAGTGGACGAAAAGGGCTTTTATGGAAAATTTGGAGGTGCATACATTCCTGAGATGTTGCATCCAAATATTGAAGAGCTACGGGAAAATTATGAGGCGATAGTCGCCACTAAAGAGTATCAGGACGAATTTCAAAGCCTACTTCGCGACTTTGTAGGCCGACCGACTCCGCTGTATTTTGCCAAGCGAATGTCAGAGAAGTATGGCGCAAAAATCTACTTTAAGCGAGAAGATCTATGTCATACAGGCGCTCACAAAGTAAATAACACCGTAGGTCAAATAATCCTAGCCAAGAAACTAGGCAAAAAACGAATCATCGCCGAAACAGGTGCCGGACAGCATGGAGTGGCCACTGCCACAGTTTGCGCCTTGATGGGCATGGATTGCACAGTTTACATGGGTGAACTTGATATTCATCGTCAACGGCCGAATGTTGAGCGAATGAAAATTCTCGGCGCTAAAATCGTCCCGGCTGTCTCAGGATCTAAAACACTGAAGGATGCGACAAACGAAGCAATGCGTGCCTGGATCAATGATCCGGTGGGAACACATTATATTATTGGCTCAGTGGTCGGACCACATCCGTATCCAGAAATGGTTGCAAGATTTCAATCCGTGATTTCGGAAGAGATCAAGTGGCAGTTGAAAGAGAAAGAAGGTCGAGAAAATCCTGATGCAATCATCGCCTGTGTGGGTGGAGGGTCTAACGCCGCAGGGTCTTTTTACCACTATTACAATACACCGGAAGTTCGATTGATTGCTGTGGAAGCAGCGGGATTGGGGATTAGTTCAGGTAAATCTGCTGCTACAACTGCTTTGGGAACACCCGGGATTCTGCACGGATCCAAGACCTTGCTGATGCAGACCGAAGATGGTCAAGTGGTAGAGCCGCATTCTATCTCTGCTGGTTTGGATTATCCTGGCATCGGACCAGTTCATGCACACTTGTTTGATATTGGGAGAGGTGAATTTGTCGCAGTAGAGGATGAAGATGCCATGAGAGCAGGAATCGAACTTAGCAGGATGGAGGGAATTATTCCGGCGATTGAGACCGCACATGCAGTCCACGCACTGAATCTGATCGAATATCGCAAGGACGACGTGATTGTGATCAATCTTTCAGGCAGAGGAGACAAGGATCTGGATACGTATATTAAATGGGGCGGGTATTGATTTGGGATTTACGATCTTGGATTTACGAGGTTAGTTTGAACTTCCATCGTCTTCGTGGAGATCATTCTTTTCCTAAGAAAATAATGAATATCGAATGATGAATTCAGAATAATGAAGTGAGGATATGTACTATCATCTGACTAATTGTAGAGGTATTAGATTCTGAATAGCCATGGGAGCAAGTTTGATTTGGGATTTACGATCTTTGATTTACGGCGTTACTTTGAACCTCAATGATAATTACGATTTACGATTTTGGATTTACGAGATCATTTTGAACCTCCATCGTTTTTCAGAGATCATTCTTTTCAAAAAAATAATGAATATCGAATGATGAATGTTGAA
>Ga0136559_1000684_pt1 | contig 11503 bp, 5 predicted proteins | sample AntRauMeHopE1496_FD_104633 | JGI IMG/M metagenome (GOLD analysis project Ga0136559, IMG submission 104633) | Saline lake microbial communities from Rauer Islands, Antarctica - Metagenome Hop E1 #496 | ecosystem: Environmental > Aquatic > Non-marine Saline and Alkaline > Saline | place... | reverse complement strand
GATGTGCTGATCGTGGGCGATACCGGCACCGGCAAGGAGGTCGCGGCCCGCGCGCTGCATCAGGCCAGCCCCCGCGCGGCACGCCCCTTCGTGCATGTGAATTGCGCGGCCCTGCCTGCGGGCCTGATCGAATCCGAGCTGTTCGGCCACGAGGCCGGGGCCTTTCCCGGTGCCACCCGCGCGCGGTTCGGCAAGTTCGAGCATGGGCGCGGCGGCACCGTATTCCTGGACGAGATCGACAGTCTGCCGCTGGCGTTGCAGGGCAAGCTGCTGCATGCGATCCAGAACCGCAGCGTGACGCGGTTGGGGTCCAACGACCCGATTGCGCTGGATGTCCGCTTCATCGCGGCCTCCAAACGCGCGCTGGAGGGGGCGGCGCAGGCGGGCGAGTTTCGCGCCGACCTGCTCTATCGGTTGAATGTCGTGACCTTGATCATGCCACCGCTTGCCGACCGACGCGAGGATATCCCCCGCATCTTCGCGGAACTGGTGGCGCAGGCCGCCGCGCGCTATTCACGCCCGACGCCCGATATTCCAGGAGCGATCCTTGCGCAATTGTCGGGGCGCGACTGGCCCGGCAACGTCCGCGAATTGCGTAATGCCGCCGACCGCTTCGTTCTGGGGCTGGACGAGGGCGGGACCGCCACCGCTGATCCGATGACGGTCGGGCGGCTTGCCGATCAGATGGCCGCCCATGAAAAATCTCTGATCGGGGCGGCGCTGGCAGCCAATGGCGGCAGCATCACGGCCACCTATGGTGCGCTTGGGCTATCGCGCAAGACGCTTTACGAAAAGATGCAGAAACACGGGTTGTCGCGCGATCGGTTCCGTGCAGATTGACGCACGCGCCACCTGAACCACCAGAAATGGGTGGATTTCCACACATGGCGGCGTGAAAATGGGTCAGACCTCCCCCATAAACCCCAAAAACTCCGCCCCGGCCACGAAAACGCGACATAACGGCATTGCGCCAATTGCAGCCCTGCCCCACACCGCATTCCAGCCGCACGGGGAGGGAGCCCCGTGTCGCAACAAGGCCGGGGGGCAAGCAGATCGGGGCGTCATCGACGCGACCGCCGCCGCCCATCCGGCGAAATCTGTGGAGGATACACCATATGACAATCAAGACATTGACCGCGCTGGCCCTGACCACCGCGCTGACCACGACCGGCGCGTTCGCCCAGGAAGACCGCGCGGGCTGGCCCGAGAGCTTCACCGTCGGCACCGCGTCGCAGGGCGGCACCTTCTTCGCCTATGGCTCCGGCTGGGCCAACCTGGTCGCCGAAGAGCTGGGCATTTCCGGTGGCGCAGAAGTCACCGGCGGCCCGATGCAGAACATGGCGCTTGTCCACACCGGCGAAGCGCAGATGGGCATGACCACCATGGGCCCGGCAGCGGAATCGCTGGCTGGCACCAACCCGATCGCACCCGGCCTGCAGATGACAGGGGCTTGCGCGATGTTCCCGATGTATCAGACACCGTTCAGCGTCACGGCGCTGTCGTCCTCGGGCATCACCTCGATCGCGGAAATTCCCGCCGGTGCCCGCATCGGCTTTGGCCCCGCAGGTTCCACCTCCGACACCTATTTCCCGGCGATGCTGGAAACGCTCGGTGTGGAGTTTGACCGCCGCAACGGCGGCTGGGACGACCTGGGCAGCCAGCTTCAGGACGGTCTGCTGGACGTGATCGCCTTCGCCGCAGGCGTGCCGGTTCCCGCCGTCAGCCAGCTTGAGGTGCAGACCGACGTGAACATCATCGAGTTCACCGAGGACGAGCAGGCCCAGATCATCGCGGCCTTCCCGGTGTCGGGTTTCACGATCGGTGCCGATACCTACACCACGCTGGAAGCAGACGCGCGTTCGGTCTCCATGTGGAACTTCGCCATCGCAAATTGCGACCTGCCGGAAAGCTTCGTCTATGCCGTGGTCGATACCGTGATGAGCGACAATGAGCGGATGGTGAACATTCACGCCGCCGCACGTTCGACCACGCCCGACAACTGGGACAAGAACACTGTGATGATGTGGCACCCCGGCGCGGCACGCTGGTTCACCGAAAATGCCGGTGCAACCATCGACGCGGCAATGATCAACGGCGGCTGATCCGACAGCATGAGGGGGGCAGATGCCCCCCTCATCATATCGGGCCGCGCCCTTCCACCCTGGGCGCGGCCTTTTCAGGGACTTGATGACAGGCAACGCGCCGTTCAGGGCAGCGACCTGCATCCGGGGGACAATCAGATGACCGATCCACGCCAATCCGCATCCGTCGATGATACCGACCAGCAGGACGGTATCGTGCTGGCCGAAGGAATAGATGATGAGCCGGTTGAAAAGAACCGGCGCAGCTTCATCGGCTGGCGGCATGCGCTGATCGCCACGCTGGCCACGCTTTATGCGGGATTACACATGGCCGCGCTGAACGGTCTGTCGATCGAAGGCATGACCTATCGACTCGCTGAAATCTTGGGTAGCGAAAACCCCCAAGGTATCGAATTCGGCTTTCTGCCGCAGTTCCCGATGGAAACATGGAATTTCCGCATCGTGCATATCGCGGGCGCGCTGGTACTTGGTTTCCTGATGTTTTCGCCACGATTTTTTACCGACGATGCGCGCCCTGAAACGCGCGTTTTTTCGCTCGCAGGGCTGGTGCTGCTGGTGCCCGCCGCCATCGCCGTCTTCACCACGATTCAGTTTTCGCTATCCGTGGCAAGCGGCGACCTGCCCCGCATGGGCGGCCTGCAAACCTGGGCCGCGTTTCCCGGCACCGATCTTTACGCACAGGAATTGCGCTGGTTCGGCATCCCGTTGATGATCGCGACCTTCGGCGGCATCATTCTGGGATGGATCGAACACCGCGACAGGGGGCAGTTTGCGACCTCTGACATCGTGCTGGCGGTCTGTGCGGTTGCCGTCGCCCTTTACCTGATCCCGGTCTATTCCACCGCCGCGCGCAATTCCGTCGGCACGTCCTTCGTGCCGATCGGCGTGGCCTTTGCCGCCACCGCGGGCTCCGCCCTGATCCTTGAGCTGACGCGCCGCGTCGCGGGTCTGGCGCTGGTCGTCATCACCGGCATCTTTCTGGTCTACACCTTCACCGCACATCTGCTGCCCGGCATCTTGCAAGTTCAGAACCCCTATTCCTGGCAACGGTTCTTTGGCCATGTCTATTCCGATGCGGGCATCATCGGGGCCACAACCGCCGTATCCTCGACCTATATCATCCTCTTCATCATCTTCGCGGCCTTCCTGCAGGCGTCGAAAGTGGGCGATTACTTCGTGAATTTCGCCTTTGCCGCCGCCGGGCGCGCGCGCGGCGGCCCGGCCAAGGTGGCGATCTTCGCCTCCGGGCTGATGGGCATGATCAACGGCACATCGGCGGGCAATGTGGTGGCGACCGGATCACTGACAATCCCGCTGATGAAAAAGGTCGGCTACAGCAAGAAAACCGCAGGTGCGGTCGAGGCCGCCGCCTCCACCGGTGGGCAGATCATGCCGCCGATCATGGGGGCCGGTGCCTTCATCATGGCCGAGATCACGGGCATCCCGTATCAGGATATCGCCATCGCCGCGATCATCCCGGCGGCACTTTATTTCATATCGGTCTATTTCATGGTCGATCTGGAGGCCGCGAAACTGGGCATGCGCGGCATGCGCGAGGATGAGTTGCCGAAGTTCAGGAAACTGGTCCGCAAGGTCTTTCTGTTCCTGCCGATCATCATCCTGATCGCGGCGCTGTTCATGGGTTATTCCGTGATCCGGGCGGGCACGCTGGCCACTGTGGCGGCGGTCGTGGTCAGTTGGGCCACGCCGGAACATTTCTCACTCAGGCGGGGTGGGAAATGGACGCTGCAACGGCTTCTCGTGCTGGCGATCGCCATACTGTCGATTGCGCTGGCGCTGTTCTATTTACTGTCACCTGCGGCCGCACCGGGTGAACCGCCAACCGCCATGATTTCCACGCTGTCGCTGGTCATAGCGCTGCTGGTGGTGGCCACCTTCGCCTATGTTTCCGTGCATGAGCTTACCGGCGCGAACGCGCAGGGCCTGGGCATCAAGGGCATGGTGCGTGCGCTTGAGATTGCGGGGATCATGTCGATCCAGATCATCGCGGTCTGCGCCTGTGCGGGCATCATCGTGGGTGTCATCAGCCTGACGGGTGTTGGCGCGCGGTTCTCGCTGGTGCTGCTGGACCTGGCCGGTGTCAGCCAGCTTCTGGCGCTGTTCTTTGCGATGTGCATCGCCATTCTGCTGGGCATGGGCATGCCGACCACGGCGGCCTATGCGGTGGCGGCAAGCGTGGTGGCACCGGGGCTTGTGCAGCTTGGCATCCCGATGCTGACGGCGCATTTCTTTGTCTTCTACTTCGCCGTCGTCTCGGCCATCACGCCACCCGTGGCGCTGGCCAGTTATGCGGCGGCGGGCATATCGGGGGCCAACCCGATGGAAACCTCGGTCGCGTCCTTCAAGATCGGGCTGGCGGCATTTATCGTGCCGTTCATGTTCTTCTACAACTCCGCGCTGTTGATGGATGGCACCTGGCTTGAGATCATCCGCTCGGGCACGACGGCGGTGGTGGGTGTCTTCCTGCTGTCGTCCGGTGTGCAGGGTTGGTTCATGGGCGGGCGGTCGGCCTGGTTCATGCGCGTGGGCCTGGTTGCCGCCGCTCTGTTCATGATCGAGGGCGGCATCCTGACGGATCTGTTCGGCATCGGCATGGCGGTGGGCATCTATTTCATCCAGAAAATCTTTGCCCCCGCGCCCAATATCACCATCCCCGTGCGTGGCGCAGATTGACGGACCGGGGGCGCGGCCCATCCGCGCCCCCCTTTCCCCTTCTCCGTTTTCCAAATATCCCCGCCGGAGGCACGATCCGGCACGGATCGTTCTTTTGCCCATGACCCAAAGCCCGAATGCCCATGCAGACCCTGACGCAATCGCCGACTGATCCCGCCTTCGTCCAGAACCCCTATCCGTTCTATGCGCGGCTGCGCGCGGCGGGCCCTTTGGCGATCTGGTCGGATTATGCCATGCCCATGGCCACGACCCATGCGGCGGTCAACGCCATCCTGCGCGACCGCCGCTTTGGCCGGGAACCCGTCGCGCCGCTGCCCGTGCCGGAACACCTGCGCCCGTTCTATGCCGTCGAGGCGCATTCCATGCTGGAGCTGGAGCCGCCGCGCCATACCAGATTACGCGGCCTTGTCCTGCGCGCCTTCACCGCGCGGCGCGTGGCGGCGCTCGGCCCCGACATCACAGGGCTGTCGCATGACCTGATCGACGCCTTCCCCGCCGGTGATTTCGACCTGCTGGATGCCTTTGCGCGGCCCCTGCCCGTCATCATCATCGCCCGCCTTCTGGGCGTCCCCGAGGATATGGCCCCCGACCTCTTGCGCTGGTCAAATGCCATGGTGGGCATGTATCAGGCGGGCCGGACCCGCGCCGATGAAGATGCCGCCGTCACCGCGACCGAGGCTTTCGTGGCCTTCCTGCGCGATTACGTCGATGCGCGGCGCAGCCAACCCCGCGACGACCTGATCAGCCATCTGATCGCAGCCGAGGAAGATGGCGAACGGCTAAGCACGGATGAGCTGATCACCACCTGTATCCTGCTGCTGAATGCGGGGCATGAGGCGACGGTGCATACTATCGGCAATGGCGTGAAGACATTGCTGGAAACGGGCCATCGCCCCAACTCCGACCTCGGCCCCGACCCCACGCTGCTGATCGAGGAGGTGTTTCGTTTCGACCCGCCGCTGCACATGTTCACGCGCCATTGCTATGCGGATATGGACCTGTTCGGCCACCGCTTTGCACGCGGCGATCAGGTCGGGCTTTTGCTGGCTTCTGCCGGGCGGGACGGCGCGGTATGGCCCGATCCCGACATCTTCGATCCGGCGCGGACGGGTCCGGCGAACCTTGCCTTTGGCGCGGGTCTCCATTTCTGCGTCGGCGCGCCTCTGGCCCGGCTAGAGCTGCAGATTGCCCTGCCGATCCTGTTCGCACGCTGCCCCGGCATGCGCCTGACGGCCCCTGCGCGCTACGGCGATATCTATCATTTCCACGGGCTGGAGCGGTTGCAGGTCCGGGCCTGACAGACCCAAACCCGCGCTATTCCGCCGCCAGCTTGCGGGGCTTCAGCATCTGTTTCAGATAATGCCCGGTGTGTGACCCTTCGGCCTCCGCCACCTCTTCAGGCGTGCCGCTGGCCACCACATAGCCGCCGCCATCGCCGCCTTCGGGGCCGATGTCGATGATATGATCGGCGGTCTTGATCACATCAAGGTTGTGTTCGATCACGATGACCGAATTGCCCTGATCCACCAATTCATGCAGCACTTCCAACAGCTTGCGGACATCCTCGAAATGCAGGCCTGTGGTCGGCTCATCAAGGATGTAAAGCGTGCGGCCAGTTGCGCGTTTCGACAGTTCCTTGGACAGCTTCACGCGCTGCGCCTCGCCGCCCGACAGGGTCGTGGCCTGCTGGCCCACCTTGATATAGCCCAGACCGACCTGCATCAGCGCATCCATCTTTTCGCGGATCGTCGGCACCGCCTTGAAGAAGGCCTGCGCATCTTCGACCGTCATGTCCAGCACATCGGCGATGGATTGGCCCTTGAAACGGATCTCAAGCGTTTCGCGGTTATACCGCGCGCCTTTGCAGGTTTCGCAGGTGACATAGACATCGGGCAGGAAATGCATCTCGATCTTGATGACGCCGTCGCCCTGACAGGCCTCGCAGCGTCCACCCTTGACGTTGAAGGAAAACCGCCCCGGTTTATAGCCGCGGGTCTTGGACTCGGGCAGGCCCGCGAACCAGTCGCGGATGGGGGTAAAGGCGCCGGTATAGGTGGCGGGGTTCGACCGGGGGGTGCGCCCGATCGGTCGCTGGTCGATGTCGATGACCTTGTCCAGATGTTCCAGCCCCTTGATCGTCTCGCAGGGTGCCGGTGTCTGCCGCGCACCGTTCAGCTTCATCGACGCCGTCTTGAACAGCGTCTCGATCGTCAGGGTGGACTTGCCGCCGCCCGACACGCCGGTGACGCAGACAAATTCCCCAAGCGGAAAATCCACCGTCATCTCATGCAGGTTGTTGCCCGTGGCCTTCACCACGGTCAGCTTTTTCTTGTTGCCCTTGCGCCGGGTCGCAGGCACGGCAATTGCGCGGCGTCCGGCAAGGTAATCGCCGGTGATGCTGGCGGGGTTGGCGATGATGTCAGCCGGGGTGCCATGCGCCACCACCTGTCCGCCATGCACGCCCGCGCCGGGGCCAATGTCAAAGACGTAATCGGCCTCGCGGATGGCTTCCTCGTCATGTTCGACCACGATCACCGTATTGCCTTGATCGCGCAGGTTCTTGAGCGTGGTCAGCAAACGGTCATTGTCGCGCTGATGCAGCCCGATGGAGGGTTCATCCAGAACGTAAAGCACACCCTGCAAGCCGCTGCCGATCTGGCTGGCCAGACGGATACGTTGCGATTCACCACCCGAAAGGGTGCCCGCATTGCGGCTGAGGGTCAGGTATTCCAGACCGACATTGTTGAGAAACCCCAACCGTTCACGGATTTCCTTGAGAATGGCGCGCGCAATCTCGTTCTTCTGATTGCTCAGGCTTTCGGGCACGGCGGCGCACCAATCGGCGGCCTCGCGGATCGACATCTGCACCACATGACCCACATGCAGGCCCGCGATCTTCACCGCCAAGGCCTCGGGGCGCAGGCGATAGCCGCCGCAGGTGCCGCAGGACCGGTTGTTCTGATACCGCTCGAACTCTTCCCTGATCCATGCGCTGTCGGTTTCGCGGTAACGCCGTTCCATGTTGGGGATGACCCCCTCGAAGGTGCGCTTGACCTGATAGACGCGCCCGCCTTCGTCATAGCGGAACTGGATTTCCGTCTCGCCCGACCCGCGCAGGAACACCTGCTGCACATCTTCGGACAGGTCTTTCCACCTGGTCTTGGGGTTGAAGCCATAATGGCCCGCAATCGCCTGAATCGTCTGGGTGAAATAGGGTGACTTGCCCTTGCGCCAGGGGGCAATCGCGCCATCCTCCAGCGTCAGCGCCGCATCGGGCACCATCAGGCGTTCGTCAAAGAACAGCTCCACCCCCAACCCGTCACAGGCCGGGCAGGCCCCGAAGGGCGCGTTGAAGGAAAACAGCCGCGGCTCGATCTCGGGGATGGTGAACCCCGACACCGGACAGACAAATTTTTCGGAGAAGGTGAACCGCTCCGGCTCACCTTCGCCCGGCGCAGTTTCCAGAATCGTGATCCCGTCGGCAAGGTCCAGGGCGGTGCGGAAACTGTCGGCCAGCCGCGTCTCCAGCCCTTCGCGCACCACGATCCGGTCAACCACCACGTCGATGTCATGGCGGAATTTCTTGTCCAGCGTCGGCGGCTCGTCCAATTCGTAGAACTGGCCGTCGACCTTCACACGCTGAAACCCCTGCTTGCGCAGTTCCAGAAATTCCTTGCGGTATTCCCCCTTGCGGTCGCGCACGATGGGGGCCAGCAGATAGCCGCGCGTGCCTTCCGCCATCGCCATGACGCGGTCCACCATATCCTGCACCTGCTGCGCCTCGATAGGCAGGCCAGTGGCGGGGGAAAAGGGCGTGCCCGCGCGCGCGAACAACAGGCGCATATAGTCATAGATTTCCGTGACCGTGCCGACCGTGGACCGGGGGTTCTTGCTGGTTGTCTTCTGTTCGATGGAAATTGCGGGCGACAGGCCGCTGATATGATCGACATCGGGCTTTTCCATCATGTCGAGGAACTGCCGCGCATAGGCCGACAGCGATTCAACATAACGCCGCTGCCCTTCGGCATAAATCGTGTCGAAGGCAAGGCTGGACTTGCCCGACCCCGACAGACCCGTGATCACCACAAGCTGGTCGCGCGGAATATCGACGTCGATATTCTTGAGGTTATGTTCGCGCGCGCCGCGCACCTCGATCATCTTCAACTCAGCCATGCGGGCCCCCGTTAACCTTCAATGCACACATAGGCGTGCGGGCGTGAGTCTCCAACTGGAAATTCGGAACGAAGGGCGAACGTGGGATGGCATCTTCAACCCGTGGCCGTCCGGGCGCGCGCATAGACCCATCCGGCCATCGCCGCACCACCAATGCAGATCGCCACGGCAAGGCCCGTGACCCCCCAAAGGCCCGCCGCCATGGCAAGCGCAAACAGGGGTGTGCCACTGAACGTGCCCACATTGCCCAGTTGCGCCATGGCCCCGTTGGCGCGCGCCTGATCCGCCGGATCGACGTTCAGCGCGGGCACAGCGGCGAAATTGCCCCCCGCCGTGACCCCGGTGGCAAAAAGTGCCACAAGCGCCACCCATGGCAGGAAGGCCGCGCCCAGAAACAGCAGTGCCGAGGCGGCAAAACCCCACACAACAAGCCGTGCGGGCGTGATCCAGCGCGCCATGAACCCGGCAGCGAATGTGCCCAACAGGTTCGTCACCGGCAACAGCGGCGTCAGCCATGTTGCCCCCAGAGCGGCGGGCAGGAACGCCACCAATGCAATGAACAGACCCGCATAGATCCCGTGGCCCACGGCCGGGGCCAAAAGGCGCGGCGTGGTATAGATGGTGCGGTGAATTGCGCCAAAACCCGGAATGGCGGCCCCCGGCCCCGTCACGCGCGGCAAGGCCCGCCACAGCACCGGCCACAAGGCCAGAAGCAGCACACCATGCCCGGCATAGACCAACCGGACCCCACCCAAGGCCAACCCGACCGGAATGATCAGCGCGAAAAGCGCATAGGCCACGCCAAAGAACGTCCCCCACAGGCCCATCACCACGGATTTGTCGCCCGGTGCCGCAAGTGCGGCCATCATAGTGGGCAAGGCCACGACCAAGCCAAGATGGCCAAACCCCTCAGCCAGCCGGGTGGTCATGAACAGCCAGAAGGGCATCGGCAGGCCTTGGGCCAATGCAAGCAAGCCGGAGGCCGCGACCGACCACAGCACCGCGCGGCGCACCCCGATGCGCGCCACCACAAAGCCCGACAGCACCCCGCCGATCATCCCCACCACGGCCACACCCGACACCGCGAAGGCCACCGGCGCGCCGGGGTAAACGGTTGCCAAAGGTGTCAGCGTCAGGGTCAGCTTGGCGAATTGCGCCGCCGCCAACAGGCCCGTCGTCCACAGCAGGGCCACCAGCGGCCAATGGGTGCGCGATATCGTCATGCGGCTGGCCATGACAGGCGGCCCAACGGGCGTCAAGCAACCCACAAAGGTAGGGTTTGCCTGCCCTTCCCGGATCACGGGAACCGCGCTAACGTCAGGTCAGGAATCATCACATCAAACGGATACCCCTGCCATGCGCAATATCCTGATCGCCCTGCTTTCCATCATGCTCATTCCGCTTGTCGCCGCCGCACAAACGGCGGACCGGCCCAATACGATCCTTGTACTGGATGCCTCGGGCTCCATGTGGGGGCAGATTGACGGGGTGAACAAGATCGTCATCGCCCGCGATGTCATCGCCGAAATGCTGGCGGATATGCCCGATGACGCGGCGCTTGGGCTGACGGTCTATGGCCACCGGGAACGCGGCAATTGCGCGGATATCGAAACGCTGATCGCGCCCGCGCCCTTCACGCAGGATGCCATCATGGCCGCCGTCAACGCCATCAACCCGCGCGGACGCACGCCCATGACCGCCGCCGTGGTGGAGGCCGCGCGCGCCCTGCGATCAACCGAGGAGCCGGCGACCGTGATCCTTGTCTCGGACGGGATCGAAACCTGCGAGGCCGACCCCTGCGCCATCGCCGCCGAGTTGGAGGCCGCGGGCATCGCCTTTACCGCACATGTGGTCGGCTTCGACGTGGCCGACCCCGCCGCCCGCGCCCAGATGCAATGTATCGCCGACAATACCGGTGGCATGTTTCTGACCGCCAACAATGCCGAGGAACTGGCAAGCGCGCTGGAACAAGTGGTGATGGCCCCCGCCGCACCACCGCCACCGCCGCCGGTTGTGGAGGTCACGTTCACCGCGCGGATCGGCGGGGCCGAGGGGCCGCTGATCACCGATCCGGTGCTGTGGGATATCGCGCCCCTGCCCGAAAACGTGACTGCAGACACCGAAGGCAATCCGCTGGTCTATGGCATGGGTACGGGCAGCTATACCGTGACCGCCTATTGGACGGTGCAGGAGGTGGCTGAAACCGTGCAATTCGTCATCACCGACGCGCCGCGCGAGATCGCGGTGATCTTTGCCGCGCCGCCGCCGCAGGCCTCGATCACCGCCCCCGCCACCGCCGCTGCCGGGGCCACGCTGGAAATCGGCTGGACCGGCCCGAATTATGCCGGTGACTTCATCGGTGTGGGCATGGCGAATGCCCAGGGTGGCAGCCGTTGGCAGAACTATACCCGCACCGCAGATGGCAGCCCGCTGATGCTTGAAATGCCAGCTGAACCCGGCCAATACCTGATCCGCTATTTCATCGATCAGGATCGCCAGATCATCGCCGAAGTGCCGATCACCCTGACCGAGGT
>Ga0136559_1000683_pt1 | contig 11514 bp, 11 predicted proteins | sample AntRauMeHopE1496_FD_104633 | JGI IMG/M metagenome (GOLD analysis project Ga0136559, IMG submission 104633) | Saline lake microbial communities from Rauer Islands, Antarctica - Metagenome Hop E1 #496 | ecosystem: Environmental > Aquatic > Non-marine Saline and Alkaline > Saline | place... | reverse complement strand
TTCTAAAAATCTCGTCTCTAGTATCTGGATTCTAAATTCTAGGTTTTAAAATCTTAACTCTAGTATCTCGATACTAAAGTCTTGATACTATTGTCTTGATTCTAAATTCTTGCTTCTAAAAATCTCGTCTCTAGTATCTTGATTCTAAATTCTTGCTTCTAAAATCTTAACTCTGATATCTCGATACTAAAGTCTTGTTACTACTGCCTTGATTCTAAATTCTTGCTTCTAAAAATCTCGTCTCTAGTATCTGGATTCTAAATTCTAGGTTCTAAAATCTCAACTCTAGTATCTCGATACTAAAGTCTTGATACTATTGTCTTGATTCTAAATTCTAGATTCTAAAAATCTCGTCTCTAGTATCTTGATTTTAAATTCTAGGTTCTAAAATCTTAACTCTAGTATCTCGATACTAAAGTCTTGATACTATTGTCTTGATTCTAAATTCTTGCTTCTAAAAATCTCGTCTCTAGTATCTGGATTCTAAATTCTAGGTTTTAAAATCTTAACTCTAGTATCTCGATACTAAAGTCTTCATACTATTGTCTTGAGTCTAAATTTTTGCTTCTAAAAATCTCGTCTCTAGTATCTTGACTCTTGGTTCGAACATCTTAATACTAAAATCTTAATCCTACTACTTACTGATTAAATCCTCTCAGTTTTACCTGAGTAAGCTTCCGCTTGGTATCGAGGGGGAAATCACCTCGCATCATCCAGTCGTAATAGCCTGGCTCTTCCTTGAGCACTTGAGGAATCGTTTTCCCTTTTTGCTTTCCAAAATTGAAGACCTCTTCACCTTTGTCATTAAAGACGAATCTTCCGGCTAAATCGACCATTTTTTCATTGAGTAGATCGTGAAGCTTTTTCATGTCATTTTCAAACACACCCAACTTATTTCCTTGGAGATCTTCCATCTCTTCGCCAAGGTACCGCTCGATTTGGGCTTTGAATACGTCCATTGTAGCTAATGTATCGGCTTCGGCGCTGTGTGCATTTTCAAGAGATTTGCCACAATAAAATTTATATGCCGCAGTCAGATTTCGCTTTTCCATCATGTGGAAGATCTTCTGAGAATCTAACAGATTTCGCTTTTCGATGTCAAATTCGATTCCGGCTCTCAGGAACTCTTCTACCAAAAGCGGAATATCATATTTCAGTACGTTGAACCCAGACAGATCTGATTGACCAATAAAACCGAATATTTCCTTTGCCAAATCTTTGAAAGTTGGCTTGTCTTTAATATCCTTATCATAGATCCCATGGATCAGGGATACTTCCATCGGAATAGGAATGGTAGGATTGATCTGACGGGTGTAGATTTCTTGACCGCCGTCAGGATGTACTTTCACTATCGAAATCTCGACGATTCTGTCTGTAGAAATATTTGTCCCGGTAGCTTCGAGATCAAAAAATGCAATGGAGTTTTTTAAGTTTAATTTCATCTGATTATAATTTAATTAGTAGTGGCCAGCCCGATAGCAATCAGGAGGAATCTTGTAAGTATTCTAAACATCCAACTGTGTGATGCTGAAATTATGAGCTGGTTTAGGATTGGTCAAATTTTGATTTAATTCCTTCCAGGTCCATATTGTCGTAGCTGCCGGAACTCATCAGTAGTAGGTTGGAACTGGAATAATCGAGGGTTAAAAGATAAGTTTGAAGCTCAGAACTATCGGTAAATAATTTTAAATCAGGACGTTTGAATCCTGTTCTTAAGGTTTCCTCATCCATCAATTCAAGCTTTTTCAAGGCCACCGCATGAGGATTCAAATATACAACAGCAATATCTGCGGAGTCCATTGAATGAGCATAGTTAGGCAAAAAAGCTTTGTTAAGCGAGGAATAAGTATGCAATTCCTGGACAGCAACCAATCGTCGATCAGGAAACTGAGTTTTTACCGCTTTCACGGTTGCCATAAGTTTGGATGGCGCATGTGCAAAGTCGCGATACATTGCACTGCTTGAAGTTTCTATGACCAATTCTTGACGTTTTGCAGCTCCTTTGAACGATTGGATGCTTTCGTAAAAAGCTTCAGCTTCCACGCCAAGCGACTTGCAGATGTTCATCGCTCCCCGAAGATTTTGCAGGTTGTGCTCTCCGAAGATTTGAATTGGAATCAATCCTGATACGGTTTTTAGGAAAGTCTTGCCGCCTTCGATAATAGAAGGATGCGCCTGATAGGCTGTTTTGATGCAATTGGTAGGAGAATTTTCGGCAGCAGTTTTTACTAGCGGATCAGCTTGGCAATAAATCAATTCTCCTGACTCAGGCGTCAGATCCATTAATTGGCGAAAGAGATCTTTGTATTCATCAAAATCTGGAAACACATTAAAGTGATCCCATGCGATCCCACTGACTAAGACGATATCATGTTTGTAATGAAAGAATTTGGAAGTTCGATCAAGAGGCGAAGTCAGATATTCATCACCCTCGATGATGATAACTGGAGCATCTGAGAGCTTGACCATCAGGTCAAAACCTTCGATCTGAGCTCCTACAAGGTAATCAAAATCAACTTTCTGATCTTTCAGGACATGAAGAATAATGGAAGTAATGGAGGTCTTGCCATGCGATCCTGCAACGATAACTCGCTTTTTGTCTGCACTTTGATTGTATATAAATTCCGGAAAAGAAAAAACCGGAATCCCCAATTCCTGAGCTTTTTGGAGTTCAGGATTTTCCAATCTGGCATGCATCCCGAGAATAATACCATCCAAGTTGGGAGTGATTTTTTCTGGGAACCAACCGTAGGCATCAGGTAGAATGCCAGCTTTTTCAAGTCTGGTGCGTGAGGGCTCATAGATTTCATCGTCTGAGCCCGTGACTTGATAGCCTTTTTTGACGAGTGCTAGAGCCAGATTATGCATCACGGCTCCTCCAATGGCGATAAAATGATAGTTGCTCATAGATTCAGTTGGTGTAGTTTCATTGGAATTCCAAACTTAAAAATAAAAGACGGCCTACTCGAATCGAACAGCCTTAAAGTCAAAAGTTTTTTTGAGTGGGAAGATTAGTTATGTTTGCAAAAAAAAATCAAAAAATGCTTCCTGACAAATTTGCCTATCTCAGTCTTGCACTATTGTACATGGTAGCCTGGACCATCGTATACCGGAGGAGCCCTTGGAAAACTGGAATGGTAAAAGTGGGCTTGGTAGGCGGGCTAATGGGAGTGATTGCGGAAGTGTGGTACCTCAGAGATTACTGGCGACCGCCCACTTTATTTGGTCAAGGTATCCCTGGGATTGAAGACTTTATTATTGGTTTTGCCATGTTTGGAGTAGGAGGATATATTCATTCTTCCTTTACGAGACAGAAGATCGATTTCACCAGACAAACCCCTGCCAAGAACATACATTTTTTTATCCTTTTTTTATTGGGTTGCGCTAGTTTGACCTTTTTCAGTATTGGTCTTGGCATACACTCAGGATATGTCACATTCCTGACTTTCTTTTTCTTATCTGCCTACATTTGGATTCAAAGACCCGATTTGATCAGATTATCGATTATTTCAGCTTTTGCGACCTTAGTGATCTCCTTTTTGATTTATTACTTAAATTTCAATTTTTTATTCCCGGATTTTTGGGACAAGTATGGCATGCTCAATAAACCTATTTTGGGATATGAGATCTTAAATATTCCACTGTCAGAGATGCTTTGGCACTCCACTTGGGCTATGCTTTGCAGTATGTTTCGTGGCTACCGCAATGGAGTTTATTATAAGTAGTTCCCAATCAAAGGCTTGATATTTGCTTATTCAAGTTGTTGATAACTTCGGCAAAAGTTGTTCAAAACTCTTGCTTCAAAGCCAATACATTTGTTTCATGACCGAAAAGGATACCAACCCTAGAATCACTCGAAAACCCAATTTTTCCAATCCCACTTCTCAGCTGGGAAAGATCCCGCCTCAGGCAATTGATCTGGAGGAAGCGGTTCTAGGTGCTTTAATGCTTGAAAAAGATGCGCTTACCAATGTAATCGACATCCTAAAGGTGGAGAGCTTTTACAAAGATGCACATCAGGTTATTTTTCAGGCAATTCTGGATTTATTTACTGACAGTCAGCCTATTGACCTGTTGACTGTAACGGCTCAACTGCGTAAAAATGGTTCGTTGGAAGTAGCCGGTGGAGCTTTTTACGTCACAGAATTGACATCGAAAGTAGCTTCGGCTGCCAATATTGAATTTCACGCCCGGATTATTACCGAGCAATCCATTAAGCGGGAGATGATCCAAATCTCTTCTGAGATCCAGCGTGATGCCTACGAGGAAACTACCGACGTATTCGAACTTTTGGATAAGATGGAACAGAGTCTTTTCCAGATTTCTGAAAAAAATATCCGAAAAAACTACTCAGACATGAAATCGATCATGCGTGAGGCCATTATCGAATTGGAAGCTCGAAAACTTCAAAAAGATGGGTTGACGGGTGTTCCCTCGGGTTTTACAGCTCTGGATAGAGTGACTTCGGGTTGGCAAAAGTCAGATTTGGTTATCATTGCAGCTCGGCCGGCGATGGGCAAAACTGCGTTTGTGCTTTCAGTACTTCGAAATGCCGCTGTAGATCACAATAAACCGGTAGCGATTTTTTCCTTGGAGATGTCATCCATCCAATTGGTCAATCGATTGATTAGTGCAGAAGCTGAATTGGACTCAGAGAAAATCAAAAAAGGTCAATTGGCTGAGCATGAATGGGCTCAGCTAGTTCACAAAACAGCTAAACTCTCCAAAGCCCCTCTTTTCGTTGATGACACGCCAGCACTTTCCATCTTGGAGCTTAGAGCTAAGTGTAGAAAACTTAAAGCGCAACACGATATACAGATGATTGTCGTCGATTACTTACAGCTTATGTCAGGCGATTCCAAGGGTGGTTTTGGTGGCAATCGAGAGCAGGAGATTGCAAGTATTTCGCGTGCCTTGAAGAAGATAGCCAAAGAATTGACCATTCCTGTTATAGCACTTTCGCAGCTGTCCAGAGCAGTAGAAACCAGAGGCGGGGATAAGCGACCTCAGCTTTCCGATCTGAGAGAGTCGGGAGCTATCGAGCAGGATGCCGATATGGTGATGTTCCTCTACCGTCCAGAATATTACGGGATCACCGAGGATGAGGATCATAATTCTACCCAGGGAGTAGGAGAGGTGATCATCGCTAAGCATAGAAACGGTTCATTAGATACCGTCAAGCTTCGCTTTATCGGAAAATATACCAAGTTCACCGACTTGGATCATTTTGGAAATATGCAGGCGCCGCCCGCCGGAAACGAAGTGTACCGTCCTTCTTTTTCATCCCAGTCTAGCGGTGTGTCTGAATTTGACAGCGGTAATACAATAAAACTTCAAAGTCGTGCAAATGATGATGGAGATGACCTACTCGATCGGAATGATCGGCCCACCTCATTTTAACCTATCATGAAAGCTATCGTATTAGATCTCTCGTCAGAAGAAAAAATTAAATATACAGATGTCCAATCTCGCCTATTAAAGCCCCAAGAGGTCAGAGTGCTAATCAAAGCTGCGGCTCTGAATCACCGCGACGAATGGTGCAGAGCAGGAATGTATCCCAATCTAAAGGATGGCATCATCCTTGGTTCTGACGGTGCAGGGGTAATCAGCGAACTTGGTGAGGGTGTAGATGCAGAGATGCTCGGAAAAGAAGTGATTATCAATCCGGCCTTGAACTGGGGCCAAAACCAAAAGGTGCAAGGACCCTTATTCGAGATTTTAGGAATGCCGAATCATGGAACTTTAGCAGAGTCTATTATTGTACCGCTGGATCGGGTTCATCCTAAGCCGGCCCATCTTTCTTGGGAAGAAGCTGCCGCTTTGCCGCTAGCCGGAGTGACGGCTTATCGAGCAATTTCCTACCAAGGACAACTTACCCAGGGAGAAACGCTACTGGTTACCGGATTTGGAGGAGGCGTAGCTCAATTTGTAGCTCAATTTGGGTTGGCGATGGGAGCAAAGGTATACGTAAGCAGCAGCGATCCTGAAAAAATTGCAAAGGCACTGGAATTGGGGGCAATAAAAGGGTTTAATTATCAAGACCACAATTGGATTACTCAAGCACAGGAGGCAGTAGGAGGGTTTGACCTGATTATAGACAGTGCGGCAGGAGACACCTTGAATCACTTGGTGCAAGTGGCAAAACCAGGAGGGAAAATCGTCTTTTTTGGTGCAACTCTTGGAAATCCTTCCAAACTAGAGGCTCGAAAAATCTTTTGGAATCAACTGAAAATCATTGGTACTACAATGGGTTCGGATGCGGATTTTGACGGAATGCTGGACTTGGTAACTACCCATCAGATTAAGCCTTTGGTAGATTCGGTTTTCAAATTTGAGCAGGCACTGGAAGCTTTTGATCGGATGCGGGATGGAAAGCAGTTGGGTAAAATCGTTCTCGTGCCTTAGACTGTTTGATAAGTTTCAGAAAATTCCTTGCGCGCTACTCGATAAATTTCCTCATTTCCGGGAGGAATGATTAAATAATCTCCGACTCGTACAAACATGGTATCCTTCCAAGGTGCCTTAAATTCCAGTCTTTTAATAACTCCAAAGTGCTTCAAATCACTTTCTTCAAACTCGTAAGCTTTCATCACTCCTTTAGGTTTGTAACAAGCCCAGCCGTTGCCAAGTGATTCGACCATGTCGTACTTGGACTCAAAAATATCTGATTTGACCAAGTACTGTTCCTCCGAACTTGTTTGATTCTCTACCAGCCAATCTCCCGTTTCAGCGGTATTTCTGGTCTCTATTCCATCACTTGTTTTGGTAACCACAAAGAGGCCTGACTTTGCTTTTTTTGCACGGATCAGGCTTTTTTTACGGTAGTTTTTTCCTTTTTCTTCAAAAATCGGAAGAAAATAATCCAGCATATTTTGTTGTGTCACCATGATTCAGCGATTGTATACTTTATTAAGATACGAACAAAGAAAGGACTTACTGAAAAATATTTTGGTGATTTTAATCAATCATCCAGGTCATTTTCAAATCTGAAATTTTGAAGTGCATTTTTAAGTTCCTTGGCTGCTTTTTCATTTTTCTGGAGTTCAGCCAGATTTATTCCAGCCTCAAAGATCTCTTCAGCTTTATTCAATTTTCCCAATTCTGCGAAAAAATGTGCTGCAGGATAATAGGTTGGAAGATAACTTTTATGAAGCGAAAGTAGTTTATCAAATAGTTCAACAGTCCTGTTTTTCTCTGATTCCTGATATTCCAATGCCAGTGCATACCAATTAAAAGGATTATCAGGTTCTTCCAGAGAGAATTGTTTGAGAAGCTCGATTCGGTCTAAATTGCCCATGAATAGTTTTTTTCTTTAAGTGCTTACTGTTAATTTCACGTAAAATAAATCTAAAATAATCTAATCCTAAACCAATGAAGATTCTTGTTTGTATCACCCACGTACCAGATACGACCTCCAAGATTCAGTTTACTGCCGACAATACCAAGTTTGATACGACCGGAGTTCAGTTTATTATCGGTCCCTATGACGACTATGCCCTTGCAAGAGCGGTAGAGCTAAGAGATCAAACTGGAGGAAAGCTGACTGTAATCAATGTCGGAGAGGCTGAAACTGAGCCAACTTTGCGAAAAGCCCTTGCAATCGGTGCCGATGAAGCGATTCGAGTAAACTCCAATCCCAAAGATTCCTTTTTTGTGGCCAAGCAAATTGCGCATTATGCCAAAGAAGGTAATTATGATTTGATATTGATGGGAAGAGAATCCATTGATTTTAATGGAGGAATGGTTCACGGAATGGTTGGAGAACTCTTAAATATGCCTTCATTCTCTCCGGTGATGAAACTGGAAATAGAAGGAAATGTGGTCAAAATGGCGAGAGAGATTGAAGGTGGAAAAGAGCTTGTGGAAGCGTCTTTACCATTAATCGCCGGCTGTCAAGAACCTATTGCCGAGTGGAAAATCCCAAATATGAGAGGTATCATGTCTGCGAGGACCAAGCCATTGACCGTGGTGGAAGTAGTCGCCGACGAAACTCAAGCCGCTGTCACAGGCTATCAATTACCACCTGCGAAAGGCTCGGTTAAATTGATAGACAAAGACAATGTGGAAGAGCTGGTAAAGCTTTTGAAAAACGAAGCGAAAGTACTTTAATAAACCCCAATTAACTTATTCTAAATAAAGAACATATGTCCATTCTAGTATATATAGAACATTCCGAAGGAAAAGTAAAGAAGACCAGTCTTGAAGCAGTCGCTTTTGCCAAAGCACTTACAAGTCAGACGGGTGAGGGAGATGTAGTGGCAGTAGCGCTTGGAAGTATTTCGGACGATGAATTGGCTGCGGTAGGCGGAGCTGGAGCTGCTAAAGTGTTGCATGCGGCAGATTCTAGGTTGGATGCAGGAGTGATTCAGGCACATGCTTCGGCAGTAGCTCAGGCTTTCCAAAAGGAAGGTTCTAAAACACTGGTTTTAGCCAAGTCATCTTTAGGAGATGCAGTTGCGGCAAGACTCGCAATCAAGTTGGAGGCCGGTTTGGTCTCCAATGTAGTTGAGCTTCCTAAGACAGATGGTGATTACATGGTCAAGCGAAGTATTTATACTGGAAAAGCTTTTGCAGAAACCAAAGTAACAACCGAAAACAAAATCCTGGCGGTAAAGAAAAATGCCATTGATTTGAAACTGACCGATGCAAAAGCACAAGTAGAATCGCTGGAGGTATCTCTTGCTGACTCTGATTTTGCTTCCAAAATCACATCTACAGAGCGAGCTACAGGCGAAGTTCTTCTTCCTGAAGCGGATATTGTGGTATCAGGTGGACGAGGCTTAAAAGGTCCTGAAAACTGGGGAATGCTCGAAGAAATGGCCAAAACGCTAGGTGCGGCAACCGGCTGCTCCAAGCCTGTATCTGATATCGGATGGAGACCTCACCATGAACACGTAGGACAAACTGGGGTGAAAGTCGCTCCAAGTTTATATATTGCGGTCGGAATTTCAGGCGCGATCCAACATCTTGCCGGGGTCAATTCTTCAAAATGCATCGTAGTAATCAATAAAGATCCAGAAGCTCCATTTTTCAAGGCGGCAGATTATGGAATTGTTGGAGATGCATTTGATATAATACCCAAGCTAACTAAAGCGCTAAAAGCTGAATTGTAAATTTTTGTGGAAAAACTTATAGAACTGGAGATTTTAGGACTTTCATCCAACCATTCGCAATCCGGTTCATTTACTTTGATATTAGGTGAAGTAAATGGTACCCGGAGATTGCCTATCGTGATTGGCATGTTTGAAGCTCAGGCAATAGCACTCGAAATAGAGAAAATCATCCCGAATAGACCGATGACACATGATCTATTCAAGTCTTTTGCCAGTGGATTCAATTATGAAATCGACAGGATCATCATCACAGATATGAAAGAAGGTGTCTACTATGCCAAGATCAAATGTAAAAGTGATCTTATCGAAGCAGAGATAGATTCCAGACCTTCCGATGCGATAGCGATCGCAATCCGATTTGGCTCACCGGTCTTTTGCACCGAAAAAGCAATGTCTGAGGGAGCAGTCGATAACTATGAGGTAGATCCCAAGACAGAAAAAACTCCTGCCAAGCAGCCAACTCAGAAATTTGCCACCAAAAAAGAGCCTTCACTCAAAGATTTTAGCTTGGATAAGTTGAATCAGATGCTTGATAAGGCGATTAATGGCGAAGATTACGAAAGGGCAGCTCGTATTCGAGATGAAATAAATAAGCGGAACTGATAGAATTAGAGCCTGAAGCAATTCAGGCTTTTTTTATGACCTTGACTTACCTATTTTTACGAGTTCCTATTTAAAAAGTACTTAATGGATTATTTGAGAGGTGTCTTTGGTTTGGCGGTCATCGTATTGGTCGCTTTTATTTTTTCAAGTGATAAAAAGCGGATTGATTGGAGACTGGTCGGAATAGGAATCTTACTCCAGCTGATATTTGGGATTCTGATTACCAAAGTTCCGATTGTAGCCTCTGGATTTGCCCTTTTGAGTCAGGGGTTTGTAAAATTCCTCAGTTTCTCCAGAGATGGGGCAGCTTTTATCTTTGGTGACCTAGCTGGAGATAGCTTTGGATTCATCTTTGCATTTCAGGTTTTGCCTACAATTATCTTCTTTTCTACGGTGTCGGCAGGGCTTTATTATTTGGGAATTCTTCAAAAAGTAGTTTTTGGAATCGCCTGGGTGATGGCTCGTACCATGCGCCTTTCAGGACCCGAAAGTCTCTCGGCAGCTGGTAATATATTTTTGGGTCAGACCGAAGCGCCTTTACTGGTTCGGCCGTTTATACCGGATATGACAAGGTCCGAACTGATGTGCTTGATGACTGGAGGCATGGCGACGATTGCCGGTGGAGTATTGGCAGGCTACGTAGCATTTTTGGGAGGTGATAGTCTGGAGGAGCAAAGCAGATTTGCGGCCTACCTATTGGGAGCAAGTATCATGAATGCCCCGGCAGCAATTGTAATGTCCAAGATTTTTGTGCCGGAAATCAATAAGGAAAATGTAAAGCAAAAACTTGAGGTCAATGAAGAAAGTATGGGCGTCAATCTTATCGATGCGATGTCTATCGGAGCTTCTGATGGTTTGAAGCTCTCCTTGAATGTAGGCGCCATGCTTTTGGCATTTATTGCGGTGATTGCAGCGCTCAACTTTATACTGATGGGCTTGATTGGAGAATATACCGGGCTGAATACTTTAGTGATAAACTCAACAGGCGGACAGTTTCAAGGTTTTTCTTTGGAGTATTTATTTGGGCAAATCTTTCGAGTGTTTGCCTGGGTGATCGGAGTGGAGTGGGCTGATACGCTTCAGATCGGAAGTCTGCTGGGACAGAAAACGGTTATCAATGAGTTTGTGGCTTACCTAAGCCTTTCCGAAATGAAAGAAATGGGCACCTTGAGTCCCAAGTCTATTGTGATTGCCACTTACGCGCTTTGTGGGTTTTCTAATTTCAGTTCGATTGCAATCCAGTTGGGAGGAATAAGCATTATCGCTCCCAATCAGCAAGGCAACTTAAGTCGGCTTGGATTACGGTCCCTGCTTGCAGCATCACTTGCTTGTCTGATGACTGCCACGATTGCAGGAAGTTTGTTTGGGTAGATTTTTAGTACCGACTATTTAGATGTTAGTGTTAAGATTTTAGAATGAAGATTTATAATCAAGAGCCTAGAGAGGACCGGATAAAGTAGAGTTTAGATAGTATTGATAACTAGTATCAAGTATTTGGAAACTAGAAATCTAAATGATATTAGAGGAATAAAAAATACCGTTGCTCTAGAAGGTTTTGTTATATGATCCACTATAGATTAGCTGCTTTTGCTATGTTCTCCAATACAGACCGTTCTTTTAGCACTCATGATCAAACATCAATCTCACAAAGTCCTGAATTCTCTTCGCTGTATTTAGGGCTTTTACAGGAATTGTCTTTGGCAACACCGCAGAATAAATTTTTGTGAAATTGATAAAACCGTGATTGAAATGCGGATTACGTTTTGTGCTGAAGACACAATCGGTATTAGCCCAGAAT
>Ga0136559_1000677_pt1 | contig 11546 bp, 11 predicted proteins | sample AntRauMeHopE1496_FD_104633 | JGI IMG/M metagenome (GOLD analysis project Ga0136559, IMG submission 104633) | Saline lake microbial communities from Rauer Islands, Antarctica - Metagenome Hop E1 #496 | ecosystem: Environmental > Aquatic > Non-marine Saline and Alkaline > Saline | place... | reverse complement strand
GGGCTTGGCGTTCTTCTCGATATACTCGATGATCTTGCCCGCAATATCCAGCCCCGTGGCCTTCTCCACCCCCTCGAGGCCGGGCGAGGAGTTGACCTCCATCACCACCGGCCCGTGATTGGCGCGCAGCATGTCCACCCCGCAGACATTCAGCCCCATCGCCTTGGCCGAGCGGATCGCCGTGGACCGCTCCTCCGGCGACAGCTTGATCACCTGCGCAGAGCCGCCCCGGTGCAGGTTGGAGCGGAACTCGCCCTCGGCACCGGTGCGCTTCATCGCTGCGACCACCTTGCCGCCCACCACGATGGCGCGAATGTCGGTGCCGCCCGCCTCCTTGATGAACTCCTGCAGCAGGATGTTCACGCCCGCCCCGCGAAACGCCTCCACCACCGATTTGGCAGAGCGGTTGGTATCCGCCAGAACCACACCGATGCCCTGAGTGCCCTCCAGCAGCTTGATCACCACGGGCGCACCGCCAGCCAGCCGCAGCACCTCATCGGTCTGTTTGGGATCATGGGCAAAGGTGGTCACCGGCAGGCCGATGCCGTCCCGGGCCAGCAGCTGCATCGAGCGCAGCTTGTCGCGCGACCGGCCGATGCCCACACTCTCGTTGAGCGGATAGACGCCCTGCATCTCGAACTGGCGCAGCACCGCCATGCCGTAGAAGGTGACCGAAGCCCCGATGCGCGGGATCACCGCGTCATAGCCCTCCAGCTTTTCACCATTATAATAGACCTCAGGACGGCGCGAGGCGATGTTCATATAGCACTGCAGCGTGTTGATGATATCGAGCTTGTGCCCGCGCTGCTCCGCCGCCTCCTTGAGGCGCTTATGGGTGTAGAGGGTCGGATTTCGGGCCAGCATGGCGATTTTCATTTAACAAGGCTTTCAAAAACAGGTTTCACGCTCACCAGATAGGATCTGTCGGGGTGCACGACGATGTTGCGCCCCCGCAGCGCACGCCGCCCGAGGATGAGCGGAAAGCGCATGGTGCCACGGTCGGTCAGCGAAATGTCGATCTTCCAGCGCCGCCCGGCCAGAATCATGGGCGTGCGGATCACGATACGCGTCTCCGGCGTGCCGCTGGTATTGGTAATGGCGCGACGGGTAAAGACCGCAAATTCGCAGGTCCGCGCAGGGGTGCCCGGCACCGCGGGCGCGGTAAAGCGCACCCATTTTTCACCGCTCCGCAGGAAGGTCTCGATGTCTTCGGCATGCAGCGCTGTGGTCTTGGCGCCGGTGTCCACCTTCACGGCGAAATCCAGCAGGCCAATCTGGGGCAGGCTGATGCATTCATGCCAGCCGATCACCAGCGGCGGGGCGGTGGGCGCGTCGGTGTCGTGTTTCATCTGGCTTTTGATCCCTTGGCAGTGCTGCGGGGCAATAGTGCTGGATTGGCGCAGAAGATACCAGTGCGCAGCCAGCCCCGTTCAGATCATTTCATGTGCCCAAGCGCGCTGGTCGGGGACGTGCAGGCGCATGCGGGTGCCAAGGCGCAAGACCCCTTCCCGCTCCACCCAGGCGGTGATGCCGCGCCGGCCCCGGGCGGCAGCCTTGAACGCCTTGCCGTAGCCCGGCATCTCCGCCTCGATCTCACGGGCGGGCAAGGTGCAGGGGCGGTTTTCCATATCCACCACGATCGTGGCCCCGGTGTCGGCCTGCAGCCGCGACGACGGCGGCAGATGGGTGAAATCCGCGATCCCCTCCAGCACCAGCGTCGCCCCAAGCCAGGCGGGATCCAGCGTCTCGAGGCCCATGGCGCGCGCGATGGCGGCGATCTCGGCGGCACCCAGCACGCTCAGCTGGCGGGTGTTGCGGATGGTCGTGCCGCGCGGATGCTGCGCCAGCACGCGGCTGCACGACGGCCGCGTCAGCCCGCCATGGTCTTCGCCGCGCGGACCTGCGAACGCCAGCTCAAGCTGCTGCTGCGGCTGCGCCTTCAGCGCGGCGGCGCGGTCAGGTACAAGGCCCATCCATGTGACCGTGCCGTAGTGATCGGTGGGGATGAGTGCGGGCATAAGCAACCTCCTGTCGCCATGATCCTGCAAGGCCAGCGCGCAAATGAAAAGGCCCCGCGGGATGCGGGGCCTATACGGTCTTCAATTTCTCCTATCACCAGCGGTGATCAGGCAGAGGGCTCAGGCTCCATCCCGGTTGCCGGGGGCGACTTTTTGCCCTTGGCCTTCGGGATCGACGTGATGCTGGGCGCAGAGCCGCCGTCGGACTTGTCGTCCTCATCCGGCTCGCTGGGCAACCTGCCCGCCATCACGCGCTTGATCTCCTCGCCGGTCAGCGTCTCGTATTCCAAGAGGCCCTGCGCCAGACGCTCGAACTCTTCGGCGTTCTCCTCGATTAGCTTGTAGGCGCGGGCATAGCCCGTGTCGATGATCGCCTTCACCTCGGATTCGATCAGCTCCTTGGTGGCCGCCGAGACGCTGAAGCCGCCTGCGCCGCCATTGGCCTGATAGCCAGCCGCCGCTTCGGAATAGTCGATGTTGCCGACCTTGTCGGACATGCCCATGCGCATCACCATACCGCGCGCCAGCTGGCTCGCCTGCATGATGTCGCCCATCGGACCCGAGGAGACGGAGTCGGGACCGTATTTGTAGATCTCGGCCGCCTTGCCCGCCATGGTCATGGCGATCCGCTCTTCCGCTTCGTCCTTGAACATCTGCAGCTTGTCCATCTCGGGCAGGCTCATCACCATGCCGAGGGCACCGCCGCGCGGAATGATCGTGGCCTTGTAGACAGGGTCACACTTCGGCAGCTTGATGCCGACGATGGCATGGCCTGCCTCATGATAGGCGGTTTTTTCCTTCTGGTCCTGCGTCAGCACCATCGACCGGCGCTCGGCGCCCATCATGATCTTGTCCTTGGCGCTCTCGAAATCCATCATGGCGACAAAGCGGCGGCCCAGGCGGGCGGCAGTCAGCGCCGCCTCGTTCACGAGGTTGGCCAGATCCGCACCGGAGAAGCCGGGCGTGCCGCGCGCGATGATGCGCAGATCCACGTCAGGGCCCAGCGGGGTCTTGCGTGCATGCACACCGAGGATCTTCTCACGGCCCTTGATGTCGGGGTTGCCCACGGTGACCTGACGGTCAAAGCGGCCCGGGCGAAGCAATGCGGGATCCAGCACGTCCTTGCGGTTGGTGGCGGCGATGATGATCACGCCCTCGTTGGCTTCAAAGCCGTCCATCTCCACCAGCAGCTGGTTCAGCGTCTGCTCCCGCTCGTCGTTGCCGCCGCCATAGCCTGCCCCGCGCGACCGGCCCACGGCGTCGATCTCGTCGATGAACACGATGCAGGGCGCGTTCTTCTTGGCCTGCTCGAACATGTCGCGCACACGGGACGCACCCACACCCACGAACATTTCCACAAAGTCAGACCCGGAGATGGTGAAGAACGGCACGCCCGCCTCGCCCGCGATGGCGCGTGCCAGCAGCGTCTTACCCGTACCGGGAGGGCCCTCGAGCAGCGCGCCCTTGGGGATCTTGCCGCCGAGGCGCGAGAATTTCTGCGGGTTGCGCAGGAATTCAACGATCTCCTCCAGCTCCTCCTTGGCCTCGTCGATGCCTGCCACGTCGTCAAAGGTCACGCGGCCATGCTTTTCGGTCAGCATCTTGGCCTTGGATTTGCCAAAGCCCATGGCGCCACCTTTGCCGCCGCCCTGCATGCGGTTCATGAAATAGATCCACACCCCGATCAGCAGCAGGATCGGCAGCAGCGACACGAGGAAGGTCTGCAAGCCGCTTTCCTGCTGGCTCTCGGCGCGGAACGGCACGTCATTCGCGGTCAGCAGGCCGGTCACTTCGGCATCCATCGGCTTGATGGTCAGATAATCATTCCCGTCCGCCTGACGGAAGCGGACCTGCTCGCCGTCCAGTGTGACATTGCTGACGTTGCCGTTTTCAACGGCCGCGACGAAGTCCGAATAGCTGACCTCGCGGTTTTGCATGCCATTGCTGCCGCTGCCGCCGCCGTTGAACAGATTGAACAACGAAAACACAAGGATCAGCAACACAGCCCAGAATGCGAGATTGCGAAAATTGCCCAAGGAAACTCTCCTGAATACGTATCGGCCGGAGGGGACTCCCCCAGCCACTCTGCTAAGATAGAGACTGACGCGGTTTGTTCAATGCGAAAGCAGGAATGAGGTGAAATCTGCGACGATCTGTACAGACCAGTCGGGATTGACCCCGGCCAGCGGGGCCGCGATCAGCGTCTGCCCCCGCCAGACGGCGGGCGAGGCCATCAGGGATGGCCGGGGCAGGCCGGTGGCGCGCCAGTCGGGCAGATCGGCTACCGCCGCGCCCAGCGCGCGCACCTCCAGATCCCGCGCATGCGGGCCCGTCAGACGCCAGCGCCGGTCCCATATTGCGTCTGTCTGCGCGCGCAGGTCCCGCACGGCATTGTATTCGCGGGTGATGTGCAGGCAGCCCTTGCGGCGCAAAACGATACAGCCCGCCAGCGTCAGCCGCTGCTGCGCGCCCATCGCCGCCACCAGCCCGCCTGCGCCGATCCTGCGCGGCGGATACGGGCTTGACCCCACCCATTGCAGCGCCGCGACCCCCAGCCGCCGTGCGACATCCGCAGGAATGGCAGGCAGCGCCGCCAGCGGCAGCAGCAGATCACCGCCCCTCTGGGTCACATGGGCCGCGGCCTCAAGCCGGGTGTAATGAGCGAGTGCCGCGCGGGCCTGGCGCAGGGCGTGCGAGGTATGGGCGATCCGGCTGGCGGTGATCCCGAGGGCGCGCAGCCCGCCCGGATCCTGCCCCAGATCCGTCACGGCGGGATGGGTCAGGGCGCGGCGGGCCAGCGTGCGGGCATAGCGGGGATCGTCATTGCCGGGGTCCTCCGCCCAGGAGATCCCATGCCGCCCGAGGTAGTCGCGCAAGCTCTGACGCCCCTGCCCCAGCAGCGGACGGGACCACAGCATGCCATCGCGGGTAAAGAGCGGATCCATCGCCGACAAGCCGTCAATGCCCGCCGACCGCCCCAGCCGCATCAGAAAATTTTCGGCAATGTCGCCTTCGGTATGGCCCAGCAGGATGCAGCCGATGCCACTGCCGCGCGCCCAGGCTGCCATCAACCCATAGCGCCCATCACGTGCCGCAGCCGCGAGGTTGCCGGCCCCCGCAGGGCGCGACCAGACCAGAGTGTCGTGGGAAACCCCCAATTTGGCGCACAGATCGGCCACGGCGTCGGCCTCAGCCCGGCTCGAGGCGCGCAGCTGGTGATCGACGGTAACCGCCGCGATGCTGCGCCCCGTCTGCGCAGACCAGCGCGCCAGCAGATGCAGCAGTGCCACACTGTCGCCCCCGCCCGATACCGCGATCCCGATGCGGGCGGCAGGTAGATCAGCAAGAGCCGCATCAACGGCCTGCAGCAGCGCGCGGTCCTCGCCTTGCCGGTCCAGCCAGCTGCGGCTTAGCTGCACCCAAGCTCCTGCTGTTGCGCGATGGCGCGCACGGAGAAATCACTGTCGGGGAAACGCAGCGGCACTTCGCCAAGGGTCTGGCAGGCCTCCGCACTCTGGCCCAGAGCGCCCAATGACGCGCCCAGCCGGAACAGCGCCTCATCCGCCAGCGCCCCGGCAGGTTCGGCAGTGAAGCTGGCAAGATAGGCACGGGCCGCCTCGCGGGTGTCGCCCAGCGCCTCGAGCGCATCGCCGCGCCGCAGATCTGCGCGCGCCGCTAGCGGAGAGCCCGGGTAGGCCTGATTGAAGGCCGCAAACTGGTCTGCGGCGGTGCGAAAGTCACCGGATGCGAGCGCCTCCTGCGCCCGCTGGAAGTCATCTTGCTCGCCCACGGCGAGCTGGCCTGTTGGTGCCTGAAGTGTCAGGTCGGGTGCCGGAGCCGCTTGTGCGGGTGCGGTTTGCGCAGGTGCCGTGGCCTGACCTGCCCCGCCCAAAGTGGTTGTCTGGCCCAATGTAGTGGTCTGGCCCAATGTAGTGGTCTGGCCCAATGTAGTGGTCTGGCCCAGCGCGCTGATGTCGCCGCCCTCAAGCTCCACCAGACGGAACTCCAGATCGGCGATCCGGCGGGTGCCGTCCTCGACGATGCGGTTGATCCGGAACTCCAGCTCCTCGGTCTTGGAGGTCACGCGCGACAGCTCGCTCTCCATGGCGCTGACCCGTTCCAGCGCCGAGACGGGCAAGGGGGCGACCCCGGCGGTGCCGGTCGTGGCCAGCTCACGCCGCAGACGCGACATCTCCTGATTGAGGGTCGTCAGCTCCTGCCGGATGTCGGCCAGTGTCTGTTGGTCGGCGGACTGGGCAGCAGCGCCCATCGGCACCGCCCCCAGAACAATCGCAAAGATGAAAGCAAAGCGCATGATGATGCTCCTTCAGTCCTCTCCGGTCTAGCTGCTCAGCCCGCCGGCCAGCACGGTCACCGCGCGGCGGTTCTTGGCATAGCACGATTCGTTCGAGCAGATCTCGACCGGGCGTTCCTTGCCGTAGCTGACCACCCGCAGACGCGACGCAGGCACGCCGCGCGACACCAGATATTCCTGCGCGGCATTGGCGCGGCGCGCGCCAAGGGCGAGGTTGTACTCGCGGGTGCCCTGCTCGTCCGCGTGGCCTTCGATGACGGCCTGATAATCGGCATTCGTCATCAGCCAGTTCGCCTGACCGTCCAGCGTGGCGCGACCCTCAGGCGTGAGGGTAGACTGATCCACCGAAAACAGCACCCGGTCGCCGACGGACTGGTTGAAGAAGGCTACGGAAGTGGGATCACTGGCGCTGCCCGCCATGCCCGCACCCATCGCAGAGCCGCCCATCGGGTTGACCGGCCCGCCCGCATCACCGCCAAAGCGGTTCGGGTTGGTGCAGGCTGACAGGGCCACGGCGGCGACCAGAAGGCTCACGGAAAGTAATTTCATGTTTCTCGACCTCATATGTGTTTTTGCTTTTCGCCACGCTACCACAGGGGGGCTGGCGGGGGAAAGGATTACTGCTGCAGCGGTGACCAGCTCGGGTCCGATCCGCCTTCGGGTGTCGGCACCTGTCGCAGGACGCGGCCGGTGATGTCCACCGAATAGATCGTCGATGCGCCGCCTTCGCCCTGGGTTTCACGGGTGAACATGATCACGCGGCCATTGGGCGACCAGGTTGGGCCCTCATCCAGAAACGAGGCCGTCAGCAACCGCTCCTCCGAGCCATCGGTGCGCATCACGCCGATGTGAAAGCGCCCGGCGTTCTGTTTGGTGAAGGCCACCAGATCGCCGCGCGGCGACCAGACCGGCGTGCCATAGCGCCCCGCGCCAAAGGAGATCCTGCGCGCCTCCCCGCCGCCTGCCGACATGATATAGAGCTGCTGGGAGCCGGAGCGGTCGCTCTCGAACACGATCTGGCTGCCATCAGGGCTGAAGCTGGGGGCCGTTTCAATCGCGGGGGTATTGGTCAGACGCGTGGACTGGCCCGAGCCCACATCCATCGTGTAGATGTCGGTATTGCCGCCCTGAGACAGCGAATAGACCACCGTATTGCCCGAGGGCGAGAAGCGCGGCGCAAAGCTCATGGTGCCTTCGGTGTTTTGCAGCACGCGCCGCTGCACGGAGCCCACGTCCATCACATAGATCCGGGGAAAGCCGCTCTCATAGCTGGTGTAGAGAATCCGGTCGCCATTGGGCGAAAAGCGCGGGGCGAGCACGATGGCGGAGCTGTCGGTCAGAAAGCGCACATTGGCGCCGTCATAATCCATGATGGCAAGCCGCTTGCCCCGGTTGTCCTTCGGCCCCGTCTCGGAGACGAATACGACGCGGCTGTCGAAATAACCGCCCTCGCCGGTGATGCGGGAATAGACCTCATCGGCCACCTTATGGGCCATGCGGCGCCAGCCCTCAGTGGTGCCGGAAAACTGCAGCCCGTCGCCCAGCGTGGTGCCCGAGACCACATCATAGACCCGGAACTTGACGTTCACGGCGTTGCCATTGACCGACACCGCCCCTGTCACCAGCGCCTGCGCGTTGATCGCCCGCCAGTCCGAAAAGGTCACCGGCGCGTTGAAATCAGTGTATTGCGCAATGAAGGCAGAGCTGGGGATTTCGCGGAAGACGCCGGTGCCCTGCAGGTTCGCCGCCACCACCCGCGCCAGATCGGCGGCCAGCTGTCCCGCATTCCCCGTCTCCGCCTGAAAATTCGGCACGGCAAAGGGCAGCGGCTGGATGATGCCCTGCTCGATGGTGATGCGCAGCGGCCCTTGCTGGGCCTGTGCGGCTGTCGTCACGGACAAGGCGAGGGCACAGGTGAGGGCATAGGCCAGCGCCGCCCGGATGTTCAGAAACTTCATTTGAAACGCGTCCTTTCAGGGCAGAACCTTCGTTCTTTAACCCGCCATTGCTCATTTGTTTCCACCAAAAGTAAAGACCCTGCCGATGGGAAAGGGGAAACTTCGGCGTGATCGCAGCCCGTGTCATGCCCAAGCCCGCTCATCGGATGCGCATCTGTTCGGGGTTGAACGTCATCTCGATCTGCTGCCACTGGGCGAATTTATCCGCTGGCAGCGGAAACCCGTCACGCTCACACAGCAGGATCGCCCGCCGCGCCGCGCCAAAGGCCGCATCCACCGTGGAAGCATCGCCACCTTCGCTGGCGATCATCCGCAGACTTCCAGGCACCACCTTGCCGTCCTGCGTCATATCCATGGCGATGGTCACCGTCGTCTGCGCCCAGCGCGCGCCGGGATCCACGTTCCAGCAGGCCTGCACCGCCAGCCGCAGCGCGTCCCGCTCTCCCGAGGACATCGGCGGGCCGGTAGGCACCGTTTCCCTGGCGGAGCTGAGCGCGGCCTCGAGGGCTGCCTGCACGGCGGCGTTGTCCACGACCGTGGTGTCCGGCGCGGGGGCGGCCGGGGCGGGCGGCGTCTGCACCGTCTCGACGGGCAGCGGCGCGGAGGGGCGGCGGGCGGGCGGGCGCATCGACTGCTCCGGCGAGGAGGCGGGCGGCTCTGCGGCTTCCGTCACGGTGCGCACCGTGGCCTCCGGCGTCTGGGTGGCATCGCGCGGCGGCTCCACGGTCTCGCCACTGTCCTGCGGCACCACGGCCTCCTGCGGCTCCGGCTCCTGCACGGCCTCCGGCTCAGGGGCGGGGGCGGGCGTGGGGGCTACAATCGCCGCAGGCCGCTCCACCGGGCGCGGAGAGACCGGCGCGTCGGGCACGAAAACATCCGCCGGGGGCGCTGGCGCTTCGGGGGCCGCCTCAGAGACGGCGGGGGCCAGATCTTCGACCGGCTCCTCCGCAGGCTCGGCCACGTCTTCGGGCGGCGGCGGTGCCACAGGCTCTGGCGTGCCCACATCGACCTGCGGCGCATCGGGCGTCACTTCGGGCGCGACGGGGGCTGTATCCTCGGAGATCACCACCGGCTGGCGCGCGGCATCGACCAGCGCCTGAAACTCCTCGCCGGTGACCATCGCCGCCTCGCGAAACTCCACCGGCTCTGGCCGCCCGGTGAACAGACCGCCAAACAGGATATAGAGGATGAAGCCCACATGCCCCACCCCCGATACGATGTTCCCTATTTTTTGCGCATCCGCCATTTTCTGATGTCCGGCCTAGTTACCGGTGCCGTCCAGCGTAGGGCCGCCTGTATCCGTCACAAGGCCGATGTTGGAAAACCCGCCCGCATTCAGCGCGCCCATGATCTCCATCACCTCCGCGTAGGGCACATTGCCGTCCGCACGCAGGAACACCCGGTCACCCTCGCGCTCTGCCGCGACAGCGCGCAGCCGCTCCAGCAGCTCCTCGCGGGCGATGGGCGTGTTCATCAGCTGCACCTCGCCCTCCAGCGTGAGCGTGATGCTCAGCGGCTCCTCCTGCTCGCCCGGCAGGGCCTGCGCTGCCGTGCGCGGCAGCTCCACTGGCACACCCACGGTCAGCAGCGGGGCCGCGACCATGAAGATGATCAGCAGCACCAGCATCACGTCCACGAAAGGCGTGATGTTGATCTCGGAGACCTGCGGCGCACCGCCGCTCCGCCGCCTGCGGCTGCCGCCACCGCTGCTTTTCATGACACCGCCCGCCATGGCTCAGCTGTCCACTTGGCGGCTGAGGATGGTCGCGAATTCGTCGGCAAAGCCTTCGTAGCCGCCCAGGATCGCATCGCTGTCGGCACTGAACTTGTTGTAATAGACCACCGCAGGGATCGCGGCCATCAGCCCCAGACCGGTGGCCAGCAGCGCCTCCGCAATGCCCGGTGCCACAACCGCCAGCGAGGTGTTCTGCTGCTCCGCGATCTGCACGAAGGCGTGCATGATCCCGAAAACCGTGCCGAACAGCCCGATGAAAGGGGCCGTCGATCCGGTGGTCGCCAGAATGGGCAGGCCCTTTTGCAGCTTCTCCGCCTCTTTGGAAATCGCCACATTCATGGAGCGGTCAATCCGCGCAGTCGCACCGGGGATCAGACCGCCATCGTCGCGGTGCGAGCGGCGCCATTCGGTCATGCCGGCGGCAAAAATCTTCTGCGCAGCCCCCTCCGGTTCCGGCCCGATCTGGTCATACAGCCCGTCCAGCGGCTCTCCCGACCAGAAGGCCGCATCAAATTCCTGCGCCTCGCGCCGGATGGCACGGTATTGCATGGTTTTCTGTACGATGATGGACCAGGTCCAGAAACTCGCAACCACCAGCGATATCATCACCAGTTTCACAAGGATTGTTGCTTGGGCAAACATGCCCCAAGTGGTCAAACTGCCGCCGACTTCGGCAGCGATCAATGCTGTCTGCATGTGTGTGTACTCTACTCTGCCGCCTCATCGGGCCTGTTCTCAGACTCCATTTGGTGTGATTCTATCCCAGCACAAGAGGAAAAGCGAGGGCCAAGCGCAGCGCCACCCGATCACATTTGCAGCAGGCGACATTCCGCTGGCAATCGCACAGGTTTGCCGCCCGCGCCGATGCACACAATCAGCACTTCAGCGGAAAAAATCAGCACCCCGCCCCGCCAGACGTCCTGCGCCATGACCATCTTCGCGGCCGACAGACTTCCCAGCGTAGTGCGCACCTCCAGCACATCATCCAGCACGGCAGGGGCGATATACTCCGCCGTCACCCGCCGCACCGCGAATACCACGCCTGCTTCCTTCATCGCGCGCTGGTCGATACCCACCTCGCGCACCCAGTCACTGCGCGCCCGCTCGATAAACCGCAGATAATTCGCGTAATACACAATCCCCGCCATATCGGTGTCTTCATAATAGACGCGGATTTCCTTGCGGTGAATCACTGCACCAGCCCCGCCTGCATCCGCGCATAAAGCCGCAGCGCATGGCTGGGATCCGTCGCCGCCACCGGCAACACCGGATCATAGGCCGCGCGGATCAGCCCCGCCACATCGGGCCGCAAGATCACCGTCTCCCCCGCTACCGCCAGCGGCGAAGCCTCCCGAAACGCCACATCTGACCACAAGAGATAGGACTGCACAATCTGGCTCAGCGCCAGCGTCTGCGCAGGCACCGCCGCCAGATGCGCATCCATCCGCAAAAACACAAAACAGGCCTTGATCGCCCCCGCCTTGTCAAAGCGGAAAATCCGGTACTGGTTCGCCTCCGCC